>Ga0193751_1002149_pt1 | contig 12114 bp, 8 predicted proteins | sample L1c2metaG_FD_143050 | JGI IMG/M metagenome (GOLD analysis project Ga0193751, IMG submission 143050) | Soil microbial communities from a riparian zone of the East river system, Colorado, United States - L1c2 | ecosystem: Environmental > Terrestrial > Soil > Riparian zone | place: USA: East River... | reverse complement strand
CTTCAAGGTGAAGCCGCGCGTGATCGTCTGCGTGCCGTCGGGAATCACCGAGGTTGAGAAGCGCGCCGTGCGCGACTCCGCGCTGGGCGCCGGCGCAAAGGAAGTCTTCATGGTCGCCGAGCCAATGGCTGCGGCGATTGGTGTGGGGCTGCCAGTGGAGACGCCGACCGGCAATATGGTGATCGACATTGGTGGTGGAACTACGGAAATCGCGGTCATCGCGCTCTCGGGCATCGTCAGCGATACGTCGATCCGCACAGGCGGCGACGAGCTCGACATGGCGATCGTGCAGTTCATGCGCAAGAACTACAACCTCCTCGTCGGAGAATCGACGGCCGAGCAGGTGAAGATTCAGATTGGATCAGCGGCGCCGGTAGGCGACGAGAGAGAAATGGACGTCAAAGGCAGGGATCTTGTATCAGGCATCCCCAAGACGGTGCGCGTGCACTCGTCGGAGATCCGCGATGCGGTGCAGGAGCCCATTCAGCAGATCGTCGACGCCGTGCGTCGCGCGCTGGAGATCACGCCTCCGGAATTGGCCGCGGACATTGTGGATCGCGGCATCGTAATGACGGGTGGCGGCGCTCTCATACGCGGCCTCGATGTCCTGCTGTCGCAGGAAACTGGTCTGCCGATCCACGTGGATGAGGATCCGTTGACCTGTGTGGTGCGGGGTACAGGCCGTATACTTGATGACGAGGCGAAATACTGGTCTGTCCTAGCGACTTGAGGTAACGCGTGGCGCGCGCCATAAGAAGCAACACCCGGCTTGACCTGATAATTCTTTCTGTGTGTATCGTGCTGTCGCTGGCGGCGCGGGCACTTCCAAACACGATGCGCGATCCGGTCGCCACAGGAATGCGGCGCACCTTCCTTGCGCCTCTTGTTCTCCTTCAGGAAAGAGCGGAGCGCGGCCGTCAGTCACTGTTGTCGGCCGATGCGAAGCAGACGTACCTCGACAGCCTGTCCCTCGGCTCGATGAAGGCAGAATCCCTCGAGAGCGAAAACGACCGACTCAGAAAGCTGATGGGGCTGGGCTCGCGGCTTCGGTGGGGATTCATTCCTGTCGAGGCGCTGCATGGCCGCGGCGTACGCGACGAGACCACTGTGATTCTGAGCGCGGGGACTCGCGCCGGCGTCACTCGATTGAGTCCCGTAATCGCGCCGGAAGGATTGGTCGGAGTCGTCGACCAGGTCGATCCGACGATGAGCCACGCGATGCTGTGGACGCACCCGGATTTTCGGGTGAGTGCGATGTCGCCGGACGGGAGCGCGTACGGGATTGCGCAAGCGCATCTCACCGGCGCGACCGGCGGCTATCTGCTGGAGCTCCGCGGCGTTCCGTTCAGATCCGCGCTCAAGCCGGGAGCCTTGATCATCAGCTCTGGTTGGGGCGGTGTCTGGCCTCGTGGTATTCCGGTCGGAACTGTTTTGGAGGAAATCAAGACGACAGAGGGCTGGGCGCGGACGTATTTGCTTCGTCCGGCGGTGAATCCAGCCGATGTTTACTCGGTGATGATCCTCCGACGCGATCGCGTCGCCAAAGGACTCGACGGAGTCTGGCAGAATCTCGCGCAGGTCGATGCGACGGCGCAGAAAATCGTGGTATCGGGTGATTCTGCTGCGCGGAGCGCAGCACTCGCAGAGGCTGCGGCTCGCAAGGCTGTGCTCGACAGTGCGGCGCGTGCCAACGGAGCCCCACCAGTCGCTCCCGACAGCACTCGCGCGGTAACGCCTCGCCCGCCACCAGTACGGCGTGCTCCAGTTGCAGACACCAACGTTCGCCGTGACACCGCTCCTCGCCGCGACACAACCCGGCGCGATTCCGTTCCGGCCCGAGACACGATTCCGATCCGACCAGGAGTTACACGATGAACGTGGGCGGAGCGATTCGCGCGATAATCAGCTTCCTCATCTTCGTCGTCCTTCATTACACTCTGCGTCCTCTGTTGGGCTGGCGCGCGCCAATGGACTTTCTGGTGCTCGCCCTGCTGCTCGCATCTGTGCGCGTGAGGCCGGCAACCGCGGCGGTAATCGGGTTCATCCTCGGACTGATCTCTGATTCGCTTGCGCCCGACGCACTCGGCGCTGGCGCGATCGCCATGACGGTCGTGGGATTCGGCGCTTCGTACCTCAAAGCCGTTTTCTTCGCGGACAACCTCGTGCTCAACGCCTTCTTTTTCTTTCTGGGAAAGTGGGTGTTCGACATCCTGTACTTCATCGGAGAGCAACGGGTGCACGGCGTCGAGCTGGTTCAGCAGTTGCTCTTGTGGTCTCCGCTTTCGGCAGCCGTCACCGCGGCGGTGGGTGTGCTGTTACTGTTCATAATGAGACCGCTACTGGAGCCTAGTCCCGCATGAGCTTTCATCCGAACGATGTCGCCCGGCGTGCCCGCATGAGCTCGCTGGCGCTCGTTCTTGGATTCCTGTTTCTGGTCGGCGCGTTCTTCAAGACGCAGGTGATCCAGAACAGGCAGTACGTGATGCAGTCGGAAGAAAACCGCCTGCGACCGATTCCTCTGCCGGCACCGCGCGGCGTGATCTACGATCGACACGGCGCAGTGATCGCCGAGAATCTCCCGGCGTATTCGGTCTCGATTACAGCACCGACAGTCGATAGTCTTCGCGGCGCCTTGTCGCAGCTCGCGAGCACGCTGCAGCTCGATCCCGCGCAAATCAGTGCGGCAATCCGCCGGTATCGTCGCGCTCCGACGCGACCAACGGTGATTCTTCCGGATGCGTCGATCGACATTGTGTCGGTGCTCGAAGAGCATCGGCTCGATTACCCGCGCCTTATCATCCAGTCGGTTCCCAAGCGCTACTATCCCGATGGTGCGGCCGTGGCGTCGTTCGTTGGCTACACTGGTGAAATCACAGAGTCAGAGCTCAACGATCCCAAGTACGCGACGTACAAGCCCGGACAGGAAATTGGAAAGGCGGGACTCGAGAAACAGTACGAGTCGATTCTTCACGGCAAGGAAGGGGTCCGGTTCGACGAGGTTGATGCGCGCGGTCGTCCCGTGCGCGGAGAAGGACCAAGACCCGATCTGAACGCCGAAGGCGCGCCTCCGCTCTATACCAACATCGATCTGGATCTGCAGAAATTCACAGTCGGAGTGTTTGCCGATTCATTGCAAGGCGGGGCGATTGCGATCGATCCGAACACCGGCGAAGTGCTGGCGCTCTACAGTGCGCCGAGCTGGGATCCGAACAAGTTCACGGGTGGAATTCCGGCGGACTACTACAAGCAGCTGCTGGATGACAAGCGCCGCCCGCTAGTGAACAAGGCAATTCAGGGTCGCTATCCACCCGGCTCGACCTTCAAGCTCGCGACGTCGGTGATCGCGTTACAGAACGGACTGGTTGGATTGAAGGATCACATGCCTTCGCCGTGCACAGGAGGGTTCCAGTATGGGTCGCGCTACTTCCGGTGCTGGGACAAGAGGGGCCATGGGTATCAGGATCTCGAGGGCGCGATCAAGCATTCGTGCGACGTCTATTTCTATCAGCTTGGGCTGAAGGTTGGACTTTCGAAGTTGATCGCGGGTGGGATCTCGATGACGATGCGCGACAAGTCGGGCATCGATCTTCCCGAGGAGAATCAGCCGTATTGGCCGTACGCCATCGACTATTACAACAAGAAGTACGGAAGGAACTGGAGTAACGCAGAGACGCTAAACCTGGCGATTGGACAGGGAGCCAACTCACAGACAGTCGTGAACATGGCGAAGTTCTACAGCGCGCTGGCCACCCAGGGCCAGGCCCCTCGACCTGAGATCGCGCACTTGGTTCCTCAGAGGAAGCAGATCTACAATCTGTCGAAGCAACAGGATTCAGTTTTGCTGGAAGGGTTGAAGGCGGTGCTCGAAGCAGGTGGTACGGCCGGAGCATCTGCAATTCAAGGTTTGACGCTAGCCGGTAAGACGGGAACTGCTCAGAACACCGGCGGCGCGGATCACGGTTGGTTCGTCGGCTTCGCGCCCGCCGATCATCCCAAGATTGTAGTAGCGGTTCTGCTAGAGTTCGGTCTGCACGGGTCGCGTGCGGCGCACATTGCTTCGGCAATCATCGGTCACTATCTCAAGGTCGGTCCAATTACGGCAGTGATGGACGAGGGCTGATGAGCAGGCCAATTGTATCCGACTTCCGGTTACTCGCGTCGGCGGGACTCCTGTCGCTGCTGGGTGTGGCGATGGTTTACTCGGCCGGTCAGACGGATACCCCGACGGCTGTAGCGCACGTCTACAAATCGCAAATCTTGTGGCTGCTCATTGGGCTGGGATTCGCGTACGCGGTGACGCACTCTTCGGTCCGGTTCATCGAATGGATGACGGTCCCGCTCTACGCCTTCTCGATCTTCCTGCTCGCGCTCACCCTTGTGGTTGGGAAGGGAGCAGGCACAGCGGCGAGCACCAAAAGCTGGCTCGCCATTGGCAGTCACCGCATCGGACAGCCATCGGAGATCGCGAAGGTCACCGTCGTGCTCATGCTCGCCAAAGTTTTGTCCGCGCGCCGAGAGTCGGCGCGGTCGCTGCTCGATCTCTGGAAGCCTGCAATCGTCGTTGGTATTCCGTGGTTGATCATCATGCTACAGCCCGATCTGGGTACTGGCATCGTGTTCATCGGGATTTTCTTCGCGATGCTTTTTTGGTCGGGCGTCGCGTGGCCGCTGCTGATACTCATCGCAAGTCCCGCGATCAGCCTCATTCTATCGTTCAGTGTCGGCCTCTGGGGCGCGTGGTTTTTCATTCTGTTGGCGCTCGTGCTCTGGTATCGCCCTTACCTGATCGAAGGAATCGTGCTGATGGTGCTCAACGTCGCCACGGGCGTCGTCGCGCCAATCATGTGGGAGAAACTCGCGCCGTACCAGCAGAACAGGTTGAAGACCTTCCTCGACCCAACCGCCGACGTGCGTGGGTCGGGGTACCACGTAATTCAGTCGAAAGTTGCGATCGGCTCGGGCGGCCTGTTCGGCCAGGGCTTCACGCTCGGAACGCAAAAGCGATTGGCGTTTCTACCGGAGCAGCACACCGATTTCATTTTCGCGGTGGTCGGCGAAGAGCTTGGCTTCATCGGCGTGGCGGTGGTGCTCTCGCTCTTCCTGTGGCTGTTCCTGCGCATCGTCCAGGTGGCAGAGCGCGCGAACGATTCGTACAGCAGTCTTGTCGCGTTCGGACTGATGTCGAGTTGGTTCGTGCATGTGCTGGTGAATGTCGGCATGACGCTCAACCTGATGCCGATCACCGGGATCCCGCTTCCCTTTTTCAGTTATGGCGGCTCCTTCATGCTCGCGAGCTGGTTAGCCGTGGGCGTGCTGATGCGCATCTCTGGCGAGGGCCGAGGCAGCGCTCTCTCGCTTCGTAGCTAGCCGCTTCGGGTCGGTTGGCATCGTGGTGCGCGTCTTCGGATAGTGCATCGCGCGTGGTCGGCGGCGGGTATCCTCTTCGGCCGCTACACTCGCTCCGGCGGAGCCCCCAACTACGCTCCCTCGCTCTGCTCGGTCGCGGGTCTCCTTGGTCGCTCGTTTTGCAAAGCGGCCTGCGAGGACACCGTCGCCTCCCGGGTCGAGATCCGTATGTGCGCGGTCGTTGGCCCGTGTGGCGCCCGGCGCCGCGGCTGAATTCACGGGGATGCCGAGCTGCGCTCGGCGCGCTCCCGCGCGGAGGGACACATTGCGCGCAACTCATGCGGCGCTTTGCGCCGCTGCAGTTCCGAACCCGTTGGGAAGGAGGGTGAGGGTGTGTGCGCAGGGAGGCGTGCTCGCGTAGCAAGAAACCGGCTGGGTGCTCGCGAGCGAGCGCAAGCCGCTCGTGGGCTGACGGGTTCGCAGCGTGTAAGCGAGCTAGCCGACCAAAGCAGACACCCTAGCCCGACCGACCACCACCCATTCAAGAATTGCAGCGGTACTCAAGGCGCCAAATGACCCCGCCGGGTGTCCGGAGTGCGGGGGCCCGCCGAGCCTCTATCCGCTTACCCGCTGCGAATTTAGCCGCTCTGCCGTAAATTGCGCGCATGGCTTGGTTCAAGAAGGAAAAGAAGCCCCGGCTTCCGCGACAAGAGAAGCACGAGATCCCACCCGATGCATGGGAGAAGTGTGACAACTGCGGGCACACCGACCTCCGCGAGAAATTCGTCCGCAACCTGAACGTCTGCCCGAACTGCGGATTTCACCGCCGCATTCGCGCCGGCGAGTACGCCGCTATCCTTCTCGACGAAGGAACCATCGAAGAGACCGAGCTCGAGATCCGCTCCACTGATCCCCTCGGCTTTCCCGACTACCCAGCGCGCCTCAAGAAGGCGACATCAATCGCTGGAGACGGCGACGCCGTACTCACATTCACCGGCCAACTCGGCGGAATGCCGGTCTGTCTCGCCGTGATGGATTTTGCGTTCATGGGTGGATCCATGGGCTCGGTGGTCGGCGAGAAGCTCGCCCGACTCGGCCAGCGCGCAATCGAGCGCAAATATCCCCTGATCATCATCTCGGCGTCAGGCGGCGCGCGCATGCAAGAGGGAGTGCTCTCTCTGATGCAAATGGCGAAGGCGGCGGCCATTCTGTCACAGCTGTCCGAGCGTCGCATTCCTTACGTGTCGATCCTCACCAACCCAACTACGGGCGGGGTCAGCGCCAGCTTCTCGATGCTCGGCGACGCGATCCTGGCCGAGCCTGGCGCGGTGATCGGATTCGCGGGTCCACGCGTGATAAAGCAGACGATTGGCCAGGAGCTCCCGGAAGGATTCCAGACGGCGGAATTTCTCCTCGAGCATGGGATCGTGGACTCAGTGGTTGCGCGCAGCGAGCTGAAGCGAACAGTCGGTCAGCTCTTGCGCCACATGAGTGGAAAGCCGGCGTCGGCAGGGTGGACGACCTCCTGACGTCTTACGGCGCCGCGATCGAAGCACTCTTCGCGCGCACCACGAGCGGCACAAAGTTCGGCCTCGAGCGCACTGAGGAGATTCTCCGGCGGCTGGGGTCTCCCCACCGCTCCCTCACCGCCGTTCACATTGCAGGCACCAATGGGAAGGGAAGTGTCGTCGCAACCACCGAAGCGCTGTTGCGGGCGCGGCACCTCAAGGTCGGCAGGTACACTTCCCCTCACCTGATAGACTTCCGCGAGCGCATCACAGTTAACGGCTCGCCTATTCCTGAAGCTGCGGTGCTGGAGTTTCTCGAGCGTTGGATTCCCGCCGCGGAAGAAATGGGCGCGACATTCTTCGAGCTCACAACCGGGATGGCATTCGACTGGTTCGTCCGTCAGTCCGTCGACATCGCGGTGATCGAGACCGGGCTCGGCGGACGCCTCGACTCGACCAATGTGTTAACGCCTCGCGTCGCCGCGGTGACCTCCATCGGCCTCGACCACACCGACGTCCTCGGCGACACGCTCGAAGCGATTGCTCGGGAAAAAGCCGGCATCTTCAAGCCCAACGTTCCGGCGGTTATTGGAGAAGAAGATCCGGCGATTCGCGCGCTCCTCGTGACTTGCGCAAAGGAGGCCGGTTCAGCGCCAATTATTTCTGTCGATGACGAGTATCGAGTAAGCGACATCGAAATCTCAGCGGCCGGGACATCATTTACCCTTGAGCACGGTTCAAATCGCGAGAGCATCGTGACGCCCATGATCGGCGTCTATCAGCCCCGCAATACCGTTATCTCGCTCGCCATCATTCAGGCGCTCGGTGAGCGGTACGTCACACCGCCGCGAGAAGTCTCGCGCGCTCTCGCCAAGGTTTTTCTCCCGGGGCGCTTTCAACGCTCGGGAAAGTTCATCTTCGACGTCGCTCACAATCCGAGCGCCGCGCAAGCGTTGGCTGAAACAGTTCGCGCCGTCGATCCGCCCCGACCCCGAACCGCGCTCGTGGCTGTTCTTGCCGACAAGGATTGGCGCGGAGTCATCCGTGCTCTCGCTCCTGTCGTCGACCAGTTCGTCTTGACCAGCGCTCCTTCGGCTCCTCCCGAGCGAACGTGGAAGCCCGACGAAGCGCGTGATTTCGCACTGAAGGCTGGTCTCGACGCCTCGCTCGAGCCGGACTTCGACAAAGCGCTGCGGCGGGCGGAGAACGGTAGCAGAACAGTGCTTGTGACTGGCTCGTTTCACACCGTTGGCGACGCGATGTCGCGCTTGCAGGTGTCTCCATTCGCCGCGTAGCTTTCCTGAATGTCACAGGGAGCTTTACCAGGATTTCGCGACTTCTACCCCGAGCAGCTCGCCACGCGCAACTACCTGATGTCGGTGGGGCGTGACGTCGCTCGTCGATACGGATTCGTGGAATACGATGGGCCGCCCCTGGAGCCACTCGAGCTGTACACACGCAAGAGTGGAGACGAGATCGTCGGACAGCTCTACACGTTCACCGACAAGGGTGATCGGGAAGTTGCGCTCAGACCCGAGATGACTCCGACTCTCGCCCGGATGGTCGCCGCGAAGGCGAACGCCATGCGGAAGCCGATACGCTGGTTCTCGGTTCCTCAGCTCTTTCGCTACGAGCGACAGCAAAAGGGGCGTCTTCGAGAACACTTCCAGCTCAACGTCGACATAATTGGAGAGGGATCAGTAGCCGCCGACGCGGAGCTTCTCGCGGTGGCGATCGACGTCATGCGCGCTGTCGGTCTTACCTCGCAGGATGTGCGCGCGAGAGTGTCCGACCGACGCCTCCTTACCGCTGCGCTCTCTCACCTTGGAGTAAAGCAATCTGAGCTCCCGGCAGTCTTCGCGGCCATCGACAAAACCGGGCGTGAGCCCCGCAATGTCACCCTCGATAAAGTAGATGCTGCCGTTGCCAGCACCACGGCACGGGCCGGTGTAAAGCGGCTGCTCGAAAACTCGAAGGATCTCGACGCGCTCGGCCGCGACTTCGCAAAGTCGCCCGAGGTAATCGAAGAAGTCAGCGGGATGCGGGAGTATCTTGGATTTCTAAACGCACTCGGCGTTGGAGATTGGGTGGATTTCGACCTCTCTATCGTGCGCGGACTCGCTTACTATACGGGCAAGGTGTTCGAGTTATTCGACGCGAGGGGGGAGTTTCGAGCCATCTGTGGCGGTGGCCGGTACGATGATCTGCTCTCGACAATCGGGGGCGTTGACCTGCCAGCCCTCGGTTTCGGGATGGGCGACGTGGTGCTAACGGAGATCCTTCGCTCGAAGAATCTTCTGCCCGTGCCTGATCTGGCGACGGAATATTGGGTCGCTTCGGACGACGAATCAATGCTTCCCGACGTGATGTCAGTCGCCGGACGTCTCCGCGCCAAGGCAAGGAGCGCCGAGTACGCGTTGAAGTCACAGACACTCGCACGACAGCTCAAGACGGCGTCCAGCGCGGGAGTAAAAAACGTGGTGTTGCTGCGGCGCCCTGATTACGACAATGGCAAAGTCACCGTTAAAACGCTCGCCGATGGCTCCGAGCGGAACGTAGCTCTCGATGCATTTCTTGACTCACTGTAATTAGGCCAATGGCTGACGATAAGAAACTGACCACTCGCGCCGAGGATTTCAGCGCCTGGTACAACGAGGTCGTGCTGCGCGCCGAGCTCGCCGACTATTCGCCTGTGCGCGGGTGCATGGTGATCCGCCCGCGTGGCTACGGCATCTGGGAGCGGATGCAGCAGCAGCTCGACACGATGTTCAAGGATACGGGTCATGAGAACGCGTACTTCCCGCTTTTCATTCCGGAGAGCTTCCTGCAAAAGGAGGCCAAGCACGTCGAAGGGTTTGCTCCCGAGGTTGCAGTGGTAACGCATGGCGGTGGCAAGAAGCTCGAGGAGCCGCTCATCGTGCGCCCGACGTCGGAGACGATCATCTACGCGATGTACGCCAAGTGGGTGCAGAGCTACCGTGATCTGCCGATTCTGATCAATCAATGGGCGAACGTAGTGCGGTGGGAAATGCGCACGCGCCTATTCCTCCGGACGCTCGAGTTTCTGTGGCAGGAAGGGCACACCGCTCACGCGACCCACGACGAGGCCGAAGAAGAGACGCGCAAGATGCTGGGCGTCTACCGCGACTTCATGGAAGGCTGGATGGCGATGCCGGTGGTGACGGGCATCAAGACCGAGTCGGAGAAGTTCGCCGGGGCTCTGCGCACTTACTCCTGCGAGGGCATGATGCAGGACAACAAGGCGCTCCAGGCTGGCACGTCGCACAACCTCGGACAGAATTTCTCGAAGGCGTTCGAACTCAAGTTTCAAACGGAGGAAGGTGGGATCGAGTTCGCGTGGAACACGAGCTGGGGCGTCTCAACAAGAATGGTCGGCGGTCTGGTGATGACGCACAGCGACGACAAGGGTCTGCGCGTTCCACCTCTGCTCGCTCCGGTGGAGATCGTCATCGTTCCGATCTGGAAGTCCGAAGAAGACAAGGGTCGCGTTCGTGCCGCCGCTCACCTGATTAAGGAGAGCTTGCTCGCGTGGGAGCGTCGCTCACCGGGAAGGCTGCGTGTTCACGTCGACGATCGCGAAGGGATAAAGCCTGGCGCCAAGTACTACGAGTGGGAGCTGCGCGGAATTCCTTTGCGAATGGAGCTCGGTCCGCGCGACCTGGATCAAAACCAGGCCATTCTCGTACGTCGCGACACGGGCGAAAAGCGCCCCGTTTCCCTGGGCTCGGTCGGTGAGGACGCGGCCGATTTGCTGCATCAGATTCAGGAAACGATGCTCATCGATGCGCGCGAGCGCAGAGAGCAGAACAGTGTACGTGGCGGAATCACTTACGATCGTTTTCGCGAAGTGATGGATGGCGAAGGCGCGTTCGTCTACGCGGGTTGGTGTGGCAACGAAAAGTGCGAGACGGCCGTAAAGGAAGAAACCAAGGCGACCATTCGAGTGTTGCCCGATGAGGAGTTCAGATCGGCGGAGCCACCCAAAACGTGTCTCAAATGCGGAAGCGCTTCAACGGTCGAGGCGCTGTGGGCAAAAGCGTACTAAAGGCTCCCGTGACGGTGCCTTCAAAAGGCGGGGACTTGAACGCGAAGAGTCGCGATAAGTTACCGAAGGATCGAGAGGGACTTCGCTCCGAGAACGTGCCGCTTTCGCTCATCGCTCGCGAGGTAGGAACCCCAGCGTTCGTCTATAGCAGCGCTGCGATTCGCGATCAATACTCGCGACTCCGCGACGCCGTATCGGGCATCGATGCGCGTTTGCACTACAGCGCCAAGGCCAACTCGAGCATCGCGATTCTCGCGTTGCTGCGAGAGCTCGGGGCTGGACTCGACATCGTCTCGGGTGGTGAGCTCTATCGCGCGCTCAAAGCAGGCTACCGCGGCGAGGACATCGTCTTCAGCGGCGTCGGCAAAACCGAGCGCGAGATCGAAGACGCCCTCAAAGCGAAAGTGCTTCTGTTCAATGTGGAATCAGAGCAGGAGCTCCACGTCATCCAGGCAATTGCCAAGCGCCTCGGCGTGACCGCTCCCGTTGCGCTGCGGGTGAATCCCGAAGTGCTGGTGGATACTCCCCACCCGTACACACGTACCGGCGAAAAAGGGATGAAGTTCGGAATCCCGTTCGACGAAGCGCTTTCGGTCGCGAAGGTCGCCGCCGATTTGCCGAATATCCGCCTGCTCGGTCTCGACATGCACGTGGGCTCGCAGATCTCACAGTTCGCGCCGTACGAAGTGGGTCTCCAGCGATTGCTGCATTTACGTCGGGAGATCGAGCGCGACACCAAGGCAAAGCTCGAGTACCTCGACATCGGTGGCGGTCTCGCTGTCACGTATGACGCCGAACGGTCTGTCGATGTCGGCCACTTCGGCGAGGTGATCAGGGCGCTCGTCAGTGGATCCGGGCTCAAGGTCATCCTCGAGCCGGGACGATTCCTGGTGGGCAACGCCGGCGTCCTACTCACTCGTGTGCTCTACAGAAAACGCAGTGGCGGCAAGGAATTCATCGTCACCGATGCGGGAATGACAGATCTACTTCGGCCGTCGCACTACAACGCGTTTCATCGCATCGAGGCAGTGAATCCAACCGGTCGCACCACCGTGGCCGACGTGGTCGGACCAATTTGCGAGAGCGGGGATTTCCTGGCGCTCGACCGGCAGATCGACGACGCACAGCCCGGCGATCTTCTTGCGGTTCAATCAACGGGTGCATATGGGTTCGTGATGTCCTCCAACTCCAACT
>Ga0193751_1002148_pt1 | contig 12122 bp, 10 predicted proteins | sample L1c2metaG_FD_143050 | JGI IMG/M metagenome (GOLD analysis project Ga0193751, IMG submission 143050) | Soil microbial communities from a riparian zone of the East river system, Colorado, United States - L1c2 | ecosystem: Environmental > Terrestrial > Soil > Riparian zone | place: USA: East River... | reverse complement strand
CTGGTACAACGCATACGAGCCAGCCCATGTTGAACGTCGACGAAGCCACCTTCGACAAGGTGTTCGCCGTCAACGTGAAGTCGATCTATTACATGGCGCACGCCGTGATTCCGCTGATGCGTGAAAGAAAATCGGGCGTCATTCTGAACATCGGATCCACGGCCGGCATTCGGCCCCGTCCGGGGCTCACCTGGTATAACGCCTCCAAGGCCGCGGTCAACGTCATGTCGAAGTCGATGGCGGCGGAGCTGGGTCCGGACAACATTCGCGTCAATGCGATTTGTCCCGTCATGGGCGCGACGGGTTTGATCGAGCAGTTTCTTGGCGGCCCGGATACGCCGGAGAGCCGCGCCAAGATAGTCGCCGGCATTCCGCTCGGCCGGCTGTCCACGCCCGAAGACGTCGCTTACGCCGCGTTGTACCTCGCGAGCGACGCGGCGCGGTTTATCACGGGAATCGAATTGCCCGTCGACGGCGGGCGCACCATCTGAAAGCGGGCGAGCGTCAAGCTCATCGTTCCTGAGGCAACAGCCGAATATCCGGGACTGGCGCTTTCCTCATGCGATGGGTCCGCACTTTTTGGCAGCTCTATGCCTTGGCTCCGGCGCGTCGAATGGCCTCGGAGAGCTTCTGCCTTTCGGCCATCACCCTGTCGGCATAGGAATACGTCGGATCGCCCGCGGAGCCGTTGTATAGCTGCAATCCGGCCACCTCGGTTCCGCCGCGACGAATGTATTCCTTCAATACCTTTGCGCCCAGCTCGATGTTGACGTGCGGATCGAATATCGAGTTCTTTCCATCGTCCGAGAACTTGTCCGGGTGGAACCGAGGAATCACCTGCATCAACCCCATTGCGCCGCTTTCGCTTTGAGCGATCGGATTGAAGCGCGATTCGACCGCCATGACGGCGACGACAAGCATCGGGTCCAGGCCGTTTTGCCTGGCCTCCCGATACGCCATATCGATCATGCTCCGGGTCGCCTCGTAGGAAACCCGGTATTTCTTGGCCACGACGGCGCTCAGCGCCTCGACGTTCATCTCCTGCGGGATCGCGCGTGTCCGCCCGGGGTGTGCAGCAGCGACGCGAGTCATGCGCGGCGGGGCCAAGTCGGATGGGGATTGCTGAACACCCTTAGTTCCGTTGGGTACGCTTGCGGGGAACGGAGCGGCACCGATTAGCGCGGCCATTATCAGCGCGAAGGCCAACGCCAAACCACGGCCGGGAGCAATTCGTCGCTCCGGTATCTCGGAAACATCGGATTGCTCTTCGGTCATCAGTCCCTCTGGCGTCGTCATTAACTATCCTGTCCTTCCAAGCGGGCGCGCCGGTTGGAGCAATCCGCGCCGGTCAAGTTTCTCTGCACCCGCGCAAAAGGCCTTCCGCGGTATTTGCTGCAATGCAACAAAACCGGCTGCAGTGTACCCAACTCGGCGCGCTTGTCAACCGGTGAATTGCCGCCGAGACCGGCGCCTCTTTGTCATAAGAACGTAAAAAACAATAGGTTAACATGCGTGTGTCGCAGGCGACTGAGACATAAGGTTATGACGAATCTATCTATCGCACTGCAACAAAAAGCTTGACCGCACGTCCAGCCGATGGCATAATCGAATTGTGCGGTGCAACTAGGAAGCGAGATTCCCCCGGCACCGGGAGCGAAGTCCGGACCCGTTTAGGGTCCTGAAATCTGGAAAGTGAACCTCAACGGAGAAGGAAGACTATGTACAACGCAACGGAACAACTGGCGGAAATCAACAAGGCGGGCTACGACAATGCGGTGAAGCTGGCGGCGCTGTCGCTGGAGAAGGCGGAGCGGCTGACCAAGCTCAACCTGCAGGCGGCGAAGGTGGCGCTGGAGCAAGGGGTGTATAGCGCCAACGCGGTGGCGGGGATCAAGGACGTGCAGGAGTTTGTGACGGTGCGCGCCAAGCTGACCGAAGCCGGGGTGCAGAACGCGCTGGGCTACTCGCGCGGGGTGTACCAGATCGCGTCGGAAGCGCAAGCCGACTTTTCGGCGCTGGCCGAAGAAGCGTGGGCGGCCTACACCAAGGGTGTGGCGGCTTGGGTGGAGAAGGCGGCGAAGAATGCGCCGGCCGGCTCGGACATGGCGGTGACGGCATTGAAGTCGACGGTGGCGGCGACGACCGCGGCGTTCGACCAGTTTTCCAAGGCGACCAAGCAAGTGGTGAGCTTTGCCGACGCCTCGGTGCGCGCCGCAGCGGCCAATGCCGCCAACGCCGCCAAGGCCCCGACACCCAAGGGTCGCAAGGCAGCGTAAGCGAGACTAGAGACTAGACAACGGGAACTTGAAAGCAGAGGAGAGAGCCCAACATCGGTATTGATGTCTCCTGTAGTTCTGTATCATTTTCCTCCTCCTAAATGATACAGCCTCGCCCCGTCAGCAATGACGGGGCTTTTTTTGCCGCCGACAAAGGTGGTGCGATCGCGCATTACGTCAAAACATGTGCTGACCGCCATTGATGGCGATGTTCGCTCCGGTCACGAACGCCGCCTCCTCGGAAGAAAGATACGCGACCAGACCGGCGACCTCGTCGGGCTTGCCCAGCCGGCCCATCGGGATCTGCGGGATGATCTTGGAATCGAGCACTTCCTGCGGGATCGCCATCACCATCTTGGTCCCGATGTATCCCGGCGAGATGGTGTTGACGGTGACGCCTTTGCGGGCAACCTCCAGCGCCAGTGCCTTGGTGAATCCGTGCATCCCCGCCTTGGCAGCGGAATAGTTGGTCTGGCCAAACGCGCCTTTCTGTCCGTTGACCGAAGAAATATTGACAACTCTTCCCCAGCCGCGCTCGACCATCCCGTCGCAAACCTGCTTGGTCATGTTGAAGCAGGAATCGAGATTGGTCCTCATGACCGCATCCCAGTTGACCTTGTCCATCTTCTTGAAGGTCGTATCCTTCGTGATGCCCGCGTTGTTGACCAACACATCGACCGGCCCGACGTCCTTGACGACTTGAGCGACGCAAGCCACGCACGAGTCCCAGTCGGTGACGTCGCACGGGTAGGCGTGAAACTGATAGCCGGCTTTTTTCATCGACTCCAGCCACTCCGGCGCCCTGGCGTTGCCGGGAGAGTGAGTCGTCACGACGGAGTGACCAAGCGCGGCGAGCTTGACGCAAATCGCTTCACCCAACCCGCCCATGCCCCCGGTAACCAGCGCCACACGCTTCTTGTCCTGAGCCATGACTCCTCCTTAACCCTAACGCTCGACGGCCATCGCGACACCCATTCCGCCGCCGATGCAAAGCGATGCCAGACCCTTTTTCGCGTCGCGTCGTGCCATTTCGTAGAGCAGGGTGATGAGAACTCTGCATCCCGAGGCACCTATGGGATGACCCAGCGCAATGGCGCCGCCATTGACGTTGATCTTGCTCGTGTCCCAGCCCATTTCCTTGTTTACCGCGCAGGCCTGCGCGGCAAACGCTTCGTTGATCTCCATCAGGTCGAGATCGGCGGGTTTCCAGCCCGCTTTTTCCAGTGCGCGTTTCGAAGCGGGTACCGGGCCCATGCCCATGACGGACGGGTCGACCCCCGACGAAGCGAAAGCCCTGATCTTCGCCAAAGGCTTCAATCCCAACTGCGCCGCGCGCTCGGCGCTCATGACCAGCACCGCGGCGGCGCCGTCATTGATACCCGAGGCATTACCTGCGGTGACCGACCCATCCTTGCTGAATGCCGGACGAAGACCCGTCAGCGACTCCAGCGTGGCGCCGCTCTTGATGAATTCGTCCGTGGCGAAGGCGACCGGATCGCCCTTGCGCTGCGGAATCATGACCGGAACGATCTCATCGGCGAACTTGCCGGCTTTCTGTGCAGCCTCGGCCTTGTTCTGGCTGGCTACGGAGAATTCGTCCTGCTGCGAACGTGAGACGCCATACTGCTTGGCAATATTTTCGGCAGTCGTTCCCATGTGATACTGGTTGTATACGTCCCACAGTCCGTCAACGATCATGCTGTCGATGAGCTTGGCATCGCCCATCCGGAAACCATCGCGTGATCCGAGCAGCACATGCGGCGCGGCACTCATGTTTTCCTGTCCGCCGGCAACGACGATGTCGGCGTCGCCGCAGCGCACCGCTTGCGCGGCGAGCATCACCGCCTTGAGTCCGGAGCCGCAGACCTTGTTGATGGTCATGGCTGGAATGGATGAGGGCAGCCCCGCCTTGATCAGCGACTGTCTCGCCGGATTCTGACCGCTTCCGGCGGTGAGCACCTGACCGAGAATCACTTCCGACACCTGGTCGGGCTTGATCTTGCCTCGCGCGAGGAGCTCCCGGATTACGGTGGCGCCAAGCTCCGGCGCAGGCACCTTGGCCAGAGAGCCGCCGAACTTACCGATGGCTGTGCGAGCGGCGGCGGCGATGACAATGTCGGTCATGAATTTTCTCCGAGGATCGTTCGAGGGAAGCGGCGGGCCGGGCGGGCACCCGCAGGTTTTGTCGCTGCCGATATGTTAACGCAGAGCGGACCCGACGTCAGTCGGATGATGCGCTCGTGGCTGGGATCGCGGCCCCTGCCGATCACAGCGACGGCTCGAGAACGTAGGTCCCCGGCGCCGGCGCGAGCGGTTTGAAGTGCGTGCTGCCGGTCCGTTTCGGTGCAGCGCGGCGTGCGCCGCCGTGCTTGGCGAGCCACGCCGCCCAGTCGGGCCACCAGCTTCCTCGATGCGATTCGGCGCGCGCAAGCCAGTCGTCGGGATCGTCGGTCAACAGCTCGTTGGTCCAGTAGTGGCGGCGTTGGCTCGACGGAGGATTGACGACGCCCGCGATATGCCCTGAGGCGCCGAGGACGAACTTCATATCGCCGCCAAGCAAGCCGATCGTCCGGTAAGCCGAGCGCCATGGCACGATGTGGTCGTCTTGCGAGGCGTAGACGTATACGGGCATCTCAATGCGTCCGAGATCGATCTTCTCTCCGCACATGGTCAGCGCATTGGGCTCGCGCAGGCGGTTGTCGAGGTACATGTTGCGGACGTAATCCAGATACATCGGTCCCGGGAGATTCGCCGAATCACTGTTCCAGTAAAGAAGATCGAACGGCGGCGGCGTCCGGCCTTTGAGATAGTTGCCGACAACGTAGTTCCAGACCAACTCGTTGGGGCGAAGGCTCGCAAACGCGCCGGCGAGCTCTCCGCCGAAGACGCGGCCTCCGGCACGCAGCACGGGCTCGCGCGCATCCAGCGATTCGCGCGACACGTAGACGCCGATGTCGCCCGGATCGGTGAAGTCGAGCATGGTCGTGAGCAGAGCCGCGCTCGCGACCGGCGATTTCTTCCGGGCGGCAAGCAACGCAAGTGCACTCGCGAGCTGCGTGCCTCCGACGCAGAATCCCAGCGCGTTGATGGTCTTGCTCGCGGAGATGTCTCGAGCCACATCGATCGCCGACAGCACGCCCTGCTCGAGATAGTCATCCCATGCGAGCGTGCCGAGCTCTTGCGGAATGTTTCGCCACGAAATCATGAACACGGAGTGGCCCTGGTCGACGGCAAATTTGACCAAGGAATTTTCGGGGCGGAGGTCGAGGATGTAGTACTTGTTGATGCACGGCGGGACGATCAGAAGCGGCCGCTTGTACACCTGCGGCGTCGCTGCATCGTATTGAATGAGCTCGATCAGCTCGTTGCGGAACACCACGTCGCCGGACGTGATCGCCAGATTGCGGCCCACTTCGAACGCCGATTCGTCGGTCATCGCGATGCGGCCGCGACGGGCGTCGGTGATCAGGTTCGAAAGCCCCTGGGCAAGCGATGCACCCCCGGACTCGAGCGCGAGCTTGAGCGCCTCCGGATTGGTGGCCAGAAAATTGGACGGCGACACCGCGTCGACATACTGATGAGCAAGAAACGCCAGCCGCTTTTTCGTGCCCGCATCGGCCTGTGCCAGGTCCACGAGCTCGCGCACATAGCTGGCATGCAGCAGGTAAGCTTCCTTCAGCAGGGCAAAGTAGGGCTGTTCGCGCCATTCCCTGGCCGAAAAGCGGCGATCCCGGTGCTCGGATTCGCCTCCACCGCCAAGGTTTCCGGTTGCGATTCGCGACCACAGCTCTTCGAACTTGCGGTTATAGCGGTCGGTGAGATCGGCAGCGGCGGCGGGATCGATCCAGGCCGGCGGCACCGCCGGCAGCGCCAGCGCCGTATTGCCGAGCGTCCCGGCATGCGCTGCGGGCAAGCCCGCGACGCCCGCCCACCACTGGGACCACTGGCGGCTTGTCTCCTGCCAGCCCTGCGCGAGTTGCATCCAGTCATGCGCCGCGACTCCGCTTGTGCCAGGTGCTTCGTCTTGGGCGTGCTCTTTTTCCATTCCGCTGTAAGGTCGTGGATCGAAGAAAGACCTCAATGCTCCAGGGCGATGTGCACCACGGCGATGATCGCGATGCCGATACCGATAAGGAAAAGCTGCTGTGCCGTTTCCGCGGGAGCGGCATGGCGATGCAAGCTGGGGATGAGATCCGCCACCGCGACATAGAGCAGGCTTGCCGAGGCGAGCGCGAGCACGGTCGGAAGCATCTCCTGCATCGACGCCAGCGCCGCGTACCCCGCGAGACCGCCGATCAGCGTCGCCGCGCCGGTCGTCGTGTTGTAAGCGAAGGCGCGGCGACGCGTGTAACCGGAATGCAGAAGCACCGCGAAATCACCGACCTGTTGTGGAATCGCGTGCGCGACGATCGCCAGCGCCGTCGTCGTGCCCAGCGCGAAATCGGCGACAAATGCCGCCGCGATAACGATGCCGTCACAGAAGTTGTGCACGGAATTGCCGATCAAAATCATCATTCCGGACCGGCCGTGGTCGAAGCCGTGCGTGTGCGCACGCGTCGGAGTGGATTCGACAAGCGTTTCGACCTCGAGGTGGCTATGCCGCCAAAGCACCAGCTTTTCGAGAAGGAAGAACAACAGCAGGCCGATCAGCACGGTGAGCAGCACGTGCTCGGTTGTGCCGAGTTCGAGGGCATGCGGCAGGAGCTCCAGGAAAATCGCGCCGAGGAGCGCGCCGACGGCGAAGCTCACCAGGCGCGATATCCATCGCGCATGGAGTGCGAGGGTTCCGGCGGCGGCAACGATCGCGAGAACGCCGCCGGCAAGACATGCGACGACGATTGCAGGAAGCACGTTGGTCGTCTGGCTCATGGCTGGAATGCGAAGCTCATATCATGACGCGTCGCGCATTTCATGCGGCTCGATCCAGATCAAGGTGGCCATTCGTGCCGATGCTTCCTCCCCGCCGCGCCGATACGAATAGAAAAAGTTGCGCTCAGTATACGTACAACGGCCACCGCCGAAGATCGCTTTCACGCCAATCCGCGCAAGGCGCCGCCGGGCAAGTCCATACAGATCTGCGCGCCACTTTCCGTCGCGTTCAGGCGCAAAACATTCGGCCGCGGCGGCATCATCGGCGCAAAATGATTCGAATACCTCGCGTCCGACCTGGAACGACCGTGGCCCGATCGCGGGGCCAAGCCATACCAGCAGATTGGATGGCTCGGTGCGCATTGCATCGACCGTCGCTTCGAGAACGCCCGCGGCCAGGCCGCGCCAACCGGCGTGCGCGGCCCCCACCGTATTGCCGCTGCGATCGCTGAACAGCACCGGAAGGCAATCGGCGGTGAGGACGGCGCATGCTTTGCCGGTCGACCGCGAGACGGCGGCATCGGCGGTCGGTGCGCCTTCGCGCCAAGCGTCCGCGTCGCAGACAGCCGCCCCATGCACCTGCGCGAGCCAGACCGGCTCGCCGTAACATAAGCGACGTAATGCGCTATGCGCCGACGCGGCGTCGAGCGAGCGTTTCGAGAAATCGGCGGCGGACCCGCGCACGCCGTTGCGCGTCGTCGATAAGGCGCGCACATGCGCCGGCGCGGGCCAATCGGGGACGATCCAATCGAGCCCTGCGGCGTCCAGCTGCGCCTGCAGCGCCGAGTCAGCCATGCGATGCACGCTTGCGCAGCCCGGCCAGCAAGCCGTCGAAATCGGCAGGCAAACCGGCCTGCCATTGCATGGCGTCGCGGAGCACGGGATGGATCAATCCCAGTCGCCATGCGTGCAGCGCCTGGCGGCCAAAGGCAACGCCATGCCGACGCCCGTAAGCCGGATCGCCGACAAGGGGATGCGCGATCGACGCGAGATGAACGCGTATCTGATGCGTGCGCCCAGTTTCCAGGCGGCAAGCGATGAGCGTGCAGTCGCCGAATCGCTCGCGCACTTCGTAGCGAGTCACGGACGGTTTTCCGGTCGCAACGACCGCCATCGATGTGCGCTTGATCGGATGCCGTCCGATGGGGGCGTCGATCGTGCCGCCGCGCTCGATGTCGCCGGTCGCCAGCGCCAGATACTCGCGACGGACGGTGCGCGCTTGCAATTGACGCACGAGTTCGGTCTGCGCGGTGACGGTCTTCGCGACGACGAGTAAGCCGCTGGTGTCCTTGTCGAGTCGATGTACGATCCCCGCACGCGCTACGTGCGCGAGCTGCGGCGCGTGATGCAGCAACGCATTGGCAAGCGTTCCATCCCAGTTGCCGCTGCCGGGATGAACGACCAGACCCGCCGGTTTGTCGACCACGAGCAGCGCGTCGTCCTCGTACACGACGACGAGATCCATCGCCTGGGGAGCAAATGGCGTGGTCTTCGGGTCCATCAGCGGGACGACAGCAACAAGCTCGCCGCCGCGAAGCCTGTGCTTTGCATCCGCGGGCGCGCCCGATAAGGTGACGCGGCCCGCATCGATCCAGGATTTGATACGGCTGCGCGAATGCTCGGGCATGAGTTGCGCGAGCGCTTGATCGAGACGCATGCCTGCGGCGCACTCCGGGATCGTCAGCGTTTGCTCCTCAGCTGCGGCCGCGCTCGAGCGTGGGTTATAATTCAAGGTTGCCACAGGAGGTTGTAAGCGATGTCGAAATTCTGGAGATGCGTCGCCGTCTGGACGTTCCTGTTGAGCGCGGCGGGATGCAGTTGGCTGCCCGAAACCAAGGAAGAGACGACGGGCTGGTCAGCTGAGAAAATTTATTCAGAAGCGCACGGCGCGCTCGTGAGCGGCAATTATACGCGGGCCGTCAAGCTCTTCGACACGCTCGAGGGACGCTTTCCCTACGGCCGCTATGCGCAGCAGGCGATCCTGGAAGGCGCATACGCCAACTACCGCCAAGCCGAGATCGCGCCGGCGATCGCATCCTGCGATCGCTTCATCCGTACCTATCCGAATCATCCCAACGTCGACTACGCGTATTACCTGAAAGGCTTGATAAACTTCCGGGAAGATCAGGGTCTGCTGGGCTATATCGCGGAAACGGATCTGTCGTCGCGCGACCCGAAAATGACCAAGGAGTCGTTTGCCGCGTTCCGTGAGCTTTCAACGCGTTTTCCCGACAGCAAATATGCTGCCGATGCCCTCGAGCGCATGCGTTATCTCAACAATGCGTTGGCGGGCTACGAAGTCCATGTCGCCGAGTACTATTACAACCGCGGCGCATATCTCGCTGCGGTCAACCGAGCGCAAGCGGCGCTGACCAACTATCCGAAGACACCGGCCAACGAAGACGCGTTGATCGTATTGGCCCGAAGCTACGACCGGCTCGGAATGCCGCAATTGCGCGATGACACGACCCGCATCCTCAAGCAGACTTTTCCGAACGGGAAATATTTCACCGGCGAGGAGAGGCCGTGGTGGAAGTTTTGGGCGAAGGACAGTATCGCCTCCATGCCGCCTCCCATCGACGAAGCCAAACCATGGTGGAAGTTCTGGTAGCTGATAGACGAGCGCCTCTGATGCCTGCCCGCGTTGCGCTTGTCGTCGCTGGCGATGCGGCTATCTTGTCATTCCGAGGAGCGATAGCGAACGAGGAATCTGCTTTTGCCAATATTCGATGATGCAGATTCCTCCCCCGCCTGAGCGGGGGTCGGAATGACATGACGTGGGATAGTCTTTCGCGACCTTCACCAGACTGTTAATTTTCTACCGACGCCGTCGCGAAGAACTCCACGACGTCGGCAAGCTCGCGGGTGCGGCGCATCGGCGGCAGCGCTTGCCATATTTTCCTGCCGTAGGGTTTTTCCGCCAACCTGCGGTCGCAGATCATGAGCACGCCCCGATCGGATTCCGATCGAATCAAGCGCCCCGCGCCTTGCTTCAGGCTGATGGCGGCTTGCGGCAATTGGTAATCGACAAATGGGCTGCCGCCTTCCCGGGCGATGCGATCGAGTCGCGCGGCAAACAGCGGATCATCGGGCGGCGCGAACGGCAGCTTGTCGATGATCACGACCGAAAGCGCTTCACCTTGAACGTCGACGCCTTCCCAGAAGCTTTGGCTCCCCAGCAGCACCGCATTGCCCAATCGACGGAAACGCGTCAAGAGCTCGGTGCGCGACCCTTCGCCTTGCACCAGCAGCGGAAAGTCCATGCCTTCGCTGCGAAGCGCGGCGGCGAGAGAATCGCGGGCGCGCGATAGCGCACGCAACGTGGTGAACAGTAGGAACGCGCGACCGCCGCTCGCCTTCAGCACCGGAATCGCCGCGGCCACGACGGCGTCGGTATGCTCGAAACTGTTCGGCGGAGGAAGGTCCCGCGGAAGATAGAGCAGCGCGTTGTTCGGATAATCGAACGGGCTGTCCCAGAAACCGGTCGCGGCATCCGACAGTCCGAGCTCGCGCTGATAGAGCGTGAAATCGCCCGCGATCGCCAGGGTTGCCGAGGTGAATATCCACGCGCGCGCGCTGTCGGTCACCTGTCGCGCAAAGATTTCAGCGATCGAAAGCGGTGAGGCACGCAATTGCCAACCGCTCGCGCTCACTTCCAGCCAGCGGATCCACTCGGGGTCGTCGCGGTCGCGCCAGCGCGAGAGCAGGGCGAGCGCATCGGACGCCCGAGCGGCACATTGCGCGAGCTCATCGCCGCGCTCGGCCTGCGAGCCCAGCTCTTTGACAAGCGACTCCAGCGCCGCAGCAAGCGCTTGCAGCGCCTGATCGAAGTCAGGTCGCCGCATCGCGTCGGTCTGCGCCACCTTTCCAGGCACGTCGCCGATCGCCAGGCGGAAGCGGCGCATCGCCTGAGCCAAACTCTGCGCGGCGTCGCGCAGCGGCTCGTAATCGCGCGCGGAACGCAATCCCTCCACCTCGGCGTCGCGCGCGAGCTCGCCCACTTGACCCGCGCCGATTTCTTCGCCGAAGAAGAGCGTCGCGGTGTCGGGAAGCTGATGCGCTTCGTCGAGAATGACCGTGTTGCAGGCTGGAAGGAGATCGTTGAGTCCTTCGTCCTTCAACATGATGTCGGCAAAAAACAGATGATGGTTGACGACGACGACGTCGGCCGCAAGCGCGTCCTTGCGCGCGTTCATGACGAAGCATTCACCGTAATGCGCGCATTCGCTGCCGAGACAATTTTCGCGTGTGGACGTCACGTCGGACCAGATGCCGGCGTTTTCCGGCACGTCGGCGAGGTCGCTCTTGTCGCCGGTCGTCGAGGTGCGCGCGAACGACTCGATGCGCTTCAAATAAAGGACGTCGGCGCGAGAGGCAAACGTGCCCTGCGCGGTGGCGCGTTTCAAATGGTGGTGACAGACGTAATTGCCGCGGCCTTTGAGCAGTGCGACGGTGACCGGTACTTTCAGCGCATCGCGAACGAGCGGCAGGTCGCGCTGGAAAAGCTGATCCTGCAACGTCTTGGTCCCGGTGGAGACGATCACCTTTCCGCCGGAAAGGAGGGCAGGAACGAGATATGCGAAGGTCTTTCCGGTGCCGGTCCCTGCTTCCGCGATGAGCTGCCCGCGTCCTCCGATCGCGTGCGCGATCGCCTCGGCCATCGCGAGCTGTTGCGGACGAAACCGATACGCGGGAAGGTTCCGGGCGAGCAGACCGTCCGGGCCGAAGATCGCGCGCAGACCGTCGGTGTTCAGGATGCGGCTGCCGGGAAGTGGCGCGCGAACGGTCGCGAAAGTGTGTTGCGGCAAGGCGGTGCGCCGGAGCGGCCTGACTTCGCGAGTTGTCTTTCCGGGACTGTGCCTCGGCTGCGCGCCCGCATCGCGCCGATGGTCGCATGGAAATTATCGCGCGCCACGGGGTCGGAGACCGGCACCATCGAAGGCCTCAAGCGAGCGCTAAAGCGGAATAGGATTTCAT
>Ga0193751_1002147_pt1 | contig 12133 bp, 11 predicted proteins | sample L1c2metaG_FD_143050 | JGI IMG/M metagenome (GOLD analysis project Ga0193751, IMG submission 143050) | Soil microbial communities from a riparian zone of the East river system, Colorado, United States - L1c2 | ecosystem: Environmental > Terrestrial > Soil > Riparian zone | place: USA: East River... | reverse complement strand
TGTTTGTGCGCAAGCAGGGGATGCAACTGGCATCGAAGATGCGCTACATGTCGGTGCAGATGGAGGCGCTGCTGACGGACGATCTTTGGCGGCGCAATGCGGAACACGCGAACCGGATGGCGCGACTGCTGGAACAGGAAGTAAAGAAGATTCCGCGAGTCAGGATTGTGTATCCAGTAGAGGCGAACGGGGTGTTTGCGAAAATCCCACAAGAGGCAATTAAGAAGATACAGGAGCGGTACTTCTTCTATGTATGGAACGAAGAGGAGTCGGTGGTGCGATGGATGTGCTCGTTCGACACGACCGAAGAGGACGTCCGGGAGTTTGCGAAGTTCGTGAAGGCCGTGGTGGGGGACCTCTCGAACTGAAGCCCCGACGTTGATTTCCCGTAGAGACTAGCCGCTGTCCGGAGACGGGGCAAGGCCGTCTCTACCGACGGAAGGCCGACGTAACTATTTTTTCTTGGCTGCCCTAACCCTTGCCCATCGTGCCCGCTGCGCTGCTGCGATTCTCTTGCGTCCCGCAGCCGAAATCGTCCGTTTCTTGTGAGTTGCCACTCGTCCACTCTTGCCATGCAGGAAGACTTTCCCGAAGGTAGTTAGGGCCGCGGTAACACCGTGAAGTTCATTCTCAAGTCGCGCACGTTCCTGCTGGAGTTGTTTGACTACGGACTGAATTAATGTTTTTGCCATGGGAAGGATTCTACCACTTGTAAGTTAGACAGCAAGTGAGTTCGCGGTAGAGGGCCTGTTAATTGACACAACATTCCCGTTTTCGGACGAAATCCCGCTCTGGGCAAGGACTTCAGGCTGAAGTCAGTCGCCTCTTTTTCCTATCGGAGGGACGGCGAGGACGAAGTCCACTCGGAATCTCAAAGTGGTACCATCCCCTACTGACAACATGACAAAGCCTCGCTTGTCCTGGTCAACAAGTCGCAAGGCGGGAATGTTTCTCAAGGTGGCAACCGCAATTTCCCTGACTTTGGCCGGGCTGCTTGGAAATCCAGAATTTGCCCAAGCTCAAACCACAACGTCGGCCAAAGGATTCCGGCCAACTCCTACCCTTCCGTTGACGAGCTTTTATGACGCGCCACGTCCGCTGCCCCCGGGCAAGCCCGGAGAACTGATACGCTCGGAACCGATCGACCAATATAACCTTCCGTATGAACTGTCCGCATTGCGGATTCTTTATTACTCGCGGACCACGAACGGAGAAGACGTGGCCGTCTCGGCCGTGGTGCTGATCCCGGACGGCAAGCCTCCGGCGGGCGGATGGCCGGTGATTGCCTGGGCGCACGAGTTCAGGGGAGCGGCGCGGCAATGCGCTCCCTCACTGATGAAGAATCTCGGCGCTGGGCCGATCCTTGCGATGTACGCCAATCTCGGCTACGCGGTGGTGGCGACCGACTACTCCGGGTTGGGAGCCGATTCCGGCAAGTCGGTGTTGGACATGCACTCGAACGCGTTGGATGTGATCTATTCGGTCGCGGCGACGCGCGCGGCGGTGAAGGAGATCGGGCCTAAGTGGATCGCTGTGGGACCCTTCCAGGGAGGCATGGCCGCGGTGGCAGTGGCGGAGAGCGAAGTACGCGATCCCAGCTATCTCGGCAGTATCGCCACTTCGGGTGTGGCGGATGCGCAGGAGGCATACGAGCGCTTCGCGCAGGGTTCTTCGTCCTCCAATCGCATGCTGCTGGTCCTGGCATCCACGGTCAAGGCGCTTTATCCGGAGTTCAAGGTGAGCGACATGCTGAAAGACACAGCGATTCCTGCGTACCAGCATGTCGCGCAGACCTGCGGAGGAGAAACAGAGCCGGCGTTCACAAATGGCATGCTCAAACCGGGTTGGGAGGACAATCGGTTCGTAAAGGAATTTTTCAGCAGGAACACTCCCGGCCAAAAGCCCGCCCACGGCCCACTCCTCGTGATCAATGGCGAGGCGGACCCCGCCATACCGGCAGAAATGACGGGAAAAACCGTGGCCCGAATGTGCAAGCAAGGAAGCCGAATCCTTTTTTTGAAGTATCCGGATCTCGATGCCAGCGGTGTGATGGGAGCGTCGGTCGCAGACCAGATCAGTTGGATCAAGGCACGGTTTGCCGGCTATGTTGCGCCTGGCAATTGTCGTTGACTCCGGAGACGGGGCAAGCCCCGTCTCTACAGGGGGAGTTCTTTCCGGCTACCACTTGCGGTCAGAGTCAGGCGCGTCATCCTCGCGTCTGACCTGATTACGTTTGTGATGCACAATGAAAATCATGCCAACCGACATTAACGTGGGAGGGACGATAAGAATCAGAATCCCACTGCGCAAGGCCTGAATCATTCGACCACCGGCGGAGGCCGCCTGCGTATAACAGAGCGCGCAACTTTGGGAGAAGGCCGGGATAGGGGCGGCGAGCATGGCCAGTCCAGCCAGCGCAATAGCAATAAGGAGAAGCGGTCTCTCGACCTTCATTTTTATTAGTAACATGTCTTTTCCCAACTTAGTAACGTGTCTTCTCCCAACTCGCGTCCTTCCACGGCATAAGTCATTTTGAAAATGGCGCGCCGTTAACCATACGGAAACTGTCGGTCCACCCATACTGCATCCCCAGCAGGACGGAAACCGTAAAGATGATGACAAACCAAAGAAAGACACGCTTTTCCGACCAAAGATGCATAAAGAACAATTCTGCCACCCCCGCCTCGACGCATGCGACTGCCAGCATACGCACGAACATTTGCGAGGCATCAATATTCTGATAGGCAATGACGAATTGCAAGCCTGCCAAAGCTAACAGGCAAACATAGACGATCAAATCTTTCCCGATCCCACCGCTCTTTTGCGCTTCCGCTGCTGTCGTTGTCATCGCATTCCGCTCCCAAGCTGCTTGATCTCTTGATCTTTTTTTGACCTAGTGAGTAAGGTTCAAAAGATAAACCAATGGTACGACGAACATCCAAACCAGATCCACGAAGTGCCAGTAAAGGCCCAAAACCTCGATGTCATCCGCATTATAGCGGCCGCCCTTGTAGCGCACGCCCACAGCGATCAGAGCGACTATGCCGCAGGTAACGTGGGTGAGGTGTAAGCCCGTGATGCTGAAAAATGACGCGCCGAACAATCCGGTTCCCCACGGATTCTTAAAGAGGGTCATGCCTTCATTGATGAGGCCGATCCATTCACGAATGTGCAGCAGGGCGAAAACAATACCCAGAGCCGCGGTAATCATGATCCAGCGGAAGGCTCCGGCTTTATCCCCCGCCCGCGCTGAGCGCAGTCCGATCAGCATGGTCAAGCTGCTGGTTAGAAGAATGAAGGTCATCAGCGCGACATTGGTGATGCTGTGAAACGGTCTGGGCCAGTTGGGAGTACCGTTGCGCAGGAATCCATAGGCCACCAGGCAGGCGGCAAAGGTCATGGTGTCCGCGATAATGAACAGCCACATCGCCAGCTTTTTCGTAGGAATCGAAAATACCGGTCCTAACGTCATGCCTGACGAGTGTCCTTCCATGGTCAAATCCGCTTGGCTCACGACGCCTCCTAATTGAGTCGGTTAAAGTTTCATCCAAAGCAGCAAAAGCAGATACAGCCAAAGAATTCCCATAAAATGCCAGTAGCGCGCGGTCGCAACTAACTGACTCCGTCGCAGAGCGGACTTATTCAGCTTGCGAATGACATAAATCAGGCCGCCCAGCCCCCCCAGCACGTGCAGCGCGTGCGTGGCCGTCAGCACATAAAAAAAAGAACTGCTTGGATTCGTAGCGAGATACAGCCCCTCGGCTCTCAACTGCGACCATGCGACATACTGACCAGCCACAAAAAGCAGGCCGAGAAATAGTGTTATGTACAGCCAGCGTGCCGGGCTCTCAACCTTATTCTTCAGTCCGCCCATGAAGGTAGCGACGCGGCGACGCGAGACTTCCAAGGAAACGCTGCTGGCGAGGAGTAGAAGTGTGTTGAAGTAGAGGACCGACGGCAGAGGAAAGGTCCGCCAGTCCAGTGATGATCCTTTGCGAACGATCAGCGCGCTGCTGAACGCGGCAAACATCATCGTTATGGCGAAAACCACCACCCAGATGGCAGTCGAGGATGGTGGCGGCGAGTATTCCTGCGTCACACGCAGGTCGCCGTCCGCGGGAACCAGGTTCCGCCAGCCGCCGTTCCCCGAGTGCCCTTGATCCGACAAACGGCGTGGGTCGATTTTTGGCGGTTCGTGTACTGTAGTTGCCATAACTCACTCTTTCTTCCCGTATTACCTCTAGCTGCCCAGCCCCTAAAGGGGCGTCTGTTTTGCAACACTTTCGGTATCGCTAAAACGATACCCTGATACGAAACGCAGCTTACTTCTCGTCGTGCTCTGTCTTAACTTGTTCCGGCGACGTCTGCATTACATAGTCACCAACCGAACTCTGCACGCCGTATTGATAGGGATCGTGGTAAACCACGGGATGCTTACCGCCAAAATTGTCCCACGGCGGCGGCGTAGCCGTGCTCCACTCGAGCGAAGTGGCCTCCCATGGGTTATCCGGCGCCGGCTTGCCCCAGAAGCGGCTGTGGATCAGGTTATAGACAAAAATAAGCTGGGCCGCGCCGGTGATGAGGGCAGCGACGGTTATCCATTTGTGGACGGGGATCAGCGGTTGCAGGAAGTCGTCCGGGAACGACGAGTAGCGGCGGATGTTACCGGCCATTCCCAGGTAATGGAATGGCATAAAGATGCAGTACGCGCCCACGAAGCTGAGCCAGAAATGAATCCTCCCTAAAGATTCGTTCATCATTCGTCCGGTCATCTTGGGGAACCAGAAGTAAGTTGCCGAGAAGATGCCAAACATGGCCGCGACGCCCATCACCATGTGGAAGTGGCCAACCACAAAGTAAGTCGCATGGAGCATAATATCGATCGAGGGCTGAGCCAGGAAGAAGCCACTTACCCCGCCGCTAACAAACATGGAAATAAAGCCCAATGCAAAGAGGGAAGCCGAGTTGATGCGCAGCTTCGAGCCATACAGACTGAAGGTCCAGATCAGCACTACGATGGTAGCCGGGATAGTGATGACCAGCGTGGGAAAGGAGAATGCCAGTGCGGAGATAGGATTCATCCCACTGACAAACATGTGGTGCCCGTAGACCATGTAGCTAAGGACGGCAAGCGCTCCCATGCAATAGATGAGCACTCTCTGGCTCAGCATGGGCTTGCGCATGTTGGTAATCAGTACATGGGAGACAATGCCGATGCCGGGTACGATCGCGATATAGACTTCGGGATGTCCGAAGAACCAGAACAGGTGCTGCCACAGCAGAGTGGATCCGCCGGAGTGCGGCTGCAGTTGGTCATTAATCACCTCATTCGAGTTGACAAAGAAGCTGGTTCCAGCGACGTGATCCAGAATAACGAGGATACATGCCGGCATTAACACGGCAAACGCTGTGAGCCCCATACACGAGGTAATGAACCATGCCCAGGCGGTCATCGGCAGACGCATCATGCTCATGCCCTTGACCCGGAGATCGAGCGTGGTGGTAATGAAATTCAATGAGCCCAGTAACTGGCCAACACAAAACAGCGCGATGGAAGTCATCCAAAGGACCACGCCCAGACCTTGGCCGGGACCTGCAACCGCACCCACTGAATTGAGCGGCGCGTATTGGGTCCAGCCGCCCAGGGTCGGTCCATCGCCGAGGATGAATGACGACATCAGGACCAGGAAGGCCACGAATGTGACCCAGAACGACATCATGTTGAAGCGCGGGAACGGCATATCCTCTGCGCCGACCTGGATGGGCAGAAAGAAATTGCCGAATGCCGCGAAAGGGGCGGTCGTAAGCACAAAAAAGACCATGATCGTGCCATGCATGGTCATCAACTGCAGGTAAAACTCCGGCGTGATCACGCCGCCAGGAGCACCCGTCTTCGAAAGCAATTGCAGGCCGGGGATCGCGGCATTGGTCCAGGCAAGGTGGATCCGCATGAACCAGGAAAGCAGCATGCCGGAAAGAGCCGCCACCAGGGCCAATGCGTAGTACTGCTTGCCGATCACCTTATGGTCCAGACTGAAGACGTGTTTCCGAATGAAACTTGTCGGAGGGGCGTGGTGTTGCACCGGGTGCGCCGATATATCGTGCATTTGCTCTCACCTCAAAAGAGATGTCTCCATCCGCCCGCGCATGAACGCGGACGGGAAGAGCTACTGCATTGCCTGTTCCTTCTTCAGCCAATCATCGAAGTCATTCTGGGACAATACGTTGAGGTATGCCTTCATGTTGTAATGTCCGAGGCCACAAAGCTGGGTGCAGACAATTTCGTACCTACCGGCCTTGGTCGCGGTGAAGTGCAGAGAAACATCCAGCCCGGGAACAAAATCCTGTTGCACCCGCAACTCCCGCACAAAAAACGAATGCCCAACATCCTTCGCATGCATGAGCAGATGAATTTCCTTGTTCACGGGAATAGCCATCTCAGCGGTCACAATGTCGTCTTTGGAATCCGCATCATTTGCGGTATCGAGACCAAAGAAATTTTGCGATCCCTCATTGATGAGTTCCGCGTCAGCGGAAGGCGCGGTGAGATATACGTCCGCCCATGCCTTCACCCCGAAGACTCCGAGGGCCAGGACTTCCGCGCCCACGAGCAGCAAGGCAGCAATCACCAAAGCCTTGGCGCCGCCGGGAAAATTCTTGATCTTTGCGTCAGGGCGAGGGTTGGCGAACTGCCAGATGAAAATTGCCAAAACGAACTGTGCGGCGAGAAAGGCGATTCCAGCCTCCGCCATGGTTTCCGACATCTGATCGTCGATCAGATATCCATGAGTCGAGATGTCCTCCGGCGCCACCCAGGTGTGTCGCAGGATGGGAATCGCGGATGCTATCGCGATCACAATGATGGTCACTGCAAGGAATTTTGCCATTGATGTCCCTCGCCATGGCCGGTTTCAGCCCGGCTTCATGAGTCCGTTTCAAGAGTGATTACTCGCCCTCCCCGCGGAGGACAAACGACAAACGCCTGGGCTGGCCAGCAGCTGGCACCCCAAGGTTTGAAACAACTCCAGCGATGACCCCTTATGCGCTAAGCCACCGCTTGCGACGGGCCGCTAAAGGACTCGATCGCGCTAGTCTCATCCTTTTGAATATCGAAAACGTTGGACAGCCGGGTCATCTGGAGCAACTCATGTACTCGCTTGCTCAGATTGGCGAGTTTCAATTGCCCACCCTGGTTACGAATCGTGGTGTGAGCCTTGACCAATTCCCCGACTCCAGAACTGTCTATGTACTGAACTTCGCCCAGGTTCAGTACGATCGCTTTCCTGCCCTTCTCCGCCAGATCTCGAACAATCTCGCGGAGAATGACATTTCCCTCGCCCAGCGTAATTCTTCCGCTGATGTCAAGGACGGTTACTCCGCCCACCTGCCGGGTGGCGGTTTGCATCTTGACGGGGGTCGGTCCTGTCATTCCAATCCCCAGCCGGTCAAGAACCGCGCACGCGGAAGTCGCAAGTTCCTTTGATTCTGTCCGAACCACGATTAGGGAACGCCCTTCTTTGAGCACTTCGCGGAAGAACGCGACGTCCTCAGAGCACTTTTCAGCCGTTGTCGGTTGAGGCGCGTCCGCGTCGTGTGCTGCCGCCGAGCTGACGGTGGCGCCGGCGCCCGCACCCGCAAGCCCGAGCAGTGCGGCGGCGCCGAACCCCAGCGCGAATACCGTCCCGACCCCAGGAAGAAGCAGCGTTGCAGCCACAACCCCGGTTGTCATCCCGGCGGCTCCCCCAACGAAGCCTCCCACAAATGCGCCGATCTCTTTCGCGATGGTTTTGGCTTCGTTTTCGGATCGAGTTAGGAAAACGATGGATTCCTCCGGCACACTCCGCTCCCGTAACTCCTTGACCGCCTCCTCCGCGTTATCACGCGAAGCAAATACTCCGATTGCAGTTTCCATATGTCCTCACTGTCCCCAGCCCTGATTTGGTGCTCAAGCTGGTGTACGGCCAGCCAGTTGCACGCCAAGCTGGGCGCGCCATCTGAGCTGGCCAGTCTTCTCAGCGCAGAACTCTGTACCGAGGGTGAAGATTTGTCAACTCAATTATCCGCGCTGCGAGCGGTTAAGCGGAAGCACGCCGCACCTCGTCATTTCGCCTTGTAGGTAAAGTCAGCCGTTGCCGGCTTGCCCGCCGCGACCGTCACCTTCTGGCTTTGGGCACCATAGGTCTCCTGCCAGGCCGTCACCGTGTAGTTGCCCGGCGGCAAATTGCTGATGGTGTAAGAGCCGTTGTCATCGCTCACTGCCGTCGGACCTTTCACCACCGCCATGTAGCCGTGCATCCAGGGGTGAATGTTGCACTTGACCGGAATGGCGATTTCTTCACCCTCCCAGTGTTGGTCGAACGGCGGGGTTCCCGGCGGCTGCGACCGGTTCCATTCATGATTCGCCCCGTTTGGTTTCGGCAGAGGGTGGATGTTGTGAGAGTGCGGATCGCTGTTCGACACCTCGAAGTGCTGATTCACATCCAGCGACATCACGTGCGGAATGTACTGACAACCCTTTTGATCCCAAGTCGGCTTCGTGGGAGGCACTTGGCCGGCAGTAGCCGCGTCCAGACCCTCGGAGATGTACACCACAACCCACTTCAAGCCTCCGCTCGGACCGACAATGACAGTCTCCGTCGTCACCGGACTGCTGGCGTGCGCCTTTGCGCAATTCGGCTCTTTCGACATATCAATCGGCTTTTGGTGGGGCGGCGTGCCGTCAAGTTTGATCGTACCCGTGATCCCGCCTGTTGCTGCGGCGCTCACATTGAGCGTCCTACGCGTCGAGTACAAGAGACCAAACCCAAGCATGAGCAGCGTGCAGACTGTTACCACAAATGTTTTGTAGTGAGCTTTCATCGAATTCCTCTCCTCGTCTGTGACTAGTGTCTATGACTAGGTCGTGACTAGTTTGCGCCACCTGGCGGCTTGTTATCGGCCGGCGGGGCGGCGGCTGGCGGCGGGTTTCTATCCACGTACGGGGGAATAACTCCGTGCGCAGCCGACAGAACTTGGTTTTCTTTGCCGTGACGATTGACCTGCAACGTACGCAGGAAATGGACGAGATCCCAGGCGTCGTTCGGCTGGATCACGTCTGCGAACGAAGGCATGGGCGTGCCATCAACACCGGTCATGAAGATCTTGTAGACATCCTGATTAGTGTTGCCGCACTTGAAGCGCGAGTCGTCCTTGCCCAAGGCAAAGTTGTAGGGACGAATCGGCAGATCTTTGCTGTCGGTGAGGGTCGCGGCAGATGGACCGTCGCCCTCCCCGTGCGTACCGTGACACTTCCAGCATTCGAGCTTGGTGAAGAGCGCCTTGCCGTGGGAAATGCTCTCGAGGGTGACCGGGGGCTCGGCAGGAATCTTGATCGGCTCGCCGGCTTTTTCCTTTTCCCACCGGGGCGAGAAAATCTTGATATAGGCCACTAAATCGGCGCGCTGCTGAGGACTAAGCGCATTCCAAATGGGCATATTGGAATTGGTGACGCCGCGCCCGATGGTGTCGAAGAGATCTTCATCGGTGGGCAGCGTGCCGGTGAGAGTAGAGCGGCATTTGAAGGTGGCAATGGTGAAGTCGCGGGGCCTCGGATCGAGCCAAACCGCATTCTCACCGTTGGAATCGCCGTAGTCGCCGTGACAACCGGCGCAATAGCGGCGATAGTTGGACTTCCCGTCGGCGGCATGCCCGGTGACATTGCCGATGTGGCTTTCCATGGGCTTGACTACGACAAGTGGTTTGGGGCCTACGTCGGGCGCGTCCTGAGCCGAAGCCGTAACGCCAGCCGCCAGAACTACACTGAGAACCCCGGCGCAACCGTAGATTGACTTGAAGACTCTCATTGGCTGATCTCCTCAAAAAATCGGCACAGGCGAGCTTCGCTCGCCGCCGGATTCGGACTCCTCAGAACGCGAAATCAAATCCTGCCATCAGACTGTTGGTGGACAAATCAGATACCCCGTCTGGCGCTACGCCGCGTTGCCGGAACCATGAAAACTCATTGTGGAAGGCGAAGCCCGCCCGGCTTGTCATGAACGGGTTGTAGCGGTACCCGACGACGTAATTGTCAATGTCGCCAAGATTTGACGGTGTTCCAGGTGTGGACTGTTGTGACATGCGGACCCATTCGGAGCGTTGGAAAATAGTTAACTGTGGGCTCCACACGAAGTGGGTCTCGACGAACGCGCCGTTCCAAGTCGGACGGCGTGAACCCGGCGCCAACCCCCCACCTGTATTGTTGCAGAGCTGTGATTCACCAAGAGCGTTGAGACACATGCCGGTCGGATTATCGATAAAGTCTCCGTAACCTTGGCCGAACCAAGCGCTATCCGAACCGTGCTGGGTAAAGACCTGGAAATCCAGTTTGGGACCGAGGTAAAACAGGCCTTCGAAACCGACCCGGTAAAAGTCTTTGTTGCCGACTCCTGAACCTGGAACGGGCGCTCCGCCGCTGGTGGAATAAGTCGTCGCGGCTTCCCCAACCATGGCGTAGCCTCCAATCCGCTGAATCCCCAGCTTGCCGGTATTGAATGCCTGACTGCCTGCCAGGAACCAGCTGTACGAGTTCTGCCCGTAGGGACGATCCGGACTACCATCCACGGAGTTGAATGCGGTTATGGAAAGACGGGTGCGATCGTTGTAGGAATGCCCCATCCACTCGACGCCCAACTGGTTGTCGCCGAGCTGGCCGAAAATGTTCGCATCACCCACGGGAATGAAGTGGAAGAGTTGGTAGGTCGCGCCACTGGATGAAAGGTTCAGCTCGCGTTTTTCCGAAATGAAGCTGTCGAGTTCAAATTTCCCCACCTTCAGGTTCAAATATGGACTGTTGAGCAGGTTGTCGAAACGCACATTCGCGGACTCGAAGTGAAACGAACCGAGTTCGTCGGATGAGGGAACGAACAGGAAGGAAATATTTTTCTCGAGAGTGCCACCGCTGAGGATGTCCAGTCCGCCGTAACTGAAACCGGTAGTGGTAATCTTCTGTTGCCCGCTCTGATCGGTTGCAACTTTGTTCACGCTCTCGCGGCTCCAGAATGGAGTGAAGCGAAACGTAACCGGCCAGTAGCCATTGTTCTGCCAGATCGGAGCATCGCGATCGTTCATGAGCTGGTAACCGTTGTCTTTGAACTTTTGGCCGAAGTAATTCAGCATCGGCCAACTTTCGTGACAGGCGGAGCAGCGCAGGCCATACTTCCTGGCAAAAGCAGGAAAGGCGTTCGCCGGCTGGCAAGCGCCCAGGATCAGAGAGACTAACATGAAAGCAGCGGCGAGGATGGAAGATGCCCGCTGCGGCTTCTGACAGAGATGAGACTGCGCCCACATACGCATGCTGCACTCCTCAGACAACTTCATAGATTTTGCAAAAACGAAATCCCTACAACGCGCAAACGACAGCAGCCGGACAACGATCAAGCGGAACCTCCGTTGCCCAGCAACCTGCGTTCGGCAAAAACCGCAAAACTTTTCCGGTGAAGTGGTCCAACCACTCACTAGCGGGTGGATACTACTACCGGGCGTGACGAAGTGCAAGAGGGTTGCAAGATTTTTTTTACAAATTTTTTACATAGTGCCCGGGGAGGAGAGCGCGGATGGTGCTCAGGATGCTTGACGCGCGAGTTGACAGCGATCATCCCACCGTATGAGACTCTTGCAACAGGGACACCGGAGCCGGCTGTGATCTGGGACAATTGTTTTCGCGGTGATGGACTGAATGGCAGGGCCCCGTTTCATCGAGTCGCTGTATTTTCCTCATGTTATCTCCGGGTGGCGGCAGCATTTCTCTTGCTGACTGCGGCGGCGCTCCCCGCGCATGGCCGCGAAAAAGATGTTCTTCAGTATGGCGCCGGTCTGATCGTCAATGTTCCGCTGCCGGAACCGGAAGTCGCGCAGGTTGTGGGAGATGTGGCGCAGAACACTTTGATCCGGGGAACCAAGGAATACAACAAAGACGAGTACATCGCGGGAGCAGTCGCGGCCACGTCTACGCCGGTGTTTCCGGCTTGGACGGAGGGAGGGAAAGTCTTCTACAAGGTGCGGAAGCAGGCGCTCGATCCGCGAAATTTCAAAAACAGCGGCGATCTTGGAACGCTGGCCGTGCGCTACGTTGTGCAACCGGAGGGCGAAAAAAATA
>Ga0193751_1002146_pt1 | contig 12134 bp, 15 predicted proteins | sample L1c2metaG_FD_143050 | JGI IMG/M metagenome (GOLD analysis project Ga0193751, IMG submission 143050) | Soil microbial communities from a riparian zone of the East river system, Colorado, United States - L1c2 | ecosystem: Environmental > Terrestrial > Soil > Riparian zone | place: USA: East River... | reverse complement strand
ACCGGGTCACCTGACCGGACGCGACGGCGCTAGAGGCGTGGACGGTACTTCCGATAAGGTCAGTTATGTCTGCGTGCTTCCAGCTAGCCGTGGTCATGGCGGGACTCAATCACATCAGCTAACCATCGATCAACCGACATTCTCACTGTGTTCGGCCTATCGAGATCTACGGCGTAATAGATGTGTCCAACCAAGTCTGACGGCATTGTCTCAACGGTCCTATCTCGGAGAAGGGCGCAGCGCCTTCCGGACATCAGCATCGCGCCCGTCTCGATCGCCAAGTTATGGTTCACGCCGCGATCAGAACGAGCTTCGAAGATCGTCAATCCGAGCGAGGAAGACCAGATGTGCGCCATGACGTTGCCCCAGAGGTCATCAACGAGCGTGCGCTCGGACGCGAGGATCAAGTCAAATCCCCGGCTTGTTGCCGCCTCAGACGCCGCATCCAACGCGTCCCGGAGTGCTTTATCGGCGCCATCCCGGGGAAAGCGAGTCATTCCGAAGATGTTGTGTTCCGGGGGGTGGGTTTCAACAAACCCGCGCACGGCGTTCGCGATGGTCGCGGGCGCCAACCAGTGGGGAATTGGGGCGTGGACCTGTCCTCCGAGGACGCTCCCCCACTCTTGCCCGAGCGCTTGGCTCAACTGAAGCGCCTCGCGCGGTGTGATCAGCGCGCCCACAACCTGCCGACCGCGGGGGGCGACGCGCCAGACTCGTCCGCGACCAGGTAGGCGACTGACGTAGCCGCGTCGCTCGAGCGCTGCAAGAGCGTTTGAGATGCGCGTGCGTGGCAAGGCGAGATCATCCATCAGCGCGGCGAGGTCAGTGGCGGCAAATCGATCACCAACCCGTCTCGCCTCCTCTAGAGATGCTAAGAGGAGAACTTGCTCGAACGCAGGGAATCCCTGCACCCGCGCGGTGATGGCGCCAGCGTGAACGAGGTCGCGACCCTGCGTCACGCCCGGGTAGCCGACCGGTAGCGATAGGTGTTGTCATCGCCGCGCTCCCGCGTCAACTGCCGCTCGCGCAACAATCGGAGAACCGACGTTGCAATAGCTTTCGCCTCAAACCTCAACCCACTGCTGTGATCAAGCTCCTGGCGGATCTCGTCGATTCCCCGAAACTCATCGAGATAGCCTGATGCAATCAGAGTGGCAACCGCAGTCTTAGGTCCCTCGCGCCGCCGTGTCCGAGCTCCTAGGGCCACGCTCGGCACGACAGCAATCTTGTCGCGATTGCGGACCCTCCGCGCAGGGCGAACCCGTGTCTTTCCAACGGAGCCCCCGCCAGACAGTTCTTCAAATGCAAGCCTGAAGCCTTCGGCTCGAATCGCCTCCGGCAGATCCTTCGTGAGATCCGACGCAGACTGCAGGCGGGTCTTCAAGTCATCCACGTCTTGATTCCTCGTACGTTGTCACCTACAACCGAGCAAGCATTGCAGCGACGGCGCTTCGCCCAGCCTCGGTGAGGGCGTACCGCTTCCTCGCCTGTCGACCGCTCCCGGTCCGCCGCGTCTGACGAAGCGGAGCCGGGCGCCGGCTCATTAGGGAAGACATCAGATCTGTGATATTTGGAGCGGGATCGCCGAGGTTCTTGAGCTCGTCATTGACAGCCTGTCCCGTGAAGTCCACCGCCCCTCGAGAGTGAAGCCACTGCCCGATCAGGAGTGCTCTGTCTGCCCTAGATGTTGGCTGCGCCCGATCGAGTAACTGGCCCAATGCTCCGAAGCCACTCGTAATGTCGCCTTCGGTGGAGGCCACTTGGACCGTGACGCCGGGTCCGCTAGGTCTGAACCGAGCCGTCGCCCACTCGAGCACGCGAGCCTGTTGATCTTCGGAAAGACTCGTTAGGGCGCCCCCTACGGTCGCCATGGCCTGAAGCTCGGGATCGTCCATGGGCTCAACAGCTCCGTTCCATTCCGTTACATCCGCCACCGATCTACGTGCAGTCTACGCGACGTTGTCAAGCCAACCAAGGGAAAGGGAACGTTCCGATCCGAGTCAGCCACACCACCGACTCGATTGCGGAGCGTTTGGCTATCCGGTAGTGCGACGGACTGAACATCGAGCCCTAACGAGCAGATGGCATGGCGCTCGTGTCAGATTACGGCGCCTGGCGTTCCGAGATGACCGTTCCGTTATTGCGCGTTCGGTTGTGTTATGGCGCCTATCCCTCCACGAGGCGTGCCATCTGGCACGACGGCAGACGATCCTGGCCATGCGGGACTGGAGTCGTTCCCGGGTGCGGCGGACGCGTACTACCGGTCGCCACGAGGATGGCCTGTCGCGAGTGCGACGGATCCCGAGATACAGGCAGGCAGGCTAGGTCTGAGGTCACGGGTGTCGAGTCGTGGTCGGAAGGCGTTCGCTAGCGTTATGTTGGGCAAGGTCTACGAGCCGCGTCATCAGGCAGGTCGGGGGACGGCCGTGGCCATGCGGGACTGGAGTCTTTCCCGGGTGCAACGGACGCGTACTACCGGTCGCCACGAGGATGGCCTGTCGCGAGTGCGGCGGCTCCCGAGATACAGGCAAGAGGGCTAGGTCTGGGATGCCGGCACCCCGGACGTCGAGACATCTCGCCCTGATCAGGCCGTAGGTTCTGCCTCGACCACGATGTCAGCCGTGCCTGTCGGCACCTGGGCGAGTTGGACGGATACGAACTCGCGAAAGCGACTGAGGCTCCACGTTTCGAAGGGGATGCCAAGGAGTGCGTTCGCTTCGGCTACTAGGATGGGGTGTGCTTGGCCTCCTCGACTCCAGTCGACCTTCTCGTCGCCGGTAATGAGAACGGCCTTGTCAATGAGAGCCCCGTCGTCGCGGGCGCTTAGGAGACCGAGTAGAAAGTCGGCCCAGACATAGAAGTCACCATGCCCGGAGTCCTTGAAGCCTGGAGGCGTCTTCGTCTGGTCACGGATCGCCGCGAGATCTGCGAACATCGCACGGGGCACGAATGCTACAATGGATCTGTTCTGAAGAGTAGTAAGGATTGATCCGATACGACTGGCCGTGTTGGAGTCGAAGGCGAACGAAAAGTTGTCTCGGAATTCGTCGAGAAGTAGTTGGAACCGCGAATGATACTCGCCGAATGAGTCCTCGAGCTTAAGGACTTCCTCAGCTAGAGTCTTGTACCTGGTTCGGAGGACGTCAGCTTGCGTGTCGATCGCACTAAGCCGGTTGTTCCAGAACTCTTGAATGACCTGGCCCGGCAGGATCAACGGGCCAGCGTGACGCGAGGCTAGGTAGTCGACTGCATCCGTATTCGAGCGATCGGTCCCAAACTTGAAGATCGTGTTTGTATCGAGACCGATCGCGATGGACTTCGGATCATGTGGATCTGGCGAGCGTTCCCCTGCCGCAGCGCGCCGGAGCTCGACCACCGCGTTAATCGTGACCCGTCGGTCGAGGCAGTCCAGGATTCGGCTGCTCAGCTCGGCTTGGCTAACCACCATCGTCGTACCAGGTATCTACTGCGACACGCGCGAGTTCACGGCCCAGTTCTGCTACCTCGCTTGGGCCCCAGCGGGCGAAAGACTGGAGCGTGTCGCTCCACTCATCTTCGACAGCCTTAGTGATGAGATTGTTCTGTGCCCCTGCCCATGTCAGGGCCCCGAATGGCCTGCGCTCGACGGATGTGAGTAACGAGTTACCGATCGTCGAGCCCCAATATGACACCTCGTCCTCGTTGAAGCCGTCCCACGCCGCAGCATGCCGGGGACGAATGAGGTGAAGGTAGCCGGTGTCGGTTGGGGTCTTGGTTCTCTGGACTATGGAGCGGCGCAGAAATTCTAGCGTCCCCTTGTTAAAGGATCGCGTGCCTAACTGCGATTCGAATTCGAAACGACTCGGATTGAGGTCTCGGAGTGCGTGAAGCGCGGGCTCCCATCTCTTTGACTCGTAGACGCTCCGGGCAGCATCGCTAAGCCGGCGTTCGACGTTCCCAGTCCCCAAGTTGCCAACAACGATCCGCCTGACCACGAGTTCCAAGACTCGTTCCATGCCCTCCTGGGGATCCTGCACCTCAGAGATCGCAACAAGGAGGGGTCGAACCGCGATAACGTTCAGCTCGCCCAGTGCGCCAAAGACGCGTAACCATCCCGCCTTCGCCGGCCCCTCGAGGCTCGGGTCGATCATCTGAAGATAGAGTGGAAGCCCGCCGGTAAGGAGGTCCAACAATTCGTTGACGGGGGGCGCTGGCCGTGGACCCGGGCGCCGTTGCGCCAAATAGTCGAAGAGGTCCTTCGGCAGGACGTGTCCAGCGCGAACTGTTACAAGATGGCGGATGAACTGAACGAAGGTATTAGGACCGTAATCTGCCAGGGGCTTGGCCACGGCCTGCCAGCGCGAGTACTGTCGATCCTGTTCACTCGCTGCGGTCTGACTGAGAAGGTAGTTTTTCAGCAGGTCCGCCGTTGTGAGCTGCTTCCCACGGGTGTTGATGACTTCGAACACTCGGTACGCAGAGGAAGGATCTGGATGGATGAAGAGTGCAAACTGAAGACGATTGTCGAGAAATTCGTTCCACATCCCCAGTCGTCGGAACGGGTCAACGGCGAGATCACGGTGGAGTCGGTCGTTAATGAACTGGTAGGCCGCGAGTAGCCCCCGAGAGAGGCTTTCTTCCGGTCCTGGTAGAGACGCCTCGTCCACAGCCTCCCCAGCGAGGATGCGAGCAAGAGTGCGGTTGTCCGCCGGATCCGCGAGCATGATCCGAGGCGTGGGTTCATCGGACTCGTAATCAATCGTCTCGAGGAAGTCGGCTCGTATCCGATCGCCAAGGGCGGTGCGTCCGTTGGCGAGGGCTTCGCGGTATAGCGATGTCGCAAGTAGCGTCAGGGTCAGGAGCCGCTGCTGCCCATCAACTACTTGCATGCGTCCACCAGATGAACCTGTGAGGATCACAAGCCCCAGGAAGTACGACTCGTCAGCTAGGCTGCGTTCAAGGTCCTCCCAGAAGTCGCGGTAGTCGTCCTGTTTCCCAGGCGAACTCTCGCTGGAATCGAGGTACCTCGAAGAGAGACGTTGACATCAGTGCACCCGCCGCGTACCGGCCGCCGAAGGCCAAGCGATATCGAGTGGGCCTGTCTCGACGCCGGGCACGGGACCCGCCGGCTGAGAGCGGACGTGTGCCTCGGCACGCCGGGAAGCGGCTGCATCCGAGGAATCGCTCGCCCGTCGCACGCGCTCGCCGGTCGATCATCGGAGCGTGGCAACGCGGACAGGCGACACCTGGAGCGTCGGCCACTCCGGTCAGCTCGCGTCGGTCCCACGGGCGCACGAGTGGCACTGCGTGAGCGTAGGCGGCGAGGTCGGCGGACCGGTAGTAGGGAGTTCCCTTGCCACGCTCAGGCGTGGCCCGAGTCGTGGACCATCCGCTCGACGTGGATGGCGGCGGCGACGCCGATCGCGATCGCGCAGACAGCCAACGACCAGCCGTAGGCGTTGAGGTATGCCTGGGCGACGATCTCGAGCGGCCAGAAGGCCCACGGCCCTTCCGGCCGGAACGTGCCCGCATAGTCCGGAAGCAACCCGAGGCCGAGCGCCTGGGCGATCGCGCCGCTGCCGGCGAGGATGACGGCGATGAGCACCCAGCCCCACGGTGGCTGGACGTTCGGAAACAGGTTCGTGAGCGCAAGGAGCGCGATCAGGAAGACACCGGCCGTGAGGGGCAGCGTGAACCCGGCGACGAAGCCGATGACCCCAGCGCCCGCCTCGTCGACGCCGTGGTGCTGGAGTAGCGTCGTGAGCGTGTCCCACGGCGTGAAGCCGCCGCCGAACACGAGGACGATCGCGAGCACGGCAACCCAGATCCAAGTCATCGGGATCGTCCGAAGCTGATCGGCCGGTACGCTTGGAGGCGTGGTCACGGCATGGCCCTGAGGGCGTGATCCACCGGATCTCGAGTCACGTCTGCTGCGCTTCGGCGAACGCGACGCTTTGACTCTGCAGTCGCTGACGCCCGAGAGATGCCAGACCATGCACGCGAATCTGGACCTGCGCCATCCCCGAACGCTTCTGGAAGATCGCCCGCACAAGGTGACCGTTCGTCATTTCGAGCTGTGTTTCGCTCGTCACAATGCCGAGGTCCTGGGTCGTTCCGGGCGGAATCACCTGGACACCGGTGGAGAGAACCCAATCCCGGTCCTGGTCGCGTCTCAGGACGCGGCAGGGTAGGGAGATCGGCTTCGCCCCCGTATCGCGGATATCCAGGGTGGCTTCGTCGGAGAACACGATGAACGGATTCGTGCCGAAGTTGGTGATCGACAGTTCGCATCGCCAGCGGGCGTGGTTGTCGAGGATGCTCTCGCTGGCTTTCGTCACCTCGGCGGCAAGGGTGATTTCATCCTGGAGCAGCGGCTGGAGCTGACGAAGCAGAGCCGCCAGTGCCGGTGTGGCCGGTCGGGACGCGAGCTCGACAAATGGGGCGAGCCTGACGCGAGCAAACGGCATCTTTGCGAGGTTCTCACCGAAGCCGACCGTTGACTTGGGAAACTCGAAGACGAAGCATCCTCCGTCGCGATCGGGGTCGAAGATCGTCGAGATGGTCTGTGGAATTGAGGTGTCGACGGCCGGAGGGTCGATCGACTGCACGTAGAGCGCCATCGCAAGCGTGCGCGAGATGCCGGCGTCAACCAGCAGGCTCTGGATCGTTTCGACGTTGTCGGCGCCCCGTTTTGTTGTTTGCAGCTGCGTGATCCCATCCCTGAGCTTCTTGAGGCTGTTCCGGGTGATCTCGGTCTGGACCGCAGCCATGGCGTTCGCTTCGGCGATGGCTCCGATGAAGGCCCGCTGAGCAGGGATCTCCGGGATGAGAAGCGACCTCCCGGTCGCTGCGGCCAAGACCTCGGGCACATCGACGAGCTCCTTGGCACGCAGAGACGTGGTGAATTCAAGCGGCGTAAACCAGGGTCGGATCCGTTGCTGCCAAGCCCAGAGGAGATACCCGCCGACGGCGGATATCACGCCGACCAGGATCGTTATCGCGTTGTCGGTCACGATCCACCTGCCCACGAAATCGAGCGACGCGTCCCGGACCCGGACCGCGAACCCATGTCCGCGGTCAAACGACCCGGGGCTGGAACATAACCACGCAACCTGTGGAACCGGTACTGGGGAAAGCCCTACACCCTACGCGGGCCTGACGGGGATGCTCCGGATGGCAGCCCGGACCGAATCGGTTCGGCGAGCGGCCGGGTGGGAACCTGCCGACCTATCGACCCGATGTCCCATTGATCGGCGTCGCGGATGGGCTCCGCAAGCTCGAGGAGCTCAGGTCCGCCGGGACGATCACCGATGAGGAGTTCTCCCTAGGCGGCCTCTCATGGCCTCTTCGCCGTAGAGGATTGACAAAGCGCTCGGGGTTGGCTGCCCATACCAATTGACGAGCGTCGGATGATCCCGAGGCCGTCACGACGGAAGAGGCATGGATACCGACCTCGTGATCCTCGCCCAGCACGGTGACAAGGGTGCCTTCGGGCTCATTGCCGCCGAGATCGCGGATCGGTTCCTTGCCGTGTCGCGCCGGATCCTGCGCGACATCGACCTCGCCGAGGACGCGACGCAGCGGGCGCTGCTCGCCATCTGGCAGGACCTTCCCGGGCTCCGCGACCCGGCGCGCTTTGACGCCTGGTCGTACCGGCTCCTCGTGCGCGCCTGTTACGCCGAGGGACGGAAGGAGCGTCGCTGGGCGCCGAACCTCCGGCTCCTGCCGGTGGACGAGCCGGTCGCGGACGACACCCTGAGCTCGGTCGTCGACCGCGAGCAGCTCGAGCGCGGCTTTCGCCGCCTGTCGATCGATCACCGCGCGGTCGTGGTGCTCTACCACTACCTCGACATGCCGCTCGACGGGATTGCCGAGACCCTCGACATCCCGCTCGGGACGGCGCACTCCCGACTCCATCATGCGATGCGCGCGCTTCGGGCGGCGCTCGACGCCGACACCCGAGCGACAGAACGGGAGGCAGTCCAATGACCGCCGATCGAGACCCCACGCGCATCGTCCGGTCGTGGCTCCGAGCGGACGAGCACGAGTCAGCGAACCGCGTCCTCGAGACGGTGCTCTCTCGCCTGGACACGACCCCACAGCGACGGCCCTTGTGGCCATCGCGGAGGTTCTCCCAGATGAACACCTTCACCCGCATCGCCCTCGCCGCGGCGGCGGTCATCGTGATCGTCGTCGCCGGCTACAGCCTGCTGCCCCGAACAGCCGGCGTCGGTGGGCCGCCGACGCCCAGGCCGACCTATCCCGCGCTCAACGGTCAGGCGACCCTGAATGGCCGATACACGATCGGCAGCGGGCTCAAGAGCCGGGTCACCGTGCAGGTCCCGGCCGGTTGGAGCGCCAGCGCCGACTGGGTCGTGATCGGCCCGAATGGCAACGCGCTGCCGGGCGGCATGGCGGTGCGCTTCTACAGCATTACGAATGCGTTCAAGGACCCGCGATCGATCAGTGCCGGCGTCTTCAATCCCCCGATCGGACCGACGGCCGCCGATCTCGCCGCCGCGATCGTCGCTGATCCGGCGTGGGCGGCGACGCAGGCGGTGGACGTCACGATCGACGGCCGCCTGGCGAAGCATCTCCAATTCGCCGTCCCGGCAAGCTCGGGGCTCGGCGCCGACGGTCAATTCGACATGTTCGGTACCGCGGGTAACCCGGACGTGTACGGCTTCGCCCTCGGACAGACCTTCGACTTGTACATCGTCGATGTCGGGACCGAACGCGTCGTCATCGATGCGTTCCATTACGCCGGTACGTCCGCGACCGACCTCGCGGCGCAGCAAGCGGTCATCGCCTCGATCCAGCTCGACCCAGCCCAGCAAGGGGTAACGCCCTCACCCTGACATCGGGCCCGCTGTCCATCGTCGGGTTCAGCCTCCGTCACATGTCGTTCCGGCTGGGTACAGGGCGACCTGAGCAGTCGCCGCATCATCGACGCCGGCCCAGCGGGCCGGCGTCGTGCTGTCCCTCAGCCCGCCGTGACCAGCACCGTGTTGCCGTCCGGGTCGTCTACGAGGCACATGTAGGCCTCGAAGCTGGTCACGAAGGGCTCGCGGACGACGTGGTAGCCGGCCGCCTCGAGCTCCGCGAACGTCGAGTCGAGCATGATTCGCGACCCGCCCGACGGTGGGGTCCGGCTCGGGTCGTTGTCACCGAACGTCGTCGTCCAGATGATCGTGCGCCCGTCCCCGATGTCGACGCCGACGTCGCGCCGCTTGTCGGCGCCCTCCGGGAACTCGATCCCGAGGCGGCGGTAGAACGCCAGCGACCGGGCGAGGTCCTCGACGAGGAGGACGACCATCGTGAACCGTGGCTTTGCCATCGCCCGATCCTACGCTCGCCGCACGGCCACTCCCCGACCTTGCCGAGTCTTGCCCGCCAGGCCAGTCGATTCGTCAGCAGTGTCTACGGGACGATGTCGATCAGCTCAACGTAGATCGACTGTGCGCCACGTGGCGCCCGAATCGTGACGGATCCAGCGGCAGCGTCGGTCGTGGCCGCAATCGCTTGGCCATCGGCCGAGACGTTCGCCCAGCCCAGGGCGTAACCGGCAGGGATCGTCGTCTCCGTGAGCGTGGCCGTCCCCTTTGGCACGTTGAACCAGCCGTAGGCCTGAAAGGCGTTGCAGATCATCGTGATCGTGTCGCAGTAGCCGCCAGCGGTAGCCTCGGGGCTCGTCAGTGTCGTCCCGTGGACGTGATAGCTCGCTTCGAGGTCGTATTCGATCGGGTCGATGCGCCATGTGTAACCGTCGGCCAGAGTCCCGAAGTCGCCGGGCCGCCCAGCGACCGCACACACCGCACTAGGGCCACCTGCGTTGTCGAGGTCGGCCGGGCTCTGGATTGATGCCGGACAGGCGTAAACCGTGAAGTCGACGACGTTCAGCGAAGGCGCCGCTGCCAGGGCGCTGACCGGCCCCATCAAGGCCACGCCGGCAAGCGCCACCATTGGAGCCAGGCGCATCAAACGGTGTCGCATGTGGTCCTCCCTCGACCGGCGGAGCACTGCGTCATTCGAGACCCGCCAGGATCATTCTCGCACGAGCCATACGGTCCGCGAGGGGCCACGGCGGCTCTCGGGGGGCCTCAGGGCAGCTGCCAAAACTCCCCTATGAGCCCGAGCCGATCGAGGATCGCCTGGTTCTGGGCGCGGGCGTGGGGTCGCCAGTCCGGCGCGAGGCGGTCGGACCACCAGGCGGTCGCGAGCTCGGCGAGCTTGGCGATGGCGATCGTGGCACCGGCAGGGCGACCGGCGAGCCAGGCGGTGACGTGGGCTTCCGACCGGAAGACGGGCATCGTGCCTCAGGTGAAGCCGATGTCGTTCCACCAGTCGCGGGCCGGTACGAGTACGTGCCAGACGGGTCCGACCTCGATCGGTTCGCCGTCGCGGACCTCGATGTCGATCGGCTCGCCGCAGTCCGGGCAGGTCGTGTGGATCGTCGAGTCGAGGTGGAGCGCGGCGCCGATGCCGAACGCGTCCCAGCCGCAGTTCGCGAACCAGGTCTTCCCGGCCGCCTCGACGCGGTGCGGCGTCTCAACCGCCGAGAAGGGGTTCGCCATACGCAGGGCGCCAGCCTGATCGAGGACGAGCGCGTGAGCGTCGTGGAGCCGCCGCCAGGCGGCGTCGACCTCGGGCCTCCCCTCCCCCGTCGCCGCCGCGATCTCGTCGACGCTCGGCGCCCACCCGAGCTCGACGAAGCGTCGGTAGGTCGCGTTCCGGATAGCGAGGTCGATCGGGGTCATCGTTCCTGATCGATTGTGCTCCGGGCAATGACAAGGCGACCTGCTGCGAGGAATCGGCCCCCTTCGCGGCCTGGACGTCACGCGTGACGCATGATTCGGCCCATGGGACGAGTCGTGTACCTGATGAATGTGTCGCTCGACGGGTACGTCGAGGATCGGGCCGGCACGCTCGAGTGGACCGGGATGGACGAGGAGCTCCATCAGTGGTTCAACGACGACATGCGCCGCTACGCCGCCATGCTCTACGGCCGGCGGCTCTACGAGACAATGGTCCCCTACTGGCCGATGGCTGCGTCCGACCCGGACATCAGCGAGGTCGAACTCGAGTTCGCACGGCTCTTTCTCGACAAGCCGAAGATCGTCTTCTCCTCGACCCTGGAGTCGGTCGACTGGAACAGCCGGCTCGTCCGCGGCGACGTCGCCGCGGAGCTGCCAAAGCTGCGCGAGGAGTTCGCCGGAGATCTCAGCGTCGCGGGGCCGAGCCTCGCGGCCGGCCTGATCGCCAACGGCCTCGTCGACGAGTTCAAGCTCGTGGTCCATCCCGTGATCCTGGGTGGCGGCAAGCGCTACTGGCCGGAGCACGACCAGCCGCTCGATCTCGAACTCGTCGAGGAGCGACGCCTGGGCTCCCGCTTCCTCCTGCTCGACTATCGGCGTCGCTAGCGGCTTCGACGACCCGCGGCTCTCCAGCCACAGTGTCTCCCGAATCGAACGCCTGGAAGCGCGGGTACTTGACGAGCGCTCGGCTGCTCGTCAATACTTAAGTGGATGCTTAACCAATCGATGGACGTCGATCGGGTCCTTGGCGCGCTGGGCGACCCGACGCGACGGCGCATCGTCGAGATGCTCGGCAACGGGCCGGCGCCTGTCAGCGATCTCGCCGCGCCGTTCGCGATGTCCCTGCCCGCGGTCATGCAGCACCTCCGGGTGCTCGAGGACAGCGGGCTCGTCGCGTCGACGAAGGTCGGGCGGGTACGCACCTGCTCGCTCCAAGCCGACCGACTCGGGACTGTCCAGGACTGGGTCGAGGCGCGACGCAGGACATGGGACGCTCGCCTCGATCGTCTCGGGGACGTCCTCGCGAGGCAGCATCCGAATGCCACGAAGGCCACGAATGCCACCGAGGAACAGAGAGGAGATCCGCGATGACGATCGAGACAGCTCCCGCCGAGACCACGGTCACCCACGGAACCTTCACGCTCGAGCGCACCTACACGTTCGACCGCCCGACGGTCTTCGGCGCGTGGGCCACGCGGAACGACAAGAACCAGTGGTTCGGCGAGGGCGACGACTTCCTGGCGAAGACGGAGCGTTTCGAGCTCGATTTCCGCGTCGGCGGGCGCGAGCTCCTCGAGGGCCGGCTGCCCAGCGGTCGCCACTTCGTCTACGACTCGACCT
>Ga0193751_1002145_pt1 | contig 12135 bp, 10 predicted proteins | sample L1c2metaG_FD_143050 | JGI IMG/M metagenome (GOLD analysis project Ga0193751, IMG submission 143050) | Soil microbial communities from a riparian zone of the East river system, Colorado, United States - L1c2 | ecosystem: Environmental > Terrestrial > Soil > Riparian zone | place: USA: East River... | reverse complement strand
ATTCAGGCGCCGGGTGGCCTCAATGACGGAGGCGACACGACCGGTCTCCGCGGCTTGCCGGTGTTCGCGCGCGCGGGCGCAGTGATACCGTCGTCAGCCGTCGTTTCGTACGAGGGTCAGCGGCGACTCGACACTCTGAGCATCGACATCTATCCGGGATCGGCCGCGAGCGAGCTGTACGAGGATGCGGGTGAAGGCTACGCGTATCAGCGCGGAGAATTTCGGCGGACGACGTTTACGACGTTCGCCACCATCGATGCCCAGGGGATCGTTCCGCGCTTGGCGGTGGCTTTCGCTCAGACCGGATCTTACCCCGGTGCGGGCTCATTCAAGGTCACGATTCACGATGTCTCACGGCCGCAGCGAACATTGGTCGACGGTCGCTCGGTGCAAACCGTGTACGACGGCCCGCGACGCGAGCTCCATTTCGTCATCCCTTCCCGCACGCGACGGCTGCAAATCGAGTAGGACTCGGCGCGATCAAGATTCTTGTTCGCACTGAATTAAGAACGTCAACTGAACGGGTGCCAGTCGTCAGTGGCACAGGTGCGAGCCTTCAGTTCACGACGCCCGGACTTCACCATGCGCCATTCTTGACACAAGCAGTGGACTTAACCGCGCGGAAATACGTCTGGGCGTAGTGAACCGACAACTCGCAACTACGCTACCGACGACTGGCACCCGTTCAGTTGCAGTTACTGAGAATCCAGACAGGAGTTCCGATTTAGCTGAGCCGCCTTACTCCGAACGCGTCAGCCCACGAACCTGGAACGCCAACATGATGAGTCCGACGGCGAAAAGGAGCGCGCTGATTTCCGCGGATCCCGTCACCACGGGTCCGGAGCGCATCGATTGTCCAACGATCATGAGGATCGATGCCGCCGCGCAGATCGCGTAGGGTATTCCGTAGCTGACGCGTCCACCTGGGGGATAGCGCTCCACCAGGTTCTGGATGATCAGCAAGAATGCAAGCACCCCAAGAACAGCAGAGACCACTTTCCGCAGTGGGTCCCCCTCGGGCAGGCTGGCGAGAATTGCCGCGGCTGTTGCTGCTGCGAGAATGAGTGCGAGGTGCGCGACCCAGTTGGTTGCCGTGAGGCGTCCGATGATCGGTTTCATTCGCGTACTATGCGCAGGCCGAGCAGCCGCCACAAGCAAAAGATCGTAAGGCCCGTACAGATTCCGGCCGCGATTCCAAAGCCCACACGACACGCTCCCCCGCCGGCACTGGTGATCACCGATAATCCGGCGATCGAGCTGCGGCACTGCCCAGGCGGGGAGAAGAATGCAATCCACCACTCGATCGCGGCCGCTGCGCCGAAAAATACCGTCGCGAACCAGTCGCCGGTCCCCGCTCGGCCCGACGCCATCTCGAACAATCTTGCTGCCGTGACGACGCAAATCAGCGCCACGAGATAGGCGATCGCCGGCGGAGCGCGCAATCCAGGCGGGCGTGTGAAACCAACGTAGCCAATCACGATGGCGCCGGCCAACATCAGGACAGCGACGACCAACAATGTGCGACGGGACGTCACGGAGGGTTCAGAACGGCGTCGGAGAAGGGGGGCGAGATGGTCGGCTCTGTTTTATCACGACGGCTCGCCGGGTGTCAAGCAGCCGCCCGAACGCATTCGCGGCGCGACTTAATAGAGGCCAGTCAAGTTTTCTATTGCACCGTCACAGGGTATTCCCTATGGTGGGCGGAGACCCATCGGCTGAAGGAGTCGTCCATGCGACCGGTTTCCGCATCGTTTCTGCTTTCGCTGCTCGCCCTCGCTGGGTGTGGAGGCTCGACGGCGCCAACATGCTGCGGCTCTGTAGACCAACACGAGGCCCCGCCCGCCAGCATTGTTATCTACTCGGGGAGTGGTCAGAACGGCACCGCTGGATCCCAGCTGCCCGACCCTCTTTGTACGAATGTGTTGGACGCAGCGGGTCACCGTCTCCACGGCATAGTGGTCACGTACACGGTTGCGAGCGGTGGCGGTGCCGTCGGTTTTCCCACAACCCCGTCAACTGATTCAAACGGCATAGCTACCTCGGGGCTGTGGACACTCGGGTCCGTTACCGGAGCCCAAACCGTGACGGCTTCTGCCGTCGGAGCCGGCTCGGTGACATTTACGGCCACGGCTCGATAGGGCGAAACGCGGCGCGTTTTGAAATCGATGAAATCCGGAGTGCCGTCAATTTCCGTTTGCCGCGCACGCGTCGCTTCTCTTTTCGGAGCATTGATCGCGCTGAACGCTTGCGGAGATTCACCCACTTCCCTCCGCGGAAACGCTGAACAATCGGTCGTGATAAAGTGGGACAGCGCTGCGCTCGAAGCGGTGCGTCGCACTCACCCCGGACCTCCGATGGTGGCACGCATGCTCGCGGTCGCGCATACCGCGATGTACGACGCGTGGGCGGCGTATGATGCGAATGCGGTCGGGACGAGGCTTGGTGGCTCGCTCAGAAGACCGGCGAACGAGGCCACGAATGAGAACAAGAAACGCGCGGTGAGCTTCGCCGCGTACCGCGTGCTGAACGATCTCTTCCCGTCGGTACCCGAAGTCTTCGACGGCGTCATGCAACAACTCGGGTTTGACGCAGCGGATGCCTCGGCTGACATCACCACACCAACGGGAATAGGCAATACCGCAGCGGCCGCTGTCATTGCCTTCCGCCATCACGATGGGTCGAATCAACTGGGAGATCTCGCCCCCGGCAGCTACTCCGATTATACCGGGTATCAGCCAGTCAACACCCCGGATCAGATCAACGATCCGAATCACTGGCAGCCCTTGCTGGTTCAGGATGCGCAGGGCGCAACCACCACCCAGCGGTTCATCGCTCCCCAGTGGGGTCTGGTGACTCCGTTTGCACTGACATCGGGAGCGCAATTTCGACCGTCGGCGGTACCGAATCTTTATCCGAGTCAGGGTTACACCGATCAGGCGCAGGAAATAATCGACTTCAGCGCGAATCTGACCGACGAGCAGAAGACGATCATCGAGTATTGGGCCGACGGACCCGGCTCGGAGCTGCCACCAGGACATTGGGCGCTCTTCGCACAGCGGGTATCGCGCCGAGAGCGTTACGGCATCGACGACGATGTGAAAATGTTCTTCGCGCTTACCAACGCCATGCTCGATGCGAGTATAGCGGTGTGGGACTGCAAGCGCGTGTTCGATTACGTTCGGCCAATAACAGCAATCCGATTCCTGATGGCGGGTAAGGAGATCAGCGCGTGGGCCGGCCCGTTCAAGGGTACCCAGACAATACTCGGCGAGCATTGGCAGGCCTACCAGTTGGGTGCGCAGCCCACGCCCGCGTTTCCGGAATTCAGCTCGGGACACAGCGCATTCAGTGCGGCAGGCGCGGAGGTGCTCAAGTCGTACACGGGGAGCGACGCGTTCAACGAATCCGTCACCATCAAGGCAGGCACTTCGCGAGTAGAGGCAGGTGCAGTGCCCGCCACGGATGTAACGCTCACGTGGGCCACCTTCAGCGAGGCCGCCGCTCAGGCCGGGATGTCACGCCGCTACGGCGGAATTCATTTCAAAGAGGGAGACCTGCAGTCGCGCGCCATGGGGCGAGCGGTGGCCGCGCAGGCGTGGGCGAAAGCGCAGGCCTACTTCCGGGGAATGCCGACCGGTACGTGAGTGTGCCGCGGAGATCCGTTACGGACACCGTTACGGGTCGTAAGTGATTTTCATGCTTCTCCGTTTAATACGCCGCCCCGAGGTCCTGCTTTGGTGGCAATGACTACGTAAAATGCCTTAATTCATGTCATTAGATGGCCCGGCAGCCCTACAACTCTCTATTGCGTGGTATCAGATATGATACTAATTTAGGGTGTGAACGCTCGGCAGAGCAAAACGCTCTCGGCAATCTTCGCCCACCCAACGCCAAGCAACATTCGGTGGAACGAAATCGTCTCATTGATTCAGGCTGTTGGAGACGTTGATGAGAAACGGTCAGGGTCGCGGGTCGCGTTCACGGTGGGAGGGTTGACGCTCATTACTCACAAGCCGCACCCGGGCTCAGAAGTTGGCCGAGCGAGCATACGAGACATTAGAGATTTCTTGAAAGACACGGGGATTACGCCGTAGCAAGACAACTGGGCTGGATAATAACTGATCGGGTTATGGGGACCGATAATATGATTATGCAACTGGAGGGCTACGTCGCCCGAATCGAATACGACGAAGACGAGAAAACTTTCCGCGGCAAAGTCGCGAACATCCGCGATTCGATCGTCTTCGTGGGCAAAACCCCGGAGGAGCTCGAAGAAGACTTCGGCGAGCAGCTCAAGTTCTACTTCGAGGTTTGTAAAAAGCGGGGCAAGGAGCCAGATCGTCCGTACTCAGGGCAGTTCGTTCTTCGCGTGGATCCGGAGATCCACCGCGCCTTGGCCGTAGCGGCCGATCGTGAAAACAAGAGCCTGAATCGCTGGGCAGCAGAAACCCTCGCTCGAGCAGCTGCGGGTTGATCTGTAGATGCAATAACCCCCACGAGCGTTGAAACTCGTGGGGGACGGCGCCGGCTCGCGCGTACCAAGCAGGCCGCCCGGAGCCAACCGCCGACCCGCCCACGGCTCCCGGCCGGTAGTCCTACGTTGTAGTTATCCCGAGGAATGATGAAAACGTGGCGCATCCTCTTCTGCCTGCTCCTGCAGCCCGCTGCATTCCGCCCGCCCGCACCCATCGCGCCGAGAGCGCGCGTCGATGGCGGAGTCGTCGAAGGAAGCTACTTCGATGCGCGAACCAGCAATGCAGTGTTCAAGGGAATTCCATTCGCCGCGCCGCCAGTCGGCGAGCTGAGATGGAAGCCGCCGGTACCCGTTAGACCCTGGCGCGGCGTTCGTGATGCAAAGGAGTTCGCGCCAATCTGCCCGCAACGACTCTACTCGCCCGAGTTCTACGCCGGTCTCGCGACTCGGCTCGGTGGTCATCCTCCGCCGCAGCGACCGCTCACCACCAGCGAAGACTGTCTCTATCTCAGCATCTGGACCTCCAACTTCGGCAGCAGGGAGAAACTGCCGGTGATGATGTGGATCCACGGCGGCGGCAACAACGGCGGGTGGGGAACGCAGGGCACCGACAACGGAGAGAGTCTCGCGCGCCAGGGTGTGGTGCTTGTGATGATCGAGTACCGAGTCGGCGCGCTCGGCTTCATCGCCGACTCGGCCCTCACCGCCGAATCGCCGCACCATTCGTCGGGGAATTACGGCCTGCTCGATCAGATCGCCGCGCTGCAATGGGTACAGCGGAACATTGCGGAGTTCGGTGGCGATCCGACGCGCGTCACGGTATTCGGCCAGTCGTCGGGGGCGCTGGACATCACCTGCCTCATGACGTCGCCGCTCGCGCTCGGATTATTTCAGCGCGCGATCTCGGAAAGCGGCGCGTGCACCGGACCGTTTGCTGCGCTCAAGGTGCCGGTCACGAGCGGGAGCGAACATCCCGCCGCGGAAGAAAGTGGGAAGCAGCTCGCAAAAGCGCTCGGCGTCTCCGATGCGCGCGATATTCTCGCCGCGATGCGCGCGAAGAGTGCCGACGAGATCCTCGCCGCGATGTCGCGCGACGGAAGCATCGCCCACGAAGTCAACGTCGACGGATGGGTGATTCCCGAGCAGCCCGACATTGTGTTCGCTGAGGGTCGTCAACTCAGCGTGCCGTTGATCGTCGGCAGCAACAAGGATGAGTACCGCGCATTCCTCAGCTCGTTCGGTCTAACGTCGATGTCCGGCTACTCCGACGCCCTGCTCGGCGCACTCGGCAGCAGCGCTCCGTTGCGCGCGTTCCTGCCGCGACTGCTCGAGACGTACCCGGCGTCCGACACCGCCGAGGCGGAGCGACAATTGTTCGACGCGAACACGGACGATGGATTCGGCCAAGGCGCGCGCTTCGTCGCGCGTGCGATGGCGAAGGCGAAGCAACCCAACGTGTACTTCTATTATTTCACCCACGCCGTTGCATCACCCGCAGGGGCGACACTCGGCGCGTTCCATGGTGGCGAGATCCCGTTCGTGTTCGGCGATGATCTCGGTTGGCCGAGTGGTCCGCACGATCAATCGCTGAAGAGCGCGATGAGCGGGTACTGGGTTCAGTTCGCTGCGATGGGCAATCCGAATCGTCGCGATCTGGTGCAATGGCCGCGATACGAGCCCAGATCGGATCGATATCTGGAGCTCGGCGACACCGTGCGGATTGGGACTGGGTTGCGGCGCAAGCAGTACGAACTGCTCGATGACGCGCAGACGGCGCTTGACGCGCTGGTCAGACGATAGACGCGCTCAGCGCTAACCGCGGGTGTAAGCGCAAAGCACCGTGCGGCGCCGTTGGCCGTGTTTGGTACATACATGCTACCCGCGGCCCGCTGATCGCTAAACGCTGAGACGCTGCCTACGACGGGACGGACCGCGGTGGCGTACGTCCTAAAGGCAAAGGCAACGAGTGCAGTTTCCTCGTACGCCACAGAAGTCCGTCCCTATGTTTGCAGCGCCTTAGCAAACAGCATTGAGCGGGTCGCGGGTAGCATGTATGTACCAGCCCTAGCCGTCAGGCGCCGCATGGAGCCTTGCGCTTACACCAGCGCTCAGCAGAAACGCACTCAGCGCGCTCTTCACTAGGGCATTCGTCGCATAGACGCCCGTAGCTCTACCGAGGAAGCGGCCATACATTAGAGTCCCCCCGCCGAGGGATTCTTGGACGACCTCTTCGACCAGCTCCAACAGACGTTCGGGAGTTCCCACTACACGATAAAACGGGAGCTGCGCGCCGGTGGGATGGCCCGCGTGTTCCTGGCCCACGACGAATCCTTGGGTAGGGAAATCGTCGTCAAGGTGCTGTCACCCGAGCTCACCTACACCTTCTCGGCGGCGCGATTCGCCCGCGAGATCAAGCTCGCCGCGGCACTCCAGGAGCCGCACATCGTACCGGTGCTCAGCGCGGGCCAGACGTCGGGCGGCTATCCGTACTTTACGATGCCGTTCGTGCGTGGAGAGTCGCTGCGCGTGCGGATCAAAAAGAGTCCCGTTCCACTCGAGGAGAGCCTCGCGATACTGCGCGATGTCGCGTCCGCGCTTGCCTACGCGCATCGGCAAGGCATCGTCCACCGCGACATAAAGCCGGAGAATATTCTGCTCAGCGAGGGCACGGCGGTCGTCACGGATTTTGGGATCGCCAAGGCAGTTCAAGCGGCGCGGAAGGAAGCGGCGCACGATGTAACGCAGCCGGGCGACAACGTCGGAACGCCGATGTACATGGCTCCCGAACAGGCGGCCTCGGATCCGGCGACGGACCAGCGAGCGGACATTTACGCGTGGGGAGTCGTCGCCTACGAGCTGATCACAGGGAAGCATCCTTTCGCCGAGCATTTAACGTCGCCGCAGAATTTGCTGGCAGCGCAGATGTCGGATACTCCGCGTCCCGTAACGGACACCAGGTCGAAGGTGCCGCGGCCAATCGCGGATCTCATAATGCGCTGCCTGTCCAAGAACGCCGCGATGCGCCCCGCCGATGGCGCGGCGCTTCTCTCAGAGCTCAATAATCCAACGAAGGCGGCGCTCCCGCGTCTCAACGCACCAGTGAGTCGCAAGGTTAGCGTGCTTGTCGCGACGCTGGTGATTGCACTGATATTGGTTGGTGGTGCGCTCTGGCGCGCGCGATCGACGTCAGACGAGCCACCACTGATCGCCGTGCTTCCTTTCGAGACCGAGGGATTCGGCGCCGACTCCAGCTTCGCCGACGGGTTGCGCGACGCCGTTACAGGCAAACTGGCGCGACTCGGCGGATTGAGCGTTATCGACCGGAAAAGCGTTTCATCGCTCTCGACATTTCCGGGAACGACCGCGCAGCAGGCGGGGAAATCACTCGGCGCGGATTTCGTGTTGCGGGCATCGGTGCGCTGGGCAAAGGGCGCCGATGGTCAACCGCAGGTTCGCGTGAGTCCGGAGCTCATACGCGTCTCCGACGGCACAACGCACTGGGCGGGCGAGCCGGAGATCGTTTCGCCGGCGGATCCTTTCGCTATCCAGGCAAGGATTGCGACCAGGGTAGCCGAGGCGCTGGATGTCGCGATGGTTGCACGCGAGCGCACGACGATGGCGATGCGGGCGACCGGCGACACCGGTGCTTTTGCCGGCGTCGTCCGTGGAAAGCGCATCATCGAGGAGAATACGGCGGCGTCCTACCCGGAATACGGAAGGGCGTTGCGCGAATTCGAGCGCGCATACCGGCGAGACCCGGGCTACGCCGATGCAATCGGGCTCGCGGCGCAGACATTGGCGGTGATGTCCTTTTCGGGCGGGACGAAGATGCTCGACTCGGCCTCAGTTCTGGCGCGGCGCGCGTTGCAAATCGATCCAACCCAGCAGAATGCAGTGGCGACGGTGGCATTTCGCGGATTGAACCGGCCGGCAGAAGCGCTTGCCATCCTTAAGCGAGCGGTGCGAGACAACCCGTCGAACATCGAGCTCCTCGGATACGAGCAGTCCGCGCTTCTGTTCGTCGGTGACTCTGCCGGCGCGTGGCAGGCGATGAACCGCGTCCTCCCGCTGGCGCCCGCATCCAAATCCGTGCTTGCGACCAGCTTCAACACAGCGCTCGCACTGCGGCGGTACAAGGATGCCGCGGCAATCGTGCAGCGGGAGCGCGCGATCGATCCCACGGCTATCGGTCCCATCTTTCACACTGCAACTCTCGCGGAGAAGCTCGGTGACAGGGCAGGTGTGTCGCGAGCGGTGCGCGAGCTGAGGGCACGCGGCGGCAGAGTGGGTGCGACGGATGGAGAGCTGTTGCGGAATGGTGACGCGGCGCTCCAGAACGAGCTCGCGACTGGTTCTCTGGCGTCGTTTGCGCCGGGGTCCGCGCTCGATAGCGTGAACTTCTACGCTGAGAAGGCCGAGCTGTTCGCAACGCGCGGGAATTACATGCGCGCCCGGACGCTGGCAGATTCCGCGTGGCGCCTGGAAAAGCGGATGGCGGACGATCCGAATCAGTCTGCCTACGTGAGGCGCACGCAGTATGAAGTGCTGGCGTGGTTCTCGGCATTGCTCGGCGATCGTGCGACGGCGGTGGACATGCTTCAGAAAGCGGAAATAAGTCCGACGATCGCCAAGTATCCGAAGGGCGGTGCAGTTGACGTGCACCAAGGCGTCGGTTTACGGATTCCTGGGCGACGCCGAAACGATGATGCCATTTGCCACGCGCTGTTTCACGAGCGCGAACGGGTATCCGGTCGCGTATCTAAAGGATCCCGAGTTCGCGTGGCGCATGAACGATCCGCGGGTGAAGGCGCTCGCCGGAATGCAGGTGACTGCGAGATAGGGGGGCCACCTTCGACATCGCGTTCCGGGTCGTGAACGTCGCGACATCGGCGGTGGTGCTCACGAGCGACTGCTATCGGTACACGATCTCGCAGTAAACCCTGCAAGGGAGGGACAACATCGAGTTGTCCCTCCATCAAAGCAGAGCGGGCGATCGGCTTAGCGACCGTAATTGTATGTGCCGTCCCAGTCGAAGACCGGGCCGCCGACTGGCGTGACGGCGACGCTCGCCTGGAAGAAAACGAACCGTCCGGTTCCACCGGAAAGCACGCACGCGCCAAGGCCGGTCACCAGGCTGAGAGTGCAGTGGCCGAATGCGGCGTTGTTGCCCGGGCCTGGCGGGTCTACTACGACATCACTGCTCAGCGTGAAATCAGGATTGGCTGCCTGCAGATAATGGATCGTCGTACCGACTCCGATCTCCGTCAAATTCGATTCCGTGATCGTGCAGGTGTCGCCCGCTCGACCAAAGTAGTTCGTGCAATCCTTCTCGATGTGCAGACTTCCGCTTCGCGCGTATGATTCGTTGTTCGCGCTCGAGATGCCATCGGGACTCATGGGTTGGTTGAGATCACCGCCGCTACACGCTGCCGCCACGACCAATGCCGCGAGGGCTACAGCCGTTCTTCCGTACATCATATACAGCCTCCATCGAGTTCGGGGTTCGCCGCCGGATGCAGTTCGCCGTTGACCCGGCCGGCACTGGGGGCCATGATAGAGGGGCGTAGTCAGCAGGGAATCACGTAGAAGTCACAGGGCTCCAAGGCGGCACAATGTTGTTCATCGAGCTTCTCGGAACCCTGTCTTTGCGGGCTGACTCCGGCGCTGTCCCGCTGGTCGCACAACAAAAGCGTCCGCTAGGATTACTTGCAGTCCTCGCCCTTGGCGGCAAGCAAGGTCTGTCACGACATCGCGTCGAGTCATATCTCTGGCCGGAGAGCGAGGCCGAGCGCGCGGGTCACGCGCTCAATCAGGCCGTGTACGCGATCAGACAAAGCCTCGGCGACGACGTCATTCTCTCCGCCCTCGGGCAAACACCGGGTGATCGTTCAGGACGCGATCTACGCGCGTTACGCTGCGTCCGGCCATCTACTCTACGTCACCGATGACAAGAAATTGATGGCAGTGTCGTTCGATCAGAATTCAATGACGGTCACAGGTGAACCAATCGCGCTCACCGAAGGCATTCGGGTGGGCCTTGGTGGCTCGGCGGACCTGGCGATCTCTTCGACCGGCAAACTGGTTTATTCGACTGGTGCGGAAACTGGAAGGCAGGAGCTGGTGTGGGTCACGCGCCAGGGCAAAGCAGACGCGGTCGACCCCGAGTGGTCGGGCGAATTTCTCGGCTTCCCAGCGCTCTCGCCAGACGGGAAGCGGCTCGCAGTGAGCCGGAGCGCCGACGGCGAGCCGTTCAAGATCTGGATCAAGCGGCTGGATAAAGGCCCGAGCATCAGATTGGCTGGCGACGGAAAGGAAAACGTTCAGCCGGCGTGGTCACCGGACGGGAGATCGGTGACGTACACGTCGAACCCAACGAAAGGCTCCAGCTATTTAGGGATCGAGCGCGCTGACGGTGCTGCACCCGCAACAGTGCAGGTTCGCCGAAAGGGGAACTTGTTCAATGGGGGATGGTCACCCGACGGGAAGTGGATGATCTTCATGACCGATGTCGCCGAGCCTGGCGCGGGCGACATTCTGGCGATGCGGCCGGGAGTCGATACTGTCTCGATGCGAGTCGTATCGACCGCATTTTCGGAAATGTCTCCAATCCTTTCGCCGAACGGACGATGGCTGGCTTACACATCCAACGAGAGCGGAAGAAACGAGATCTACGTAGTCCCATTTCCGAATACGCAGGGAGGAAAGACGGCGATCTCGACTGCTGGGGGAATGGAGCCGGTCTGGTCGCATCGTGGCACCGAGTTGTTCTACCGCGACGCTTCCGGCAACCTCGTGGCGGTCGCGGTAAATGCGAATCGGACATTCTCGGTTGGCCGCTCGACAACACTCTTTCCCGCCGCCGGATACGCATCCCTCCGATTCACGCCGCAGTATGCGGTGTCCGCGGACGACCAGCGGTTCCTGATGATTCGGACCCTGGAGACAAAGTCGCCCGACAACATCATTGTCGTCGAGAACTGGTTCGAGGAGCTAAAGAAGCGGAGATAGCCGCAAGAGGGGAAGGAGTCGATCGCGCACGAGCCGGACGGAGTCGAGCGCGCGTCGTGCGTCATCGAGCGTCGGCAGCGGCTCCTCGGGATATCGAGAGCCAGGATACAGAGCCTGCAGCAGCGCACAGGCTGCGATCAGCGCCTTATCCGCGCGCACGCTCGGCCCCTGGAGCGAGAGAAGCTCAGGCAACTCGTGTATGCGTGGGGGATGCGTGCCGCGTCTAACGATCAAGGACTTGAGGAGCTTCTCGGCGCACGCGTGAGCGTGGAAGCAGATCACTCCCGGCGCGGGATCTGTAGCCGCCATGGACAACTCTGCAGTCCGAAAATCCTCCGCAGCGCGTTCGATCCAGGCCCGCAATCCCTCTCGCGACTCCTCGCGCACGCGAGCGGGGGCCGCAGAACGCTGCGGCACCACCCCCGACGAGTAGAGGACCACTCCCCGCCGAGACACGAGCCAATCCAGGAACCCCGGGTCCGACTGGCGGCGCTGATAGTCCGAAGCTGACCGTACGAGCACGTCGGCTGCGATCCCAATCGTGTGCAACGCATCGCACGCCTCGCGGCGATGGCCCCCCAGGTCACTTCCATCGCGGAGCACGACCATCAGGTCGTAATCGCTGTCCTCGCGCGCGCCGCCCGTTGCCCGAC
>Ga0193751_1002144_pt1 | contig 12137 bp, 5 predicted proteins | sample L1c2metaG_FD_143050 | JGI IMG/M metagenome (GOLD analysis project Ga0193751, IMG submission 143050) | Soil microbial communities from a riparian zone of the East river system, Colorado, United States - L1c2 | ecosystem: Environmental > Terrestrial > Soil > Riparian zone | place: USA: East River... | reverse complement strand
TCGGGCCATGCTTCTTCCGGTGCGCCGTGCTCGAAACACAGTGTGTGCGGCTCGGTGCCCGGCTTGAAGTACTCGGTCTTTCTCGCAGGACACCATTCGTTGGCGAGCCAGCCCGTTGTCGGGTCGATCGTAACGGGCGTCATTCCAACGGGCGGCTGCCACGAATTCGGCGGCACAGCCTCAGTCCATCCCTGATTGTAAAAATCCGCCCATGCCGGCGCAGCAAGCCGGCCACCCGAGGCATCGTAAGCGAGCATGTGCCGCTCGTCGTATCCAAACCAGAACGCGGCGACGAGATTCGGAGTGTAGCCAACGAACCACACGTCCGAGCCATCGTTCGTCGTTCCCGTCTTTCCGGCGATCATACCCGACGCACCGTAGTCGCGAATCGGCCGACCGGTTCCGTAGTCCACCACCGCGCGCAACATCGATGTCAGCTGATACGCGTCCCGCGGATCCATCACCGGAATGGGCGCTTCGATCTCGCTCGTCCAGAGCGTTTCGCCGTCGCGTGTCTCGATTCGCTTCACTAGCCGCGGCTTCACCTTGTATCCGCCGTTGGCAAATGGAGCGTAAGCGCGCACGAGCTCCATCGGCGTCACGTCGATTGCGCCAAGCGCAATCGCCGGATAGTTCGGAATGTTGCTCTCGATTCCATTCCTGTGCGCAGTCTCGATGATTCGCGGAATTCCAACGAGCTGGCTCACTCGCACCGTCGCGGCATTCGCCGACCGCATCAGTGCCCGGCGGAAAGTGATGAGTCCGCCATAATCATTGTTGTAGTTCGCCGGTGTCCAAACTGTATTGCCTTGTATCACCTCGACCGGGTCGTCGCGAACCTCCGACGCCGGCGTGTACCCCGCGGACAATGCCGTCGCATATACAAAAGGCTTGAACGCCGAGCCCGGCTGACGGTGCGCCGACAGCGCACGGTTGTAGTTCCCTCGCTCGAAGCGACGACCTCCTGTGAGCGCGCGCACTTCGCCGTTGCGTGGATCGATCGCCACCATTGCACCTTGAACCAGGTGCTGTTGGCCTTTCCACCGCCCGCTCGATTCGCGCTGAATGGCGGCGGCGTGTCTTAGAACCGACCGGTCGGCGGCAGTCTGCGCACGCGCATCGAGTGTCGTGTAAACGGTGACGTCGGCAACGTCTTCATCCCCCTCACGCAACACCGAATCGACCACCGATCTTACAGCGTCGAGCGCGTACGAATCGTTCGAGTCGTCGGGATGCCACTCATTCCTTGCGATTCGAAGCTTCGTCGCGATGAGACCGGGATACCGGTCTTTCGAGATGTATCCTTCCTGAACCATCAGCGCGAGAACGAGATTCCGCCGCGCAACTGCACGCGCCGGATTGCGCCGAGGAGTATATGCCGAGGGAGCCTTCGGCAGCGCAGCGAGCATTGCTCCTTCGGTCACGGTGAGCTTGCTGACGCTTTTTCCGAAGAGGTCCCTGCTCGCTGCTTCGACTCCATAAACGCCGTTGCCGAGATAAATGGCGTTCAGGTACAGTTGAAGGATCTGGTCCTTGCTCAGCGACCGCTCCATCAGTCTCGCAACTCGCATCTCTATCAGCTTTTTTGGAAGCGAGCGGTTCTTGTATTGACTCACGACGAAGCTGTTACGCGCCGCCTGCATCGTGATGGTGCTGAAGCCTTCGCGCACACCGAACGACTTCACGTTGCGAAGCGTGGCACGCACGAATCCGCGCCAATCGACGCCACTGTGCTTGTAAAAACGCCGGTCCTCGGCGGCAACGAACGCTTGCCGGACGTGAACCGGAACCTGCGAGATGGGTATATTCACGCGGCGCACGATCGCCAGCCGGCCCATCAATCGTCCGGTCCGGTCGAAGATTCGGCCGCCTTCGTCGGGGTGATAGGCCTGAATTTCGCGTGGACTGGGACAGCCCTGGAATCCGCAGGTGCCGAGCCAGATATCGAGGGCAAACACACCCACGATCGCGACCACCAGCGAAACTTTCAGAATCGGCTGACGCCGAGTCCAAATCGCAGTCTTCCAGTTTTCTACCTTCGACCTGTCAATCTTCCACATGCATCGTCAATCAGCGTTAACCAGCGTCACCGGCGTCGTGTTGCTCTCGAGTGCCTTTCTGTTCGCCTGCACCAGCAAGAACGGCGGAAGCTCCAACACCGAAACCGCAAATGCGGCCACTCCGGGAGCTGCCTCCGTAACTGATACACCAGCAACGTCAGGCAATTCCACTTCAGGCTCGCCGGCCTCTACCGCTCCTGCTCCTGCCACCGCTCCGCAGGTTACGGCCGCCGATGCGGCCCGAACCCCGAACGAGCTCGGCAAAATTCCGGTGGCCGAGTATCACCTGATATCCGATCATGACGCATTGTATTCCCGCGAGCGCAATCATTTCCGCAAAGACCTTGAAGACATCTACGCTCGCGGATACCGGCCGGTGACGATTTCGCAGATTCTGGACCGAAAGATCGACCTTCCAAAAGGGCTGTCCCCGATCGTCTTCGTTTTCGACGACGCGTCACCCAGTCAATTCAGCTACATCGAGCGCAACGGGAAGCTCGAGATAGATCCAGAGAGCGGGCTCGGCATATGGATGGATTTCAGGAAAAAACATCCCGACTGGTCGAACTCAGCAGTGTTCTGCCTGCTGCCGGGTGCCGCGGCAGGACACGCGTTTTTCGGCGACAAGGGAATCGACGGCCAGAAAACAGAGTGGCGTTTCCCGAAAGTTCGATACCTGCACGAGCAGGGCTTCGAGCTATGCAATCACACTCTGTGGCACGCGAACCTCGGAAAATATTCAGACGCAGTGGTTCAGGAGCAGATCGCGCGAGGCCAGCTGGCGATCGATTCCGCGGTACCGGGGTTCAAGGTAAGAACGTTCGCGCTACCGCTTGGCGTGTGGCCGAAGAATCGCGCGCTCGCAAAATCCGGATCGTGGACCGATCCCAAGACGCACAACGTGGTTCGCTATGACAATGAGGCGATACTCGAAGTTTCAGGCGGACCGACGACAAGTCCCTACGATCCGCAGTTCAATCCACTCAGCATCAAACGGATCGAAGCAATCGGAAACGATCCGGTGCGAACGCTCGATCAGCTCGACAAGAACGGCAACAGATACGTGTCCGACGGAAACCCGGCGACGGTAGCGAAGCCGGCAAAATAGGAGAGTATGGAAATGCGCGGCAAAGTTTTGACGATTCTTGGATTGATCGTGGCGGTCGGAGGATGCGGCGGCGGAGCGCAGCTCATCACCGGACCAGACCTGCTGACATACACGGCGACTTCGCAGGTGACTTCAAACAATCCGATGAGATTCTCCACAACCGTGACCGTCACGAATGAAACGTCGCAAGCGATCTCGTTCCAACCGGTCTGTCCAATTCCGCGCACGGTGGTTTACTCCAATGCGGCGCGTACGGGTACTCCGGTGTGGGATTCCAACACACGTACTCCCCCGCCAGCATGTACCGCGACGGCGGTCTCGCTCGCTGCGGGCAAGTCTGTCACGTACACGCTTACCGCGACGGGTGCCGAGGTGCTCGGCGCATCAGGTGCGGCTGGGACCTATTACCTGATCGATGAAGTCACGCTCAGTGGGGTCAGCACTCCGGTCAACGCGGGCCAGGTCAACCTCGCGCGTTGACCGGGCTCATCTCAGAACTTCCACGCCCTTAGTGTTCGAATAGCAGTGTCGAGCGCATCGCGCTGCTCGTGCTGCTCAGCAGTTGACAGGAGCTGTTCGTAAGTTGCGATAGCCAGGTCGAGCGCGTCGTAATCATGTTCGGCGCCGGCAAGCGCCGCCGCATTATCGGCGACGTTGGCCCTCGCCAGATCGTCGGTTGGGAATCGCGCCGATACCTGCTGCCATCGCGCGACACGTTGTCTCGGATCGGATTCTGACAGGGCCCAGAGGTGCCAGGCCGCCCGGTTTGCCGGGTCGGCAGCCATGGCACGAGAGGCCAGATCGCTGACCACTTCCGGTCCACTTCCGGCGAGCCAATAGGCGTTCGCCAGTGCCACCAATGTCTGCGCGTCGTCAGGCCTTTCGGCCGCTGCGCGCTCGAGATCCGCTATCGCATGAGAGCTATCGTTCATCATCTTGCTGGACAATCCTGCAACTCAGGTGTACCATTCCTGCACGAGCGCAGCCCTGAGTGGCGCGCCCCCGAAAGAATAAGGTTGCGGCGCCGCGTGAGTGATGACCGCGCCTACCGCGACAGACTGTCGCTCTACTTGATTCCCTGCCACACCACAACTTAATGAACGAACGCCGACGTCCTTTTCGTCGCGGCCGAGGGCAACGCCCGTCCGGCCCTCGCGCCAATGAACCGTACGGCGATGCAGATCCGTACCGAGAAACCATGGAACCACCCGTGCCGGGCACCGACAACTTCGATATTCCAGCGCCGCGCAGTGATGCGAACGGCAGCGGATCAGACGATTCCCCCTCATTCAGCGGACCGGTAGATACGGGTCCGCCACCTGCGCCCGATACGGCTGACACGACATCGCAGCCGCTATCCTATCCGAACCAGGGTGGCCAGCAACAGCCGCAGTATCCCAACCCCAACCAGCAGAACCAGAACCAGCGGCCGCAGCAGTACGGCGGCGGTCAGGGTGGACGACCACAGCAGGATCGCGACGGACGCAACAACGGACGACGCAACCAGCGAAATCCCCGCGGACGCGGACGCAACAACCGGCCGCAGCCGCAACGCGACGCAGGACCTCGACAGCCGGTCGCTCCGATCGTTCCAGATAGCGAGACGACGGGATGGTATGACCCGCAGCGCGAAGGTGGTTTCATCCGCCGCGCAGCGAACAGCTACCTCTCCGACCCCGGCGATGCTTACGTCCAGCCGAACCTGGCGCGACAGTACGGTCTTCGCCGCGGCGATGCAATCCTCGCGACCACAGGCCGCGATCATCGCGGGCGAATCGTCGTCGCCGAGATCACGCAGATCAACGGCGCAGAGCCCGATCTCGCGCTGCGCCGTCCCGATTTCGGATCGCTCATCGCATCGTATCCGGAGCGTAAGCTTACGCTCGAGACCGGTCGTCCCGCGAAGGGCGGACCGGAGCTCACGCGTCGCGCAATAGATCTCATCGCTCCCATCGGTTATGGGCAGCGCGCTCTGATCGTCGCTCCGGCACGCGCGGGAAAGACGATGCTTCTCCAGGCAATCGTCGAAGGTGTGGCGATCAATCATCCGGAAGCAGTCCTTCTGGTGTTGCTCGTGGACGAGCGACCCGAGGAAGTGAGCGAGATGATCACCTGGGGTTACGGCGAGGTCGTGGCATCGAGCTTCGACATGCCCGCAGTGCGTCACACCGACGTCACCGAAATGGTTCTCGAGCGCGCACGAAGAATGGTCGAGCTGGGCAAGGACGTCGTGATCGTTCTCGATTCGATCACACGAATGGCGCGCGCATACAACACCGTCGAGCGCGGGACTGGACGTACGTTGAGCGGCGGACTCGATGCGACTGCCATGGCCAAGCCCAAAGCATTCTTCGGCTCGGCTCGGTCGGTGGCTCCGGAGCATGGTGGTGGATCGTTGACGATCATCGCTACCGCCCTGGTCGAGACCGGGTCGCGAATGGACGATGTCATCTTCGAGGAGTTCAAGGGCACCGGCAACTGCGAGATCAAGCTCGACCGGTCTCTCGCTGAGAAACGAATTTTCCCGGCAATCGACGTCTCCACCAGCGGCACCCGGCGCGAGGACAAGCTGTTCAAGCCGAACCAGCTCGAGCATGTCTACACGCTGCGACGTGGGCTCCAGCAGATGCCGTCCACTTCGGCCATGGAATGGCTCATCAAACGGATCGCCGCCACGCCGGGGAATGACGCTCTCCTGGAAGGCCTCTAGGGAATAGGCCCACCGCTTGCTCTTTAGGGCCGCACTATGCAGTCCAGGCTTCGGCGGCTGTTTGGGGTGCCTGTTTTCCTCGTGGCTCTCCCTGCCATTCTCGAGTCACAACCAACCAGCATCAAGCCGCCTCCCGTCAATCCGGAGGTCGTTGGCCTAAAGCTGAATGGCGTGCATGCAATCAAGCAAAAAGAGCTGCTTCAGAGCATCGCGACCGACAAGTCGCACTGCGTGACACTCGTCCTCACGCCCATCTGCTTCATCAGCAAGGCCCACTACTTCTACAAGCGGGAGTATCTCAATCACGCCGAGCTCAAGCGTGACGTTCTCCGCATCAAGGTGTTCTACTGGAAGCGCGGGTTTCGTGAAACCCAGGTTGACACGGTCGTCGCAGACAAGGGAAAGAACGCAGTCGCTGTCACGTTCAACATCGTCGAGGGTCAGCCGACGCTCGTCTCCGCTCTCGATGTAGTTCAATCGCAGACCGTGCTCACCGACGCGGAAGTCAAGAAGCGCATCGTCCTCGGCGTGGGGACTCCGCTCAACCTTCTGCGGCTCGACACGACCGTCGTTTATCTGGACCAGAGTTTGTGGGACAAGGGCTACGCCGACGCAGTACTCGACACGATGATAACGCTCGACTCCGCTGGGCATTCGGCGGCGATCAAGATCGGTATCGATCCAAAATACAAGGCGACGATCGGCGAGATCCTGATCGAGGGTGAGCAGAAGGTCAGCGAGCGTACGCTGCGGAAGTCGCTCACGATGCAGCCGGGTGATTTGTTCCGGCGAGCGGAGTTGTTGAGGAGCCAGCGCGCGCTCTACGAGTCGAACCTGTTCCGCCGCGCTGCCATCGAGGTGCCGAAGCAGGGCGACTCGAGCAAGGTGGTCGTCGTGACAGTGCAGGAAGCACCGCTTCGCGAGGCGAGGATAAGCGCGGGATTCAACACAGTCGACTTCTTCCAGGTTGAAGGACGCTTCACTCACTACAATCTCTTCGGTGGAGCAAAACGACTCGAGCTTCAGGCAGTAGCCGGGAATCTTTTCGCCGGGTCGCTCAACGGGAGGTTCATCTTCCGCGACGTAACCGACAACGTCGGCAGCGCCCGGTCTCGATATTTTTCTCCCACCTACAACGTCAGCGCGAATTTGAGGAAGCCGTGGTTCATCTCCCACGCCAATGAGCTTGCGCTTGGCGCGTTCAGTCACAAACGGAGTGCGCCAGGCATTTACGTGGATCGTGGATTCGGGACCTCGCTGACGTTTACGCGAACTGTTGCGGACCGCTCGCCTGGCAGCGCGAACTACACCTACGAGCTGACGCGTATCGACGCCGGCGACGTGTATTTCTGCGTGAACTACGGCGTGTGCGATCAACCCACTCTCTCCGCCTTGCACGAGCAGCAGAGACTGTCGCCATTCACGCTCACTCAAACAATCGATCGGACGAACGATCCGTTCGAGCCGACACATGGATTGCGCGCGAAAGCCGAAGCCGAGCATGCGTCGACAATTACGGCATCGGATTTCCGCTACAACCGGTTGTCGGCCGAAGGCGCTGCATTCCGACCGTATCGCAAGCGCGGCAGCCTCAGTGCGCACGTTAGACTTGGCTGGGTGCATGCGCTCTCGAGCACCGGGGACGCGGTGGGCCTCGGTGAGAACGAGGCCATTCTTCATCCGCGTAAACGGTTCTACGCCGGCGGGTCGCGCTCAGTGCGTGGGTTTGGCGAAAATCAGCTTGGGCCGCGCATCCTGACCATTCCGGCGACTACAATCCGTCGCGGAGTTGGAGGGTGTCCTGTGGCTACTCCGATCACCGCGTGCGATCCGAACGCGGCTCTTCTCAAGGACCGTGACTTCGAGCCGCGACCACTGGGTGGCAACATCGTCGCGGAGGCGAGCACCGAGCTGCGCTTTCCGCTCTTCATGGATCAGCTTATCGGGGCAGTGTTCGTTGACGGAGGGTACGTTTCGCAGCGCATAAATCCAACGCTGCCGAGGAGCAAGCTGGCAGTGACTCCGGGGTTTGGTGTGCGCTATCTATCGCCGGTCGGACCGATCCGCGTGGATTTCGGAATCAATCCCGGCCGGCAGGAAGTACTACCGGTCGTGACAGAGGATGTCGTCAACGGCGTGAAGCATCTCGTCACTCTTGACCAGCGCCGGGTGTATCACCCTGTGAGATCCGGCTTCTCCGGTGTTCTCGATCGAGTCGTGCTTCACCTGTCGATCGGCGAAGCGTTCTGATGAAGCATCTCATCCGCACGCTCGCCGTCATCGCTGCGATCGCGTTGCTGGTGATGATCGCGATTTACGCGATCACCGAGACGGATTGGGGTCACGAGCAGGTGCGGGTGCGGTTGCAGGCAGCGCTGCAAAACAGCTCACACGGCATTGTTCGGATTGGGCGAATCTCGGGAAACCTCTTGAAAGGATTCACCGTCCACGACATTTCGGTGACCGACAGCGCTGGCGCGCCACTCGTCAAGGCGGACTCACTCACGACGAGCTACGGAATCAACAACCTCCGCACCAAGCACATCGAGTTCGACGATCTGACGCTCTTTCATCCTGTGGTGGTCCTCGACCGGAAGCCGGGCGAAAAATGGAACTGGGACCGAATTTTTCCGCGTGACAGCGTTACATCGGGCGGCGTCCGCAAGACGAGTTGGGGTACGTGGGTTCGTTTCACAAATCTGACGATCATCGACGGAGACTTGACGGTACGCTCACCATGGGCGGTGGCTGAGAAGTTCAGGGGAGCCGCTGCGGCTGAGGCGCTGAAGAAGGCGCTCAGCGATCAGGGACGATACAACCTCGTGAAAGTTCCTGGGGGATACCAGAAAATTTCTTCGTTCCACAGCATCCAGGCGAAGGTGCCGCAGCTGCGTTTCGAGGATCCGGCGTACAAGACGCGCTTCGCCGACGTTGCGTTCGCCAGAATGCTGGCAGAGCCCTTCAAACCTCCAACAGTCGCGATCAGCTCGCTCACTGGAAAGTTCTACTTCACCAGCGATTCCGTGTGGTGGGCGAGCGCCCGCGCGGTTCTGACGGCGAGTACAGTCGCGGGTGCCGGATGGTATGACATAGACACGAACAATCTTCGCCTGAGAGTGCGGGGCGATCCTTTTGCTTCAGCGGACATGCGCTGGATATCGCCCGACATTCCGGCGAGGGGTTCGGGGAAGCTCGACCTGGGAGTCGAGTGGGTGGCTGACACCAGTCTGTACGTGGCGCATAACGCCGATATTCAACTCGAGAACGCACATCTGCGCGGAGACATGGAGCTTCTGCTCTCCGACACCATCGCGCTTCACAATACGAACGTGCAGTTCGCGAACCTCGATACGCGACTGATTGAACGGATCTTCCCGCAGATCAAAGCGCCGCGTCAGGGAATACTCAACGGCCATGCTAAGCTCGAGGGCGGACAACACGCGCTCGACGTGAATGGCGACGTGACATTCGACGAGCGGAGATCGGGACGCAGCCGAGTTGTCGCCGTTGGCAGAGTTGGCTTTGGCGTGGGGACATTCAACGCGACGAATCTTCACCTCACGCTGCGTCCGCTTCAGATGGAGCTCGCGAAAGCGTTCGCGCCCAAGCTTCCACTCGGCGGTACTCTCTCGGGTACTGCCGTTCTCAATGGATCGACCACATCGCGGATGGTGGCTCGCGGTGACATCACGCACGTCGAAAGGGGGGCAGTTTCGCATCTCACGGGGTCAGCTTCGTTCAGGACCGCGCCCGGCGCAACGCTTGCCAACAGCTGGTTCGACGTCGACGCGCGGTTGCATCCGCTGTCGCTCGTGACCATGGGGAGATTGTTCCCGACCGCCGGACTTCGAGGATCGGCAACGGGGCCCATCAGGCTCACCGGAACGACCCGAAATCTTGCGGTCCGCACCAATCTGGGTTTTTCAGATGGTGGCAGTGCGGCGATTACGGGACGGCTGAATCTTGCCAGCCGCCAGCCGACATATGATCTGACGTTGAACGCCAATCTGCTCAACGCGAACGCCATCAGCAGCAGGGCGCCGCGCACGTCGTTGACTGGGACTGTATCGGCTGTCGGCCAGGGAACTGATCCGGCGACGATGAATGCGCGTCTCGTCGCCGACTTGAAGGCGTCGACTTGGGATACTCTTTCCGTCGATTCGGCAAAGGTTCGAGTCACCGCTGCCAATGGAATGGCGCGGGTTGATACTCTGGCTGTTGGGATTCCCGAGGGATTCGCCAGCGCACAAGGGACTTTCGGATTGCGTCCGGGAACGAGCGGTGAGCTGCGATATCACGTCGCGGTGGATTCACTGTCACGACTGGCAAACCTGATTCCCTCACAAGCGGGGGAATTCCCGCCACGTCCCGGAATCCTCCAGAAGCGGATCGCAGCGGCAATCGCCGATTCGGCGCGCCGCGCCAACGCGAGCGAAGTCGAGCGGGCCGTTAGCGGGAGAGCGGCTGCGCCACGCGCTTCGGTGGATACACCTCGAGTGGTGACTCGCAATGAGCTGTCGGGTTCAGTCCGCGCGGACGGAGTGCTCACCGGCAACATCAAGAGTTTCGGTTCAACCGGCACTGCCAGCGGCGAGAACATCGTCGCACTCGGCAACACAGTTCAGAAATTCCGCGCCGATTATACCTGGCTCAACGCGAGAACTCCGCAGTCACGACTCACCGTCAACGCCGACGCTACCAGAGTGACGGCAGCCGGCTTCGATCTCGACAGCGTTCAGCTCAAGCTGAGCTACCAGAAGCCGGCCGGCACCATCGGTCTGGTAATTCATCAGGATACGAAGGACGTCTATGCTGCCAATGCTGACTACACGCTCAACAAGGACAGAAACGAGCTGAGACTCAACGATCTCCGGCTGCAGTTCGACACCACCATCTGGGCGAGCACGCATCCTTCGGGGATTCATTGGGGAACGGCGGGAATCGACGTCGACAAACTGGAGCTGAGGAATTCGCACAACGGTCGCATTTATGTGAACGGTCTCGTTCCCAAGAACGGCGGCGCCAATCTCGATATCGCCGTCGACAACTTCGATGTGGCGGACATAATCTCGCTTACCCAGAGCGACATCAGCGCTACCGGGCTGGTTTCCTTCGACACGCACGTCACCGGCACTGCGGCGAATCCGACATTCAGCGGTGCGTTCGGCACTCAGAACATCATCTACAACGGCACGGCGATTCCCGAGATACACGGCACCGTGAGCTACGCCAATGAGACTCTCACCGGTCGAGCGGAAGCGATGAAGGCCGGGCAGGCTCCCCTTCTGGTTGCGACCGGAACCATCCCGATAAACCTCGCTTTGACTGGAGTCACTGGCTCGCGCTTTCCGACAAACCGGCAGATCGACGTCGCCCTCCAGGCCGACACTCTGCCGCTCGACCTGATTCCTCAGATCAACCAGTACGTCACCAACATGAAGGGACGCGCGCACGCGAACTTCAAGGTCGGCGGTACTCTGAGTCATCCTGAAGTGACCGGCCAGCTGGTGCTCAACGATGCGCAAGCCCGGTTCGTTCCGGCGGGCATCAACCTCAACAAGATCAACGCATCCATCAGGATGCTTCGCGACACCGTCGTTATCGATTCACTCGTTGCGTACAGCGGTGGCGTGATCGACGTCCGTGGAGGGCTCGGAATAGGCTCGTTCCGCAATCCGGCTTTCGACCTCAAGGCGCACGTCAACAACGCCCTCGTCCTGAACAACGACAAGGGTAATCTCAGGGCGAGCGCCGACGTGACGCTGACGGGACCATTCAACCAGGCGTACGCGAGCGGGAACCTGCGGATTCTGGACGGCGTCGTTTACGTACCGGAGCCTACAGGAAAGAAGATCGTGGCCGACAAGGATCCGGCGCTCTTCAACGTTCTCGATACGGCGGTCACCAGCAACAAGGAGATATTCCCCGCGCAGTCGCCACTGCTGGCGAACCTGCGGATGGACGTGAATCTGCGGGTTGACCGCGACGTGTTCGTGCGGTCGCGCGACGCGAATGTCGAGGTGTACAGCGACGGCGATCTTGCGATTCACGTCAACCGTGCAAAGCAGGCGCTGATCTTCGACGGCGTTCTCTTGAGTGAGCGAGGCGAGTACCGTTTCCTGACGAAACGATTCGCAATCAAGCGCGGGTCAGCGACGTTCATCAACATCGACGAGCTCAATCCGACGTTGCAGGTGACTGGCGCGTACGAGGTACGGCTGCCATCACGCGAGGCAATCAACGTTACGATCGTCATCGG
>Ga0193751_1002143_pt1 | contig 12141 bp, 11 predicted proteins | sample L1c2metaG_FD_143050 | JGI IMG/M metagenome (GOLD analysis project Ga0193751, IMG submission 143050) | Soil microbial communities from a riparian zone of the East river system, Colorado, United States - L1c2 | ecosystem: Environmental > Terrestrial > Soil > Riparian zone | place: USA: East River... | reverse complement strand
GTCGCAAGGTAGTCTGGGCGGCAGGACTCGAATTGGACCGCTGCGAAGCTCGCGGCTTGGAGCGCTTGCAGTGCCGCCAGTCGCACTGGGGTGGGCTCATTTGTGTCGCGAAGAATTTTCAAGATGGCCTGCAACTTGTTATCCTTCTCGCACACGGCAGGCCCGACACGTGCCATCGCAGCCACCCGCTCCTTGATAGATTTTTTAGCACTGGTGGCGATCGCCACCGCCGCAGTGGGCGACAGCGTCTCGGCGCGTGATCGCCCTCGCACGGGGCGTTTCGCGGCAATTTTGCGGCGTTTTTTGGTGATCACATCGCTCATAACATAAAGTCTCTCATGCGAAAAACTAGTTAGGAAAATCGCACATCATCATAGTCAAAGCCCATTCGCGATTCGGCGTTGATCCGGCCCTGGTAATCCAGGCAATCCTTCACCTTCGGCTTTGGACCCGGAGCGGTTGCAGTAAGCGAAGAAGCCAGCACACCGCCCGGAGCCGTATCAGGACGCGGATTGGCCGTTACACCGTTCCACGGCCACATAGTGTCGGGCAGATTATGACCGATACGGTTATGGCTACCGTCAAAGGACGCCGCAGTCGCGGAATCGAATCGGCCGAATTGCCGTTGCCACTTCGCCCACAGCCGATCCACGTTGGCGTGCAAAAGAAAGAATAGCGGATCTTTGGCGGCGGTATCGATCTCGGAGATGGAGCCGCCAAAACTGGTATGGGCGAGTCCATGCGGATCAAATTCCATCATCCGGAACCGTGCATAGGTGTTACCAGGACCGCCGAGAGCGAGCGTGTTCGCCTCGTTCATGACCTGATTGGCGTCTTCATTGTGTGCCGGCTCACTATTAGTATCGAAATGTGGGCGGCGATTGATACCTGGCGTTCCATCTGTCACCCAGAACTGGAGCGGGTTCGTTGGGTCAAAGTGAACAGTTCCATTCGAGTCGGCGACCCCAATGAATTGCGGAGTAAATAGATTTGGCGCCGGCTGGTCGAAACGCCAATACGGGAGCGCCACGCTGGGATCGATCGCCTGCAATTCGCGCTCCAGATCGAGCAGGTATGCCCGGTGCCAGGGCGGGAAGGCCGGCGCTCCATGAGCTTCGGGTTTTGCATCCTCGGTGTGCATGCTGCGGAAATCGGCAAAGCGTCCATGGCCCTGATTATTCAGGCGCGCGAAGGCCGACACGAAACGGTCGCGCTCCGTCGGCGTCAAGGTGTTGGCGTTTTTTCGGATGCGTACCATTATGGGGACCTGCCCAATAACGGTGGTGCCGGCGCTAACCTCGATGCGCACGTCGCTATCGGCGACGCTCGGGCGTCCGAAACGTCCCGCCACAAAAAACGGAACTGACGCGCCATTGCTTGGCAGCTGGAGCGACAGAGTCGCGCTCGATGGTCCAGTGGCCGTGTTGCGAAATGCAATCGCGCCGGCAGTTGCAGCGGAGCTGCCGGTGAGCTTCACGTTGACCAAGGGACCGAGCGCGCCGGAAGGGTCCGACAGCCGGATCCGGCAGGGCGACGGCGTCCACGAGAGGTATCGTGCTCGAGGATCGGCGCTGTTGTTGATCTGCAAGTCTACAGTCATAGGGAGAGCCGCGCTTAGAACGACAAAGTTACCTCGATAGGCTATGCACAGTTAAAAGATTGGCGGAGAAAAAATCCACGCTTATTGCGCGCTTGGATATGTTCAATGCATTGCGATTCACGAGAAACGTTAGCGGAGTCACTTTCTTGAAGGCAATTGAAACAGTTGTGAAACAGTTCAGAGGGCAATTCGGGCGGTGGGGCGCCCTTATTCCAAACTGACAATACTTACCACGCTATGAAACATCAACGAAATCGTTCACCGGCACATCGGAGCGAGGCAATCTAGAAGAAGCGCTTGGACATGCGATTCAGCAAGCCAAAGAGTCATTACGAACTGATTTTGTCACATGGGCGATGGAGAAAATCAGCGGACAGAATGGAGGATTTGTCCAAACGAACGAAGTATCCGTGACGATCGCCGCAAGCTCCGGCCAGGCTAAAACTTAGTTTCTGAATTCGCCCCCGGTTTAGCTTCTAGAGAGGCCAAAACCGATGACTAGCGAGAAGCTGGTCCCGCATAATAGGCATTAAGATACGGGCATTCTGCCCCCATCGCAGGATAGCCAGTAACGACTACTCTCTGCCTAGTACCAGCCACGCGGTGGAGAAAGTCATTTACTTCCTTTTGCTTACTGATGATCCGCGTAGCCACGGAATTGCCGGAACCACCTTTTCCGACGACCACATGTTTGATTTGATTCAACGCGCCGTCCATACAGATGCTGACGTCAGGGGTCTTCTCAATGATTCCGGTTAGCGATATTTCGATCTGGATTTCTCCGGCCGGGGTGCGGGCAGATTTACCAGCGCTAAACGATTGCGAGGTCATGATACAGGCTGTCCCCAGGGCCAAAAAGATAAGTGTCGATTTCATACATGAGTTCCTTTCGGGCCGATTTTTGGCATACAACCGGTCGCACCACCAGAGAAACAGTTGCGGAACAGTTTCCAAGCCTTCTCGCCTTCTTTAGAAACTGTTCCTTAACTGTTTTGTTGCGAGCTTACAAAGTTCGCCACACGCTCAACTTTAACCGGAGGATAAACCAATGAACAAAATTCAAGGACCGATTCGTATTTCCATCGCAGCCGCTGTCGCTTACGACCTGAAAAATGAAAAGGACACAAGTATATGACACGTAAACTAGGAGATGCCAAAAAACAGCTTGAGGCACTCAAGAAGTCCTCCAGCCGCTTGAACCACCTCAGAATCCAAGTTGAACAAGCACAAAAACAGCATGCGGATCTGCTACAGGGGGTTCTTCAAGCTGCCGAAAGGAACCCGTCTCAGTGGGAGTTCAAAATTATCCAGCAGAAGAGAATGATAGCCGAGGGTCCTTTAAATAAACAGGCGCAAGAAATTCTTGGAGTGCTCGGTGGCTTAATGGCAAGGATACCTCCTGGGGAAGGTGCTGGCTGCCCAGAGAAGCTGGGCTGCGCCAATATCGGGCAATTAGGAGACACGTGCTTCTACCTTTGCCTTAAGGTTGCGCGTTAGAGCATGCGTTTCGGGGAGCCTGGAACCGATTGAAAGTCGTCGATTCTGCACTGCGGCTGAAGCGCGGCGTTTCGCTGTACGTTCGATCGCCCCTAGGTGCGATGGGGAGCCACATATGTTGTGGAGCGCTTTCAAAAATCAGAAAGACGGTTGACCACCGAGTTTTTTAGCGCAACTACAAACCTAACTGGATCACGTCACCTGCTCCGCGCACGCTTCCGTCGCATGCTCGATCACTAACGTTAGTAAATCAGTCGCTTGGCTGATTGTTGCTCTTGGCAGCGTTTCGCTGCATTAGAACCTGATCTTCTTTCCCTTAGGTCCCCGGAAGGGATCATAGGCTCGCACAACGATGGTAAATCCCCCAGCGACGGTCTCTTCTATCTCGAAGCACTTCGTGTCGGGAACGAGTCTTGGAATCAGGCAACGGTGAACAAAGGTGATCTCGCCTAAGTCGCCTAGCTTAATCTTCTTGACGTTGTATTCAATGCCCAGGGACATTCCAAGGTAAAGCTTCTCCGGCAAGGCAGGTAACTCGATGACATTGGCCTGATTTTCCCAACGCAATACGACCGCTTCTGGGAACGGCTTGGCTCGATCACCAAGCTTGCTTTCGCAAAGCTCTTGGCGAGATAGCTGCTTGAAGCCCTTGATAGCCCCGCCTTTTCGATCATCTCGGAAGAAACGGCTGTATGCATCTTGTGTAATGCCTACGTACAACTGGAAAGCGTCGCGAGACAATTGAGTCTCAATGGAGAGGCGATTCGCGCCCGCTCCTGGCAATCTCAGGAAAAAAGGCTGGCCGACGATGAAATTCTTCCACGTGATGTTAGGTATGAGATGGTCATCCTGGACGTTGATGTCAAACGGCGCCAGGTTCTTCTGTGCCAAGGCCTTGTTGTTGATCGGGGTGTCGCCAAAATTGGGGAACACACTGCCTTGCTGGCGGATGACAACCTTCGCGCAAAGATGCGCCGGTTGAGCGTGCACCCACTCGTCGGCGGTAAGGCCCCCCAGATTCAGTGTTCCACTCGAGACGGCCTGATTGATGGCGGCGATGATTCCGTCGTAGACCGTCTGCACATTAAGCCGGAATCCGACAACGTCGTACTGGCCAGACTTCAAAAAATACTGTTCGAAAATTGGATTGGTATCCGTCACGTCCAAATTGGAGAGCGACGGGAGTTCCACGCCCGGGCTATCCACGGTATTCCACACCATGACGATGCCGGAGGTCTCGATCCCGGGCCCTGGAGTGGTGAGGTAGTTGCCGCCGTCGGCGTTGCCGCGGTTTCCGATCACGGCCACAAGATTGTATTCACTGCCTCCGGTTAATGTGCCTGGGAAAACTGTGGCTCCGGTGTTCTGATCGACTAGAAAGATCAGCGAGGTCGCCCAGTAGTTCGCCGGTACCGCGCCGGGCCGAACCCCGGTGTCTCCGGGCATGCTGCAGACAAACAGGGACACTCCCGAGTCAAGCGGTCCGGGAATCGGGGTCGGCGGCTTGGTCCCGATGGCAGTAGCAGGAACATCGTTGATTTGCCCGCTCGAAATCCAAGCTCCAAGCACGTCCACGAGCTTGTGGGAGGCCGGGTTCAGTTGAAAGTTCGTCCAGGCGAGTGGCGTTCCCGGCGGCATGGTTGGCCAAGTCGTACCCGCCCTGGGGCCGGCCGAGATAGACACTGGGGAGAAGGCTGCATTTCCGACGGCTCTGGAATTGAGGACCGCCCACAAAGGACTATCCGCAGGATTCGTATCTCCAGGAGCGAGTACTCCCGGTGTAGCCGAGAACACGCCGGCGGAAGCGTTGGGATCGGTCAAGTCAAAACCTGTCCCTCCTCCTCCCGCCGCGCCGTGGAATGTTCCGTCTTGGGCATGGTCGACAACTTGCAACTTTTTGAAGACCGTGAAATAGAAACTTGGTTGTCCAGGCACGGGGGTTCTCCTTTTTTGTTTTTCAGGGTTCGATTGCTGGCTCGCTGTCCTGAAGCCCAGCTGGGATGGCTGGCCGCTCGCGCTGCCCCATTGGCTCATTCAAGAACTCCAAAACGTGGTGGGCCATGCTAAAAGAGTGGCTGGAGCCCAGTGTTCGTCCCTCCGGGCCCGTCATGCGTCCCTCCAAAGATGTGGCTCAGTCCGTTGGGATTTAAACCGTTGGGAGGTAAAAAGCTCTGGTGGCAACTGAAGCAATTCGTGACGCCTTGCTGGTACGTTTCCATGGTGGTGTTGGTCAAGCGGTTGGTGCCGACCCCAGGAATCGAGCCGGAGGGAGGGGACCCAAAGGGAGTCCATGTTGCTCCCGTCATGATGTAATTGCCGCGTATGTCGCCGCTCGCCATCATTCCGCGAACATGTTCGTTCATCGAAATGACCTCGCTGTTAGAGGAGGCGTTGCTGCCGTCGATTCCCCAAGGCTCCGATCGAAGGGTATCGCTCGGGCTAATCGTGAAAGATCCATTGGATTGAATGTTGTTGGTAGGCGGCCCCGTAAAAAACATGTGCGCGACGTTGAATGGCCCAGCTGAGCCAGTTGCCGAAAACAGCCAAGTACCAGATGTGTTCTGGGATACCGTTTGCGGTCCGCTTGTCGAGTTGTAGGAATAGGTTGCAACGGGCGTGTTGTTCACGTGCTCGAATGTGGCCCAGACCATTTCCGGATGTCCCGCTGTGCTTCCAACAACGTGCATGCCCACCAGGGCTAATTGCACCGTCTGCTGCCCGGTCGGCGTCCATAGGTTGGGATTGGACTGGTCATAGGTTGGGATCGTCGCTGTCATGGTGATATAACTGCTCAGATTGGGAAGCCCGGCCGCCACCACCCAGGATGACTTCACTTCAACGGCCAGGGCGTTGGGGTCGGGGAATGGGGGAGACCCTTTCCCGTGCGCCGTGGCGAAAGCGATGGTGCTGTTCAAATCCGCCAACGTAGTCATGAATTGGTTGGGGGTGGTGGTCGTTATCGCACCATCCTTGACCCCGGTTAGAAAGTAAGCATAGACGTCGTTCACCATGGTCGCGTAGTACACCAGCGATCCATTCGCCGCCGTCTGCGCTTGCAGCACACTGGAGTCCCCCGCCTGGCCTTGTTCAACGTCAATTACCGCCAGGGATGGATCGATAAAGATCGGAATCTTGTCGATTAAGAATTTTTGGACGATGAGCTCGGTACCCGCTCTCTGTTCCGCCGTGGGTACTACCGTTGCCACGTGCTGGGCTGCAATGATCTTGCCTTCCTGGTCCAGTAAAATAGGCCGTCCGTTTTCAAGTCTAACGTGTGCGATCTCAACCAGCTTGCCCGACGGATCGCGTACCAGCGGCTTCAACTTCGGATCCGGTGGTTTGACTTCGAGCAGTTGTCTGGAGGTGGTCATAATGACCGGCAGCCCGTGCGGGCCTCGCTGCGCGGCCCGCAACGGGAGGGCGTGGATCAGGCCCGGCGTATGCGCAAGAAAGGTGCGATTGCCGCTCGCATCAGGAGGGGAAACGTCAAAAAAAGCTGGCGAGTCGAAGATATGTGCGCCGCCACCGTAAGCCGATGGGGCGGGCGAAGTCAGCCACATAAACATTTGCTCCGACCACGCATAGAAACCGCAATCTGGCACTAGATTCTTGGTACTGTCCGCTGGGTTTACCACGCCGTTTAGCGAGACCGATCCAGATTCAAACCAGCTTGCAAATGTCGCAGCAGAGAGTGGGCAGGCGTCTTGTGCGTCGGTGGGCAAGGGCGGCGTGGGTTGGCACCCAGCGGCAAACAGGATTGGCATGAGTGCCGCGGCCGCGAGTTCGGATTTTGATTTGAAGAAATAATAAAAGCTCCCTTTCTTTGCGGCTACTCGCTCGCAAATCGCACCGGCCAAGGTCGCACTGTAGCTGTTCTCCCCAATCAAATCCATCGCAGCGTCGGTCAGGCGTTCCTTCATGTCACTCGTTTTTCGATTCACGTTACCGGGAGTAATCCAATTTAGCCAAAGAAACAGTTGCGGAACAGTTTGCGAGCCTTAGGCACGGATGAACAGAGAGTAAAGCCAGATGACGTGCGCTCGCGGAGGCGCGCTGTCAGCACCGACCACGCTCACACCAACCAAGTCCTTTGCCTCGTCCTAAACCCTCGATCACCGGTGTTCTATCGTTTCGAACTGTTCCCCAACTGTTTCGCTAGGATCTACGAGATTTAAAGACTAGGCTTTTGCTCGCAGGAGTCATCGGTGTCAGCTCTAGGATAACTTACTAATTCGAATTCTCATGGCGCAGAAATCCTCTAAACCTTCAAGGAAGAAGGCGCGACGACCCAAGAAATCGGCGGCCGGTCCCCTGCGCTTCGCGCATCCTTATTTTGATACAACGCCGCCCGCTCAGAGGCGGAAGCGTCCAGTTTATGGTCAGCGGATGCTCGATCACATCCAAGGGAGCCTTCACCCAATTCCGGCCATAAAGGGCGATGGGCTGATGAGCTTGGCAGACGTGATCGGAAAACAAAATGCCGATGCTATTGCAGCGACCGATCAGATCACGCTGCATATTGCCGGAGATACTGGCGTGCCGGAAACTGATCACGAGACACTGCAAGTCATAGTCGCTGAAGCGATGGCTAAGGATTACGACGCGCAGAAGCCTCAAACGAGTCCGGCATTCTTCCTGCACTTGGGGGACGTGTTATACGGCCCAAATCCCGCCGCATATCTTGGGGAGTTCTATAGGCCATACATGCACTACCCGGGTAAGATCGTCGCGATTCCCGGCAACCATGACGGCGAGGCGGATGCAAAGATGGCAGCTTTCCAGAAATATTTCTGTGCGGCATCCCAGACAATCCCCCCGATTGCGGGCAGCATCTTCCGTCAGACTATGAATCAGCCTGGCGTGTACTGGTGCCTAGATGCGCCATTTGTACAGATCGTAGGACTTTATTCTAACTCCGCGGAGAACCCCGGCTTTATTTCTGGAGGCAAACCAGGTCAGAAACAGAAGCAATGGCTAGTGGGTACATTGAAAGCGTGTAAGGCGGCGCGCGACAAAGGCGAGAGGAAGGCGCTCCTCTTTGCAACCCATCATCCACCGTACAGTAGCGGTGGTCATAGTGGAAGCACGACAATGCTTGCGGATATCGACGATGCCTGTAAGCAAACAGGTATTTGGCCCGACGCTTTCTTTTCGGGACATGCTCACTCGATCCAGCGCTATACGCGTTCTGTTCAAGTTGGCGGCCAGACATTGAAGATTCCCTATATCGTCAGCGGCTGTGGCGGACACGGTGGGCAACCTGTTGGGAAGCCCGGGACGACCGCCGGCAGCAATCCCACCTTTGATTTTGCCTACGAAGGTTGGGGCTATACAAAGGCAGAGATCACCAAAAAGGCTCTCACGATTACTTCTTACGGAGTTGATCCGACTTCGAAAAAACAGGTGGACAGCGTGACGATCAAGTTGTCCTAAGGCTTGGTTTTAATTCGAGGCGAGAATCCACTGCTGCAAACGCGCCGCAAATAGTGTTTGATTTAGTGAATGCCGCCTAAAGAAATTACGGAGCTGAAAGATCCAATCCGAGCAATGCACGGTTGCGAATCGCTTCACGTTGAATCCGTTCCTGTGAAAGAGGTTTTCGAGGGTCAAACTGTGTGGGAAGGTGCGGTTGAAGTTTTCGATCTGGTCGGTCACCCGAAAACAAAACGAGCGTATGCGTGGAGTTACCGCGACGGCGATCAAAACAAGGCAATCGCTATCCTCGGCATTTCACCAGTCGATTCTCCAGAAGGGGCCGTTAAAGTGACGATTGCGGCAAAGGCGCGAAAATGACCTGTAAAGATATACTCGAAATTGTTGCCCACGTCGCTTCGATTATTACCCCTATCGTCGGGTTCGCTTTGTGGACGAATGCTCGCTGCCCCGTGCCCCTGATTTGATTTTGCTTTCATTTTTTGGTGTTGTCGTTTCTGCAACCGTGCCGCTTGCCACAATTACAAAACAGCCGAATTGCACCTAAATCTACCGCGCTAGGGCGAGCCGGAGCCCGCTGGTGCAAGCTTTTTCTCCTTTAACGCGCGCGCGAGACCGTAAAACCCGAAACACTCGCAAAGAATCGCGCGCTGGAAACAACTTTTAGGTCGTTTAGCCAGGGGATATGGTTTCCGGCGCAGGAAATAGCGAAAGGAAATCGGCCTTCGGGAGGCGCAGGTCCGAAAATAAATCCGATCGACAGAGAATTGCTCGTGCAGAGGCCCGGGCGTCGCGCACGCCGTATTCCAGGAGCGAAACGTCTGTGAATGAGGCGTGGGGCGTTGGCGCTCTGGACGCGTCAAAGTTACTTTGCGATAGCAGCGCCGCGATGGAGATTCTTGGCGAGATTAAGGACGTAGCTGCGTGAAACTGTGTGGCGTTTGTCGTGCTCGAGGATTTCTATCAAGCGACCGAGAGCGTCAAAAGCTTCGTGGGGCATGGGTTTCTCGGTCGGCGTGAAAAGGTGGCGGGACGCGTCGAGGGCGCGGCTAATTTCCGCCTGCGGAATTTTCAGCACGCGGCTGAGGCGCTGAAGATGAACCGGCTTGAAAGACTTCGGGTGAGGATAGCCGTTAACGTTATGCAGCCAGATCCAGAGAGTTGATTGCGAGACACCGATCCTGTCCGCGAGCCCGCGGCCCGAGAAGCTGTAACGTTTGCGCTGTGAATCGATGAGCTTCTGGAACGGCGAATGCGCTTCTCGATATTCAATTAGGCGACCGCATGGCGGAATTTTGCGCCGTCCCGATCGATTTACGATAAGCCGCGGCATAATTGAGGACATAATCGATGTTTTTCCTAGAAAGACAAGCAAAAATATTCCATGTGAAATGCCGGCCAGCATGCTGGCCACAAACTGCGCGATGCTGGCCACCCTTTATCTATCTATAAAAGAATAACTTATCTCTAAAAAGTAGGAGTCTGGCCAGCAAGCCAGCAAGAAATGATATACGTATGCGTCGAACGGGCGCTGTCGGCGCAACTCAAACCGAGACCTTGGGCGCTCAATGTTTCAATAAACAATGACTGCCGTTCTTTTTGCTGGCTTGCTGGCCGCTGGGCGTAAGTGAGTAAAATCTAGAGCGTTAAGCGGGTCAGCATCTTGGCGGGTGGCCAGCAAAAATGCTGGCCAGTAAAAAGGCAAAGTCACATATGGAACAGCGCCGGAATAAAATGGCTAGATAGCCCGATACCAGGTCCAATGTTCCACGTGAGACTAGTGCTGATTTTGGCCGTTATTTGAAAGTCTGGCGTTGCGTAGAGCGGAGGTATTGACGCGCCTGCGGAGTTGCGTGGCACCGTTGATTCGACTGGCTCAGGCCGGAGATTTCGTTTCAGTGCACGCGGACTATCTTCATTACCTGGTGAAGCGGCAGCTTCCGCCGATTCTGGCCGAGATTGTCATGAAGCTGCTGAGCCACGCCGACGAAGAGATCCATCGAATTTAGTGGCAGCTAACCGCCGCTGACGAGCGGCCGTGGCGGGACCTTGTGGCCGATCCGAGGGTAGCACAAATTGTCCGTTAGCCTCGTTGGGCTTTGTCTCTTCCATCTTTTTGCGTTTCCAAGTAATGAATTCGGATCTCGTGATTTTGCCATCAAACAGTGGCAAGCCCCACCGACGCACGTGCGCGTAGTAATATCCGGTTACGACCGCGACCTCTTTTAAGTTGCAGGCGATTCCATGACTCCACTTAAAAAGCGCAACGGAAACATCGACCACCGCAAGCTGCTTGTCGCGCGTTACGCCAAGCGGCGGTGGATCATTTGCCCGCGCTGCCATCTGGTGCGTTGTCTAAGTGCTCGCCGGGCGTCTCGAGGATTTCCTGGAGGTCCTCGGCAAATGGAAAGAGGTAATTGCTGTTGCCATCATGTTTCAGGCTTATTACCCAACAGCTCGTCTTTGCCCCATTCATTCTAATACGATGCCCCCGATCCCTTTTGGACCAAGGAATCCAGTATGGTTCTTTTGTCATTTCTCGTCGGAGATCAGCAAAGCCGAGTAGGGGAGATTCGCCTCGGGAATGGATATCTTGAGAATAAATGTCGAAGACAGATTTCGCATCGATGTAGCAGACCTTTTCGGATTTCTCGTTACCTGCGGTGACGTGCCTAAGTTGACCATCTTCGAGGCGCTCAACATGCCGGATGTCGAAAAAATCCTTTTTGATTCGACTGCGTCGCAAGCCCGACAAAACGTCGGACCAAAATCGCGTGGAAAAAGTTTCGCTGATCACGTCCTGGAGTGCCTGTTCGCCGTTGACGAGCATAAAATCTTTGAAGAGTGGTTCCATCCCGGCGCGTTCCTCGGCGCCGGCGCCGCCCGCGCCTATCATGCGTGAAGCGGTGATAAAAGAGGCCCACGCGGCAGAGTAAACAAGGCGGATGCGCTCGTTGCGAATGTGTTCGCGGATTTCATCCGACGACATCCATTCCTCGACGCGTTCGAGTGTTTCCTTGGCGAACCGCGGCCGATTTTCCATAAGGAAACGACCGATGAGATACCAATATTTACAGTCGGATTGAATCTTGACGTAGCGAGCAACGCCATCGCCGATTCGACGCTTATCGGTGACAAGAACATGGCCGTATCGGGAATGGGTCGCGGCATCAGAGGAAGTCGATTCGCCGCTGACAAGGGGCGTGGTGTACACTCTCGCGCTGCGTGTCCGGTTGGAATGATCGGCCAAACCTTTCGAGCCAGAGTTGCGATCGAACGCGCCGCGGAGCACCGATTCTTTTTCAGGTTCGATTTGCGCGGCGCGGTATTCATCGAACCAAACAGGCAGGCAGGAATACTGGGCGAGGTTACGATTTAGGCCGACATGCGTTGTGCCCTTGTTGAGTCGAATGCCGGGCAAGTCGCGGAAGCCCCAGATTCGCATTAACCAGCGCGCGACGGTTGTTTTTCCGCCCGACATTTTGCCAGCAAGCCACACGCTTGGGTGGCCGCCGAATTGACTGAATAGTTCCGGCGCGGCAGCATAAGCGAACATGAGCCCGAGCATGAGCCATGCGTCGTAGCCGCCGATCGTGCTAAACATATCGGCG
>Ga0193751_1002142_pt1 | contig 12145 bp, 8 predicted proteins | sample L1c2metaG_FD_143050 | JGI IMG/M metagenome (GOLD analysis project Ga0193751, IMG submission 143050) | Soil microbial communities from a riparian zone of the East river system, Colorado, United States - L1c2 | ecosystem: Environmental > Terrestrial > Soil > Riparian zone | place: USA: East River... | reverse complement strand
GGGAGTTTCTCGTCACGCTGCACGAGCAGGGCCGTCCGCGCGTGGCGACCCCCCCAGCGTGACGGAGACAACACCGGAGCCGCCGCTCCACGGAACGGTCGCGATCGTCGGTTTCCCGAACGTGGGCAAATCGACGCTCATCAACAGGCTCACCGGCTCGCGCGCCGCCGTCGTGCACGAGACATCCGGTGTGACGCGTGACCGCAAGGAGCTCGTCGGCGAGTGGAACGGCAAACGCTTCCTGCTCATCGACACGGGCGGAGTCGACATCGCCGACCAGTCGCCGATGACGAAGTCGATCGCAGAGCAGGCGAAGCTGGCGGTCGGCGAGGCCGATCTCGTCCTGTTCGTCGTCGACGCGAGCGCGGGGGTGACGCCCGGCGACGAGGAGGTCGCCGACATCCTGCGGCGCGCGCGCAAACCCGTGTTGCTGATCGCGAACAAGATCGACGACCCAGCGCAGGAACACCTCGCACTCGACCTCCACCGTCTCGGGCTCGGCGACCCGCGTCCGATTTCGGCACTGCATGGGCACGGCAGCGGAGACCTGCTCGACGTGATCGTCGACCAGCTGCCCGGAACCGGACGTGTGGAGACTCCCGACGATGCGATTCGCGTTGCGATCCTCGGCCGGCCGAACGTCGGCAAGTCGTCGCTGCTGAACGCGATCCTCGGCCAGGACCGCGTGATCGTGTCGGAGACGCCCGGCACGACCCGCGACTCGATCGACACCGTGTTCCAACGGGGTGACCGGACGTTCGTCTTCGTCGACACCGCAGGCATCCGCCGCAAGCGCCGCCACCGCCAGGGAATCGAGTACTACTCGGAGCTGCGCGCACGCGAAGCGGCCGAGCGTGCAGACGTCGCGCTCATCCTCGTGGACACGTCCGAGGGTCTCGTCGACCACGATCTCACCGTCGCCGACATCGCGCGAAAGGCACAGGACTCGACGATCGTCGTGCTCTCGAAATGGGATGCGACGACGCTCGGCATCGAAGACATCAGGCCCGAGCTCGAGCGGCGGCTGCGCCAGCGCCCTCCGCACGTGGCCGTCTCTTCGAAGACCGGCCGGGGAGTCGAGCGGCTGCTCGACGCGATCGAGAAGCTCTACGACAAGCACACCGCCCGCGTTCCGACGGCCGAGCTCAACCGTTTCCTGGCAGAGCTCCGCGAGTCGCGCCAGGCACCGTCGCGCGAGGGCCGGAGCCTGAATCTCCTCTACGGCGCACAGGTCTCCGCGCGGCCTCCGCGTTTCCGCTTCTCGGTCAACGATCCGACCCTGGTCACCCGCGACTACGGGTACTGGGTGGAGAATCAGCTGCGCGACCGCTTCGAGCTCGAGGGGGTACCGGTCACGATCGACTTCGTGCCGCGCTGACAGTCAGGATGGCGTGGTGAGAGCCGTCGTCGTCGGAGGAGGATCGTGGGGAACCGCCTTTGCGGCCCTCCTGCGCGACCGCGGCCACGACGTCACGCTCGCATGTCGCGACCCCGAGCAGGTGCGCGCGATCGCGGAGACGGGCCACAACCCGCGCTACCTCACGACGCCAGATCTGCGAGGCGTCGAGGCGGCGACGATCGAGGACGCACGGATCGCCGAGGCGGATCTCGCCGTATTGGCGGTTCCGAGTCGCGCCTTCGCCGAGGTGGCGGAGGCGATGCCGGGCAGCGCGCCTGTGCTGATCCTGACGAAGGGCCTCGACCCGGCGACGGGAAACCGCTTGTCGACACGTGTTGAAGGCCGGCCGGTGGCGGTGCTGTCGGGGCCGAACATGGCGGAGGAGATCGCGCAGGGCCTGCCGTCCGCGACCGTGATCGCGAGCCAGGATCGCGAGCTCGCGGAGCGCCTCCAGGAAGCGATCAACTCGATGGTCTTCCGCGTCTACGTGAACGACGACGTGGTGGGGGTCGAGCTGTGCGCAGCGGCGAAGAACGTGATCGCCCTCGCGGCCGGCGGCGTGGACGGGCTCGGTCTCGGCGACAACGCCAAGGCGAGCTTGATCACGCGCGGTCTCGTCGAGATGGCTCGGCTCGGCGAGGCTTGCGGCGCAGAGCCCGAGACCTTCTCCGGCCTCGCCGGCATGGGCGACCTGAACGTCACCTGTTACTCGGGGTACGGGCGCAACCGCCGAGCGGGCGAGCTGATCGCCCAGGGAGCGAGCGCGGACGAGGCCGCGGCCCAGATCGGCCAGGTCGTCGAGGGCCTCACGACCGCCCCCGTCCTCCGAGACCTTTCACACAGGGTCGGCGTCGAGCTGCCGATCACCGAGGGCGTCTGCCGCGTTCTCGGCGGCGAAAGCCTCGACCGCCTCCTGGCCAGCCTGATGGGACGGCAACCAACGGACGAGTGAGGACTACGATGAGGGTGATGCGTGCCGTTCTCGCAACGCTCGCTCTCGGCCTCGTGCTCGTCGCATCCGGTTGCGGTAGCAGCACCGCCGCAACCCGAACGTCTTCCGGAACCGATGCAGCGAGCCTCGTCCCGGCGAACGCTCTCGCGTACGTCAGTGCGGACGCGAATCTCGACTCGCAGTCCTGGCAGGTCCTCACCGATCTGTTCGGGCCGCTCGACAGCAAGCTCGACTACAAGCGGGACATCCAGCCGGCGCTCGGCGACCGGGTGAATCTCGCGGTGCTGGGCGTCGACAACGGGAAGCCCGAGGCCGTCGCGATCGTGCAACCGAGCGACGTGGCGAAGCTGCAGGCGCTCGCGAAGCAGTTCGACCAGGGCACCGAGCACTACACCGTCGAGAGCATCGGCGGCTGGTCGGTCGTCGCGGATTCGGCCACAGCGTTCCAATCGGTTCGTGACGCCAGCTCCGGCAACTCGTTGGCGGACAGCGGAGATTTCAAGAGCGCGATGTCCCAGGTCCAGGACGCTTCGTTCGCAACGGCCTACGCCTCCGGGTCCGGCGTGGCACAGCTGCCTGCAAATCTGCGCGCGCTCGTGCGCGTGGCCGGATCGCCGCGCTGGGTCGCAGCGGGCATCAACGTCGACAAGAGCGCGCTGCATGTCGACGTGCGCGCTGCGGGTGCGTCGACACCTGCGGCCTACCGGCCGGCGCTCCTTCACGACGTGCCCTCGGGCGCGATCCTCGCGGTCTCGTTCAAGGACGTGAATCAGCTGCTCGCACGGATCAACGCCGAGCCCACCCTGCGCGCGGCGCTCCCGCCGGTCCTCGACGGTCTGAGCTCACTCGGTGGCGAAGGCGTGCTCTACCTGCTCCCCGGGACGCTGCTGCCGGTGGTCACGCTCGAAGTCCAGTCGGCCAAGCCCGAGGCAGCGATGACGTCCCTCCGAGCCCTCGCGGCGAAAGCGGCGAACGTGCTGCCGCTTCGCGTCGAGCGGCACGCCGGCAAGGTGATCCTGACCAACGCGGCCGCCGGGGCCATTCCCGGCGCCGGCTCCCTCGTCGATGATCAGCCGTTCAAGGATGCGCTCGCCGCGGCCGATGCTCCCGCCGAGGTCACGTGGCTGGCATACGCGGACATTCAACGGCTGACGCCGATCCTGCAGGCGCTCGCTTCTCTGACGGGGAACGGCCAGTCCAAGCCTGTCCCGGCTCCGAAGCTCGAGAAGTTCGGGACGCTCGTCGCGTTCGGCGCGCGTTCCGGTTCGATCAGCAGGGTCGAAGCCCGGCTCACGATTCGGTAGTGCGCAGGCTCGGCGTCCTCCTCGCCGGGCTCGCGCTCGTGCTTGCGGGCTGTGGCGGCACGTCGAGCCCGAGCGCCGGCGCTGCCGATCTGGTCCCTGCTTCCGCGGGGCTGTTCGTCGTCATCGACTCCGATCCCGGCTCTGCTCAGTGGCAGGCGGTCAACGCCCTTGCAAGCAAGTTCCCGGACAAGCAGAAGGCCGTCGACTCGATCAAGCAGCAGCTGACCAAGAAAGGGCTCGACTGGGAGCGTGACCTCAAGCCCGCGCTCGGCCCGGAGCTCGACGTGGTCATGCTGGATTTCGCGCACCCGGACGAAACGGTCGCGTTGATGAAGCCGAAGGACGAGGGCGCATTCGAGCGGGCCCTGAAAAAGGGCAATGCCACAGACCCGTCGAGCCAGCTCGTCTACCAGAAGTTTCACGGTTGGACCGTCATGTCCGACAAGCAAGCCGCCATCGATGCCTTCACGCAAGCGAGTGATTCGGCGAAGAGCATGCTTTCCGAGGACAGCACCTTTACCTCGGCGATGGGCAAGGCCGGTGCCGGCGTGCTCCGGGCGTACGTGAACGGAGCCCAGGTGATGGCGTCGGCGCGGAACGTCCTCGGCACCGGCGCCGGGCCGTCTTTGGAGAAGCTCGGGACACTCGACTGGCTCGTCTTGTCGCTGCGGGCGAAATCCGACGGGATCGCATGGGACACGACCATCCACGGGACACCGGGCAAGGAGTTCGGGAACGTCAGCCAGTACGCCTCCAACGGCAGCCTGCAGAAGCTCGTCCCGAAAGACGCGCTCCTCTATCTCGCCTTCCACGGTTCGAAGGGAGCGCTCGGCGGGCTCGGCAACAACCCGATCCTGCAGCAGCCCGGCTTCAAAGGTCTCGGCGACGCGCTTCGGCAGCTCGGCACGATCATGGCGGGCGAGAACGCGCTCTACGTTCGCGACGGTGCAGGCGATCTGCCCGAGGTGACGTTCATCGCGGCGCCGGACGGCGGCGTCGACGGAGCCGCGGCTCTGGATCGCGTCCTGCATGGCTTCGCGAAGCAGCTCGGTGGGGGTTCGCACCGCGCCGTGATCGCCGGCGTGCCGGTTCGAGTGATCGGCACCGGCCCCGTCACAGTGCGTTACGCCAACATCAAGGGCAAGCTCTTCGTCACGAACCAGCCCTCGGGGATCGCGTTCGCGAAGAACGGCGGCAAGGTGCTGACCGACAGCCAGGAGTACCAGGACGCGGCCAGGAGCTCGGGTCTCCCCGGCAAGCCGCAGGTCGTGCTCTACGTCGACATCCACAGCACGATCCCGCTGATCGAGCGGCTCGGCAAGACGCGGCTCCCGGCCGCTCTCGCGCAGAACCTGAAGCCGCTGCGCTCGGCAGTCGAGTACGCCGTCAGCCATTCGCACGAGATCCAGGTCAGCTTCTTCTTGCGCATCCAGTAGCGGCTCCGGGTAGCCTGTGGCCCGTCATGGCCGGCCGCGAGTTCCTGTTCACCTCCGAATCCGTCACCGAGGGGCACCCCGACAAGGTTGCCGACCAGATCTCCGACACGGTCCTCGACGCCGTCCTGCGGAAGGATCCCGAAGCGCGGGTCGCCTGCGAGACGCTGATCACCACTGGGCTCGTCGTGGTTGCGGGCGAGATCTCCACCGACATCTACGTCGACATTCCCAAGCTCGTGCGCGAACGGATCTCGGAGATCGGCTACACGCACTCGGAGTGGGGCTTCGATGCGACGACGTGCGGTGTCGTGGTCGCGCTCGACGAGCAGTCCCCGGACATCGCGCAGGGCGTCGATTCGTCGTACGAGGTGCAGCACGATCCCGGCGACGACGATCCGCTCGACCGGATCGGCGCCGGCGACCAGGGGATGATGTTCGGCTACGCGTCGAACGAGACGAAGGAGCTGATGCCCCTTCCGATCATGCTTGCGCACAAGATCTGCAAGCGGCTCGCCGAGGTGCGCAAGGCGGGCGAGCTGCCGTACCTGCGGCCCGACGGGAAGGCTCAGGTGACGGTGCGCTATGAGATCGACGACGACGGACGGCAGCGTCCTGTCGAGATCGAGCGCGTGCTCGTGTCGACGCAGCACTCCGACGGCATCTCCTCCGAGGATCTGATCAAGCCCGACATCGTCGAGCGAGTCCTTCGTCCCATTTTGCCCGCGGACCTCTATGACGAGAAGCGACTCATGGACGACCGCGACTTCGTGTTCGTGAACCCGACCGGGAAGTTCGTGCTCGGCGGCCCGATGGGGGATACCGGCCTCACGGGACGCAAGATCATCGTCGACACCTACGGCGGCGCTGCGCGACACGGCGGCGGTGCGTTCTCCGGCAAGGATCCGACGAAGGTCGACCGCTCAGCGGCGTATGCCGCCCGCTATGTCGCGAAGAACATCGTCGCGGCCGGGCTCGCCGACCGCTGCGAGGTCAACGTCGCCTACGCGATCGGCGTCGCGCACCCGGTCTCCATCGCGGTGCAGACGTTCAACACGGGGCAGATTCCGGTCGACCAGCTCGAAGCGCTCGTGCGCAAGCATTTCGACCTGCGGCCGGCGGCGATCCTGCGCGATCTCGACCTGCGGAGGCCGATCTTCACCAAGACGGCCGCCTACGGCCACTTCGGCCGCGAGGACCGAGACTTCACGTGGGAGCGCACGGACAAGGCCGACGCACTGCGTGACGCGGCCGGCGTTGCTTCGGCCGCTTCGGTCTAGGCTCGCACGAAGCGCAGCGCGAGGACCTGCGCGCCCAGTATTCGCCCGCCGAGCGGTGAGCCTTTCACGTCTACGGAAAGCTGCAGCGGCGCGCCTGTCGTTGGGATGCTCAGGCGGAGCCTTCGGGTTGCGCGGACGATGACGTGGCGTTTCTTACCGCCCGTGCTCAGCGTCGCCTTCCTCGGCAGTTCGCCCTTGGGTAGCGAGAGGGTGAGCTCGTAGCGACCGGCTCGCTGCGGCCAGACCCGGTACTCGAGTTGCGTGCCGGTCCAGCCGTCAGGTGAGAGACCGCGTGCGAGCGAGCGGACATGCGCATTCGCAGGAATCCGATAGGCGATGAGGCCGTCCCGTGGCCGGGCGACCACACGTCCCTGGAGATCGATGGCGGAGCCGAACACGTTGACGACGAGCACTTGCGACCGCGTCGGGCGGCCGGCGATCACGAGCGTCCCGTCCGGCGCGACGCGGGCAACCTCGACCGGATACGGATCTGGAGCAGACTTGCCGAGCACGACGATGCCGCGAAGATTTCGGTTCCAGGTCTCGAGTTGCGTGCCGAGAAAGTCGTTGCTCTCCGGGAGCGAGAGGTAGCGCGCCGGCCCGAGGCCCGAGCGGTCGAGCCAGTCCTGCGGCTGAGCGCCGAATGTGCGCGCGTCCCAGCCGGTCGCGAGCCGGTCCGTCGCATAGACGGCCGCGCCCGCCGCGAGGGAGAGGCCGATGGCGAGCAGCGCGAAGAGTTGTGGCGCACCGCGTCGTGTCAGCGGGAGCACGAAGGCGAGCAGCGCGAGCGCCAGCGGGACTACTGCATAGAGCAGCGACGCGTTCGGGAGGCCGAGGTAGTAGGCCGCGCGCGCGAATCCCGTCAGCGTCGGCGCATCGAAGAAGAACGCGGCCGTCCCGGTCATCCCCGGTAGCGAAACGCTCGAGAGGAGCAGGGCTCCGATGCAGCCGAAGCCCGCCCAGAGGAACCGGCGCGGTGCGCCTCTCTCGGCGTACGCGAAGAACGCCAGGAAGAACAGCGGCGTGACGTAGAAGAGGTAGCGCTCCAACGGCCTGTGGGCTTCGCCGGCTGCGATCAGCGAGGCCTGGCCGAGGAAGAAGACCGTGCTGAGCACGGTGAGCAGTGCGAGTGCTCGTTCCATCGGCGTGCGTGGACGCACGAACATCAGGCCGAGCCCGAAGAGGGCGCCCGGCACGATTGCGAGCCCGAGGCCGTAGGGCAAGAGAACTCCGTTCGTGAGTGCCCAGTGTGCGATCGCACCTGGTGAGTGGCCGATCTGCGTGTTCGCCTGGCCGTACTGACCCAGGACGCCGGGAAGGCCGACGAGCGTGACGACGAGCAGCGCGGTCAGTCCTGCAGGGATGCGGTGGCGGCGATACGCGCCTCGACCGCAGACGGCGACACCGATGAGGTACGCGACCGGGAGGACGAGGAACTGCACCCGAGTTGCGATGGCAAGTACGCAGACGGCCGGGACCTCGAGCGCGAACTTGTTGGATCGTCCGGCAAGCGCGCGGGCAAGGACGGCGACGGTGATCAGGAAGACCGGATAGGCGAGCGCCTCCGACATGAGATACGCGTGGTAGAACATCGCGGGCGTCGCGACCGCAGCCGCCGCGGTGAGCAACGCGAACGACGGACGAACGACCTGTCGCGCGAGCCAGTACGCCGGGAAGACAGCTGCCGACATGACGGCCGCGTTGAGGAGCTTGGCCGCGGCGTACGCGTCCGGCATCGAGGAGAGCAGCCACGCGGGCGCCTGCACGAGCGAGGCGAGCGGCGCGGGAAAGAAGAAGTGCTCGCCGCGAATCGAGAGTCCGTGTCCCGCCGCGATCGACTGCGAGAGCTTCGCGTAGAGCAACTCGTCGTTGAACACGGTCGTCGTCGCGTGTCCGCGCGACTGGAGGAAGTGGTAGGCCGTGGCTACGACGAAGATCAGCGGCAGGGCTAGGGACCGCGCGAGCACGCGGGGAAACGCAACGGCCTCGGCCGCAGTCTGAGCAGGCGTCGTGGGTACGGCGCTCATCGAGTCTGTATCGGCTCTCGACCGCGACGCCGTTAGAAACGGCTCTGAGGCCGCAGTGAAGCGAAGGATGTTGCCGGCCGCCGCGGCCATGTCCCGCGACGAAAGGCGCGACCCCCGCCCGACAGAGTCGCATTGTCGAGCCGTGCCGGGCAGCTTGTGGATACAAGGTCACACTCTCGGCGCGAACTCCAGGTCCCGTCCGACCAGCTCGGGCCATGGCGGGGCTGGCCATGGTGGGGACAGTCCCCAACGGGTCCGGAGTAGCCGGGTCCGGGAGCTACGCGGGTCGGACGAAGAGGCCGGCCGCGGCTTTTTCGCCGATCGCCCGCTCGTGGCCGTTCAGCTTCACGGTGACCTGGCCCGCAGCCGGTTGCGCGTCCCGGACCTCGATCTCGCTGCCGGGGACGAGCCCTTCCTCGTAGAACCAGTGGAGGAGTTCGCCGTCGTGCTCGGCGAGGCGCACGATCGTCGCGCGCGCACCGGCTTTCAGGTCCGAGAGCGGTGCGAGGTCGCGGTTCTCGGCCTGTTCCACGTCGGGATCGATGGGCCAACCGTGCGGACAGCGGTCCGGATGCCCGAGACGCTCCTCGATCCGCTGCACCATGTCGTCGGTGAACGTGTCTCCGAGCAGGTCGGCCTGCACGTGCGCCTCGGCGGCCGTGTAGCCCATGAAGTCCGTGAGCAGCCGCTCGATGACCCGGTGCTTGCGGACGACACGCTCCGCACGCTTGCGTCCCTTGTCGGTCAGCAGGGCTTCCTTGTGCTCGCCGCGCTCGATCAATCCCTCACCTTCGAGCCGCTTCAACATCTCGCCGGCCGAAGCGCGCGACACGCCGAGCATCTCCGCGACCCTCGACGCAAGGGTGGGCGAACCACTCCCGAGCGGCCGGTACTCCCCGATCGGAAAGGCGAGGAAATAGATCGTCTCGAGGTACTCATCGATCGAATGTCCCTGCGCCATTCCGCTGATCGTAACCTGTAAGGTGACCCTTACATGAGTACTGTCCAGACGCTTCTGCTCGGCGCGATCGCCGGGCTGACGATCTTTGTCGGCCTGCCGCTCGGCCGGATGCAGAACGTCAGCGCCTCGACGAAGGCTTTCCTTGCGGCGACTGCGACCGGTGTCCTCATCTTCCTGTTCTGGGACGTGCTGAGCCAGGCCGTCGGCCCGGTCGACACCGCACTGAAGCAGGGTCGTGACGGCCGCTTCGCGTGGCTCGCATTTCTGCTCGCCCTCGGCTTCTTCACGGGCCTGCTGACCCTCGTCTACTACGACCTCTGGATGAAGCGCCGCCGCCGTCGCGCATTCCTCGGGCCGGGCGCCGCGTCGACTGCCGAGTTCGAGCAGGACCATCACTTCACCGGGATGTCGCCGGCACGCTGGCTCGCGATCTTCATCGCGACGGGCATCGGTCTCCACAACTCTCCGAGGGCCTCGCGATCGGGCAATCGGCCGCCGCGGATCAGATCAGCCTCGCCATCGTGCTGATCATCGGCTTCGGGCTGCACAACGCAACGGAAGGGCTCGGGATCTGCGCGCCGCTTGCCGGTGACAAGGAACGTCCGAGCTGGGGGTTCCTTGGCGTGCTCGGCCTCATCGGCGGGGCCCCGACGTTCTTCGGGACGCTCGTCGGCCAGTTCTGGGTAAGCGAGGCCGTGTCGATCCTCTTCTTCGCGCTTGCCGCGGGATCGATCCTCTACGTGGTGATGGAGCTCCTGAACGTCGGCCGCGTCCTCGCCTCGAAGACACTCGTCACGTGGGGCATTCTGCTCGGCCTCTTCCTTGGCTTTTCCACCGACTTCATCCTCGTAGCCGCCGGCGTCTAAGCGTCAGCTCCCGCGTCTAGGGTGGCCCGATGACGCGGTATGCCTCGGTCTATCCGCTCGTAACTGCGCGCGCGCTCGCGCGTGAGTTCACCTACGAGGTTGCCGACGACGTTCGGCTCGGCGCGGTTGTCGAAGTGCGCTTCGGCAATGCGAAGCGTCGCGGTGTCGTCACGCAGGTCGACGTCGCGCCGCCGAAGGGGATCGAGACCTCGGCGATCGAGCGCGTCGTCGAGGAGCTGCCGAAGCCGCTGGTCGAGCTCGCGCTCTGGATCGCGGAGTACTACGGCTCGACACCGGGCCGCGCGTTCGCACTTGTCGCGCCGGTGCAGCGGAAGGCCCGCGGCGAGCGGCCGCAGCCGGCCGAGCGGGACGGGCTGACCGGCGAGGCCGAGCCTGCCGAACTGAGCACGACCCAGCGCGCCGCGCTAAATCGCATCGTCGCCGCATTCGACGCCGAGCAGAGCGCGAACTTCCTCCTCTACGGAGCGACGGGAAGCGGGAAGACGGAGGTCTATCTCCAGGCCTGCGCCGTCGCGCTCGAACGCGGTCGCGGCGCAATCGTCCTCGTTCCCGAAATCGCCCTCACGCCGCAGACCGTCGGCCGCTTCCGCGCGCGTTTCGGCGAGCGCATCGCGATTCTTCATTCGTCGCTGACCGAAGCGGAACGACGCGACGAGCGAGCACGCATCGCAAATGGCGAAGCCCCGATCGTCGTCGGCGCGCGCTCCGCCGTGTTCGCTCCCGTTCCGTGTCTCGGCGTCATCTGCGTGGACGAGGAGCACGACTCGTCCTACAAGCAGGAGTCCGATCCGCGTTACGACGCGCGCACGGTGGCGGCGAAGCGCGCTGCACTCGAGAACGCCGTCGCCGTCTTCGGCAGCGCGACTCCACGCCCCGAGAGCTGGGGGAGCCTCGAGCGGCTCGACCTCGGCGGCCGGCTCTCCGGGCCGCTGCCCCCGGTGCGCGTCGTCGATCTACGCCGCGAAGCCGGCTACCCGCTGTCCGCGCCGCTGCTCGCGGAGCTCGGAGCGATCGAGGAGCACGGCGGCAAGGCGATCCTGTTGCTCAACCGCCGCGGCGTCGCGCCGGCGCTGCACTGCCGCGCGTGCGGGCTCACTCTGCGGTGCGTCAATTGCGACGTCGCGCTCGTCCTCCACGGTGACGGCCTTTTGCGCTGCCACCACTGCGGCCACACGGAGCTGAAGCCGGAAACGTGTCCCGCGTGCAATTCAACGGAGATCGCGCGGCTCGGCGCCGGGACGCAGAAGCTGGAGCGCGAGCTCGAGGCGAAGTTGCCCGAGTTGGAACGTATCCGGCTGGACGCCGATGCGGTGGAGAAGCCGGGCGCGCTCGCGGCCGCGCTCCGGCACTTTGCCGCGGCGGACCGCGTTGTCCTGGTCGGCACGCAGATGGTCGCGAAGGGCCACCACTTTTCCGGCGTCGCGCTCGCCGCCGTCGTCGATGCGGACACGGGGCTCGGCATGCCCGACTTCCGCGCCGAAGAGCGAACCTTCCAGTTGCTGACACAGCTCGCCGGGCGGAGCGGCCGCGACGCTCCCGGCCGCGTGCTGGTGCAGACGTTCCAGCCCGACTCGCGCGCGATCGAGCTGGCCGCGCGGCACGACGTCACCCGCTTCCTCGACAGCGAGCTCGAGCGGCGACGCGCGCTCCGCTATCCGCCGTTCACGCACCTCGTTCGCATCGTCGTGGCTGGCCCGGAGCCCGATGCGCCGTTGCAGGCGTTGCTCGAGCTGAAGGACGGATTGACGGGCGACCTGCTCGGCCCCGCGCCGCTCCTCCGCCTACGTGGCCGCTACCGCGCGCAGCTCGTTGCGAAGACCGAACAACCGCGACGCCTGGCTGCGCAGGCGAGTAGGCTTTTGAGTGCGGGCGCACCGGCGATGCGCCGCGCCGGCCTGACGG
>Ga0193751_1002141_pt1 | contig 12151 bp, 12 predicted proteins | sample L1c2metaG_FD_143050 | JGI IMG/M metagenome (GOLD analysis project Ga0193751, IMG submission 143050) | Soil microbial communities from a riparian zone of the East river system, Colorado, United States - L1c2 | ecosystem: Environmental > Terrestrial > Soil > Riparian zone | place: USA: East River... | reverse complement strand
GAGGTTCGAGCAGGTCCGAAAAAAGGAACGCGGGTTCTCGGCGCTGCAGAAGATGAAGCGCGCGCGTTAGTGGAGTCGCTCGACGCTCTTCAGCGCGAGAAGGCGATCATCAACACGACCGCCCCGAATGACATCGTGACGCTGGCAAAGGTGAAGATCGACCCGCTGTCGCCTGTGGGAATTTCTGCTTCGGCACTCACGACCGGACAGCGCGCGCAGCTGAGGAAATTGATCGAGGTCTACACCGGCTACATGGCAGACGATATTGCGGCTGACCGGCTGAGGCGTATCGAGAACGCGGGTTGGGATAAAATCGCGTTCGCCTGGGCGGGTGGAATGGAGCGGGGACAGAAACATTATTACCGGGTGCAGGGAGCGACATTCCTGATCGAGTACGACAACACGCAAAACGACGGGAATCATGTTCACGCGGTCTGGCGTGATTTCAACGGCGACTTCGGAGAGGATTTGTTGCGCGAGCACATCCACTCAACGCCTCACAACGATTGAGTTAGCTTCCACCCTCGCCACTTGTCCTGACATTCTCTCGATAATCCATCTTGGCCCTTCCAATCGAACGGTTGCGCGAGTCTCTCACGGACTCATACACCATTGACCGTGAACTCGGGCGCGGCGGCATGGCGACCGTATATCTGGCGCAGGACTGCAAGCACGACCGCGTCGTAGCACTCAAGGTTCTTCATCCCGATCTGGCCGCATCACTTGGACCCGAGCGATTTCTCCGCGAGATCAAGCTCGCCGCGCGCCTCAATCATCCCCACATACTTCCGTTGTTCGACAGCGGCGAGGCGCAGGGATTTCTCTACTATGTAATGCCATACGTCGAAGGAGAGTCACTACGCGAGCGGCTCGAGCGTGAGAAGCAGCTTCCGGTCGAAGAGGCCGTTCATCACGCAAAGGCAATTGCTTCTGCGCTCGATTACGCGCACCGGCAGAAGATCGTTCACCGGGACATCAAGCCCGAGAACGTAATGCTTTACGAGGGCGAAGCGATGGTGATGGACTTTGGAATCGCGAAGGCCGTGAGCTCAGCTGCAAACGAAACGCTCACTCAGACCGGGATGATGGTCGGCACGCCGGCCTACGTGAGTCCGGAGCAGGCGTCGGGCGAGCTCAACATCGACGGGCAGAGCGACCAGTACAGTCTCGCGTGCGTTCTCTATGAGATGCTCGCCGGCGAGCGGCCCTTCACAGGCGCCACCGCGCAGGCTGTTCTCTCAAAGAGATTCACAGAAGCTCCGAAACCCTTGCGCGAGGTGCGCGGGAGTATTCCCGAACATGTGGAGCGAGCGGTGACGAAAGCGATGGCTACTGTTGCCATTGAGCGATTCACTACCACGGCGCTCTTCGCCCAGGCGCTTGGCAGCGAGATGCTGGCGACTCCAAGCGACACAGCGACGTTGCCGCAGCAGATAGTCTCGGCGGCAAAGTCCGTAGCTGTCCTTCCTTTCGCGAACATGAGTGCGGATCCCGAAAACGAATATTTCACCGACGGCATGGCGGAGGAGCTGATCAACGCGCTCTCCAAAATTCAGTCTCTTCGGGTAGCGTCACGCACATCGTCGTTTGCCTTCAAGGGAAAGAACGAAGACATCGGCGAGATCGGGCGAAAGCTGAAGGTGTCTACAGTTCTCGAAGGAAGCGTTCGCAAGATCGGGAACAGGCTTCGCATCGGCGCGCAGCTGATCAACGTTGCCGACGGATATCAGCTCTGGTCGGAAAAGTTCGATCGTAACATGGAAGACGTGTTCACAATTCAGGATGAGATTTCGCAAGCGATCTTCAACGCGTTGCGCGTGATCCTGAGCGAAGGTGAAAAGAAGGCGATCGAGCGCGACCGCGCCGTAAACGTGCAGGCGTACGAGTACTATCTGCGCGGGCGGCAATTCATTCACCAGTGGAGCAGAAGCGGCCTCGAGTACGCCCGTCAGATGTTCAGGCGGGCGATCGAGATCGACCCCGAATACGCTCTCGCGTACGCCGGTCTCGCCGACAGCTGCTCACTGCTGTACATGAACTGCGATGCGCGGGAGCAGAATCTTACACAGGGAAACGTCGCCAGCCGGAGGGCACTCGAGCTGGGGCCCGACCTGGCCGAAGCGCATCTGGCGTCGGGGCTGGTGCATTCGCTGAGCCAGCGCTTCACTGAGGCCGAGCGTGAGTTCGAGTTCGCGATGAAGCTCGATCCGAAGCTATTCGAAGCGGTTTACCACTACGGGCGAGCGAGAGTCGCGCAGGGCGAGTTTGCCGAGGGCGTGAAGCTTTTCGAGAGGGCGTGCGGGCTCAGGCCGGACGATTTTCAAGCGGTGTTTTTCCTCGGCCAGTGTTTCCAGGGCCTGGGAAAAAAAGAAGAGGCCCTGGAGATGTATCGCAAATCAGTTCGAATGATCGACGAGCGTCTGGAGCTAAATCCCGATGATGCCCGCGCCGTCCAGATTGGTGCGGGAGCAGCGGCAAATCTTGGAGACGGGCCGAAGGCGCTCGACTACGCCCACCGAGCGCTCAAGATCAATCCCGACGATCCGCTCCTGCTCTACAACATCGCGTGCATGTACGCCCGACTCGGCAATCCCGACGAGTCGTTGAACGCACTCGAAAAGGCAGTCGACAAGGGATACGGGCAGAAGGACTGGGTCGAGCATGATACCGACCTGGATTCACTGCGCGAGATGCCGCGTTTCCAGCGCATCATCGAAGGCATGTAAGGAATTACGGGCGCGATGCGGATGAGTGGGATTCGGTTCGTGCCGCCGCCTGGGATGCCGGATCATCCGCCAATACGGTTTGAGTTAAGAAAGGTGACGGCGCAATAGAACCCACGCCAAAACCATAGAGCTGAGGATTCTTTGAGATGCGGCCTGCAGCGATGATCATCGGCACGTAGTCCTGCGTTTCCCTCGGCAGACGGCTCGCGATGCGGTAGTAGTCTGCGTCAGTTCCTTTTTCGCTTCCGGTTACTTCGCGCATGATTCGGCCGACTCTGTTCTCGCCTGTGTTATAGGCAGCCGCAGCGAGGTACCACGAACCGAAGCGATCGTGAAGGTCCGACAGATATGACAATGCAGCATCGGTGGCCTTGTCGGGATGGTTCCGCTCGTCGACCTTCTTGTTCACTGTCAGGCCGTAGCGCTTACCGGTCTCACTCACGAACTGCCACAAGCCGCCTGCTTTCGCCGGAGACTTTGCGTTCGGATTGAAGCCCGACTCGATCATCGCGAGGTAGATCAGATCCTGCGGCATCGCGCGCTCTTCGAGCTTGGCGGAAATCATCGCCTCGTACGTCGGCTTGCGATCGAGCCAGAGCGCGAACCGCAGCTTCACTTTCGGATTCGTGCTGAAGATCTTGACCCACGAGTCCACGAGCGAGTTGTCGAGGTTGGCGAGATCCCAGCCCGGCGTGTTTTCCGGTATTGAGACGACCGCTGGAAAGAGGGTAGTCTCAATCATTTTCGTATCCGAGCCCACGCGAGGAACGGTGTAGGCAATGGCGATGACAGTCATGCTCGCCAGTCCGAGATTCCGTCTCAGGGTGGAATTCATAAACCTTTTGAAGCGGTTCACAATTCCTCCTTGGTCCGACAAAAAACGTACTCTCTAAAGCTACTAGATTTGGCCGGGAACGGTATCCCCATCGATGGCATTAGCTGCGGCGTAACCCGTTGATAACATAGCGGTTACCCAAGCCACATGAAGGATTTTCTCCGAAGATTTGTGATGGGTTTTGGTGGCCCAGGAAAAGGCCCTTAACTCGCTGAATTCTTAGCGAATATGGACCAGAATGAGCGCCACGATTCCCGGGATCGCCTGCACGAAAAGGATCTTACGATTGGCCGTCGCGGCACCGTACAATCCCGCGATGATCACGCAGGAGAGGAAGAAGATGGCGATCATGGGTCCGTGTTCTCCGGCCATCAAGCTCCAGAAGAGTCCTGCTGCAAGGAAGCCGTTGTAGAGTCCCTGGTTCGCAGCGAGAACTTTCGAAGATTCGGCTCGCTCGGGTGTGAGTCCGAATGCTTTCAGACCCGCCGGCTTCGTCCAGAGAAACATTTCGAGGACGAGAAAGTAGACGTGCAGCAACGCGACGAGTCCGACTACAATTCTTGCGGCTGTGCTCATGACACCAACATATAGAATCACAATGGACTCTGATACTCGGCCACCGGATTTACGTCATCGCGAAGCGCCTCTGGAAATTCACGGCGACGAATTTCGGAAGCTGGGCCATCAGCTCGTAGACGACGTAGCGGCATTTCTCGACGGGCTTCCTCAAGGACCCGTTACTCGAGGGGAGTCTCCGCTAGCGATTCGCAAACTCCTCGGTTCGGACATTTTGCCTGAGCGGGGGTCATCGCCTGATGTCTTGTTGAATCAGACAGCGGAGCTGCTGTTCGACCATTCGCTGTTCAACGGTCATCCAAGATTCTGGGGATACATCACCGGATCCGGCGCGCCCATCGGTTTGCTCGCCGAGTTACTCGCGGCCACGGTTAACCCGAATGTCGGAGCCGGGATTCTGTCCCCGGTCGCAAGTGAAATCGAAGCTCAAACGGTTCGCTGGATTGCCGACTTGATCGGTTATCCGAGAACCTGTGGCGGGTTGCTGGTGAGTGGCGGCAACATGGCGAACTTCGTGTGCTTCCTTGCTGCTCGCAAAGCAAGAGTTCCGTGGGACCTCAAGGCAGAGGGACTGTCTTCAGGGAAGCAGCGTCTCGTCGTGTACGTCTCGAAAGAAACTCATGCGTGGATAGAAAAGGCTACCGAGCTATTCGGGATGGGCACCCAGTCTGTTCGCTGGATTGCGACGAACGCCGATCAGCAGATGGACGTGAATGCACTCGAGCAACAGATCGTTGCCGATCGCGCTGCCCATCATCTTCCTCTTCTGGTGGTCGGCGCGGCGGGTACAGTCAGCACTGGAGCGACTGATCCTCTTCCCGCAATTGCGGCCATTTGTAAAAAGTATGATTTGTGGTTTCACGTCGATGGCGCGTACGGTGCGCCGGCCGCCGTGTTGCCTGACGCGTCGGCCGAGTTGCTGGGATTGCGCGAAGCAGACTCGATTGCTTTGGATCCGCACAAGTGGCTGTACAGCCCGCTCGAGGCCGGATGTGCTCTCGTTCGTGATCCAAATCATCTGCTCGATGCTTTCAGTCACCATCCCGTTTACTACAATTTCGACGGAACGGACGGCGATCAGCCGATCAATTACCACGAATACGGGTTGCAGAATTCGCGTGGCTTTCGCGCTTTGAAAGTCTGGCTTGGACTGCGTCAGGTCGGGCGAGAGGGCTACACCCAGATGATTGGCGATGACATCGCGCTCGCGGAGGCGTTGTACAAAGCGGCTGATGCGCATCCGGAATTGGAGGCGGTGACGCAGCATTTGAGCATCACGACTTTTCGCTTCGTTCCGCCTGGTCTGACCGACGCCGCAGCAGCTCGCGAATCCTATTTGAACGATCTCAACGAAGAGCTACTGAATCGACTGCAGCGAAGTGGTGAGGCATTTGTCTCGAATGCTGTAATCGGCGGCAAATATCTTCTGCGCGCATGCATCGTGAACTTTCGTACGACTTTGGCCGATGTCGAGGCGCTGCCGGAGATTGTCGTACGACTCGGGAGGCAGCTCGATTCCGAAATGCGTCCCAAGGCCGTCGCGGGGTAGGGTCGGCTGATGCCGATGTACATGCCATCGAGGATGGCGAGGATCAAGCAACGAATAGCTCGACTGATGCCCGCGTCAGTTGTGAGTGGCTACAGCGGGCGCCGAGAGGCGAAAGAGTTGTCGCGAATTCCAAGGCTCGCGTGTGACGTAAGAAACCTTCGGCTCGGAAGCGAGATCGATTTGCGCGAGTTGTTCACCTCGCGCGAGATCGAACAGAGGTGGGAAAGGGCAGCAGAGAAAACCAATCTTCTGGCGATTCCCGAGCGCAGAGGTGGCATCAATCACGGCGACAGAAGGGCCGTCTATTACTTCACCAGCAAGCTCAGCCCATCATCGGTGTTGGAGATCGGGACACATATCGGTGCATCGACTCTGAGCGTTGCGTCTGCGCTTTCCATGAGTGCGACGAAGAAACTTGTCTCGGTAGACATCAGTGATGTGAATTCGCCGGTATCGAAGCCATGGTTGCGACATGGCGCAAGACTGTCGCCCGCGGAGATGGTCAATGAAATGGGCTACGAGCCGTTCGTCGAATTCGTCATTGATGATTCATTGAGTTACTTCGCCAAGTGTAGCCGGCGGTTTGATTTCATTTTTCTCGATGGTGATCACGCGGCTGCGACAGTGTACCAGGAGATTCCCGCCGCCTTGAGTTTGCTCAATGAGGGCGGTGTGATTTTACTCCATGATTATTTCCCGGAGCTGAGGCCGTTGTGGCCGGACGTTCCAGTGATCCCGGGACCGTTCCTGGCGACGGAGCGCTTAATCAGGGAAGGGGCTCAACTGGTTGCATTGCCTTTAGGAGAATTGCCATGGCAGAGCATACAGCGGTCGAATGCAACGAGTCTGGCGATGTTGATGAGAAGCGAATGAGGGCCGACCGTTGATCACTCGTGCTGCCTTGCTGGAGTTCATGCGCAGCAACCGTTACGTCGTGGAAAGCTCCGTGCACGCCGACGGAGGTCCGCAGGGTGCCATGGTTGGCGTCGCGATCTCGGATGATTTCGAGATCGTGTTCGACACTCTCGAGACTTCACGCAAGGCGCAGAATCTTCGGCTGAATCCCAGGATCGCTTTTGTATTTCGGGGCTTTATGCCGCACGACGAGCGCACGGTTCAATACGAGGGAGTCGCGGATGAACCGACAGAGGCCGACCGCGCTCGGCTCGTCGATCTTTATCTCTCAGTATTTCCGGATGGTCGAGAGCGCCAGACGTGGGCTGGTTTGATTTATGTCAGAGCGAAGCCCGCGTGGCTCAGGTATTCCGATTACGATCATGACCCGCCGGAGATCGTCGAGTTTGATCGAGCCGGCTTGATCAAATTGAAATGACCTTGCGAACGAGAGGGGCAATAAAATGACGTCGTTTGCCCTACCCGAGTGACCCGCTAACCACCGCTGATCGCGGCAAGAATTAGAATCGTTCCACCGTCCGGAACTGCTGTGCGCAAACCGTCGAGGAAGCGGATGCTCTCCCCATCTCTGAAGACATTTACGTGCATTCGAACGTCGCCCTGCTCGTCGACCACCCGATCGAGCACGCCCGGCGATCTTCGACCCAGCGCCGCGAGCGCATCACCAACGGTTGCACACGGCTCGTCAATCGCAACCTTGGTTTTCCCATCAACTGACAAGCCAAGCGCTTTCGGAAGCTCGATCGTAATCACTGCCCGCTCGTGACGGCCGTCTTCACACAAACGACAGGCGGCAAACTATCCGCGATCTCACGCCACGTCGCACCGTCATCCATCGATCCAAACAACTTCCCACTCCGAGTTCCGAAATAAATCCCCGGAGACGCGAGTGAATCCGCCGCCAGCGCATCACGCAGCACAGTCTCATACGCGTTCTTTTGCGGCAGTCCCTCGGTGAGCGGCTCCCAGCTCGCGCCCGCGTCGCTCGTTCGATACACACGCAGCTTCGCCTCCGGCGTACAGCGAAACATGTCCGACTCGAGCGGAACGATGTACACGGTATCCGGATCGTGCGGATGCATCTGCATCGCAAAACCAAAGTCCGATGGGACTCCATTCGCGATGTCCTGCCAGCTGTCGCCCCAATCGTCGCTCCGGTACAGTCCCCAATGATTCTGCAGGAAGAGACGCTCCGGCCGCGACGGATGATGCACCACCTTGTGAACGCACTGGCCGAACTCCGGATACTTGTCGGGCATAAACTCAGCACGCACGCCGACGTTGCGCGCCTTCCACGTCTTTCCGCCGTCATCGGTGCGATACACACCCGCGGCCGAGATGGCGATCAGCATCCGCTTCGAGTTATTCGGGTCCAATACTATAGTATGCAGGCACAGCCCTCCCGCACCCGGCTGCCACTTTGGTTGATGCTCGTGATTCAACAATCCGCGATTCGGCTCCCACGTTTCGCCGCCATCGCGCGATTCGAACAACGCCGCCGGCTCGACGCCGCAGTAGAGAGTATCCGGCTCATCAGCTCTGCCCGGAATGACTTGCCAGATCTGCTTCAGCGCACGACCCGAATCTTCGGGAAACTTGATCGGATAACGCTCGGGGTCGGTCCACGTGCGGCCGCCATCATCGCTCGTGCGCAAACTGCTCCCGATGAAGGAGTTGTTCGCAGCCGCGAAAGTCTTGTTGCGTCCGTTGCGCGCGTCGTGGAGAAGAGCATAAATCGCGAATCCGCGAAAATGCGGCCCGTCGACTTTCCATTTCTTGCGTGATTCATCGGAGCTCAATACGAACGCACCCTTCATCGTGCCCACCAACAACGTCACGTCTCCATTCTGCGGCGATGTCGCCCTTTCGTTATTCATCTTGCGGCTCCATCGGCGGGAGCTGGACTTCTTCCGCCTTTCAAGTTGTAATTTGTCAGCAATTCGTCCACTCTGCTCATATCAAATTCAAGCGCGTACTTCGCACGCACTTTATCGATGTTCGTCAAATCGGGCGCACTCACATTCGGTGGCAGGAACGGCGCAAGCTCCTCGAAATAATGCTCGAATCCCCCCGGCGTGATGATCTCCACGAAACGCACGCGCTCTGTACCCGCATTCCAGAATGTATGAAAAATCCCGCGCGGCTTCATTATGTACGCGCCGGCACCCGCAGTCGTGACTTTGCCTTCCTGTTCAACGGTCAGCTCACCCTCGAGCACATACGAAGTCTCGTCCTCGCGCGCATGACGATGGGGCGGCGCACCCAGCCAGCCGGGTTCGAGTGTATGTTCGACCACGCCAACGGAGCCTCCCATGGTTTCACTCAGAACCTTGTAGGTGGTTCCAAATCCAAAGAAAAGAACTGAGTGACCCTGCCCAGGACCGACATACCTCGCCGAGCTCATCGTGCGTAGGTCTCCGCGCCGAGGAAATGGACCGAGACATATTGTTCGTCGCCGATCACCCAGCTGTCGTGCGGAACGGCGGGCACATGAAAAAGATCACCGGCCGAAAGCTCCTTGACCGTTCCGTCCTCGAATGCGACAGCGCATTTGCCGGACACGACAAGGCCGACATGCTCGATAGAGCACAACAGAGTTCCGACATTGGGCGCGACATGAACGGACCATTTCCATCCAGGCTCGTATGTTGCGCGTCCAACGGTTACGCCGCCGATGTTCACGATCTCGAAGCGACCATGCGACATCGTACGGAGCTCGTCGGGTGCTGAAAACTTCTTCATGGATACATCAGACATTTGTGGCGGTCCTCTTTCGCAATATGAGCAACGTTATTCCGGCTGCAAACGCGATATCGAAACTCGAGCAGAAGGCCGGCCAGAATGCGGGTACGCCAGGATCTGCGATCAAAGAGCCGTGGACCAGATCGAACGCCCCGTGCGCGGCAATCGCTGCGGTGACCACCCACATGCTGGATTTGTAGCCAATCACAGCGATCGTCGCAAAGATCGCGGCGACCACCGACTCGATGATGATCGCGCTTTTCGAGCCGCCCATCACGGCAAACAACACGTAGAACAAAGCGATGATTATGAGCATCACCGGATAGAACGCGCCGTCGCGATCGAAGCCAACACTTCTCGCGAGCAGAAGCGTCAGCCCTGCGAGCACGAATCCTACGATGTAAGCCAATTTATTTCAGCGATGGGCAGGTTTTTTCATCAGCCTAATATGTTCGCTCGCCGAAGGAGTTGCGCGTTCGCCGCGACGATGACTGTACTCATTGACATTAGAATCGCGCCGACCGCCGGGTTCAAGACGATTCCCCATGGTGCCAACACTCCCGCGGCGAGAGGAATTGCAACGATATTGTAGCCCGCAGCCCACCACAGATTCTGGATCATCTTCCGGTACGTTGCCTTGCTGAGCGCAATGATCCGTGGAATGTCCCGTGGATCGCTCCGGATCAGTACCACGTCCCCGGCTTCGACAGCCACGCCCGTGCCGGCGCCAATCGCAATTCCAACGTCGGCGGTGAGAAGTGCCGGCGCGTCGTTTACTCCATCACCCACCATCGCTACACGTTTCCCCGTGCGCTTGACTTCGTCGATCTTCGATGCTTTTTGCTCCGGCAAAACCTCTGCAAAGACCGTGTCGATGCCAAGCTCTTTCGCTACAGCGTCAGCGACCGGCTTTGCGTCGCCGGTCATCATGATGACTTCGATCCCTTGCTGGCGCAGCCGCTTCACTGCTTCGAACGATTCTTCGCGGATCGCATCGGCCACGGCAAACACGGCGATGGCGTTCCGGCCCTCGATAAGTGTGACGACTGTCTGCGCGCGACTCGCAGCAACTTCCACCGCCTTCTGAAGCTCGGTCGACAGCTCGACACCTAGCCGGCGGAGGAGGGCAGGGCCGCCCATCGTGAGCGGCCGTCCGCCGACGACCGCCTCAACGCCTTCACCGGGCAACGCCTTGAACTGTTCCCCTTGCTGAAGCGAGAGTCCGCGCTCCTCGGCGCTCTTCACGATTCCCTCGGCGATCGCGTGCTCCGAGTCCCGCTCGACGGCAGCCGCAAGCCCCAACGCGTCGTCCGCTGAAACCCCGTCTGAGGGAGTGATGGTCACGACTCGAAACTCTCCGCGAGTCAGCGTCCCGGTTTTGTCAAAGAATACGGCGTCGAGATTTCTCGCTTCTTCCAGTCCGCGCCGGTTACGAATGAGAAGTCCGGAACGGGCGCCGAGAGTTGTCGAGATTGCGATGACGAGCGGGATGGCCAGCCCAAGGGCGTGCGGACAGGCGATGACGAGGACCGTCACAACCCTCTCGATAGCGAACGCTGGAGATGCACCCGCGATCAGCCACGCGACGAGAGTAATTGTCGCACTCACAATCGCAATGATGGTGAGAGCGAATGCTGCCCGGTCTGCCAGCGCTTGAGCTCTCGAGCGGGAGCTCTGCGCATCCGCCACCAGCCGCATGATCCCTGCGAGGGTCGTTCGATTGCCGGTTCCGGTAACCTTGACGCGCAACGACCCGGCCCCGTTCACTGTTCCAGCGATGACTCCGCCTCCCGACTTCTTTTCGACGGGGCGGGATTCGCCGGTGATCATCGCTTCATTCACGGGGCTGCTTCCCTCGATCACGATACCGTCTGCGGGAATGCTGGCGCCCGGCCGCACGAGCAGGATGTCTCCATCGCGAAGGTCGGACACTGCTACTTCCTCGGACTTCTCGCCGACCAGACGGACCGCCTTGTCGGGAATCAGGTTTGCAAGCTCCTTGAGCGCTCCCTGTGCCTGCGCGATGGATCTCATTTCGATCCAGTGCCCGAGGATCATGATGGTGATGAGAGTTGCCAGCTCCCACCACAGGTCCATGCCGGGAACTCCCAGCGTGACCGCAATGCTGAACCCGAAAGCGACCGTAATCGCCAACGAGATCAGCGTCATCATTCCCGGGAGTCTGTCCCTGATTTCCTGTGCAGCCCCGCGCAGGAATACCATTCCGCCGTAGACAAAGAGAATGGTTCCAAAGAGGGCGGGGATGTACCGCGACCCGGAAAAGACTGGAGCGCGGTAACGCAACCATTCCTGAACCATCGGCGACCAGACGACTGTCGGCACAGTCAACGCAACCGATCCCCAGAACTTGTCGCGAAACATCTTCACGCTGTGACCAGCGTGCTTGTCGTGCCCTCCAAGTGCTTCGTGATTGTGGTGATCGTGCGCATGATTCATTGCGACATGCTGCTCATGGTCATGTGAAACGGGCGGAGGCGCAGGAACACGAGCGTACCCATGGGAGTTCGTGACCCATACGCCTCCAGGAGAGGTTCCGGTACGAAATTCAACGTTGCCGCTCCGCCGATGCCAAGCGTCGCCCACCGCCCTCTCGCGATTTCGCGGATGTATCCAAGCTCCAACGCGCCGACATTGAAAATTGATTCCGAAGCGGCAGCAATCGCGAGATCGTCGCCAGTCTTCTGAACGAATTCTGCTCGACCAAAGAAGGTGTTCTTCGGATCGAAGATCGTCTCATTCTCCAGCAGCACGCTATGGGTAGTCGGCGAGCTGCCGACGGGTCGGTTT
>Ga0193751_1002140_pt1 | contig 12153 bp, 13 predicted proteins | sample L1c2metaG_FD_143050 | JGI IMG/M metagenome (GOLD analysis project Ga0193751, IMG submission 143050) | Soil microbial communities from a riparian zone of the East river system, Colorado, United States - L1c2 | ecosystem: Environmental > Terrestrial > Soil > Riparian zone | place: USA: East River... | reverse complement strand
CTTGAAGGAGGCCCCTGATGGCTAAGGGTCAAAAACGCTCGAACAAGGAAGTCCGCAAGCCCAAGAAGGACGCGGGCAAGAAGGGCGGAGCCAAGGCCATCGGCCCGAAGATGTAGCGCGGCGCTTGGCAGGACGGCTGCGTTCGTTAAGCTGCCGTAATGCCACTCGCGCACATCCATGTTCCGAAGTCGCCGCGCGGCTGGCGCGACGCTGTGGTCGACATCGCGATCATCGGCGTCGGCGTACTCATCGCTTTGGGCCTCGAGCAGATGACGCAGCGGCTAGAATGGCGCCACAAGGCCGGGGTCGCCAAGGCCGCGATGAGTCGCGAGCTCTTGTGGGACAACGGGCCGCAAATCTACCAGCGGGCGGCGATGCATGCCTGCCTGGTGGACAAGATCGACGCGATCCGCGGCGCGGTCGAAGCGAGCAAGAGCCGCAAGCAGATCAGCGACCTCATCGCCGGTTATCACGTCGACTTCGTGACCTTCGACAGCCTCGCGCTCTACGCCGCCAACAGCGCCGACGTCGCCCCGCACATGAAGCCCGATGAGCTCAATATCTTCCTCGACGCTTACTCGGCGATCCCGTCGATGGACCGGGTCAATGCCGCCGAATCCGCGGACCTGGCGCGGCTGCGCGCCCTGAAGCGCAGCGGCGGCGCCTTGTCGGGCTACGAACAGTCCGAGGTGCTCGCCGCGGTCGAGGCGCTGCGCAACGACGAGGAAGAGATGTGGAACGCTGCGAAAACGGCCCTGCCCGCGATTGCCCGCCTCGACGGGCGGATCGACCCGACACGCACCGCGCAATTCATGGCCACCGCCCGGGCTGCTTACGGCGATTGCGTCAAGGACCTGCCGCCCGGCTGGTCGGGCTAGCTAGCGCAGCTCGGCGACGGGGTTCAGCACGGCGCAGGCGATCCGCGGCCCGCTGTTGCCGCTGGGATCGGTCATATAATCGTCCGCGTTGGCGTGGATCACGATGGCGGCGCCGTCGGCGTCGAGCAGCACGCCCGCCGGTCCGGGACCGGTCAGGCTCGCTCCGGGCAAAGTGACCGTCGCGCCGAGGACCCCGTTCGCGGCGACCTCGACATTGGGCAGGTCGCCGGCGTGCGGCCCTAACGGATTGTTGATGCCGTGCTTGCGGCCCGCCGGGTTCCAGTGCGGCCCGGCGCTGGCGAAATCGGGTGGGTCGCAGCGCCCGACGGAATGAACGTGGATGCCGTGCACCCCGTGCGGCAGGCTCCTCGCGTCGATGCGGAAGGTCACTCCCCCGGCGGTCTGCCAGGCCCGCACGCTGCCGATGGTCTGGCCGGCGGGATTGACGAGTGGCATCGGCGCTCCGCCCTGCGGTTCGTCGCTGACGCAGCTGGCGAGCGGCGCGGCGGCGAGCGCGGCGAAGGCCATAGTGACGAACAACATCGGGCGCATGGCGCAAAAACCCGTCAGGCGGCGGTTGGTTCAGGTTCTACTTTCACCAGCAACTGGCCTTCGGTGACCTGAGTGCCCGCCTCGACATTGAGCTCTGCGATCGTCCCGTCGAACGGCGCGGTCAGCGCGTGCTCCATCTTCATCGCCTCGAGCGTCAGCAGCCGCTGGCCCAGGGCGACCTTCGCGCCTTTCTTGACCTCGACGGCCGTCACCCGCCCCGGCATCGGCGCCTCGATCTCGCCGTCGTGCACGCCGTGCCCGACGACACCTCGGGTCGACCGTTCGAACTCGTACGCCTGGCCTTCGTGGAACACGACAATGCGCTCGTCGTCGGCAAAGCCAGACAGCTCGGCAAGTTCGTCTTCGTCGCCGAGTTCGACCGTCCTGAACTCGCCGTTTCGTCCGAGTGACGCCGTCAACCTCGGCGCCGCATTCAGCCTGAGGCCGGCGAGGCCGGGCAGCGGCGCTTCTTCCTCGGCGGCGAGGATCGCAACCGCCGCGGCGCCGCGCCGAACCGCATCGTCCGGCTCAGCATCGGGCATGAGCGCGTCGAGATTGCGCTCGATGAAGCCAGTGTCGATCCGCCCCGCAACGAATTCGGGATGGGTCAACGCCTTAAACAAGAATCCCGCGTTGGTCTTGACCGGCCACACCTCGGTCTGATCGAGCATCCCGGCAAGCGCCTCGATCGCTTCGTCGCGGTCGTCGCCCCAGGTGACCAGCTTGGCGATCATCGGGTCGTAGAAGGGCGAGATAGCGTCGCCTTCCTCGACTCCGGTCTCAATTCGACCGCCCTCCCCCAAGTCGAAATGCTCGAGCTTTCCAACGCTCGGCAGGAAGCCCTTCGCTGGATCTTCCGCGTAGAGCCGCGCCTCGATTGCGTGGCCGGTGATTTTTAGCTCGCTTTGCTTCTTGGGAAGCTTCTCGCCGGACGCCACGCGGAGCTGCCATTCGACCAAATCCTGGCCGGTGATTTCCTCGGTCACCGGATGCTCAACCTGGAGCCGCGTGTTCATTTCCATGAACCAGACGCGGTCCGCCTTGAGGCCGTCCGACGCATCGGCGATGAACTCGACCGTCCCGGCGTTCTCGTAGTTCACCGCCTGCGCGGCGCGCACGGCTGCCGCGGTCACCGCTTCGCGCGTCACCGCATCCATGCCCGGCGCGGGGGCTTCCTCGATTACTTTCTGGTGGCGGCGCTGGAGCGAGCAGTCGCGCTCGAACAGATGGACGACATTGCCGTGGGCATCGCCGAACACCTGGACCTCGATGTGGCGCGGCGAGAGAATGTATTTTTCGATCAGCACGCGGTCGTCGCCGAACGCGCTCGCCGCCTCGCGCTTGGCGCTGTCGAGCGCGTCGTCGAAGTCCTTCGCATCGTCGACGCGGCGCATGCCTTTGCCGCCGCCGCCCGCGACCGCCTTGATCAGCACCGGATAGCCGACAGCGCTCGCTTCCTTTTTGAGCCGCTTCGGGTCCTGGTGCTCGCCGAGATAGCCGGGCGTGACCGGCACTCCCGCCTCGGTCATCAGTTTCTTCGCCGCATCCTTCAAGCCCATGGCGCGGATGCTGGCCGGCTTGGGCCCGACCCAGATCAGGCCCGCCTCGATCACGGCCTCGGCGAAATCGGCGTTCTCGCTCAGGAAGCCGTAGCCTGGATGGATCGCCTGCGCCCGGCAAGCCTTCGCCGCTTCGATGATCGCGTCGCCGCGCAGGTAGGATTCGCGCGCCGGCGACGGCCCAATGTGCATCGCCTCGTCTGCCATGCGCACATGCAGCGCATTTTTATCGGCGTCGGAGTAAACCGCGACCGTGCGGATCCCGAGCCGTTGCGCGGTGCGGATCACGCGACACGCGATCTCACCGCGGTTGGCGATCAACAGCGACTTCATCAATCGGGCAGGCAGCGTCCGCTCTCCTCCTGCTCTTTCTGCGAAGCGCCGTGCGCCGCGCAGAAGATCGCCTCGTGGAGCTCCTCGAGGCTCGGCACCTGCGTTTTGCCGCCTTCGGAAACGAACGGATATTCGAGCACCGTTCGGCCCGCGCGCGCGTAGATCGAAGCGACGTTGGCGTTCGGCGCGTTGAACAGGAACAGACGCTTTGTCTTCGCGCCTTTGGTGATCACGAGCGGCTTCTTCATGAGGTGCTCAGCGCAGGCCTTGGAATAAGCGATCGCGAAGTTGTGCGACGTCCGATCGACGAGCTTCACGCTGAACGCCGCCGGCATGTCCTTGCGAACGACGGTCACTTCGACCGTTGGGCACTGCGTGGATGCGGCGGCTAGTGCGGCGACGAGTGCGATCATGGTCTCATCCTCTAAGGAAGCGGCGAGCTCTTCCAGCGGACGAACGGCGTTTCCCTGCCCTCCATATAGTCGGCGGTAATCCTGATCATCTCGGCCGTTGTGAAATGCGTGGGATTGCCTTTTCCCTTGCGGCGCGCCTCAAATTCCGGGCCCGGGGGTCCCGTTCGATGACCGATCGAATAACCACCTCGCTCGAAATTCGCCGCGAAGAAGATTTGTGGATCACGCTCCATGTAAATGGAGCTGCAGCTTTTGGGTGGATGACACTTGGCAAGCGCGGCACGAATGTCGCGATCAGTGCGCACCTGGCCGACTTCCTGGTCGTCAATCGACAGGGCCATCGGATAATCATCTTCCGGAACGGACGCGCGTGCGGGGGTTCCGGCAATGGCGCAAGCGAGCGCCAGCTTGATCAGGTTTTGCTTGTTCATCATCACATCCTGACAACGCCGAAGTGTGGTTGCTGATGTCATTCCGGACATCCGTTCACGCGCGAGGAGAAAGTCAGGTTCACGACCTTCCATGCGCCATTTTCACGCACCAGGTCGAAATGGTCGAACCCGCAATTGCTGACCTTTCCGGCAACACTCACGACATAGGGCGCCCAGACCATGGCGACATCACCGTCGATTTCGATCGCGGGGTCGCTGATGGTTTCCTGCCAACCTTCGCCGGACTTCACCCGCGCGGCAAACTGGGCCCAGCTTTCCTGGCGAACGCCCGACCCCGTGGGCAGCGTTCCGGTCGCCGTCACCCGTCCATCCGGATAGACCAGCCGGAGCATCGTGGCCGAATCCCCGGCCTGGAATGCCGCCAAGAGCTGGTTGATCGGAACGAGCACATTCTGATCTTCCATCGACGGCGCGGGGATCGGGGCTGCCTTGGGCAGCTTGTCCGACACCGACTGAAGGGCGACCGCAAGAAGTATTGGAAGCATCGGCAATTACATCCTGAACATGCCGAAGCGCGCATGGTCGGGGATCGGCGCGTTGAGCGTCGCCGCGAAGGCGAGCCCGAGCACGTCGCGCGTCTGCGCCGGGTCGATGATCCCGTCGTCCCACAGCCGCGCGGTCGCGTGCCAGGGATTGCCCTGTGCTTCGTAATCGTCGCGGATCGGCTGCTTGAACGCCTCGACCTGCTTGGCCGTCCACTTGTCAGCGTCGCGGTGGACAGTCGCGAGCACGCTCGCCGCCTGCTCGCCGCCCATCACCGAAATGCGCGAATTGGGCCAGGTGAAGAGGAAGCGTGGGCTGTAAGCGCGGCCGGCCATGCCGTAGTTGCCGGCGCCGAAGCTGCCGCCGATCAGCACCGTGATCTTGGGCACGTTCGCGGTCGCGACCGCGGTCACGAGCTTGGCGCCATGCTTGGCGATGCCCTCAGCCTCATATTTCCCGCCGACCATGAAGCCAGAGATATTCTGCAGGAACAGCAAAGGCGTGCGCCGCTGGCAGGCGAGCTCGATGAAATGCGCGCCTTTGAGCGCGCTTTCGCTGAACAGCACGCCGTTGTTGGCGAGGATCGCGACCGGAATCCCCCAGATGTGGGCGAAGCCACAGACGAGGGTCGAGCCGTAAAGCGCTTTGAACTCGTGGAACTCGCTGCCATCGACGATGCGCGCGATCACCTCGTGCACGTCGTAGGGCGCACGCACGTCCTCGGGGATGATGCCATACAATTCCTCGGCGTCGTAGGCCGGCGGGCGCGGCTCGCGCAGCTCGAGCTCGGCGCCCCCATCCGGCTGCAGCGTCGAGACGATGTCGCGGACGATGGTCAGCGCGTGCTCGTCATTCTCGGCGAGATGATCGACCACGCCCGACTTCTTCGCGTGAAGGTCGCCGCCGCCCAATTCCTCGGCGCTGATTTCCTCGCCGGTCGCGGCCTTGACCAGCGGCGGGCCGCCCAGGAAAATCGTGCCCTGCTCGCGAACGATCACGCTTTCGTCGCTCATTGCGGGCACGTAGGCGCCGCCAGCAGTGCAGCTGCCCATCACGCAGGCGATCTGGGCGATGCCCTTCGATGACATCTGCGCCTGGTTGAAGAAAATCCGGCCGAAATGATCGCGGTCGGGGAACACCTCAGCCTGGTGGGGCAGGTTCGCTCCGCCGCTGTCGACCAAATAGACGCAGGGCAGCCGGTTCTGCTCGGCAATCTCCTGGGCGCGAAGGTGCTTCTTGACCGTGACGGGATAGTAGGTGCCGCCTTTGACCGTTGCATCATTGCACACGATCATCACCTGGCGTCCGGCAACGCGGCCGATGCCGGCAATGATCGCGGCGCCCGGGACTTCGCTGTCGTACATGTCGCACGCGGCGAGCTGGCCGATCTCGAGCAACGGCGAGCCCGGATCGAGCAGCCGCTCCACGCGCTCGCGCGGCAGCAGCTTGCCGCGCGAAACGTGGCGTTCACGGTGCTTTTCGGTCCCGCCCTTCGCGGCCTCGGCGACGTCGGCGCGCAATTTCTCGGCGAGCGCCCGGTTGTGCGCGTCGCGGGCGCGGAACTCCTCGCTGTCGGTAGCGATTTTACTGTCGATCCGCGGCGCGCTCATGCTCCTCCGTTGGTCGAAAAGCCGTGCCGTTCGCCTAGCCGGTGCTTGCGGCCATTGCAAAGCGCCGGCTTGAGCAGTTCCGAACCCGTTCCTCTTTAAGAGAGTCCGCCATGAAACAGCCGATGCTCCTGATTTTCGCATCCGCCATCGCGCTCAGCGCCTGCAACACCAGCACGACCAACAATCAAGCGCAGCAGCAGGCTGAGGGCAGCGAAGCCGGCATCAACCTCGCGTGGATGGACACCTCGGTGAAGCCGGGCAACGACTTCTACACTTACGCCGACGGCGGCTGGACGAAGAGCACGCCGATTCCGGCGGACCGCGCGAACATCGGCGGCTTCTTTATCGCCGACCAGGAGCGCGAGAAGAATACGCGCGCGCTGTTCGACACCATCCTCAAATCCACCGCCGCGGCGGACACCGACCAGGGCAAGATCACCAATTACTACAATGCCTATCTCAACACCGACGCGATCGATCGTGCCGGCCTCGCTCCGGCCAAGGCCGATCTCGACGCGATCGCGCGCATCGCCGACAAGAGCCAGCTGAGCTCGGCGATCGGCAGCACGATCCGCGCCGACACCGATCCGCTCAACGCGACCAATTTCCATACCGAGAATCTGTTCGGGATTTTCGTGACGCAGGGCCTGGCGACGCCGGGCGAGCAGCTGCCCTATCTGATGCAGGGCGGAATCGGCTTGCCCGAGCGCGAGTATTATCTCTCCGCCGACCCAAAGATGGCCGAGCTGCGCAACAAGTATCGCGCCTATGTCGCGCAGATCCTGACCCTCGCGAACTACCCCGACCCGCACGGCTCAACGCAGCGGATCATGGACCTCGAAACCAAGATCGCCCTGGCGCATGCCACCCGTGAAGAGAGCGAGGACTGGGCCATGGCCTCGCAAGTTTGGACCCGGACCCAGCTCGAGCAGAAAGCGCCGGGGATCGACTGGGCCGCGCTGCTCGACGCCGCGCAGCTCGGAGCGGCGCCGAAGTTCGACGCGTATTTTCCCAATGCGATCCCGAAGCTCGCCGCGCTGGTCGGATCGCAGTCGCTGCAAAGCTGGAAGGACTGGCTGGCGTTTCACACGCTCAATCAGCGTGCCGACGTGCTGCCCAAGCCGTTCCGCGACGCGAGCTTCGCGTTCAACGGAACCGCGCTCGCCGGTACGCCGCAGCAGCGGCCGCGCGATAAGCTTGCGCTGAACGCGACCAGCAACGCGCTGCAGGACGCGGTCGGCAAGGCCTATGTCGACAAATATTTCCCGGCCTCGGCCAAGGCGCAGATCCAGGCGATGGTGACCAACCTTAAGGCCGCCTTTGCCAAGCGGGTCCAGGCGATCGCGTGGATGGCGCCGTCGACCAAACAGGAAGCCTTAAAGAAGGTCGAGAATATCGTGGTCGGAGTCGGCTATCCCGACCATTGGCGCGACTATTCATCGCTGACGATCACGCCCGACAATCCCTACGCGAACCAGAAGGCAGTCGGGCTTTACGAATACAAGAACCAGATCGCCAAGATCGGCAAACCGATGGACCGCTCTGAATGGTGGATGCCGGCGCAGCTGGTCAACGCGGTCAACCTGCCCGTGCAGAACGCGCTCAATTTCCCGGCGGCGATCCTGGTCAAGCCGTTCTTCGATCCGAACGCAGACGCGGCATTCAACTATGGCGGGATCGGCGCCACCATCGGTCACGAGATCAGCCACAGCTTCGACAACAACGGCGCGCTGTTCGATGCCCGCGGAGCGCTGCGCAACTGGTGGACTCCGGCCGATTTCCAGCGCTTCCAGCAGGCGGCCGACGCGCTCGCCAAGCAATATGACCAGTACGAAGCGCTGCCCGGACTGCACGTCAACGGCAAGCTGACGCTCAGCGAGGATATCGCCGACGTCGCCGGACTCGCGGCGTCCTACGATGCGTACAAGGCGTCCTTGAATGGCAAGCCGGCGCCGGTGATCAATGGCCTCACCGGCGACCAGCGCTTCTTCATCGCCTTCGCCCAGTCCTGGGCGACCAAGATGCGTGACGAGGAGCTAAGGCGGCGGATCGCGATCGACGGGCACGCGCCGGGCAATTTTCGAGCGCTCACCGTGCGCAATATCGACGCCTGGTACCCAGCATTTAACGTGCAGGCGGGCCAAAAGCTGTATCTCGCGCCGGACAAGCGGGTGAAGATCTGGGGCTAAACCCCGATCAGCTCCCGCCCGATCAGCATGCGGCGGATCTCGTTGGTGCCGGCGCCGATGTCCAAGAGCTTGGCGTCGCGATAGTAACGCTCGACCGGCCAGTCCTTGGTGTAGCCGGCGCCGCCCAAAGCCTGCACCGCCTCATTGGCGACTTTGACCGCGCTTTCGCTCGCCAGAAGAATGGCGCCCGCGGCGTCGAACCGCGTCGTCTTGCCCGCGTCGCACGCCTTGGCGACCTGGTAGACGTAGGCGCGCGCGCTATTCAGCGCGACATACATGTCGGCGACCTTGGCCTGCATCAGCTGGAAGCTGCCGATCGGTTTGCCGAATTGCTTGCGCTCACGGACGTAAGGCAGGACCGCGTCGAGGCAGGCCTGCATGATGCCGATCTGGATCCCGGCGAGCACGGTGCGCTCGTAATCGAGACCGCTCATCAGCACCGCGACGCCGTCATTCTCTTGCCCGAGGATATTCTCGGGCGGGACGAAGCAATCCTCGAACACCAGCTCGGCGGTGGGTGACCCACGCATTCCGAGCTTGTCGACCTTCTGGCCGACCGAGAAGCCGTCCATGCCCTTTTCGATCAGGAACGTGGTGATTCCGCGGCTGCCTTCGCCGGTCCTCGCATAGACCACCAAAGTGTCGGCATGGCTGCCGTTGGTGATCCAGAATTTGGTGCCGTTGAGGCGGTAGCCGTTGCCCGATTTCTCGGCCTTCAATTTCATGCCCACGACGTCGCTTCCGGCGCCGGCCTCGCTCATTGCCAACGCGCCGACATGCTCGCCGCTGATCAGCTTGGGGAGGTATTTGCGCTTCTGTTCGTCATTGCCCCAGCGGCGGATTTGGTTGACGCACAGGTTGGAATGCGCGCCGTAGCTCAAACCCACCGACGCCGAACCGCGCGCGACCTCCTCCTGCGCGACGACATGCTCGAGATAGCCCAGGCCGAGCCCGCCCCACTCCTCCTCAACGGTGATTCCGTGCAAGCCCAGCTCGCCCATCTGCGGCCAGAGGTGCTTGGGGAATTCGTCGGTTTCGTCGATCTCGGCGGCGATCGGCGCGATCTTGTCGGCGGTGAATCGCTGCGTGGTTTCACGGATTGTGTCGGCCATTTCGCCGAGGTCGAAATCAAGTCCGGTGTCGGACATGCAAAAGCCTCTCTTGATCGAGCGCCGCGCTAGCAGACCGGCCAGCGTTTGAACAAGCGAGCCGGCAGTCTTATGTGCACTGCAACATCGCGACTCCGGAGTATCCCATGGCCACCCGATCTGACCCTACCGTGATCCTTTCCATCGCCCGGACCCCGATGGGCTCGATGCAGGGCGCCCTCGCCGAGGCGTCGGCGACCGATCTCGGCGCGACGGTGGTCAAGGCGGCGGTCGAGCGCGCCGGCATCAACGGCGAGGACATCGACCGCATCTACATGGGCTGCGTGCTTCCCGCCGGCTTGGGCCAGGCGCCCGCGCGGCAGGCAGCGATCAAGGCCGGCCTGCCCAAGTCGGTGCAGGCGACGACCGTCAATAAGGTCTGCGGATCGGGCATGCAGACGGTGATCATGGGGGACGAGGCGATCCGCACCGGCAATGCCGACGTGATCGTCGCCGGCGGTATGGAGTCGATGACCAACGCCCCGTACCTCTTGAAAAAGCACCGCTCGGGTGCGCGCATTGGCCACGATGTCGCGTACGACCACATGTTCTTGGACGGCCTCGAGGATGCCTATGAGGAAGGCCGCGCGATGGGCAGCTTCGCCCAGGAAACTGCCAACGAATATCAGCTGACCCGCGAGCAGATGGACAATTATGCGATCGAGAGCCTGAGGCGCGCCAGGGACGCGATCGACAATGGCGGGTTCAAGGACGAGATCGTGCCCGTCACGATCAAGTCGCGCGCCGGCGAAACGCAGGTCGACACCGACGAAGCACCGGGCCGCGGCCGCCCCGACAAGATCCCGCAGCTGAAGCCCGCCTTCCACAAGGAAGGCACGATCACCGCGGCGACTAGCTCATCGATCTCCGACGGCGCGGCGGCCGTCGTCCTGACGCGCGAATCCAACGCGCGCGAAAAGGGCCTGGAGCCGGTCGCGCGCATCGTCGCGACCGCCGCCCATGCCCAGGACCCGGCGCAGTTTACCGTCGCCCCGATCGGCGCCATCGACAAGGTGCTGAAAAAGGCCGGGTGGAAGGCCGATGAGGTCGACCTGTGGGAAGTCAATGAGGCGTTCGCCTGCGTCGCCATGTTCGCGATGAAGGACCTCGGCATCCCGCACGAGAAGATCAACGTCCACGGCGGCGCGACCGCGCTCGGTCACCCGATCGGCGCCAGCGGCACCCGGATCATCGTCACCTTGATCAATGCGCTGAAGCAGAAGGGCGGCAAGCGCGGCGTCGCGAGCCTGTGCATCGGCGGCGGTGAAGCGACGGCGATCGCGGTGGAATTGCTCTAAACGCCGATTCGCGACTGCCGCCCGTCGGTGGTAAAGGCCGCTCCCTTCCAAAGGGGAGAAAGCCAATGCGTATCACCATATGCCTCACTGCAGCGATCGTTCTTTGTGCCGGCTCGACGGTGGCTGACGCCAAGGCCGCAAAGCATGCGGCGTTTCAGCTCAACAACACGTCGTGGACGTACGTGGACCACGGCAAGAAGGTGCGTGAGTCGATCGACGCCGACGGCAATTACATCGAGAACGCCGTCAGCGGTAAGCATGTCGACCACGGCACGGCGGTGATGAAAGGCAGCAAGGCCTGCTTCACCAGCGCCATGACCAAAGAAGGCGAAGTCTGCTGGACCACGAGACCCGTCAAGATCGGCCATTCGATGGCCACGAAGAGCGACAAAGGTCAAAAGCTGAAAGTGACCCGCATCGCCTACGTCAAGCTGTCAATGCCGACGTAAGCGGTAGGGCGGAAGGCGCCTACTTCTTACCTGCGTAAGCCTGACATTCGAGCTCGATCAAACCGCCGAGCGCGAGGCCGTTGGTGCCAAACGCGCTGCGCGCCGGCAGCGGGCCGTCGGGGAAATACCCCAGATAGACTTTGTTGAACGCTGCCCAGTCCTTCATGTCGCTGAGCATCACGGTGCAGTGGAAGATGCGGTCGTAACCGACGCCGGCGCGTTTCAGCACGGCACCGACATTGTCCATCGCTTGGCGGGTCTGCGCCTCGATCCCGTCCGGTAGCTTGCCGTCCGAACCAATCCCGATCTGGCCGGAGAGATAGAGGATATCGCCGACACGCACGGCCTCGGAGAAAGGCAGCGGCTGGCCGTTGAGGCTCGGGCGGCCGTAATGCTCGACGGTTGGGCGCGCAGGGGCGGCGTCGGTGGGGCTGGTCATGGCTGGGACCATTGCCCCTGCGAATAGGATTGCAAGCTTCATTGCGGGTCTCCCCCCGTCATGCTGAACCTGATTCAGCATCCATGAACACAGTCATTCGCCAAATAGCTGAACGTCTGTGTTGATAGACCCTGAAACAAGTTCAGGGTGACGGACCGCATCAGTCGACCACCTCATTGTCGCTGACGCCCCAGATATCGGCCGTCTTGATGTAGCCGTCGCGCTTGCCGATCTCGATCCGGCACCAGCCGTCGCGGCATTTGCTGATCCGCCCGACCACGCCATGCTCGGCAAGGTAGCGCACCTTAGCGCCGTCGGCGGCATCGACGCGCAATGGCCGAGGCTCTCCC
>Ga0193751_1002139_pt1 | contig 12161 bp, 12 predicted proteins | sample L1c2metaG_FD_143050 | JGI IMG/M metagenome (GOLD analysis project Ga0193751, IMG submission 143050) | Soil microbial communities from a riparian zone of the East river system, Colorado, United States - L1c2 | ecosystem: Environmental > Terrestrial > Soil > Riparian zone | place: USA: East River... | reverse complement strand
GCCCGCCGAGCGCGTGAGGCTCGAGCGGCGAACGCGGCTGCTTGCCTGGGCTGGTATCGGCTGGCACGTCGTCGAGTTCGCGATCGCGCTCGTCGCCGGTCTCGCCGCCGGCTCGATCGCGCTGATCGGCTTCGGAGCCGACAGCCTGATCGAGGCGCTCGCCGGCGGCGTCGTGCTCTGGCTGTTCAGCGGCAGGCGACGTGGCTCCAGTACCGCCGAGCGGCGCGCACAACAGCTGATCGCCGTCAGCTTCTTCCTGCTCGCCGGGTATGTCGGCGTCGAGGCGCTGCGCACGCTCGTCAACGTTGCTCACCCGGCCGCGAGTTGGGTTGGGATCGGCCTGGCCGCGTTCACCGCGGCGACGATGCCATTGCTTGCCTACGCGAAACGACGGCTGGGCAACCAGCTCCGCTCCGCCGCCACCGTCAAGGAAGCGGCACAGACACAGCTCTGCGCCTACCTCTCGATTGCCCTCCTGCTCGGGCTGGGTGCAAACGCGCTCGGCGGGTGGTGGTGGGCCGATCCGCTCGCCGCGCTCTTCATCTCCGCGGTCGCGCTCAAGGAGGGGCGCGAGAGCTGGCGCGGCGAAGGCTGCTGCGATGCCTGCTGATCTGAGGACGCACACGCAGTTATGGCGCGCGCCGCAGCAGCCGTAGCCGGACCTCCTGCTGTACTGACACACGCGACGAGGCGGCCGCGAGTTGTTGGGAGAGTCCGAGCGACACACGCGTGCCGCGCCAGCCGCTGACGATGTCCAGGCACTCAGGCCCGTTGTCGTAGCTGTCGGTGACGACGAACCACGACTCGTGCTCCAGTTCGTAGAGTCCGGCGGCAATCGTCTCGGCGAAGCACTCGTCGACTGTGTGAATCGTGTCGAGCCATTCGTGCATGTCGAGCGAGCCGAGCTCGCCGCCGTCCGACGCCACCGACGGCGAAGCTGAGACGGGTTGCGTGTCGACGAGGATTCCGCCGGCGGCGAGCGCGGCGTGGATGTTGCGCAGGGCGTGCACGACGCCCTCGAGCGGAACGCATCACAACGACCAGCCGCAGAGCGCGACGTCGAACCTTTCCCGCGCGACGTCGAGCGCTTCGGCGTCGTGGACCGCGAAGCGGACTTGCCGACGCTGCTCGCTCGTCAGCGCCGCCCGCGCGGAGGCGACGTTCTCGGCGCTCGGATCGAAGGCGTACACCGACAAGGAGCGTGCAGCGGCGAGCTCGGTCAGACGTCCCTTGCCGCAGCCGACCTCGAGCACGCGTTTCCCCTCGAGCGGGACGAGCGCGGCGATCGCCGCTGCCTCTACCCCGTCTTCGTCGCGCCGCTCCATGCGCTAGGGCCTCGGCTTGTAGGCCTTGACGGTGGTGCCACGGGCGCCGAACTTCTGTGCCTTGCGACGTGTGTCTTCGAACTTGGAGCGGGCGTAGGTGTCGACCAGCTGGCCGGTCTCGATCCGCTCGAAGCCATGACGCTCTAGGAGCTTGGCGTACGCTGCTTCCAGCAGCGCCCCGGCAATTCAGCCGGTCCAGAGGTCGATGTTGCGTCGGCCCTCCGCGCTGACCGGGTTCTGGATCGTGACGTCGGCGATCTGGATCCGCCCACCGGGTGTGAGCACGCGGAAGATCTCCGCGAAGACGGCGTCCTTGTCCGGGATCAGGTCGATCACACCGTTCGAGATAACGACGCCAAAGCTCGCGTCCGCAAACGGCAGCTGCTCGGCCTCGCTCTCGACGAACTCGACGTTCGACACGCCCATCTCGGCTGCCGCGCCACGCGCCGTCGCCAACATCTCCGGCGTCATATCGATCCCCGTGACGCGGCCGTCTTCGCCGACCATCTGCGCGGCGACGAGCGAGTCGGTGCCCGCGCCGGAGCCGAGGTCGAGCACCCGCTCGCCGGGCGCGAGCCGGCCGAGCTGCCACGGGTTCGCGACCCCTGCGAACGAGCCGACGGCGGTCTCAGGCACCTTTGCGAGCTCCTCCGGGTAGCCGAGGTCTTCGGCCCAGGGTCGCCCGGTCGGGAAGATGAAGTCCTTCTCCGGCTCCTGCGAAACCGACGCGTACGTCTTCTTGATCTCGCTCTTCAGAACTTCAACATCGATCTCGACCTCAGCGGCCATCACGTCTCCTTCATCTCTTAGGGAACCGAGGCGGGCCGCAGCGCAGCGCGCGGCTGCCAAGAGGTTGCAGCAACGTGCACACCGCTGGCGCCGGTAAGCACGGCGACGATCACGATCGCGGTTCGTGTTGAGGTCGCGTCGGCGCCGAAACCGGCGATCAGGGCGCCGAGGACAAAACCGAAGTCGCGCCAGAAGCGGTACACGCCGACCACGCGTGCGCGGTCGCGCGGCTGGCTCGCGTCCGAGACGGCGGCGATCAGAGTCGGGTAGACCATCGCCGTACCCGCGCCAAGCAGCAGCGCCGCGACGAGGGAGGGCGCGAAGGCGCCGTCACCGGCGACGAGCAGCCCGAGCGCGCCCGCCTGTACCAGCATCCCCGCGGTGATCAGAGGCTTCCGGCCCGTGTGGTCAGAAAGCCAGCCGGTCAACAGTTGGCCGGCGCCCCAGACGACCGGGTAGGCGGCTGCGACGACGGCGATCTCGCGCACGCTGGCGCGGTGCGCTGCCAAGTAGAGCGGCGCCAGCCCCCAGGCGAGCGCGTCGTTGAGGTTGTTGACCAGCCCGGCCTGACTGCAAGCGCGCAGGATCGGGTCGTGCAGGCTCGCCTGTGCGAATGCGGCACCGAGACTCCCGTGCGCGGACGCATCGGCGCCGTGTGCCTGTTGCTCGAGCGCGACCTGCGCGCCCGTGTCGCGCACCGCGAACACACTGAGCAGCAACCCCACCGCGGCAATCAACGCCGCGCCGACCCAGACGACGGTCAGCGGCGCATAGCTGGCCGCGAGCGCGCCGGTCAGAAAGGCGGCGGCGGCGACGCCCAGGTAGCCGGCCGCCTCGTTCAGGCCGAGCGCGAGCCCGCGCCGCCGCGGCCCGGCCAGGTCGATCTTCATGACCACGGTCATCGACCAGGCGAGGCCCTGGTTGACGCCGAGCAGCAGGTTCGCGGCAACGATGAACCACCACGACGGGGCGATTGCGATCAGCAGCGGCACCGGCAGCGCCACTAGCCAGCCGAGCACGAGCAGCCGCTTACGTCCCACTCGCTCGGCCAGTCCGCCCGCGGCCAGGTTCGTGACCGCCTTGGCGGCGCCGAACGCGACGACAAAGGCAAGGATCGCGGCGGTCGAAAGGCCGAAATTCTGCTTGCCGACCAGGGGCAGCACGCTCCGCTCCAGGCCGACCATGCCGCCGACCAGCGCGTTCAGCACAACGAGCAACGCGAACTGATGCGCGTTGTCACGCAGGCCCAACCTGACCGGCATCGTCATGCCGGGGCGGCCACTGTGCCGGAGCGGTTGGCGGCGACGATCCGCGCCTGCTCAGGCGGCGACGGGGGCGTATCGGCCACCACCGCTGCCGCAAACGCGTCCGGGTCGGTGAGTGCGAGCAGCGGGTTGTGGGCGCGCTCGAAACCGATCGAGGAGACCGGGTTGCCGGAGAGACCACGTCCGCAGACCGAGCCCGCGTAGTGGCTCGGGTAGAGAACAACATGGTCAGGAAGCTCGAGCAGGCGCATGAGGCTGGCGTGCAGCAGCCGCGCCTGACCGTGGGCGTCGCCGGCGACGTGCAGGTCTGGGCGACCGACGTCGCCGATCAACAGGGAGTCGCCGCTGAGCACGAACCACGGCTCCTCCGTCCCACGCCGACGATCGGCGACGGTGTACGCGTGATGGGCAGGAGCGTGCCCCGGCGTCGCGATCGCGGTCACGAGCGTGTTCCCAAGCTCGACCGTGTCACCGTCCGCGAGTGCGACGTGCTCGAACTCGACTCCGGCGCCGAGAGGCAGGTAGGCGGTCGCGCCGGTGCGGACGACGAGCGCCGGTAGACCGGAGACGTGGTCTGCTTGCACGTGTGTCTCGAAGACCCCCACGATCGGCGCGCCGAGGGCGGCCGCCGCAGCGAGGTAGTCGTCGACGAGGTCGGCGTGCGGGTCGACGACCGCGAGCTTGGCGGGCGTGCCACAACCGAAGAGGTAGCTCGCACAAGAGCTTGCGTCGTTCAGGAACGGGCGGAACAGCATCCGTGCTCCTCTTCAGCTCGTTTCGACCGGCAGGCCTGCCCGCCGCCATTCGGGCAAGCCGACGTCGAGGCGGCGCGCCTTGAGCCCGCGCGCTTGCAGCAGCCGAACGGCGTCGTCGGCGTACACGCAGTAGGGGCCCCGGCAGTAGGCGACGATCTGTCGCCGGCGCGGCAGCTTGGGCGCAAGCGACGCGAGCGCGTCCAGCGGCACCGACTGCGCGCCCGGAATGTGCCCCGCCTTGTATTCGGGCTCCGGTCGCACGTCGAGCACAACCACGTCGCCGCGCGCCAGACGCTCCTGAAGCTCCTCGGCGGAAACATGCTCGACCCCGTCCCGCTCACCCAGGTACTCGTCCGCCAACTGATTCACCTCGGCGACGTGGCGCACCGCGACATCGCGCACCGCAGCCCAGAGATCGCCCACCCGCTCGCTCGCAAGCCGATAAAAGACCCGCGTCCCCTCCCGACGCGAGCGAACCAGACCCGCCCGAGCCAGAACATGCAGGTGCTGCGACGTGTTCGCGACGCTCTGCGAGATCTCGTTCGCGATCTCCTCAACCGAGCGCTCGCCCTGCGCGAGAAGATCAACGATCTCCGCCCGCCGGCCGCTGCCCAGCGCCTGCGCCGCAGACGCGAACGCGTCGAACAAAGCCACTTTGGCTGCGCCACTTGCCACAATATCAAGCTATCACTTGAATAGTTGAAGATCAAGCGTTACCATCGGCAGCGACCAATCCTTACTGACACAGAACGGAGACGACCATGTCCACGACCGACAATCCGAACAAGGCACTCTGGGAGAAGGGCGACTTCACCCAGATCGCGGCGGGCATGCGCGAGAGCGGCGAGGCGCTCGTCGCGACGCTGGCAGTCACCGAGGGAATGAAGGTCCTCGATCTCGGCTGCGGCGACGGCACCACTGCCGTGCCGGCCGCGAAGCGTGGGGCAGACGTGCTGGGCGTCGACATCGCCAGCAACCTCGTCCAGGCCGGCAACGAACGCGCGCGCACGCTCGGCCTCGACAACTTGAGGTTCCAGGAGGGCGACGCGTCCGATCTGAACGAGCTCGACGACGACAGCTTCGACCTCGTCGTCAGCATCTTCGGCGCGATGTTCGCCCCGCGGCCGTTCGACGTCGCGAGAGAAGTCGTCCGGGTAACACGTCCAGGCGGGCGCGTCGTGATGGGGAACTGGATCCCCAACGACCCGACGCTCGTCGCCCAGATCCTAAAGATCAGCTCCGCCTACTCGCCGCCGCCGCCCGAAGGATTCGTCAGTCCGATGACGTGGGGCGTCGAGGAGAACGTGATCGAGCGATTCACGGCCGCCGGTGTCCCGGCAGAGCACATCTCGTTCGAGAGAGATACCTACACCTTCAACTTCCCAGGCGCACCATCGGAACTTGTTGGTCTGTTCAGGGCGTACTACGGACCGACGATGAACGCGTTCGACGCCGCGGCAGCCCACGGCCGCGAGGACGAGCTCAAGGCCGAGCTCGATGACCTCTTCGCAAGCAAGAACACCAGCACGACCGAGGACGTCACCTCCATTCCTGCAACCTTCCTGCGCGTCACGGTCGCCGTATGAGCTAACCGCAGCCAGACTGGCTGCGGCGCCCGCGCCGGTCTACGGCTTCCTAGGATCTGGAGATGCCCCACGGGGACCCCTGGCTAGCCACGCTCTGGCCGCTCATTCGCGCCCGGCTCCCTGCTCCCCCTGCCCGCGTGGTCGACCTCGGCTGTGGCCCACTCGGCGGCTTCGTACCGATGCTGCGCGCCAACGGCTACGACGCCGTCGGCATCGACCCGCGGGCACCTGAGCAACCGCACTACCAGCGGCTCGAGTTCGAGCGCGCAGAACTTCCTCCGCAAGTCGAAGCGGTCGTCGCCTCCACCTCCCTCCATCACGTCGCCGATCCAGCTGATGTGATCGACCGCATCGCCAGCACGCTTACGAGTGGTGGCGCGGTCGTCATCGTCGAGTGGGCCTGGGAAAAGTTCGACGAGCAAACCGCGGCGTGGTGTTTCGAGCGGCTCGGACCCGACGACGGAGCAGGCTGGCTACACCGCCGCCGAGATGGATGGCTCGCCTCAGGCCGCGAGTGGCCGAGCTACCTCCGCGATTGGGCGGAACGCGACGGACTTCATCCTTCGGAGCTGCTCCTTCGCCTCTTGGACGAGCGGTTCGAGCGCCAGCTTCTCACGCATGGGCCTCGACTGAGGCCGACGAGCAGACTGCGATCGATGCTGCGCTGATCCAACCGACCCGCATCGACTACGTCGGCACATGTCGTTGACGACGCTCAGTCGACTGATTCGAGGGCGAGCGCGACGGCCTCGTCGATCGTCAGTGCCCGGCCTTGCTCCCATGCTTCGGCAAAGGCGCTTTCGTCGAGCCGGGCGCGGATCGCTGACAGCGTCTGCTCGTTCATCCTCGCGACCCAGGCCTCGCTAACGCCGATCTGCTCTCGCAGAGCCTCGAAGCAAGAGAGAAGCTGGACGGCCGTATCCGCTTTACCTGCGAGCACCGCGAAGGTGCTGGCGCTGCGACAGAGACTCTGCGCGATTGCGTGAAGAGAGCCAAGGTCCCGACTCACAAGAAGGTTTTGCTTCCCAAGTGCGAGCGCGTCCTCCATCCGGCCCTGCTGGAAAGCGAGCATCGCCAGCGAACCCAACGTTCCTGCCTCCGTCTCCTTGAAACCGAGTGCTTGCGCCTGAGCAAGGTTCGATTCGTGCAGTGTGCGGGCGCGATCGAGGTCGCCACGGCTGTGGTAGGTGAACGCGAGGGTGCGCGTCGCCGCGACGGCCTCACGCTCGTCGCCGGCCTCGCGGAAGAGAGCGAGGCTCTCCTCGGCGAGCTGCTCCGCCTGCTCGAGGTCTCCTTCCTCGATGGCGGCCACACAGAGCACGTTGAGGTTGAAAGCCGCGCCCCGCGCGTCGCCAAGGCGCCGATGAAGCTCCAGTGCCTGCCCCGCGATCGAACTGGCCGCCGGAATGTCTCCGCTCCCGTACGCCATGAGGGCTGCTCCGGTGAGAGCCCTGGCACGCGCCGCTGTCGGACGCTCTTGGCCTTGCAGCGCGCTTTCGAGACGACGTCTCCCTTCGGCGACGTGCCCCCCCTCGTTCCAGAAATCCGCCAGGGCTCCTGCGAGTTGCAGGACAAGCTCGTTCTCCCCCAAGTCTGCGAGATGATCGAGCGCTGCGCGGAGGTTGTCGTGCTCCTGCTCCAGCCGCTCGATCGTTTCGTCGGAGTAAAGGTGGCGGGTGTTCGGCTCGGCCTCTTCGCCGAGTGCGAGGAAGTGCTCCGCGTGACTGCGCCGCAGCATCTCGGCCTCGCCGGCGTCCTCGAGCCGCTCGGCGGCGTACTCGCGGATCGTCTCCAACATCCAGAAGCGGCCGACCTCGCGGACCCGAACCAGACTCTTGTCGACGAGCGAGGCCAGCGTGTCGAGATCTGCGTCGCAGACCGCTTCCGCCGACTCGAGCGTGCAGCCGCCCGCGAAAACGGCGAGCCGTGCGAAGAGCCGCTGCTCGTCCTCGTTCAGCAGTTCGTAGCTCCACCCGATCGTCGCGCGCAGCGTCTGCTGGCGCGGGTCGACACCGCGGCCGGCCCTGAGCAGATCCAGCCGTTGCGAGAGCCTCTCGACGAGTTGCTCGGGCGAGAGGACGCGGACTCGCGCCGCCGCCAGCTCGAGCGCGAGCGGCAGGTTCTCGAGCCGCGCGCAGAGCTTCGGCACCGCGTCACCGGCGACGAAGCTCGGCAGCGCCGCACGCGCCCGCGCCACGAAGAGCTCCGTCCCGTCCTCCGGCTCGAGCGGCGGGACCGGATACGCCTGCTCGCCAGGCACGCGAAGCAGCTCGCGGCTCGTCACGAGCAGATGAACGTTTGGGCAGGACGCGAGCAGCTCGGAGAGGCCCGGGGCTGCTTCGACGACGTGCTCGAAGTTGTCGAACAGAAGCAGCAGCGATTTGTCCGCGAGGTACTCCCCCAGACCCTCCCTGGCTCCGAGCACCTCCCCCGCCGTCACCAGGACGAGCTCGGGGTCACGCAGCGGCGCGAGCGGCACCCAGAAGATCCCGTCGGCGTAGCGCTCGGCAACCTCGGCGGCGGCCTGCAGCCCGAGCCGTGTCTTGCCCGTCCCGCCCGGCCCGGTGAGCGTGAGCAAGCGGGCGTCCTCCAACAACCCGCACACCTCGGCGAGCTCGTGCTCACGACCGACGAACGGCGTCGCCGGAATCGGCAGGTTCGTTCGGTAGAGACTCTTAAGCGGTGGAAAGTACTGCTCGCCGCGTTGGTAGATCCGTTCGGGCGCGGACAGGTCCTTCAGCCGGTGCTCACCGAGGTCCAGCAGCCCGTCGGTGCCGAGCAGCGCAGCCGTGGACGCCGAGATGAGCACCTGCCCGCCGTGTCCAGCCGCCGCGATCCGCGCCGCGCGATGCACGTCGACGCCGACGTACCCCTCATCGCCCACATGCGGCGTGCCCGTGTAGACGCCCATTCGCACACGGATAGGGCCTGTTGCGAGGCTATCGACCGCCGCGACAGCGGCCGCGAGTGCACCCGGTGCGGTCGCGAAGGCGACGAAGAAGGCATCCCCTTGCGTGTCGACCTCGACCCCGCCGTGGGCGCCGAAGGCCTCCCGCAAGATGCGGCGGTGCTCGGCGAGTGCCGCTGCGTACGCGACCTCGCCCAGCTCGTGCAGAAGCTTGGTCGAGCCCTCCACGTCCGTGAACAAGAAGGTGACCGTGCCGGAAGGCAGAGCGCGACCCATAGGCTTCATGATCGTGCACACACCGCGGGAACCGCTCCCTGTTGTCACACGTGTCTCGAATCAGCAGTGACTCAACTGATTTCGGGGACAGGTTTTGGGGACAGGTTCGAGCTATCTCGGGGAGGCTCAGGGGGTTTCTGAGGAAGGATGCACCAGGGGAAAGAATCGGCCCCAGTACAGCGCCATGGAAGCGGGGTTCCACCCGCTACTGCGACAACTCGAATCCTCCATGGTAAGGAGGGGGTCGACGGTTCGAGTCCGTCAGAGGGCTCTGCAAAATCCCCGCAACGCGCAGCTTTTTCTTTCGGATCTACTTGCACCTCGTGCAGTTAGAGCCGGGTATGGAGCACTTGATGGAGCTCCCAGATCCAGAACGGCCGTTGGCCCCATACACCTGACCTCGACGAAGCGCTGAAAGGGGCTCTGTTGCTACTCGGTTGAGGGGCGCCGGCCCACCTGAGGGTAGGCCCTCAACTCGTCGCCGTGCGGGTGACGGGTGTCGCTGTCTCTACGGGACTGGGCCATCCGCGAGTGTCCGGGGCACAAGGACCGGAGCCGCGGTTGGGCTCGGGCTGCCGTGGGCTCCCCGTCTACGCCTGCCGGGAACGAACGCGATTGGGTGCGCGGTGAGAAGGAGGCAGCCATCGAGCGGACGCTCGCCGTGGCGCGCAGCTACGACGCCGTCGCGGACGAGTACACGCGGCGCATTGCTGACGAGCTGGCACATAAGCCGTTAGACCGCGAGCTGCTCGACAGGTTCGCCGCGAGTGTCGCTCGACGCGGACGCGTTTGCGACGTTGGCTGCGGCCCCGGTCATGTCGCCCGCTACCTCCATGAGCGCGGCGTCGACATCTTCGGGCTCGTAGGCTCCGCGCGGTGCCTCCAGCGTGAGACTCGGGCTCCGGCGACGGATCACCGCCGCGTGCACCAGTGTCCGCCGAAAGGCGACGGCGCCGGACCAGCTCGCGTCCGGCTCCGCCAGCGCAAGCATGTCGCCGAGCGGCGTCGAGGATCTGACAAACTCACCCTAACGGTGGCCGCGATTGGGCGAACGTCGACTCAATGGAAAGGTTGTCCTCGTAACTGGTGCGAGCCGAGGTGGCGGCAAGGGGATCGCGCTCGTGCTGGGGGAAGAAGGAGCGACCGTTTATGTCACCGGCCGCAGCGTCCGCGGAGAGCCGACAACGCTGGGACGTTCCGGAACGATCGACGAGACCGCCGACGAACTGACCGCACGCGGTGGCCGCGGGATCGCCGTTCGCTGCGACCACACCGACGACGCACAGGTCAGGGCGCTCTTCGACCGCATCCGGGACGAGCAGGGACGCCTTGATGTGCTCGTCAACAATGCCTGGAGTGGCTACGAGATCGCACCGTGGTCGTCGTTCGCGTTCTGGGAGATCGAGTGGCGCCACTGGGATCTCATGTTCGACGGCGGCCTGCGCGCGACAGCGTTCGCCTCGACACTTGCGGCGCCGGCGATGATCGAGGCGGACAGCGGCTTGATCGTCAACATCACTTGGGTGCTCGACCGTCCGCACGGGCACGCCTTCTACGAGGTGGTGAAGAACGCGACCAACAAACTGACCGAGCAGATGGCCGACGACCTCCGCCCCCACGGCGTCGCCTGCGTCGCCGTCTCACCCGGCTTCATGCGCCTCGAACGGATGGATCTCACGCCGGAGGTGGCGGCGAAGGCCGAGTCAGCCGAGTTTCCGGGGCGCGCGATCGCGGCGCTTGCCGCAGACCCGAATGTCCTTGCGAAATCTGGAGGCGTCTTCACAACGCCTGCGCTTGCGCGCGAATACGGCTTCACCGACGTCGACGGCAAGCAGCAGTCCGCGTTCTGGGACGAACACTGGGCCGGCACGTGGGCCTAGCCTCCTGCTTCTGAATGCCTCGGGGAAGATGCCTGCGCACTGGCGCAGCCCACGATTAACGAGCCGGCGGCCCGAATGACTGCGCGCGGCCGTTCCCGCGCCCGAATGGATCGGGCCGCCGGTTCTCCGGCGACTTAATCGCCGAGCGCCCGCCCCGGTCTGCGAGTGGCTCGTCATCGAAGCGAGGGATGACGTGCAAGTGCGCGTGGTGCGGGGACTGACCGACCTCGGAAAAACAGTTCCAGACGAGCGCGTAACCGTCCGGCGCAAGACGTTCATCCTGTGCGGCCTTCGCCTTGAGGAGAAGGTCGTGTGTCGCCGCCCACTCCTCAGCCGTGAAATCGAACGGCGAAAGACGATGCGCGATAGGGATGATGACCCCGCATCCCGGAAGGACCTCGGGCGGGTCGCGGGGATCACGCGTTGAGGCGTACACGCAGAAGGCGTTCTCGATGCACACGTCGGCCGCGCGGAACTGGGTAAGATTGCAGAAGACGCACCCAGATTCAGTCATGTCTGCATTCTCGTACCTCTCGCGGGGCCGTGCATTCAGGGGTCATTCCCGAACACTCGCCCAGGCGAGCGCTGCTTCGCCCGAGTGGTCGCGTCGCTGTCTCTACGGGACTAGGCACCGAGAACAGCGAAGGTTCGACGGCCGGTCCGCGTGAGGCCAGGCCGGGCCGCCGTCTCGGGTCAGTGCGCTGGGCCTCGGAGGATGAGGTTGATGGTGCCCTCCACAGTTTCGTAGAGGCTTGCGCAGCGCAGCTTGTCATCTTTGATGGCGTTCAGTTCGTAGCTTGTCCTGGTGGCGGGCGGCTCGGGTGACAAGCCGAGCTGGCTCGCCTTTTGCTCGACGGCATTGCGCATCGCCGGCAGGGAGAGGCAGGTTTTGGTCAGGGGTCGCAGGTTGGTCGCTAGCCGTCCTGGGAGCCAGTTTGGCGGCGGATTCCCGGTGGGGCTGGAGATTAGGGTGACTGTCGTCGTGGTGGGGTCGACTAGCCCGGAACCTGTGCAGGGCGGGCCATCCGCAGACATGACGGGCGCGGGTCGGGAGCTGCTTCCCGCGGCCGCGGTCGCCGTCGGGCTGTTCTTCGCCGACGTGGAGCCTGGGGCCGAGCGGATGTTCACGGTCCAGCCGGCGAAGCCGAGCTTGTCGAGTTGTTGCTGTGTGAAGGCTGTTGCCTGAGAGCTCGTGAGGCAGCTCGAGTTCAGGCCGTTGAGGTAGTCGTCGAGCGACTCCTGCAGCTCGATCAGCGCCAGGTCCTGGGAGTGCAGCGTGCGCCAGCCAGTCGGCGGCTTCTTGCTGCGGGGCATAACCGTCACCCCGCCGTAGCTGTTGGCGTACGCGACGAGCGGCGGCGCTGAGGTTCCTCGCTC
>Ga0193751_1002138_pt1 | contig 12163 bp, 11 predicted proteins | sample L1c2metaG_FD_143050 | JGI IMG/M metagenome (GOLD analysis project Ga0193751, IMG submission 143050) | Soil microbial communities from a riparian zone of the East river system, Colorado, United States - L1c2 | ecosystem: Environmental > Terrestrial > Soil > Riparian zone | place: USA: East River... | reverse complement strand
CGAAGTACAGCACAACAGGGAAGTAGGGGAGGTTGCTGGTCCAGTAAGTCCAGGCAGCCATGAAGCCGGAGAAGTCGCCGAAGGCGCGCTTCCGACCAGACGTAGAGGCCGCCTTCATTTGGATAGGCGAAGAAAGTTCGATGACCGAGAGCGCGAGCGGCGTGTAGAAGGCAAGCCAGGCGCCGATCCAGATGACGATCGAACTGGGGCCGGCGGCAGCAGCCGTGGCAATCCATCGCAGACTGATGCCAGTGACCACGTAGAACAACAGCAGGTCGCGAAATCCCATGACCCGCTTGGGGCGGTTGGGATCGGTAGCTTCAGCGGTGGAGGCGCTATCACAGAGCGGGTTGGCGCGCCTCGGTTGATCTGCCGATGGGGTGGATTCCGACAATTGTGGTGTCCTGAAGTCAGTGTTCGGCTTTCTTGGCAAAGCCAACCCTGCAAGGGGAGTTAGGAATAGCACCAAATGGGTGCCAGCGGCAAGAAGATTCTATGGTTACACATGGCGCTGGCATGGGATGACCGTGAGAAGATGATCGTTGTTTCGCTTGTAGGGTAGTGAAGCGCGAGAGTCGAGATAAGGGAAATGAAGGATGGCGAAGGACACAAAGAAACAAGAACGTCCGCCTAGTGGGGAGCACTGGTGTGAATGTGAGTGCGCCAATTGTGACATTGGCGCGCATGAGCGGTGCTCGTCGCCCAAGTGCCACATGCCGAAATGGAAGGATAGAAAGGGTCAACCAAAAGCTGGCAAGTAACTGATTCCTACTTCAGATTCTTCTGTCCGAATTGACGAAATTGGAATTCAAACTCTTCTGGTGAGTAAATTCCCTTCTGGACGAGAAGCGTGTTCATGGCGTAAACGGTAGCTCGAAACCGGTCTTCGCGAGACAGTTTCTCCATCGCCTCTTCGAAGCTGATCAGCCCTTCACTCTTATCCTTACCAAGCCCCTTCGCGGGCTGACCAACTGAGACGGTTGCCATGGGAACGAACCTCCTGAGTGTAGGACAATATTCTGCCTGAGTTCTGTCGTCAATACAAGAACGAGCGGCTAGGCCTACACGCCCTCGGCGCGGCTCTTGCGCTTCCAATACAGAAATCCCGGGACACCAACCAGCACAATCGCCGCGCTTCCGAAGGCCTGAGTCGGCCGCTGGATAATTGTGTTGAGCGTCCAGGTAACCCCGACCACAATATAGATCGCGGGCAGCCATGGGTATCCCGTGCAGCGGTAAGGGCGGGGAACATCGGGTCTTTTCCAGCGCAAAACGAAGAGGCCGATGACGGTCAGCGTGTATGAGAGCACCATGCCAAAAATGACATAAGTATAAAGCTGGTCATACCGTCCGCTCATGGTGAGAACCGCGGCCCAGACGCCTTGGCCGATCAGGCTGAAAGCGGGCGTGCGCCACTTGGGATGGATGACGGCCATGCGGCGAAAGAAAACGCCGTCCTGTGCCATGGCGAGGTACACGCGTGAACCCGAAAGCGTGCAGGCCGCCGCCGCGCTGAAACACGAAATCGCAATCATCGCCGAGAGCCAGACTGCCGCTGCGGGCGAGAAAAGTCTTGTCGCGGCGGCGTGGGCGATGGTTTCGTATTTTGCGATCTCATTCAGCGGCATGGCGTAAACGTACACCATGTTCATGGCGAGATAAATCGCGCCGACCGCAAGCACGCCTAAAACCATAGCCAACGGCACATTGCGCCGCGGGTCTTTGACTTCGCCTGCGACCCACGTGATGTAGACCCAGCCGTCGTAGGCCCAGAACACGGCGATCAAACCGACGCCGAAAGCGGAGATCAACTGGCCGACGCTCAGTCCCATGGTCAAACCGCCCGGCGCCTGCGCACTGAAGTTCGACCAATGTCCCTTGCCGATGGCGAATCCGAGGACAACGAAGACTGCCATGGCGCTGAACTTTGTCCAGGTGGAGACGTTCGTGAGAAGCGCGCCCCAGCGCAGTCCGAAGACGTTGACGCAAGTGAGGATTGCGATCAGCACTAATCCGATCGCGTGCGCGCGTGTGAACGGCACGCCTGCCAGCGAAAAAATCACATGCTGCTGCGATATGAAGGGAACGATGTTCCCCATGTAAGCCGCGGAAGCGACTGAGAGTGCTGCGATGCTGCCGCCATTCCCTACCGTGAACAACATCCATCCGTAAAGAAACGCCACCAGATCGCCGTAAGCTTCGCGGAGGTAGATGTATTGTCCGCCGGAGTCGGGAAACATGGAGCCGAGTTCGGCGAAGGCGACGCAGGCGCACAGTGAAATCACTCCGCCGAGCACCCACACCAGAAAAAACAAAGTAGGGTTCGGCAAAGGCCCAGCAATATCTTTGGCGGTAAGAAAAATAGAAGAACCGATGATGCCGCTCACCAGCAGGAGTACGGAGTCAAGCAAACTCAACCCGCGGACGAGACTCGGCTTCTGACTGGATGTTTCGGCTTCAGTGGGCTGGGAAGCGGGAGGGGTATTCATTAAGTAATCAGTCGGTTCTTCATGCGCAGATCAAGTCGTTAGTCGCTAGTCGTTGGTCGTTCGCGATCCGTCGTTCGCCAGTCGCGGATCGTCATTCTCTGCCGCTGGGTTTTGCCGACGACTAACGACCAACGACTAGCGACCAACGACGGATTTACCCCATGCCCAGTTCGTCCGAAGATTCCAGCGGCGTTCCGCAGCGACGGCAGATCACCGCGGAGCAATCACCGCAGGTCAGCGGATCGCTGACTTCCACGGCGCAGACTGGACAGTAGAAAGCCGCCGTGGCCTTCTCCGAGGCAGGCGCTACTTTTCGGTTAATCTCCATGAGCACGCAAACTGTAACACAATTTTCTAGAGCGCTTCGGCGATCCAGTTGTCCTACTCCGGCGGCTTCCGCAGGATCAGGTCGCCTTCCGTCGGTGGCAGCGAGAAGGGAAACTGCCAGATCTTGTCTTTCATCCAAACGCCGAGAATAAAATCTTCCCGGTTCTTCCACGGGCCGATCCACTTGTTGCTGGTTGCGAAGAAGACCCAGCCGTGGACTTCGGGATTGCCCGGGTTCAGCGTCACGGTGTTGGGCTCGAGGGTTTGCGTGCTCAGAAACTCGATGAATTCGGCAGCTTCCTTTTCGTACTCTCTCAACCGAGCTGTTTTTTCTTCGGTGATCTTGGGATTCTTCTTGATCTGGCGCTCGGTTTCGAAGACCAGTGTATCCACGTCGTTCTGCAATTTGGTGGAGAGTTCCGTGGGATCCTTGAAGCCCTCAAGAACGTCGTGATGACGAACGAAGTCGATCCGCACGTCCGCCGGAAACTCAAATTTGTCCTGGCCGGTGTAAGTCAGGCTCACGTACACGCCGAGGAGGTGATAGAAGCGGCGGCGGCTCTTCGTAAGTTCCTGCGAATCCACGAGGAGCGTAATGGCGAGGTCATTCCCGGTCATCGTCCAGCGGTAGCGTCCGTCCTCGCCGCGTTCGAATGCGCAGCCCGGCGCGCCGGCGGTCCAGCGCACAGCCGGCAACTGCTTTTTTTTCTCCGTGTGGCCAAGCAACGGCGATAGAATCGCGCAAACAACGAACACAAGTTTTGCCCAGAAGAAGCGGGAACGCGGCATAAATGCAGAGTGTATCGCTTTTGCGCCGGTAACGTCACAGTCGACGGGGCGGGGATAGCGCACAGAAAATATGTTAGATTGAAATTGGTGGGGCGCGTAGCTCAGGTGGTAGAGCAACGCCCTTTTAAGGCGTGGGTCGCAGGTTCGAATCCTGCCGCGCTCACCAATCCAACTTTCTCCCGGACGCTGACCCACGAACCGGAGTCCGTCCCCAGCCTGATTTCTTCCCGGGCAATGTAAATTAGATGAAATGGTCGCAATCCGCTGCAGTGCCCTGCTGTTTGACATGGACGGCGTGCTGATCGATTCCACTCCAGCGGTCGCACGGGTGTGGCATCGGTGGGCTGTTGAACATGGCTTTGATCCGGAGACCGTGGTCCACATGGCGCACGGTCGCCCGAGTCGAACCACAATCCGCGAACTGCTGCCCAACGCGGACCCGAATGATATTGACCGCGAAGATCGCAAAGTCGAACGCTGGGAAATGGAGGATCTCGATGGCGTGGTCCTGCTGCCGGGCGCTCGGCACCTTCTGGACATCGTGCCTCCGGAACGCTGGACCATTGCAACCTCATGTACGCGCCCGCTGGCCGAAGTGCGTTTGCGGGCGGCGGGCCTGCCCATCCCCACGACCATAATTACATCGAGCGATGTGAAGATTGGGAAGCCGGATCCTGAGCCTTACTTGAAGGCGGCAGCGAAGCTGGGGTTTGCCGCCTCGGACTGCATCGTCGTAGAAGATGCGCCGGCTGGAGTTCGCGCGGGAAAGGCCGCTGGCTCAAGAGTGATTGCATTCCTTACGACGATGCCCCGCCGCGACCTCGAAGACGCCGGCGCCGATTGGATCGTTCAAAACTGCGCTGACATCACTGCATCCGCCGCATCCGATAACGATGATGACGGCCTCCATCTGAGCCTCTCGCTTTGAAGTGCTGAACTTTTTACCAGAAGCCATTTGCGCGTGCCCATCGGCTCAACTAAAATCCTCGGTTCCTTGGAAGTTGCCCGCGAGAGCAGGCTTGATGTGAACCGGGCGGCTCCGAGTCTTCTCAATCGCGATAAATAGAATCGCTATACAGGCAGGTCTCGTGATCATTGGTGTACCGAAAGAAATTTATCCCGGGGATCGGCGGGTTGCGCTCGTGCCGGCAGTTCTCCCGACGCTGACCAAAGCCGGTTTCGAAGTCCACATACAGACCGGTGCTGGAATCGAGGCCGGCTATCCCGATTCCCAGTACGCCGACAAAGGCGCGAAGCTCGTCGCCGACCGCGGCGAAGTGTTTGCAGCTGACATTGTTGTGCAGATTCTTTGCTACGGTTCCAACGACGTGACGGGGAAACAAGATCTGCCGTTTTTTCGCCGCGACCAGATACTCATCGGATTTCTGCGCCCCTTCGGTTCGTTGGATGTCGTGCAGGAAATCGCGCGCGCTGGCGTCACCGCGTTTTCCGTGGAGTTGATGCCCCGCACCACCCGCGCCCAAAGCATGGACGCGCTCTCCTCGATGGGAACAGTCTGTGGATACAAGGCGGTGCTGGTGGCGGCCGATTCCCACCCGCGCATTTTTCCCATGCTCACCACTGCGGCTGGAACCGTCACACCCGCTCGCGTGTTTGTGATCGGCGCTGGCGTTGCCGGACTGCAAGCGATCGCGACCGCGCGGCGCCTGGGCGCGGTGATTTCCGCTTACGATCTGAGGCCGGCGGCGAAGGAGCAGGTGCAGAGTCTCGGCGGACGTTTTGTCGAGCTTCCCATCGAGGCGAAAGACGCGCAAGACGCTCGCGGATATGCCACCGCGCAGGATGAAGATTTCTACCGGCGTCAGCGCGAGTTGCTGGGGAAAGCAGTGCAGGAGAGCGATGTGGTGATCACCGCGGCTGTGATTCCGGGAAAGAAATCGCCGGTACTGGTGACCGAAGATATGGTGAAGGGAATGGCGCCGGGTTCGGTGATCGTCGACCTGGCGGCCGAACGTGGCGGCAACTGCGAGATCAGCGAAGCGGGCAAGACCGTCGTCAAGCACGGCGTGACCATCATCGGAGCGATCAACGTGGCCGCTGGCGTGCCTTATCACGCGAGCATGATGTATGCGCGCAACATCACTGCCTTCCTGACTCACCTGATCAAGGATCAAAAGTTGAATTTGAACCTGGAAGATGAAATTGTTCGTGAGACTCTGCTCACCCGCGGCGGCGAGATCGTGAACGCAAGGGTGCGCGAGTTCTTTAGCTTGCCCGCTCTGGTGGGATAAATGAAGGCACGCTTGTTCACAATACTGCCGGAGGGCACGCGCTCCTCGAATGTTAAGCATTACCGTGATATGCCGCCGGAGTTGACTGGAGGGAAAGATGCACGTCGGGAAATGGGCCCAACTCACTCTTTGGTGATTGAGGAAATGCCTGATGGTGTTTTCCTATATCGGTTCGATTCTGAAGGGGAGTGTGTTGGTGACACCTGGCACATGAACCTTGAGGATGCCAAACATCAAGCGTCCTATGAGTTTGAAGGGGTCGTATTGAATTGGAAAGAAGAGCCACAGGCTGTAGATGGACCTGCGTGACGCCGTCTGGGCCCGGCGAGGACGCCCGGCGTTCCACTAATACGGAGGAAAGATGAACAGTAGTTCGAACCTGATCAACGCACTCTTCATTTTTGTGCTTGCGGGATTCATCGGATTTGAAGTGATCCGGCGAGTCTCGCCCTTGCTGCACACTCCGTTGATGTCGCTCACCAACGCGTTGGATGCGATCGCGGTTGTGGGCGCGATTCTCCTCGTGGGCGAGCATAAGAGCACGCTCTCCGCCGTTTTCGGATTCGTCGCCGTGGTCGCGGCCACCAGCAACATCGTCGGCGGCTTCCTGATCACGGACCGCATGTTGAAGATGTTCAAATCCAGCCGTCCCGCGGCTAAACCGGCGGCCAAATGATGACGGGTGATCTCGCGGGAGGCCAGGTCATCATTGAGCTTTTGTATCTCATCGCGAGCGTGCTGTTTATCCTCTCGCTGAAGTGGATGAGTTCGCCGACCACGGCGCGCCACGGCATCTGGGCAGGCGAAATCGGCATGTTGCTGGCCATCTGTGGCACGCTGCTGCACCACGGCATCGTGGACTACAAGCTGATCTTCATTGCGCTTGTACTCGGTACCATCATCGGCGTACCGCTGGGGGAGGTGGCGATGACCGCGGTTCCACAGCGAACCGCGCTCAGTCACGCTTTTGGCGCACTGTGCGTGACGCTGGTCGGCTCGGCCGAGTTTTACCTCCGCGCCCCCGATATCTCTCGCTTCATGATGGCGGTGCTGTCCCTCGAGGTCATACTCGGAGGGCTGACCGTAACCGGGAGTTTGATGGCTGCCGGCAAGCTGCAGGAAATTCTGCCGCAGCGACCGCTGACTTACAAAGGCCAGAACCTCGTCAACTTTGTTCTGCTCGCTGGCGCCCTGGCGATCGCGGTATCTCTCGTCCTGCATCCGGAGGCTCGCTCGCTGTTTCCGTTCATGATCCTGATCGCGCTGACGTTCGGCGTGCTGCTGATCATCCCCATCGGCGGTGCGGACATGCCGACCGTCATTTCGTTGTTGAACGGCTATGCCGGACTGTCAGCGGCGGCCATGGGTTTCGTGCTCGACAGCAAGCTGCTCATCATCGCCGGTGCTCTCGACGGATCGTCGGGCCTCATCCTTTCCATCATCATGTCGAAGGCCATGAACCGCTCCTTCACCAACGTTTTGTTCGGGGCCTTTGGCCAGGTACAAACTGCGGCCGCCGCGGGAGAAGAAGCCAGACCCGTTCGCAGCGCGACCCCGGAAGAGGCCGCGGCCATCCTTTCTGCCGCGAACCGGGTCATCGTGGTTCCGGGATACGGCATGGCAGTGGCCCAGGCTCAGCACAAAGTCCGCGAACTCTACGATGCTCTGAGCAAGCGAGGCGTGGACGTGCGCTTCGCCATTCACCCCGTTGCCGGACGCATGCCGGGCCACATGAATGTGCTGCTGGCCGAAGCGGATATTCCCTACGACCGCCTGATTGAGATGGATGAGATCAATAGTGACTTCCCTCAGACCGATGTCGCCCTGGTGATTGGCGCCAATGACGTCACCAACCCTGCCGCCCGCTTCGATACTTCCAGCCCCATCTACGGGATGCCGATCCTTGACGTTGACAAAGCCCATACCGTGATGGTCATCAAGCGCAGCATGAATCCTGGCTTCGCGGGCATTGATAACCCACTCTATTATCTAGATAACACTCTGATGCTATTCGGAGATGCCAAGGCATTCGTCGGCAGCATCGTGCGCGAGCTCACCGGAGGACACGGCTAGGCGGGAGTAAGTCGTATTTGGTTTTCCGCGGAGTCGAAGTGGCCGAAGGAAGACCAAGCCAAAAACAAACAGAGGCCGAGGGTAGCGTTAACCAGGTTGCAGGAAGAAAATCCGGCGGGCTTCAATCTCGCGGGGGAAATCGCATAGCCTGCAGCCCGCCCGGCGTTTAGGCTGCTTTCTTGAGCTGTCTGATCTTCGCCCAGCGTGCTTTCTGCGCCAAAGAAATTCTTCGACGCCCTGCCGCGGAGAGAACGCGCTTGGCTCGATGTGTCGCCCCCGCGTGCCCTGTTGAGCCTGGGCCTCGGGTAAGCTTTTCAAGAACCGAAATAGCTTCCCCAAGCTTTTGGACTTGGTTCTGTGCATCCCGGCGTTCCTCGCGGAGCCGGACTATTGCCTTGGCAATGTTTGTCATTAAATACCCCCTCGGGTAACTTTCGTCGGCCATTGTATTACTAAGTCCGCGATTCTGTCAGAATTTATTACAGCCGAAGGGGAATTACCTGGAACTTCGATGCCCGCAGATGATGACAAGGCGATGATGACCCGGGGATAACTATTCCCGCATCCAGATGGCCCGCCCACAGCCTTATCCCAACGGTGGGAGAAGTCCCGACGACCCGAACAGGAAGAAAGCGCCAACCGCCAGGCTATAGATCGCGGTCAGTGCGGTGACGACAAACTGGAAGCGCGGCAGCCGCGAACTGAAACCGAAAAGTCCTACTGCCGATGCCGTCATCATCGTATTCATCACCAGCAGTCCCGCGATAAACACTGTCAGGCCGAGAAAACCCTTGCCGATTCCGCCAAGATTGGCCGCCAATAAGAAGATCATCAGTTGGCTGGGCGTTTCCGCACCGAGCCCGTGCACGACGCCAATCATTAGGACGGATTTCGAACTGTAATTCCAGTTCTTGTTCGCCGGGCGCTGGACCTCGTGATCGTGCCAGTAGCTTCTCATCTTCCAATGGATCCAGCGCAATGCGCAGGTAATGACGTGAAAGCGGCTGCGAGGCGCCGGGTTCCCGTTGAAAAGCGATCCCAGAACATAGACTCCGAGGATCAGCAAGGTCAGTCCCACCAATCGCTCGGCGATCCGATCGATGCCATGAGGCAGCGAGAGCTGAAATATAATGACGGCGCTTCCCATGGCGGCAACCATTGCCGCGTGGCCCAGCGCGTAGAGCAAACCAAGCCGCATACCGCGCCAGCGGCTAGTCTGCACACTGGTAATGTCGGAGATGGCGGCAATGTGGTCATAGTCGAATCCATGACGGAACCCAAGGATCGCCGCCGATAGGAGCGCAAGTCGAAGGCTGTAGGTTGCGGTGTTCATGGGCGCAAGTGGGGCCGAGTTTGAAGCCCCTTCATTCTTCCACACGTCGCCAAGAATCCGAAATCTGACACGAAAAGAGGCCATCGGAGCTGAACGTCGAACTGCCGGATCGCCAAATCCTGGATCGCGGTTCCACTCTCGCGCTACGACCCTCGCTGTTACCTGACCCTCGCGGTGCCCAGCTTTAGTGCCTTGAGGAAGGAAAGTACCTGTAAAAAATGGTCAAGCGGTCCAAAATCAGTTATCCTCTGGACCGCAAAGCGGCTACAATAGCGGCAAATCGAATCGCAATCGGAGGTAGCTTTGAAACCAAGGCATCATGATCCTGCTGTTGCTGCTGCAGTGTGGTGTGTGGCGTTTTTCGCTCTTGTGCCGAGTATGTACGCTCAGGAAGCTGCCGTTCCGAGGCACACCGGAGTTCCGCAAGACTGGTCCCAGCACCATATCGTGTTCAGCCGCGATGCGCTCGCCCAGCACCCGGATCTGATTTACCGGGAACCGCGTATTCTGCATCAGGCGATACAGCGTTGGCAGGCTCCGAATTCGAATGTCTTCCACGGTGTCGATCCCCTGTCGACTGCCGCAGGCAGTTCTGGCCCCCACCGCGATTGGAGCGTTTCTCCCTTGGGAGGCCACCTCGTCGCAGATGCGTTTCCGGCTAAGTTTTCCTTCGATCCTGGAGCTCCGCCCGATTGCACCAATGACTACGTCGTATTCGGACTGCAAACAGTCGGTGCCCCCGGCGCCGCGGCCAATCTTGTAGCCTTCAATAATCTCTATTCAGGCACCAGCCCTGCACTGTGTGGGGCGGCGCCGAAGGTGATGTTTGCCTACAACATCACCACCGTCACCAGTGGCAAGATCACAACTTCCCCAATTCTCTCCTTGGATGGGAAGAAGATCGGCTTCGTTGAAAGCGTCCCCGGAGGCCCCACCGCCATTTTCCATGTCTTGACTTGGACCGCTGGCCAGGGCAAGATCGGCGCGTCCGTAACGCCCACTGTGGCACAGATGATTTCCGTGCCCCTCTTATCGGCCCAAAATGACACCATATCATCGCCGTGGATAGACTACGGCTCGGATATCGTCTACGTGGGCGCGAACGATGGAAAAGTTTACAAAATTAAGGATGTCTTTAAGGGAGTGCCCACGCTGGTCAACGGAGGTGGCTGGCCCGTTACGGTCGCCTCGGGCACCGTCTTGACTTCTCCGGTTCTTGACTCGGGTCAGGGCAAGCTGATGGTCGGGAGTGGGAATGGAAACCTATACCAGATCAATACCGCGACAGCAACGGTCTTAACAGTTCCGGTTGGAACAGGCCTCAGCAAGAGTATCGTGGCCGCGCCGATTGTCGATGTCACCAACGGCACAACCTTCGTGGTCACCGCCGATAACGGTACTTCCGCTGTTCTTGAGGAGGTCGATACGAATACTCTGACCGTGTTGGCGACAGCCCGGATCGGCAAAGGTGCCTCCGGAGCCGGAGGTACCGCGGTCACTCTTTACGAGCCCGCTTTCGACAACAATTACTACAATAGTCCTTCGACTGGATTGATCCATCTTTGCGGAACCAGCCCCACCGATACCTCGCCTTGGCAGTACGCCTTCGGGTTCACGGGTCGCTTCGTGAAAACGATTGCTACGGTCGCACAGGCGCTTCCTACTATTCCAGCTGCCTCTACAGCCGCCCGCTGCACGGAATGGACGGAGTTCTTCAATCCCACCCTCGGGACTGATTTCTTTTTCTTCGGGCTGACCGAGGACTGTACCGCGACGGGCGCAGTCGGTGGTTGTGTGGCGGAGATCACTGGTACTAATACCACGCCCACCACAATGACCGTGAACGGCGGTCCCAGCGCGATTGTGGTCGATAACTATAGCAGCGCCGCACAGGCTTCCAGCATCTATCTGAGCGCCGAGAAGGTAAATATCGCGTATAAATTTACCCAGAACGGCCTGAATTAGAAGCAAGTCAGGTCGCAGAGACCAGCTTGCCGGCACCTGCAAGAATGTTTTCGCATGCACTCTTATGAAGCGCAAGACGTGCACCTCCGCGCGCGTCCGGCGGTTGCGGTTCTGTTCGACAATTTGCAACGGATTGCACCCATGGTGAAGGAAGTCGGAAGGGAAATGCGGCTAAGTTATTGACAATAAATGCGCTAAACTTTCGCTTAGGCTGGCAGACAAATTGCCCATGCCACCCCGGATGCAGTGTCTCTGGCCGAGCACGAAAGCGACGAGCAGGACTGTGCTCGCGGCGATCGTGTCCCTGGCTGCACTCAATGGCGTCCTGGCTTGGTGTGCGGTCACGTCCCCCTCTCCATTGCGCGTCATTCCGCATCGCGTCCCGCTTATGCAACTAGAAGAGACCCTGCGCCGTGTGCCCGCGCACATCTCTGAGTTCTCTCCTGTGTCGGAACCGCTGGCCCTGCCGAAATGTGGAAACGTCCGTCCGCCCGAAGCTTTGCTCACCCCCGACCCGCTGCTGCACGTTCAAGATGACGACCTGAACGTGCGCGTCAGCTTTATTGTTGGATCCGACGGACACGTACATAGCGCCTTCGTCCTTGACAGCGGTGGCTCCGACGAGGACCAGATTGTGCTGCGCGCAGTCCGCTTCTGGCGCTATCGTCCCGCGCTCTGCAACGGCGTTCCCACCGATTCCGAAGCGCGTGTAAGATTCAGCATCCACTAGCGCACAAATTCTCCTACAATGTCAGCGATGAGGTTGAAGTGACCGCAGACAATCCGAATCCTCCGGATACAGAGAAGGACCAGCCCGCCGAAGGCAACGAGATCGACGATTTTCTTCAACGGCTCCCCGGCAGCTTTCGCTGGCCGAAACCGAATGCTGAAGCCGTGGCCGCGGCCGTAGAAGCGATCCATCGCATGTCGGGCAC
>Ga0193751_1002137_pt1 | contig 12168 bp, 12 predicted proteins | sample L1c2metaG_FD_143050 | JGI IMG/M metagenome (GOLD analysis project Ga0193751, IMG submission 143050) | Soil microbial communities from a riparian zone of the East river system, Colorado, United States - L1c2 | ecosystem: Environmental > Terrestrial > Soil > Riparian zone | place: USA: East River... | reverse complement strand
TTCGATATGTGCATGAAGGTGCCCGCTTTCGCTGCGGCACAGCCAAGCAGCCAAGCGGACGCCGACCACAAATAGGCTCGCAAAACCCTGGCGCTAAACTGCGAATTCTGCACTGCGGCAATGCCCGGTTCGGGTCAATTTCGGAAGTCGGCGGCCATGTCCGCGAGGTCCGTTCCATCCTCAGGAGCAGACATCGTCAGCTTGACCCGGCCAGGTCTGAAAAGTGCCATCAACGGACATGACAGCTCAATTCTATGCAGCCGAATACGACCGGCCTGCTAGGCGAAGAACGGGTGAGGCGCGCCAAGCGTCCCTCTTCGCTCCATATGAACGATAGCCGTCTGCAATTCAAATTCGGAAAGGCGGAGGCCAAACTCGTTCGTGAGCACATCGCGAAAGGCCTCGACGCCGCTTATCGTTCGGCGATCCACTTCGCCTGATGGAAATCGTACATTAAAGCGGGAATTGAATAAGGTCAGTCGAGTTCTGTTTGGTCCGGGACGCGCCGCGATCAGGTTGTTGAGGTATGGGCTCTGCGGATGACTGGCGGTGAACCAGTTGCAAATCTCGTACTCGGCATCGACACGAGGCAGGAAGACCACCCTATAGATATGCTCCCATCTGTTCCCGAGCTTGGACTGCAGTACTAACTCATCCCCCATGATTATAAACCGCATGGTCTCGTGCGGGGTCTCCTGTTCTTCCTGCGCGGAAAGCTTAAGTGCAGTTGTAGGTGCAAGATTTCCAAAACCCACATCTGCGAGGAATGGCCCATCGGGTAGGTCAACCTTTAGAACCATGTGCAGCATGGGTCGAGGTGCGTCGATCTCCAATCCACGCACTACGCGAGCCTGAAGGCTTGTCACCTTGTATCCGAGCGAAAGTAAGCCGATGCGGAACAGCATGTTCTGTTCAAAGCAGTAACCGCCTCGTCCACCAAGGATCATCTTTGATTGCAGCGATGCGGGATCGAGGGGGGCGGCTTATCTAAAAGAACGTCGATGCTCTCATAAGCGATAGCCGTCGCGTGCGCGGTCACGACCGCCCTCAGAGTTTCGAGCGTCGGCTCGCGCGAGCCATTGTAGCCTATGCGAGAAAGCCAAGCGTCTATATCAAATTGCGCATCCGCCATTGGCGCAGCCCCTAGTTGCATCAACAAAGGGTGCCTATGACAAAGGCAAAGTTCAAGACAAAAATCAAACTCGGAAGTCGGCGCTCGTAACCGCCATGTCTGCTTTTCCCCCGATAGCGACCAAACTGCGGACATCGCGGGAGGCCCGTTTCGTGCCATCAACGGACGTCACCGAATAAGCTCCGACCCTATGAGCGCAGTAGGTCAAACTCAAAGATTCGGCCGTAGCTGGTAACTGGCGCTCGCGTGCCGGATAGGCGCAGGGCGCACCAAAAAGCGACTTGGTTTGCAGTCAGGACGGGGCGATCAAGACTTCTTTCCAAAGCGTCGATCACCCCGATGGCGCGAAAGCCGTTGCCACCAACGAAAACACCTTCGGCGTTCGTGGGCACGTGAGAACGCACCCAGTTGTAGAGCTGGTCTGGCTGAATAGCTTGTTGATCCGACGGCAAACCTGCTGGTCCGCTGTAAACGACTTCGAACCCATGGCTCTGGAAGTAGCTGACGCCCTGCTGATCCATTTCCGCCGAGAACCAAGGCGGACTGATCAGTGCAACCCGCCTAGCGGAGAGTGCAGCCAGTGCGGTAACTGCTGCTGCGCACGGGATGATCACTGGGATACCTCGGGTGCGAGCTTCCAAACGGGATTTGAGCGCCGCATCATCGGTTGCGCCTCGCACATAGCTGCTGCTGGTGAAGCCAAAAACAATTGCATGCAATGGGGCCATCGCGAGCATCTCGGCGGCATCATCCACCGCAGGTGGATCGGCAAAGGCGCGTACGGGGTTGTCGGCAAAGGTCGGGTCCATCGTTCCGCCCGGCTTGTAGCCACCGAAAGGAACGCGCGCAGCGTGGATCGAAACTCCATCAGGAGCGAGCGCGTTGAATTCAGTTTCTGGAACGACGTCGGCATGAGGCGTGAGAACGCCGATTCGTGTGTGCCCCCACCCATCTGGCTGCCACATGCTCGTCCTTTCGATTTGAAAGTCGATTGCTCACCTTACACGCGGCCGTCACATCGGCAAAGGGGGCGTCTGTTCTGAGTCAAAACCGGTACTGACGACCCTGAAATGGGACTTCCGAAATACCCCGGAAAGCAGACATCTTCAGGATCAGTCGGCATGTCTCAAACGTGCCAATATCGGAAGCGACGCGGCGCCGCGAGACGTTCCTGGCACGTACGATAAAGCGCGAATTAGGACCCAACACTAAGCCTTGCACAAGTTGGGATGAATCGTGAAGGATGAGGACCAAAAGCGCGGCGCTGCTCCGTGCCGGTAATTCCCATGACCAAGGCATTTGCAGCTGCGCCATGGATCAACGTCAGGAAGCCGCGGCGCCACCTGCCAGTTTCTGTACCAGACCTACGGTATGTCGCCCGGCAGATCGACGCCGCTCTTCTTCATCGCTTCCGCTGCAAAGGGCGTCAACAAGAAAGCGTAAAACTGCTTTGCAGCTTCCATGCTTACGGCTTTCGACGGAACCGCCGCAGAAACAACGCTTGCCTTCTGTAAGTCCTCAGGCAGCGGGCCGGCAATCACGATTCCTGCTTCCAGCCGCAATTCGCTGATCTGTTGGAGACCAAGTTCGACTTCGCCGTTCACGAGGGCCTTCAGTGCGATCTGTGGGCTTGTCGACGATTCCTTTGATACCAGCTTGGGAATATGAGGCGTACGTAATGAATGTCGGCATGTTGGCTCTCCTTCAACGTTCCTCAGATGCATTTTGAGAGATCGACCAGAAAATGAATGGTCTGAATTATATGCCCGCCGACAGCACTCGCGCTGCCATTAAAACCCGCGGACTTCGGCACCATCCCGATGGCAGCTCATCGAAGAACTATAGCGTCTCCGAAGTCAGAACGGGTGACCCTTTTTGAAGGGAACCCGAGCGGCTTTGGGGAATCGGTGATATCGTTGGGGTGTTGACTGCGTGGGAGGCCGCCCCAGTGAGGCGGTCTATCTGGGAGGAAGGCCATGGAATGGTTTAGCCGGAAAACATCGATAGCGGGTACCCAAATTTCCAATTGGATACTCGTTCTAGCGGCTCTCGCCGCAATCTGGGTTATCTACTCATTTGTCGCACACTGAGTGAATGGGGACGAATGAATAGACAATCTGTTGCAACTCAGAAGAGCCCACGGCGCATTCTTCGGATATCGTGGTGGACTGGCTCTGACCGTAAAACTTCGAAAAATTCAATCGTTCTGCTGTCCCAACGATGTAACTTCAAGCGCCCCGCATCCCACGCCTTGATGCACTCCTGACCACGAATCAAGCAGCAAACGCCCTCCTTTCCGCTATCATCAGGCCATGACGATCGGGATCGCCGGACCCAGACGGAGGACACCAGGGCAAAACGCCCTGGTCAAGCTCATCGCTGTCGCCCTCGTCGGCGGGATTTCCCTGATCCTGCTCGGGCTTGCGAGCGACTTTCTGGTCGATTGGCTGTGGTTTTCCTCGATCGGTTATCTACCGGTATTTTTGACCAGCATCGGCACCAAAGCCTTGGTGTTTTTCACCGTCTTGACAGCAACGGCCGTCATACTTTGGCTTAACGGATTGCTTGCTCTGCGTTTTGCCCGGCAGCAGCAGACGCAAGCGGTCGCCGCCTCCGCGTGGAACCCGACTGCCAGTACGTTGCAGCCTGATCTGTTCGCGCTCATACGCGATCGACTGCCGTGGTCCCGGGTTGTCGCGGGCGGTGCAGGTTTGCTCGCTGTGCTGGTCGCCATGGCAGAAGTCGGCAACTGGGGCATCTTTCTGCAGTTTCTCTATCACGTGCCATATGGCGCAGACGATCCGCTCTTTCACAAGGATATCGGCTTCTATATCTTCTCACTTCCTGCCTATATCCTCATCAAGAACTGGATGCTGCTCACGCTCGTTCTGAGCGCGCTTTTCGCCGGAACCATCTACTGGGCGCGCGGCGACATCGAATACAACGCTCACCACCGGTCGATGTCGCCGACTGTAATTGCTCACGGCTCAGCGCTGGTCGGTCTTCTCTTCGCGGTGAAGGCTTGGTCCTATGGTCTCGACCGCTATCTGCTGCTCTACGGCGACAACGGCGTAGTCGTCGGCGCAAGCTATACCGATATAAATGTGGGGTTACCTGGCCTGTGGCTATTGATCGGGCTTTCGATCGTCGCGGCGTTCGCTGCGTGGGCAAATCTCCGGGTGCGCACATACCGGCTTCCTGCCATCGCGTTCATACTCGTCGGCCTCGGCTCTTTCGTGTTCTCCGGTGTAGTCCCTCAGTTGTTTCGGTACTTTTTCGTTAAACCAACCGAGTTGCAGTTGGAGAAGCCCTACATTGAACGCAACATTGCTCTCACCAGGCAGGCCTACAACCTCGATCAGATAGCAGCCAAGCCGTTTGCTGCCGAACAGAAGCTTACCCCGAGGACACTGGAGGCCAACAAGGCGACAATTGAAAATATCCGGCTGTGGGATTGGCTGCCTTTGTCGGATACCTACGCGCAGCTACAGGAGATCCGCACCTATTACAAATTCCATGATCTTGACGTTGATCGCTACTGGCTAGATGGTTCCTACCAAAGCGTGATGCTCTCGGCGCGCGAACTGCGGTCCTCCCTCCTCCCGCCTAACGCCCAGACATGGGTTAACCAGCATGTGCTGTTCACTCATGGTAATGGCGCGGTGATGAGCCCGGTCACCCGCAAGAGTACCGAAGGACTGCCGTTCTTCTATTTGCGGGATATTCCGCCTGTTGCAGATGGAGGTCCCAAGATCGACGAGCCGCGCATCTACTTCGGTGAGGAGAGCGACGACTACGTCATCGTGAAGGCCAGCATACCGGAGTTCGATTATCCGAAGGGGAAAGACAACGTCTATGCAGACTATGACGGCACTGGCGGCGTTCCGATCGGAACGATGGCGCAGAGAACGCTCTTCGCTTACCACTTCAACGACCCGAACTTGGTTCTTTCGAGCTACCTCACGAGCGACAGCCGGATTTTAATCCGTCGCAATATCAAAGAACGGGTGCGGGCGATCGCTCCATTTCTCAGGCTCGATCATGATCCATATCTAGTTATCAGTAATGGGCGGATGTTTTGGATGCAGGACGCCTACACGACGAGTCCCTATTTTCCCTCTGCGCAGCCTGTGCAAAATCTTGATCTCAACTACATTCGCAATTCGGTGAAGATTACTGTTGATGCCTATAACGGTACCGTCGATTTCTATCTGGTCGACCCCGGCGACCCGATTGCCGCGACCTACCAGCGCATCTTTCCGAGCTTGTTCAAACCATTCACGGCCATGCCTGCAGACTTGCAGAAGCATATCCGCTATCCGGAAGATATGTTCTTGATTCAGGCGCGACTCTATCAAACCTACCACATGGAGACGGCTGAAGTTTTCTATAACCGCGAGGATCTTTGGCAGTTCCCGCGACAGCCAGGCGGCGACGGTACCTCAATGATGACCCCTTACTATATCATCATGCGGCTGCCAGGCGAGCCGCAGGCCGAGTTCTTCCTCATGCTTCCCATGGTGCCGAGCCGCCGCGATAACTTGATAGCGTGGCTCGCGGCGCGTTGCGACCCGCCCGACTACGGCAAGCTGATCGTCTACGAGTTCCCCAAGGACAAGCTCGTCTACGGGCCGTTTCAGATCGAGGCGCGGATCAATCAGAATACGGAGATCTCACAACAACTCACGCTGTGGAATCAGATGGGCTCGCGAGTGATACGCGGCGCGAACTTACTTGTGATCCCGATCGAGAACTCGATTCTCTATGTATCGCCGCTCTATTTGCGAGCGGAGCATGGACATCTACCCGAGCTGAAACGTGTAATCGCCGCCTACGGTGAACATGTCGTGATGAAGGAGACGCTCGCCGAGGCCTTGGCCGCGCTGTTCATGGAACCCGGTCGGGCACCGGCAGTCTCAAGCGCAACAGAGGAGATACCTCTCACAAGCCCGGCGACAAGTCAGGCACGGGAGGCGCTCGATCGCTACAATCAAGCGGTGGAGCGACTGAAGTCCGGGGATTGGAAAGGTTTTGGCACGCAGTTCGATGCAATGCGTGAGGTCTTGGAAAGGATGAACCGGCGATCCACCGGCCATTAGTGCCCCGAATCTCTGCATTCGTACGTACCCAGTGGGGCCCCAAGGTCTGATGTGGGTTATTCGCGAGCTGGTCTAGCCAACAAACAAGCCGGCTATGTCCGCTTCGTGCGGGCCAACTTGCATCAATCCGAATTTGCTTGGTGCTGATGTGTCCGCGCTTTAGTTTCCCGGCCGATGCAGCGGGCAGTCAGGCCCATTTCAGGCGCGCGAGGATCGCGCGTCCCATCACCCAGTCCTTGTCGCTCTCCGACAGGAAGCTCAGTTCTTCGGTGAAATGGGTGACGCGCTGGCGGTAGCTGGCCTTGGCGAACGAGTTGGTGATGTCGGTACCCCAATAGCAACGTTCAGGACCGTAGGCGTCGAACAGGCGCTGCAGGTGCACCGTCATGTCGCGGAACGGATAGGGTTCGAGCGAGTTGCCGGGCGCACCCGACAATTTGACGCTGACGTTCGGATATTTGGCGAGCGCAACGGCCTGATCGATCGCCGCCGGGATCGCGGTGATCCTTGCGGTACGGCTCGACGAGTTCATGCCCATGTGGTCGATGATGAGCGTGAGCTGCGGGTGGCGCTCCGCGATGCGTCCAAACGTCGATAGCTGTCCCGGCGCAAGAAACATGACGGGCACTCCCGCCTTCTCGGCTGCGGGCCAGAACCAGTCGGCCGTCCCGTCCGTCAGCCAAGCCTTCGTGACATCATTGTTGAAGCTGACGCGGACGCCGAGCATTCCGGGCTGCTCCTTCCATTTCGGCAGCAGCGCGGCGGATTGCGGATTCTGCAGCGCGATGCGGCCCATGACGGCGAAGCGATTGGGATAACGCCTTGCCGCCTCGAGACCGTAATCGTTGCGGTCGCCGATCCAGGACGGCGGCACGATGACGACGCGATCGACGCCGGCCTGATCCATCAGCGGCACGGCCTTTTCGATCGTGAACGGCTCCGGCATCTGCGGCTTCGCGCCGGGGACCCATTTCCAATCCTCCGATTCCGCCTTCCACAGATGCACCTGGGCATCGACGATGGTGCGCTTGGCCGACTGGGCAGTCGCCTTTTGCGATGCCAGCGCCAAACCAGCGGCGAGCGGCGAGGCAACGATTTGCCGACGGGACAACATAAATCCTCCGTTCAGAATGAATGACTCTGCGATTTCTAGAGGGAAATGGCCTGAAACGGAGATTTTCATAGGGCTAAATCTGGATGCTGCCCATGTCCGCTCCGGGCGGTCATTCTCGACCGAACTGACTCTTTCGGTCCACGTCCGCTTTCCCCCCGATAGCGACCGAACTGCGGACATTGCTGGAGGTCCGAAAGGTGCCAGAGGCGGTAATTCGATCGCGTCATCCGCGCGAGCTAAAGCCTGTTTTTTATTGTGGGCACTCGGCTCCACTGTCTACCCAAGCCTGAAACAGCTTCCCGGCGGCTTCTTGGGATCCGGGGGCTGGCTCGCGGCCTTCGCCGGGACTCCAAGCCCAGGCGACAAGGTCATCCTTCGCCACATGCTCCTGCAACATCGCAAGATCGCGGCCACCGTTACGATTGGTGTCTTTCAACTGGCGGCATATCTCACCAAGCGATTTCCCTTCCCACGCCATGGATGATGGAGCGGCGCCCCAACGCGGATGTCCTGGGATACTTTGGTAAGATGCGGCCTCATGCAGCGTCACGTTATGTTCTGTATGACAGCCGGAACAATTCGTTGCGAAATGACCGTCCTCACCTCGCCACACTGGGGGCATGTGCTCGTGATGGTCAGCGCCCTGAAGCGGTCGGTCGCCTGCTGGATGGCAGTTCATGCACCGGGGATGTGTGAGCAGTCTTCCTATTTCCCCAAAGATTGCGCGGGAACGTCCCTTAGCATCTTGGATATCTTGAAAAGCCGCCGCCGGTCTAAGGTCGTTTTTCACATTTAGCGGATCGGCAGCGCCAAATGCAGTCACCCCACAGGCCATAACTGCGCTTGCTGCAAGTCCGATCAAAATGTTCGCAATCTGCTTGGCCATCAGGCCTTATAATTTCCCGTGCCAACATTGGTTCCGCGCCAGAGGGAGCCTAAGTTCCGCTATGGTAAATCGCGTCGGTTTGACGCTCCGCCCGTCACTTCCGGTCTACCCCTATCAACAGACATTTTCAGCATCCGTCGGCATGTCTCAAAGGTGCCATAAGACGACAACGCTCGGGTGCAGCGTTCTCGATTTTGTAAAGGTGCACTTGGCGACGTGACCCCTCTGACGAAGGCAATTTCTGCTTCAAATGTTGTCCACGTCTACGCCATTCGTTGCGAGAGTTGTTGGTCAAAAACGGGTAGATTTCGGATTGTTCATCGACGCTGAGTGTTTCGTGATGCGTCCAAGAAGCTCAGCCGCCTGAAAAGATGGTCATCGGGCGAACAAAAAAGCCTCGCGCTTCAGCGTGCCTTTCAACGGCAAACAATTGTTCGAGGTTAGGATTCCACGTTCACCAATGCCCGCACGGTGGAGCTATGGACCAAGGCCGACAGCGTCACGCTGTTTGACGAGGTAACCTACGGCGAAGCGAAATATCTCCATCAAGGGACAAAACCGGAATTGACCAGCCATGTGGCGATTCCCGGCATGGCTTCAGGATTTCCTGCCGCTTACCAGAGCTCGGTGGCAAGGAATTTAGCGCTCGGTCGCTGGATTGCCTCCCGAAGTTCGAATTCCGGAGTTATTGCTTTTCAAGTTTCGTAATCGTCTTGACGCCGCCCATCTCGGTTGCGGTGAAGACCACCTTATCTCCCGCCTTAAACGCGTTGAACACAAGGCCGTCCTGTACTTTGAAATCGTCGGCTGCGCCGCCCGTGGTTGCGCCAACAGTACCCCCTTGTGTCTGCTGAATTGTAATCTTGCCATTGGCCTCATCGACTTTAGTAATCGACCCCGTTTGCGCTTGTTGAGCCCAAGCCCCGGAACTCATGACAGCAATGGCCACAGCGCTCGTTAAAATGATTTTCGTAATTCTCATGGAGACCTCCCGATTTTTTGAACCATCGGCGTTAAGTGGTTCATCAGGGGATTGGTTCCCTCCTCCGGACATTATGCAGATACGGCACCGGCCTGGTGATGCGACTGTCACTGCATTAACGCGACCATCACGCTGATGTGTTTCTTGATGGTATCATCGAAGGACCGTCAAAATGGGCGATCCGACCGGTGGCCAAGTTCTCTTATGAAAGAGAGTTTGGCCAATCCGAGACGATATCCGGTCTGATCGCTCTCATTTGGCGGGTCCGCGACAACCTCAGTTTCGACGTCGGGCTACGTCAGGCTCTCGCGAACGGCCATCCAGTCAACGAAGTGCGTGCCGGATTGACGTTCGGCTTTCCTCTTCGATCGCTGGAGGGTCCCTCCGCCCGATACAGGTGATTCTAAACCTCAGGGCGAGTGCATTGCGATGCTAACGCTATCGATCCCAGGATTTCTGCTCCCATGGGTTTTGCTACGTCGAGTCCACCCCTGACACGGAACGATTGTGTGAAGCGGGGGTTGAGTTTCGGAGCACGTTTTGTCGACAAGCACGTTTTGCCGACAAGGAAGTGTCCCTCGTGATCGAAAGCCAGTGGCCAAATCAAAGACGAAGGTCAGTGACACTGACCTGACTAAAGAGGGACAAACAGCAACCAAGGAGCTTTTTCGTCATGCGCATCGTCACACTCACCACGTTCTTGTTGGCATCGTCGGCGCTTTATCCTGTTCTTGCACAAGATAATGCTAAACCATCGGTCAGCACGGAGCAGCAAAAAAGCATTGATCAGTCTACGCCCGACAACCGCTCGGTGGATCGCGATTGGAAGCTGAAACCGAGCGATGATCACCAGACCGTAGGTAAGACTGATGGGAAGAGCCCGGATAGCGCCGATCACTATGACCAAAAGATTGATCGCAACTGGCGAGCTGAACCCCGCAGTGACGACAAAAACCGGCAGTAATGCGTGCGGTTCGGTTGGCTCAAGTCGCAATAGCCCCCGAAAAAGGAGCGGGTCGGGACACGGTGTGGGTGCTAGAATGCAATTCCTGCTGTTCCTTGACGACCTCGCGAGCCATCGCTTTTCAGAAAGCCACTGTTGAGCGCTTCGATCGGAGATGGCTAAGCAGCTCTTTCTTGAGCACGCCAGGTGTTTGTACAAATAAGCTGCGGTAGATGGTCTCGCGTGACACCTGATTACACTCGTCTTCAGGATGCGTTCTTTTCAGCCAACCGGCTATCTGCTCGGGCGACCAATCCAATCTGAGCTTCTCCGCCACAGCTCGCCGTAGCCGCGGACTGTTCGCCAATTTACAACATTTTGGACGACGAGCTCGCGCCCAGGCATTCTCGTCCGCAAGCGACGCTCGGTAGCGATCATAGCCGCCATTGCAGCTCATTTCCCGGCTCACCGTCGAAGGTGAGCGGCCAAGCAACCTGGCGATCGATCGTGCCGATTGATGTGCCGTAACGCCTCTGGAAATCACCTCGCGTTCCGCGAGCGTTAATGCCAACCTCAAGCGACGCCGATCGCCTTCAGCGACTCTCCGCGCTTCCAGCGATCCCATAACTCCGTTTTCTCTGCCGCAGTAAACCCTCTATGAAATTTGTGGCCCATCAAACCACACTCCATCTCTCCTCCAAGATCATCAAACCACACTCCATCTCTCCTTCAAGATAAAGTGTTGCCTCGACCGGTTGAGACCACCCCCGCTCAACGGACATCTGTCGAGTCCGCCGACATGTCTCAAACGTGCAGAAGCAGACGTCAAATCTTGCTGCCGTGCACTGACTAAAGAATTGTTTATGGATCAAAGGTCTTGGAGTCTCTGAGACCTACGACTAGCTACCGGTATCAGTATTGGAGGAGACAGTTATGAAACATCTATCGATAGGAACTGCGTGTCTGGCAGTAGCACTCGCCGCGGCATCCCCGGCCTTGGCGTTTGGCGGACATGGCGGCGGTGGCGGTGGCGGTGGTAGCCACGGTGGCGGTGGCGGCCACGGTGGCGGTGGCGGCGGATTTGCAGGCGGCTTCGGCGGTGGCCACGGCGGCGGGTTTGGAGGTGGCTTCGGCGGCGGCGGTCGTGGCCTTGGCGGCGGCGGATTTGGCGCAGCCGGAGTCCGCGGCGGAAGCTTTGGCGCAGCCACAGTCCGCGGCGGAAACTTTGGCGGCAGCCTCGCGCGTGCGACGCCGACCGGCCCAGTCGGCTGGCAAGCTGGCCGCTTTGCCGGAAGCAGATTCGCAAACGGCGGCTTCCATCGCGGCTTCCACCATGGGCGAAGGTTCTTTGCCGGTGGATTCATTGGCCCCGATTTTTACGACGACTATTACGACTATCCGTACTACGCAGGCGACGATTCCTACTACGACAATAGCAACTGTTACATCGTGCAGCGTCGCGTGCACACCCGGCACGGCTGGCACCTCTTGCCGGTCCAGGTTTGCGGGTAACGCGGCATTTTTCGGCCTGTAGAACGACTCCGTTCTCGGTCAACTAAAGGCGAGGGTCGCGCGTGGCGGAGAAAATCGGGCGGCTTCGGTGTATTTTGCACCGAGACTGCCTTCTTGATGCCGTCAGCCGGTGCGCCGCTTGCTTCCTTCTGACTCAATTAGGCAGCTCACCTGGGCGCATGGATGCTCATGCATGTTCACGATGCTCACGGTCCCGGGGGCTCACGGTCCCCGGCCTGACGTTAGCGTTACGCCTATATCGAATGTCCGGTTTGGGTCCATTCGCGTCATTTTGGCTGTCAGTCCATCACTTCCGGTCTTCCCCGGATTGTGTTGCAAAAGGACTTTTGCGGCACGGGTCTCATATTCTCCGAGCCGTAGGCACGACGATTGAATGAATGATGTGGGGGACCACGTCGTCATGCGCCAAACTCACAGGCGATTCTGGTAGCGGGTTTGAGGCTCTATTGATCAGCGAGTGTCGCTCTTTTCGTTCTTTC
>Ga0193751_1002135_pt1 | contig 12184 bp, 9 predicted proteins | sample L1c2metaG_FD_143050 | JGI IMG/M metagenome (GOLD analysis project Ga0193751, IMG submission 143050) | Soil microbial communities from a riparian zone of the East river system, Colorado, United States - L1c2 | ecosystem: Environmental > Terrestrial > Soil > Riparian zone | place: USA: East River... | reverse complement strand
TTGACCGCCGCAATGCCGACCAGGCGGCCACCCGGGTGTATCCATACGCAATCTTCCGTATAAGCATTGCGCATCATGGCTTCGCGCTTCACTGGATCAAGCTCGATGAAGATCTCATCGAAGTTGTGGTGCATCAGTTCTGCAACTGTCATATTCTCTCCCTTGTTTTCTCTTTGCCAGTGTAACGATCTTTCCTTTGACCTTCTCGGCCATTCTTCCTGGCATTTCTCTCAAAAAGCTAAGTCCTTACATATGTAGAGCATGGAGTTAAGTACTTATTCTTCAATGCGTTAGCGGGAATTTTTTTTGGGGGGGGGGGAAGGGGTACAAAGTCCAATTAGTGACTGCTGTCGAAGCGGCTATAACGTTTGCGTCACTGGCCTCCGTCACGAAGATGAAAGCGTCCGCGTCACACCATTCGCGCCGTACTTCACTTCCGGATAGACTCGGTCAAACAAGACCCAAAGCGCTCCGATCACCACGAAAACGAAGTAGCTTCCCTCCGGCCCAACCGAGCCGCCCGTGAGCCAATCGGGACCGTGCAAGCTGGAGTTGAGCAGGTGCCCAGGCAGAACCTGCCCGCTGTCGGGAACGGAGTACAGAAAGCTTTCGCCCCAATCCCACGCCATGTGAAAGCCGACCGCCCACCACAGATCGCCCGTCCGCCGCAGCGTCAGACATAAAAAGAAGCCGATCAATCCCGCCGCCACGAGGCCAGTCTTTGCTTCGCCCGGATTGCCGCCGTGGATGTATCCGAATGCAAATGATAGAAGCGCCGCCGCCGGCCAGAAATTCATTCCCCGCGAGAGCACCCACTGCGAGTAGCCGCGCATGAGGAAGTCTTCAAAGAATGCCGTCAGCAGAAAAAGTACGGCGTAATACAACGCAAATTTCCAGATACTCGCGCCGTGCAGTTCCAACGCGCCGAGCTCAAACGCGCCGGCTCCGCGCAACGCCAACATCAGGACGCTCAGAGACACGATCCCCCACAGCGTCCCCACCCAGAAATTTCGCCGAAAGGCGCGCCGCGCGGGCAGGCCGAAGTCGCCGAATGGCCGGTCTTCAATGCGGGCCATCACGAAACCTGGCAGGATCGCGGCGAGCATCATGCTGAGTTCGATCATCATGCGCCCTGCGAGGTCGCTCAGATGCGGCCGGAGCGACGCGAGGAGCCAGACTTCCATTTGGAAAATGACAAACGCGATCGCCAGGTAAATCAGCCAGCGCGGGACGGCGTAAATTCCGTCCGGGCCGACAAAAAAATCGCGCAGCGGGGATCTGCGCCGCGCGCCCGCCGTTATCGGGGAAGCAGGTGTAGCCGCTCCAGCGCCGGTTTGGCCACTGGCAACTGCCGAGCTGCGCTCGGCTTGGACGAGCGAGGGCGCCCGTCCCCACACGACCGATTTATCATCCGTCGTCTGGGGCGGATCCGGCTCCGCGGAAGAAGGGGACAACGGTTTGTTATCCATCATCGTCCCGAACATGGTAAAACACTCGGTCCCGCTTTGTTGGGCCATATGTTGCGGCGATTTCTTCATTCCGATGCTTTCCGCGCACCGCAATTTGCCGCGGCCGCGATGCTGCTGGTCTATCTTTTGCAGTGCGTCTGGCTGGTACGCGTGCAAACGCTGCATGCCTCAACTCCGGAGTCCGACCAGGCTCTGCGTATCTACCAGGGCCTCGAGCAGTGGAAGGGCGGCGCCATCGCGGGAACCCCCGAATCGCTGCGTTCGGAAGCCGCCACCGGTCTGCCCTCCGCCGGCCGCGCTGGCCATCTCCGCTTGCGCGACGGTTACGATCAGGACCGCTCGCCGCTCTATTACCTCGTCGCGGCTGCGCCGCTTTTGGTGCGTCTCGGTTCGTGGTTGCCAGAATCGCTCCTACCGTTGCTCGCCGCATCGCCAAATCTGTTTTTCGGCGTGATGCTCGGAGGCTCGCTCTGGTACGTCGCACGTCGTCTGTATGGAAACGCCGGCGGATACATCGCGCTCGCCCTCTACTGCTTTTCGCCGGCCATGATCGTGAACGCGGCCGGCACGCACAGTCTGGGTGAAATGGGCGCGGTGTGGGGAGCGTTCGGGACCATCTTCACCGCCATCGCCGTGGCGCACACACTCTACGCTCCCCGGGAAGTTGTGCTGTGGAACTGGCGGCGCATTCTGCTTCTGGGGCTGTCTCTGGTACTGGCAGTGGGCAACCAGTTTTCGCTCGCGATACTGGCGCTGGTGATTTTGCCGCTCATGTTCTGGGTGGCACCGGTCCGGCCGCGCGCCATGCTCGCGATCTGGGCCACCGCAATCGCAGTCGCCCTGGTGCTGTTGTTTGCCGGATACTTTTTCGAACCTGGCTTGTCGTGGCAAGGAATGCTGCACGCGCGCTGGATCGACTTCGAAGCGGCGGCATTTGGAATTTCTGTCTCATATCGCAACGCTTTGCAAACGATCTTCCGCAACAGCCCGCCCCTGATGCTCGCCCTGCCTGTCGCTTTGATCGCATACCTGGGATGGAAACGCACCCGCTATTTCGGCAACTCCGCTCCGCTGCTGATCGCGGCACTGATGCTCATCCTGGCCCTGGGCGCTCCGAATTTTCCGGGACAAGGGTTCCATCTGATCATGCTCGTGTTCGTGTTTGTCTTCGTCAGTGGAGTGTTCGCCGATCTGCTGGAGACTCAACAAGGCCTGCTCGTAACGACTAGCGTGTGCGGATTGTTGACCGCATCTGCGATCTGGAATCTGTGGCAACTGTGGCGCGCCTGATTTCCCTGTAGAGACGCGGCTTGCCGCGGCTTGCCATTTCCACGCTGCCGGAGACGGGGCAAGCCCAGTCTCTACAGGGTAAAATGACTGCTTACGACATTGGCAAGGATCAACTCTAGATGAGCACTGCGACCCCGACTCCAATATCGAAGACCATCTATGTAACTCGCACCGGGCTGCCGCTCAGTTTCACGCTCGAATGGCCTTTCCGGCATGCCACGTCCGGCGCGGACTTTGACGTTCTGCACACGGTGGTCAGGCTGGAAAATTCTGAAGACCTGCGCGCGCTCGTGGCCGTGAATCTTTCCGTCACGCTGAGGGAAGCGCTGCCTTCGCTTGAACCAAAAGATACGGAAGGTCCGGTGATCAATGCGCTACGCAAGGAGGTGGACCACAAGCAGACGGAGTTCGTGAAATCCGGCAAGCTGGTGCCGCTGCCTTTCTCCAGCCGCCACTACAATTTCAAACTCAAGCAGTGGGTTTTTGGCAAGGCTACCGACGAAGAAATCGGCCGTATGATCGAGCGCAAAGTGTATTGGCAGACGCGCTTGGTAGGCGGAGATGTGTGGCTGGGCGACCCGACTGAGGCTCTCTACGTCGATACCACCCTCGATCACATTGCTGAAATCGCTGCCGGACTTGCGCAGCAGGGACTCTTCACGCTGGCGCGGCGTCACGCGACGGCGCTTCCCGCCCTGATGGAACAGAGAGACCGCTTCGAATCTGAGATGGCTGCGGCCCTCCGGGAGTTGGAAGAAAAACACGCTTTTGAGCGCGGGTAGGGCTGGTGGTTCAAGCCCCTAAAGGGTGCGCGCGAGAATTCGGCCATCCCTCCGGGACTGGACTCAAGGGCGCGATGCCAGCTACCACACCCGGCAAGCGTTCTCCCGCACCATCGGCTGCCCCGGCTTGCAGTGGAACGCTGAACGAAATTCCGTCATGTTTGCGGCCACGCCATTTGCCCGGTATTTCTCTGGCGAGTGCGGATCCACCGTCGCTCGCAGCCGCTTATTCTCTTCGCGCTCATTGGTGCACCAGCTTTGCCCGTAGGCTACGAAGAAGCGCTGCTCCGGAGTCAGCCCATCGAGCGGCTCCAGCTTTTGATTTTTCGTGTCTTCCTTCCACGCCAGATAGGCCAATAGCGTCCCGCCGAGATCTGCCAGATCCTCGCCGTTCGTCAGTTTACCGTTGATCTTGATGTCGTCGATGATCGTGTATCCGGAATATTGGTCAACCACGCATTGGGCGCGCTGCTCAAATTCCTTGCGGTCGGCCTCCGTCCACCAGTTGCGCAAATTTCCCTGCGCGTCGAACTGGCTGCCCTCGTCGTCAAACGCATGGGTCAGTTCGTGGCCCATGGTGGCGCCGGTGTCACCATAATTAGGAGCAGCGTCCGAGAGCGCGCTGAACAGCGGAGGTTGCAGCACTCCGGCGGGAAAGTTGATGTCGTTTTTCTGCGGATCGTAATACGCATTGACTGTGGGCGGCGACATGCCCCACTCCTTGCGGTCGACCGGCTTACCGATTTTCGCGAGCCAGCGGCGAAACTCGAACCAGGACGCTCGTTCCGAGTTTCCGATTTCGTCTCCGCGCACTATTTCCAGGGCGCTGTAGTCGCGCCAGGCGTCCGGATAGCCGATCTTGTTCGCGATCGTGTGCAGTTTGGTGAGCGCCTGCTCCTTCGTCGCCGCTCCCATCCACGGCAGGGCCTGGATCTCGCTTTGCATGGCTGCTTCGATCTCTCTCACAATCTTCAACGCTGCCTGTTTCGCTTCCGGACTGAAATACTTTGCTACGTACGCCTGGCCCAGCGCTTCTCCCAAGTCGTTATCGACATCGTTTGTGCAGCGCTTCCAACGGGGCGGCAACTCCTCCCGTCCCCGAAGAGTCTTGCCGTAGAAACTAAAATCCTCTTTCACGAACGCAGCGGAAAGGTCGCTGGCCGCATTGTGCGTGGCGTGCCACCGCAGATACGTTTTCCAGTCCGCCAGGCTTTCTTTTTCGATCTCTTCACTCATGACATGGAAATAGTCCGGTGTCACCACGTTAAGCGACCCAAGCGATGCCACACCGGTTTTTGTGAAATACATGTTCCAGACGAAAGATGGCGCCAGTTTTTGCAGCTCCTCCACGCTCATCTTGTGATAGAGCTTGGGAGGATCGCGCCGTTCGACGCGAGTCATCTGGCCTTTGGCTAGCGCTGTTTCAATCCGCATCACTGCCGCTGCTTCCGTGGACGCATCGGCCGGCTTGTCTCCCAGCAACTCAAACATCTTTGCGACATGCGCCAGATAGGCTTTGCGCAGTTCTTCGGATTTGGCATCGTCCTTCAAATAGTAGTCACGATCCGGCAGGCCGAGTCCTCCCTGATCGGCCTCGGCGATCACCTGCGTCGAGTCCTTGAAGTCCTGATTCGAGCGCAATGTGAAGAGCGTGCCTCCGCCGTAGAGCGAGGGCGGAAACTGTGCGGTCGCGACATACTCAGCCAGATCCTGCTTTGAGTTCAAATGCGCGATGCGCTCCAGTTCCGGCAGCAGCGGCTTGGCCCCGAGCTTCTCAATCGCCCCTTCATCCATGCATGACGCGTAGTAATCGCCGATCTTTTGCGTGACATCGTGCGTGACGTCGTGCTTCACAGCATCCCGCGCGCCGTTCGTTTTTCCCGCCTCTTCCAGAATCGTCCTCAACTGGGCGCGATTATCGTCTTCGAGCTTGCCGTATGTGCCCCAGCTCGCCTGATCGGGCGGGATGGGATTCTTTTTGATCCAACCGCCGCAGGAGTACGTATAGAAATCTACGCACGGGTCAATGGTTCTATCCAAGGCGGAAACATCGAGCACCGGCTCGGAGGAGGAGTGTTGGGCGGAGGCGGGCACGGCGGCCGAAAGAGCCACTAGAAGCAGAGCGGAGATTTTCCAGGTCATAACGTTTTAAGGCGCAAAATTGCTCTCTGAGATTATCGCTTCTTTCAAAACTTATCCAGCGTCAGCGACCCGTCGCTGGTGTGCGCATGTGTCGACCCAGTAGTTAGACGCGAGAACGAGACATTCGTTAGGGAGGTTTATAACAAAATCGGCGAGTTGGTGCTTACGGGTGTTCCACGCGGCCAAACAGATGCAAAGTGGCGTGATCCAGAACCGCCAGCACGACTGTCGCGATCGCTTGTGCTTCCCGACAATCTCGCGCACTGAACGATCTTCTATACAAATAGCACCGGGCAACGATACTCTACGTTGGTACCCTCATCGTTGGTATCCTCTCTATATTATTGCTCTCTACTTATTAACCACAACTTACACCCCTACGTTTCTATCCCCACATAGCAGACGCGGCCCACGATATAGTCTCCGGGCTTCTGCCCGTGTTCCATGGTTACTACTTCAATCGGGTAGGAGGGATTGTGCGGACGCAGGATCAAGTGACCGTCCGCGGTTTCGACATACCTAATCATGCAGGTTTCATCCTTACATATGGCGTACATGTTACTTTCGCCCCTGCGGTAGGGAGTTAGTGAATTATAGTGGCGGTCAAGCAGCAGGGCGGCGCCAGGCATGGTGCGGGGATACATGCTCATGCCCCCCTGCGCATCTGCCTTGATGATAACAAAGCGTTCCCAGCCCTTGCGGTCACCTTCCACATCCTCCCTCAGGCGCTTCAGGAAGCTCTTCTTAAACTTCAGGACCTCCTTGACGTGCATGCTCATAATCAGCGCTTCGGAGGCTGCGATATGCGGGTCGGCGACCACCACGTTGTCGAATTCGTCCTCACCCGGCGGGAGGATCGAGGCGCGCTTGTTGACTTCGGCTGGATCGATAAGATCCAGCACCGAAAGATGTTGGACGTTGAGAACTCTGTCCATTCCTTCCAGGCTAAGTCCGCGTTTTCGGTTCAGGAAGTTGGAGATGTGGGCTTGCTTGAAGCCGGTCTGTTCCGCCAGACGCAAGCCTGTGAGTTCCCCTGCGTCAATGCATTCCCACAGGGTCTTGCGAAGATTTTCTTGCAGCATGCGGAATTTCATCGCGGGAGTATAACACGTTGCAATAGCCAAGGGCTATTGTTAACACAAGTATAACATCCATAAGGGAATACAGTTCTTGACTTACTCGCCTATGAGCTATACAGTAATTTAATTATATGTCTCATAATGCACTTATACTTCAGGGAAGGTTTCCAGCCATGATAGAAGTACAATCACATGAAAACGAAGAAAAAAGTTTCGGGGAGTTCCGCCGGAAGATACGCGCGGCTGAAGTGCTCTCGGCAGCGATGCAGCGGTTGTTGCAGTCGATTCACTTCAACGGGCGTTTGAGCGTCATTGTGCAGAATGGGCAGGTGCTAAAGTCCGGCTATGAGGAGGGGTACTTCCGACAATCACAGACGGGAGTCACCGCCAGACTGCAGTAACTGCATCATTCCTAAATAAATAGCATTACAGGTCATCGTAAGAGAAACGAGCCCTGGACCGAGCAATCGGTGCCGGGGTTTTTTATTTTTGGTGAATTGTTTGTCATTTCACATAGAGAGGCAATCATGGACTTCATAGGCACGATGGAAGGCTCAGAGATCCACGTCGAACTAAAGTATTGCGAGCGGTGCGGCGGATTATGGCTGCGGCCGCAGGGGACAAATGGAGTGTATTGCGCCACTTGCCGCGCGTGTTTGGCGGCAATGCCGAACCCTGGAGAGGCGCCGCCTCGCAAAGCGCGCTCCCGCCGCAAGGCGCGCGTGCACGGAAAGGACGTTCAAAGAGAAGACCTGCAGAGCCCCGCCCGTATTGAATATCTGCAGGGCGTAGCAGCGATGGAGGTGTGGGCATGAAAAGTGCACAAACGACGAGCGCACAGGCATGGAGCCTGATGGGACAGGCGGAGCAACCACCGTCGGTGCTATTTGGCGAAACGGAAATGGATCTGTGGCCCTACCGCAGGCGCACGATAGCGCTGCTACGGCGGTATGCGCGGGCGTCGGTCGAGGTGGGGAGGCTGCCGTCGCTGCTGGGACGCGAGTTTTTCCGCTCACGGGTCACGTCGTACACGATGAGAAACTTTGAAGACGTCGTGATCTTTGTGGCCGATATGGAGAAGGCAATCGAGAAGTTGAACGCAATCGAAAAAAAGCTGCTGGCCATGAATGTTCTGGAGGAATACACAATACCCGAGGTGGCGCGGCTGCTGGGATGTACCCAGCGGACGGTCGAGCGGTTCCTCCAGGATGCGCTCGATCAGCTCTCGCGGATCCTCCTCGCAGGCGGTTTGATGGAAAAATTACCGTCAGTTACGGGAGGGTCAAAAACTTGTCAAGAGGGTAAGAATTACAATTTCGACGTAAGTGACTCAAACGAAGGCAAAAATAAATATCGAAAAGTTGGCGGTACACCCCCGTCTGATTTGATATCCTAAACTTAAGAGTCGAATAAAAAGAAAAACTCTGAAGGGCGCGACGCAAATCGCGCCCTTTTTCTATTTAGGGCACCATCCATGACAGCGTAAGGTGACGGGAAAGGTGACGTAGAATCAGAATAATCGTCAGACGCAGATTGAGGATTGGGTCGGGAAGGCGAACGGAACGCGGCATGGACATGACCTGGGTCACGGAACGAGTTGCGCTGGGCGGTGGGATATGGAATGCGCGGAACATGGAAGAACTGGCGCAATCGGGTGTGACCCACGTCCTCAACATGCAGATCGAGTTCGATGACCGACCGCTCGCGGAGCCGCACCGGATCCGCGTGCTGTGGAATCCGACCGACGACGATTTCTTGCCGAAGCCCCCAGAACTGCTGAAACGCGGCGTCGATTTTTCGCTGGAAGCGCTGGACGACCCGGAGGCGCGGCTTTACGTTCATTGCGCCGCAGGGGTGCACCGGGCTCCGATGATGACATTGGCAGTATTATGTGCGATGGAGTGGGAAATCGAAGCGGCCATGGCGCTGATCGAAACGCGAAGGCCGGTGGTCGACTTCGCGGATGTGTATGTAGAGAGCGTGCGGCGATTTCTGGAGTCGCGAGTTGAGAGCCAGCCGCGGAGTTCAGACTAACAATCGGAATTGCGTTGGGAGGAAATATGCGAAAGGGGCGCCGCTCGGCAGAGCGGCTTTCTTATTGGCCCGAGTTGGGGTCGCGCGCGCTCACGAGGAGAGAACAAGAGATGCCCAGATCGTTCGCGGTGAACAACAAGTGTTTTCCGATGGCGGCGAAGGTCGTGATTTCGCTGGTGTTGGTTGTGGTGATGTCGCTGACGTTGTCGACCAGGTTGCAGGCACAAGGGCCAGCGCTCACAACGGTCAGCGGAACGGTGTATCGAGCTGACGGAACCACCGCATCGGGTACGGTGTTGATTTCATGGCCGTCGTTCCAGACCGCAGAGGGAGACGCTGTGGCGGCGGGCAATCTGAGTGTGACGATAGCACCACTCGGTGCATTTACGGCGCAGCTGGTTACCAACGTGGGCGCGTCTCCGGCGGGAACTTATTATGTTGTGGTTTTCCAACTGGATGACGGAACCGTCCGGACGGAATATTGGGCGGTTCCGGCGACATCGCCGACGACGATTGCTGCGGTGCTGACGACACCGGGTACAGGGCTGGGAAACTCCGCCGCGACGCAGCAGTACGTGAACGCGGCAGTGGCGAATCGCGCGCTCGACGCCACGGTGGTGCACCTGGCTGGAACGGAAACAATCAGCGGCGCGAAACAGTTTGCCGTGCCTCCGGCGCTTCCGGCGCCGGCCGGCGCCAATGACGCTGCGAACAAGGGTTATGTGGATGCGGCAGTGGCGAATGTAGGCGCGGGATCATTTGTCTCCAAGGCGGGGGATACTATGACTGGTCCATTAACCCTGCCCGCAGATCCGTCCGCACCTAACCAGGCTAGTGACCGGCACTATGTGGACAGCGGGCTTTCGGTGAAAGCGGACGTGGTGAATGGGACGGTTCCGTCCGGCGAGCTGGGAGCGGGAATCGCCAGCTCGGCTACTTGTTTAAACGGTAACTCGACGTGGGGATCCTGTGGTAGCGGCGCGCCGGCCGGCATTACTTATGCCACGACGGCGCTGAATTGGACGCAGACCATTTCCAGTTCATTAACAGGCGGGTCACCAGGAACCGTACTCCTTACGCCTTGCCCAACGGGGGTGGACTATACCTCTGGCGCGGGGTATCAGGTCTATATCACAGATGGTGCGTCGAGCGAAGCGGTTGCGGTGACCAGTGGGTCTACGGGTGGCGGAAATTGTTCGATTACCTTTACCCCGTTCTTCACCCATACTTCCTACACCATCGGTTCGGCATCGTCGGGAATTCAGGAGACGATCAACGCGGCGTGCGGGACAATGTCAACTACTTACTGGAATAGTCAGTGCAATGTGACTATTCCAGCAAACGGTCCATATCTTGGCAGCGGGCCGTTATGGTCGCTCAACAATTACAACGTCTACGGGACGATCTTTTTCCACTCCAACCAATCCGTCCTGAACGGCCGGGGCGTGTCCCTAAATTGTCTGGGGCGTGGTCCGTGTCTCCAAGTGGGCGATCAGATCAAAACGACTGAATATCAAAACGATACCGTCCAGGGACTTGCTTTCCGCGCTCCCAACAACAATTCGGCCAACCCCGCTTATAACGGTTGCGCCATCACCCAGACGCAGAGCACGGGAACGGTCGCGACCATTACCACGGCCAGCGCCTGCGGCTTCCGTCCTGGAGATTTGGTCACCATTCAGTTCACTGACAACGGTATGTACTGGGGCGATGCCATCGTGGCGACGGCTTCGGGAACGACATTCACCTTCAGCAAGCACTTTATTTCGACCGCCACCGCTCAGAGCACGCCGGGGGTAGTGGCTCTGGCCTACGACGCCATCCTTGACAATGCACAGAATACACATTTCCAGGACATCCAGTATGACAATACGGGGGAGTCGGGCAGCTTTAACAATTTCTTCGATTTTTGGGATGACGAAAACGCTCTCGTCGAACACTTCAACAACAATGGAATCAACTTAACCCGCAACGTGAACTGGACGGGAGCCTTCCTTTATTCCGGTGGCAATCCCATCGGCCCCGCGGGCAATCCCACGCAGCAGTGGGCACCGGTCATTACGCTGCGGGATTCCACCATCACCGCCCAGTTGTCGAACGGGGTTACGGTCGACAACTCGAACGGCCTGTACATCGAAAATACGGTGATTCAGGCGTCGGGTCCGTGGCAAGTGAAGTCCTCGAACATTCGGGGGAATTATCAGGGAGCCTATCTCAAGAACATTTATTCGGAGTCGAACCCCGGTCTGAACCCTTCTTGCTCGCCAGGTCCGTGCTACTCGCCGTTTGCGGGAACGGGTACGGCTGGTTTGATCGCGGGTATCACGAGCGGGGCGGGGAATTTTGAAATCTCCGGGGGCAGCAGTCTCTCCGGGGGATTTGCGAGCGGCGGTTCCGGTGGCGCGCCTTACTCCTACTTCATCGTGGCCAACGATTGGACGGGAGCGAGTTGCGGAAGCGGGACGCACACGCAGACCTCTCCCATGCAAGTGCTGAATTGGAGTTCCACCGGAAGCGACTCGATCCCCGTTCACTGGCCGAGAGTCGCAAATCAACTCGACTCCATCTGCTATGACGTGATTCGCATGACGACCCCCGCTGGAGTTACGGGCGCAGGCACATTCCCTTATCCAGGAGGATGTCCGGGCGGGATCGGGGGGACCTGCGGATATGTGGCGCTGGGATTGACCCAAGCAACGGCCTGCGGCGGGTCATTAGTTTGCGCCTACACGGATAATGGGGCATCATCCACTTCCGCGTACACGGTCCAGCAAGGCAACTACAGCGGCCAACTCAACTTCTGGCCCGGTGCTTTGGTATCTGTCAACCGGACGGTGACAACCGAGGTAGAACAAGGCCCAGTAGTGGGCGTTGGATTGAATAGCAACCCGATTCAGGTTACACACAACTGCTCTGCTTTCGGGCAGGCATCGCCGGGGGGTTATACCACCTGCCTTGCAAGCATCACGACCGCGAACAACGCCGTGAAGAACCAGACGGCCACGATTCTGACGGATGGCGGAGAGACGGGTGGCGGAATGACGCTTACTAAGGGAAGGCTGAACTTCGCTACTTCGCCTTTCATCACGATAGGTCCGCACCATATCATCACGCTGATTGATTCGCAGCCTGCGCTGACCCAAGCAACATCAGTATATCGGCCACCCGCGAGCGCTAATGATGTGTGGATCGGGACCGACGTGCCGAGTGGCGGAGTGGGATTGACTCTCGGGCAGCTTGCGTTTGGAGCCCCGGTCTCGATCACGAATTACATCGCTCACACCGGCGATGGCATAACCGCGAATTGGCTGGAAAGGTTGAGCGCATCGCTGAAAGAGTTCAACGTTCCGGCAAAATTCGATCAGAGCGTTACGCTCGCCGGTCTGTC
>Ga0193751_1002134_pt1 | contig 12191 bp, 9 predicted proteins | sample L1c2metaG_FD_143050 | JGI IMG/M metagenome (GOLD analysis project Ga0193751, IMG submission 143050) | Soil microbial communities from a riparian zone of the East river system, Colorado, United States - L1c2 | ecosystem: Environmental > Terrestrial > Soil > Riparian zone | place: USA: East River... | reverse complement strand
CTGGCTCGGGCCGTCGATGCCATAGGCCCAATGCAGGCCGGTGTTGAACCATTGCGGCGAATTCGGCGCCACCATCTGCATCGCCAGCATGTAGCGGTGCTCGTCGAAGAAGGCCTGGGCGTCGGCTTCCGAGGAGAAGTAGCCGCCCTTGAAACCCCAATAGGTCCAGGTGCCGGCGAGCCGGTCGAAAACCTGCTTGGACGATTGCTCGCCGATGAAGCGTTCCTTCTCGGGCAGCGCGTTGAGCGCCGCTTCATCGGCAACACTGCGCCACAGCCAGGACGGGACGGTCTCCTCCTCGACCTTCTTCAAGCGCGCGGGCACGCCGGCTTTGCGGAAATATTTCTGCGCCAACACGTCGGAGGCGACTTGCGACCAAAGCTCGGGCACTTCCACGTTCTCGGCGTGGAATACGACGGAGCCGTCCGGGTTGCGGATCTCGCTCGTGGTCAGACGGAAGGCGATGTCCGCGTACGGGGACTGTCCCTCTTTGGTGTAGCGCCGCTCGATCCGCATTTTCTGCCCCTTTCTTTCAGTTTCTCATATCGGCGGCCTTGCGGAATACCCGCTTGAATATAAGCCACCGACGGCTTTCCCGCGACGTGGTGGCGAACGTTCGCCACCGCGTTGGCCTCAACCCCGTCGTTCTGTCGACACCCATCCCGCCCGGCCTGTTAGCCGGGCCTTCGTTCGCCACGTCCGAGTCCCGCCACCAGGTCCCGCCGGAGGCAAAGAGACTTATGCCTCGCGCTGGCGTGCAGCGCGGTGCCCGTCCCAAACCCCTTTTTGGAGAGCCCGGCGGACTTCGATACCCGCGCGCCGAACTTTCGAAAGCTAGGCCAAGCCGGCCGCGCCCGTCAAGAGTTAGTATCAATAGGTAAAGGAACCCACCACATGTGGGGATAGCGGGGACGAATCGGGAGGGGATGCGCAAGTATCGGAGATTCGTAGAGAATCTCAAAGGCAGCGATCTCGGACCGGCGATTTGGGTGTGCGCAACCCGCCCTCGGAGCGATTTTTTGTGCCGTCAGGAGCCACCTCGATCGGGCGTTTCGCGCGACATGGTTTCCGCATTCAAAACGGAGCTGTCACCGTCCCGTCACGCAATGACGGGGATTTTTTGCTGATTCTGAGTGAGAGGGCCTGACAAAACCGGCATTTCCGTCGTCCGCGAATGAACGATGCACGGTAAGCCCTTGAAACGACTTGGCGACTCGACGGTAGGTAAAAGTGCACGCGGCATGCACGGAACTCGGCCGCGATTTTTGCCGCGGTAACCGGCCGCTGCCGCCCGCTCAGCGCCGGCAGAGCGGCACCGGCGCATCGCGACAGCGATTAACCTTAAAGAAGTCTTACTTTTACCCTCGCCTTGGCTTTCCTTGACGGGGCGGGAGAGGGGCGCCGATAACCTTTCATTAATGGTCGGGTGTGAGTTCCAGCGTCTGGTTCGCGCAGGGCGTATCGGTGCTTGGGCCGCCCTGGTGGCCGGCTGCACTCAAATCCTCGGCTGCGCCCAAACCATCCATAACGATCCGATCAACGCGCGGCTCACCGCAAGCCCGCAGCAGGAGGCGGCCGAGCTCGGCGTCAATACCAAGCCGACGTTCGACGACACCGTGGTCGCGGTGACGTTCTCCGGCGGCGGCACCCGGGCCGCGGCATTTTCCTTTGGCGTGCTGCAAGGCTTTGACGAAACGCGGCTCGACAATAGCGGCCGCGCCACGTCGCTGCTCGACCAGCTCGACTTCGTTTCCGGCGTCTCCGGCGGCTCGGTGCTGGCCGCCTATTACGGCCTGAAGAAACGCGCGGCGATGACCGACTTCAAGCAGCGCTTCCTGCTCGCCAATGGCGAGGAGGCGCTGCAGACCGATTTGAGCTTTCTCAACCTGGCGAAAGGCTTGAGCGGCGGCATCAACGACACCACCGGATTTCCGCGCTGGCTCGACGCCCATCTGTTCGGCGGTGCGACGTTCAAGGACATGACCAGGGGCGGCACGCCCGAGGTCTGGATCAACGCCTCGGACATTTACAATCGCACGGCTTTCATTTTCGCCGACGTGACGTTCCGCGCACTGTGCAGCGATCTGGCGAATTATCCGCTCTCGCTCGCCGTGGCGGCGTCAGCGGCCGTGCCGGTGGTGTTCGCGCCGGTCGTCATCCAGAACTATCCGGGCGGCTGCCCGGCGGAGCTGCCGCCCTGGGTCGAGCGCGTGCGCAACGACGACACCGCCGCACCCCTGATCCGCGCCTATGCCGATGCGCTGGAGCGTTACCGCACCGGCGATATCAAATACGTCAAGCTCTTGGACGGCGGCATCGTCGACAATTACGGGCTCGCCGGCTTCACCATTTCGCTGTTGGCGGCGAACGCGCCCTACGGGCCGTTGCCGCCGCGCGAGGCGGTCAAGCTGCGGCGACTGCTCTTCCTGGTCGTCGATTCCGGCCGCGGACCGTCGGGGACCTGGGCGCAGACCGTCGCCGGGCCGGCCGGCGTCGATCTCATCAATGCCACGTCCGACACCGCCATGGTCTCGAGCGCCATCGGCAGCTACACCTCGTTCGACACCACCATGGACCAGTGGCGCAACAATCTGGTGAATTGGCGCTGCCACCTCTCCGACGCCGAGCGCAGCCGCCTCGGCGCGCCGGCGGGATGGAATTGCAAGGACGTGAAATTCTTTGTCGGCCGCATTTCGTTCGATCAATTGGGCCCGGATCGCTCGGCGGCGCTGAACGCCGTCGAGACCCGGCTGAAGCTGCCGCCGGATCAGGTCGATATGCTCATCTCGGCCGGCCGCGACGCGCTCAAGGCCAACAAAGTGTTTCGCGAATTTCTCAACGCCGGGCCGCGTTTGCGGCCGCCGCCACTACGACCGCGTAGCGCGCCGGTGGCGGACGCCGCGCCAGGTCCTCAAGAAGCTGGCCCGCAAGAAGCGCACGCCGCCGAAGAGCAGCCGCAATGACGCCACACCAGCACTGCCGGCTTGATTAAGCCGCCATTTAAGCGTTGAATTTTGACCTGTTCCAAACGGCGGCCATAACGCCGGCAAACTTGCTTTCGCGGGAGGAAAAATCATGGACGAGATTCAACGGCGCGCCTTCATGAAGGGCGCCGCCATCGGCGCGCTCGCGTTTTCCGTCGGCGGCACCGAAGTTTTGCTGACACCGCGCCAGGCGCAGGCGCAAAACGTTGCGCTGCGCACGCTCACCCCCGAACACGCGGCCACGCTGGGCGCCATGGGCGAGGCGCTGGTTCCCGGCGCCAGGGACGCCGGCGTCGTCAATTTCGTCGATCAGCAGCTTTCGATTCCAGCGGAGCAGGCGCTGCTCGAAGCGCGCATCATGAACGTGCGGCCGCCTTACGCGAATTTTTATCGCTCAGCGCTCGGCGCCATCGAGGGCGCGAGCCAGGCCAAGTTCAGCAAGGCCTTCACCGCGCTGACCGCGGCCGAGCAGCACGACTTCATCGATCTCATGCGCCAGAACAAGCTCGATGGCTGGAAAGGCCCGGGCTCGCCCTTCGTCTATTTCCTCCTTCGCACCGACGCGGTCGATGTCGTCTACGGCACCATGGAAGGCTACGCCCACCTCGGCGTGCCCTATCAGCCGCATATCGCACCGACGCAGAGCTGGTGAGGAGCGCATCATGGCTACTCAAGATTCGGCCAACGAAAAAGTCGATGTGGTGATCGTCGGCGCCGGCGCTTCCGGCTCGGTCTATGCCGCGGTGCTGGCCAAAGCCGGCAAGAAGGTGGTGCTGCTTGAATCGGGGCCCGATTGGCAGCTCGGCGATCTGATCAGCTCGGATTTCTGGGGCCGCCGCGTTAAGCCCGCGGGGCCGCCGTTCTTGCTCGAAGGCAAGAATCCGTATGGCTATGTGTACCAAGCCGGCTGGGGTGTCGGCGGCGCGGCGCTGCACTACTTCGCCAATTTCCCGCGCCTGATGCCGAACGACTTCAAGGTCAAAAGCACTTACGGCAAGGGGCTCGACTGGCCGATCGATTACGCCGACATCGCGCCATACTGGGACAAGGTCGCCGACGACGTCGGCGTCTCCGGCGATGCCAAGGCCGAGGAAATCTGGCGGCCTGCTGGAAAACCCTATCCGATGCCGCCGATGAAGACGTTTCCGGGCGGCGACGCCTGGAAGAAAGGTTTTGCCGCCGTCGGCCTGCGGCTGACGCCCGCCGCGGTCGGCATCAACTCGACGGACTACAAAGGCCGGCCGGCCTGCATCTATGACGGCTGGTGCCATGTCGGCTGCCCGATCGGCGCGCTGTCGAACCCGCTGGTCACCTATCTGGGCGACGCGCGCAAAGCCGGCGCCGAGGTGCGCGCGCACGCGACGGTGACGCGCGTCCTCACCAGCGCCGACGGCAAGCGTGTCACCGGCGTCGAATATTTTGACGCCAAAAAGGAAAAGCAGGTGCAGGAGGCGAGCATCGTCGTGCTCGCCGCCTGGTCGGCGCAGAACCCACGACTCATGCTCAATTCGGCGACCGACAAGCACCCGAACGGCCTTGCCAATGCCAGCGGGTTTTTGGGCAAATACCTGACGGCGCATTTCTCTTCGGGCACTTCCGCGATGTTCGACGAGGATCTGCAGCCCTATATGGGAACCATCGCGGCGCAATATTTCTCCTACGACCTCTACGACAAGAACGCGCACAAGGACAAAGGCGCGTTCGGCTCGACCTTCATGGTCGCCGGCTCGGCGCAGCGCTACAGCGCGCTCGGCGGCGTCGCCAATTCCAGGGTCGATCTGTTCGGCGCCGACTTGGCCGCGTTCATGAAACGCGCCGCCCGCGGCTATACCCGCATCGGCGCATTCGGCGAGGAAATGCCGGTGATCGACAACCGCGTCGAACTGGCGAGCGACAAAGACGAATTCGGCATGCCGCTCGGCAAGATCACCCACAGCTTCAACGACGACGCGGTGGCTCTGTTCAACGCCAATTTCGACAAAGGCCTCGAGATCGCCAAGGCGACCGGCGCCAAGGAGGTCTGGTCGAACAAGGGTACGATGCCGACCATCCATCTCATGGGCGGCACCATCATGGGTCACAATGCCAACGACTCGGTGACCGACAGCTACGGCGCCACCCACGAGATCCCCAATCTCTGGATCGCCGGGCCCGGCATCTTCCCCACCAGCGGCGCGCCGAACCCGACCTACACCATCTTCGCGCTGTCGCTGCGCGGAGCGGAGAATTTGGCGAAGAATTGGGGGACGTTCGCGGGGTGAGTCATTCCGGGGCCGAGCGCAGCGAGGAACCCGGAATCCATAACCACCGTCAGCGAATATGGATTCCGGGCTCGCGGCTTTCAGCCGCGCCCCGGAATGACGGCGTTGAAAATTTTATTCCGCTGCAGCCTTCGAGTGCCCAAGCCGCTTATTGAGCGACTTCAACAAATCCTCCGCGGCTTCGGCGATCACCGTGCCGGGCGGGAAGATGGCCTCGGCGCCGGCTTTCTTGAGCGCCTCGTAATCCTGCGGCGGCACCACGCCGCCGACCACGATCATGATATCGCCGCGGCCTTGTTTGGTCAGCTCGGCCTTGAGCTCAGGCACCAGGGTCAGATGCGCGGCGGCGAGCGAGGAGACGCCGAGGATATGCACGTCATTCTCGACCGCTTGGCGCGCGGCTTCGGCCGGTGTCGCGAACAACGCGCCGATATCGACGTCGAAGCCGAGGTCGGCGAACGCTGTGGCGATCACTTTCTGGCCGCGGTCGTGGCCGTCCTGGCCGATTTTTGCGACCAGGATGCGCGGGCGGCGGCCTTCGTCGTCCTCGAATTGGCTGACGAGTTTCTGCACCCGTTCGACGGCATCCGTCATGCCGACCTCCCGCCTGTAGACGCCGGAGATGGACTTGATCTCCGCTTGATGACGACCGAACACCTCTTCGAGCGCCAATGAAATCTCGCCGACCGTGGCCTTGGCGCGCGCCGCGTCGATGGCGAGCGCCAAGAGATTGCCGTTGCCGCCGGCGGCATTGCGCGTCAGCGTCGCCAGCGCCTCGGCGACCGCCTTCGGATCGCGCTCGCGCTTGAGCCTCGTGAGCTTGTCGACCTGCAATTGCCGCACGGCGGCATTGTCGACTTTGAGAACGTCGATTTGCTCCTCGCTCTGCGGCCGGTATTTGTTGACGCCGATCACCGCCTGCGCGCCGGCATCGATGCGCGCTTGCGTGCGCGCCGCGGCTTCCTCGATGCGCAGTTTTGGCAAGCCCGCCTCGATGGCGCGCGTCATGCCGCCGAGCGCCTCGACTTCTTCGATATGGCCGAGCGCCTGGGTGGCAAGATCGTGGGTCAGCCGCTCGACATAGAACGAGCCGCCCCACGGGTCGATCACGCGGGTGGTGCCGCTTTCCCGCTGCAGCACGATTTGGGTGTTGCGGGCGATGCGGGCGGAAAAATCCGTCGGCAGCGCCAGCGCCTCGTCGAGCGCGTTGGTGTGCAGTGATTGGGTGGCGCCTTGGGTCGCTGCCATGGCCTCGATGGCCGTGCGCGCCACATTGTTGAACACGTCCTGCGCGGCGAGCGACCAGCCCGACGTCTGGCAATGAGTGCGTAGCGACAGCGAGCGCTCGTCCCGCGGGTTGAACGGCTTCATCAGCTTGGCCCAGAGGAGCCGCGCGGCGCGCAGCTTTGCCACCTCCATGAAATAGTTCATGCCGATGCCGAAGAAGAACGACAGCCGCGGCGCAAAGCGATCGATGGCGAGGTTCGCGGCCAGCCCGGCGCGCACATATTCGACGCCGTCGGCAAGCGTATAAGCGAGTTCGAGGTCGGCGGTCGCACCGGCTTCCTGCATGTGATAGCCGGAGATCGAGATCGAATTGAACTTCGGCATATGCGTCGAGGTGTAGGAGAAAATATCGGAGATGATGCGCAGCGACGGTTTCGGCGGATAGATGTAGGTGTTGCGCACCATGAATTCTTTGAGGATATCGTTCTGGATGGTTCCGGCGAGTTTTTCCGGTGGCACGCCTTGTTCTTCCGCCGCCACGATGTAGAGCGCCAGCACCGGCAGCACGGCGCCGTTCATGGTCATCGACACCGACATCTGGTCGAGCGGAATGCCGGCGAACAGCGTGCGCATGTCGTAGATCGAATCGATCGCCACGCCCGCCATGCCGACGTCGCCGGACACGCGCGGATGGTCGCTGTCATAGCCGCGGTGGGTGGCGAGATCGAAGGCGATCGAGAGGCCTTTCTGGCCGCCGGCGAGATTGCGACGGTAGAAGGCGTTGGAATCCTCCGCCGTGGAGAAGCCGGCGTATTGGCGGATGGTCCACGGCTGAGTGACATACATGGTCGGGTAGGGGCCGCGCAGGAACGGCGCGATGCCGGGATAGCCGTCGAGGTCGGGAATACCGGCGAGATCGGTTGCGCTGTAACTGCCCTTGACCGCAATGCCTTCCGGGGTGAGCCAGGGCGCAGCCGGCGCGGCGCCGGCAGACGGCACATCGGCAAATTCGAGCTTCGCAAAATCGGGAATCTTGCTCATCGAGTCACCGGTTCTTACCTTAGAATATCGTAGGCGGCCTGGAGTGTCGCCAGGACATCGCAACCTTCGTGAATGAAGGTTTGCACTCCCGCCGCCCGCAAGGTTGCTTCCTTCGCGCCGGGCCGTCCGGCTAGATAAACGCGCCGCGCGCCTGCTGCCTTGAGCGCAGTGGCAGCGGCTTCGGCCTCGCTCTCATAGGCCTTGTCCGATCCGCACAGGCAGGCGAGCGCGGCGCCGGACGCCTTGAACGCCGCGGCGAGCGGGGAGGGGTCGTCCCCGCCGCCGACGGCTTCGATGCCGCCGGCCTCGAAAAAATTCTTGGCAAAATTGGCGCGGGCGTTGAAGTCGGCGGGCTTGCCAAGCGTGGCCAGGAACACTTTCGGTCGCGCGCCGGCTTGGGCCAAAATTTTGTCTGAGGCGTCGCGAAGCTGTTCGAACGGTTCGGCGAGCCGCATGCGAGGCAGCGCCGCTGCGCTGACCGCCGCTTCGTCTTTCGGCAGCGCCGGTGCCACGTCGAGAACCGCGGGCAAAACCTCGTTGATGTTTGGATATTCGTTGGTGCCGGTGAGAATGTCGGTGCGGCGCGCGACGGCGCGTTCGCGCTCGGCGCGCACCGCGGCGGCGTGGCGTTGAATGAGGCCGGTCTGCAGCGCCGTCCACGCGCCGCCTGCCTGCTCGATCTCGCGGAAGGCCGCCCACGCCGCGGTGCAGAGCGCGTGTGTCATGGCTTCCAGTGTGCCGGAGCCGGCGGCGGGATCGCCGACGCGGGCAAGGTTCGATTCTTCCAAGAGCACAAGCTGGGTGTTACGCGCGACGCGGCGGGCGAAAGGGTCGGGCAGACCCAGCGGTGCGGTGTGCGGAAGCACCGTGACGGCATCGGCGCCACCCAAGCCCGCGGCGGCGACCGCGATCGTGGTGCGCAGCATGTTCACGTAAGGATCATGCTTGGTCATCATGCGCCATGCGGTCTCGGCTGCGATCATGGCGGGCTTCGGCGTCAGGCCGCAGGCTTGCTCGACCCGCGCCCACAATTTTCGCGCGGCGCGGAATTTCGCCATGGTCAAAAACTGATCGGCATCGGCCGACAGCCGGAAATAGATCGCCTCGCGCGCGGCAGCGAGCGCCATGCCGTGGGCTTCCAGCGCACGCAGGTAGGCGACCGCGCTCGCCAGCGCGAAGGCCAATTCCTGCGCTTCCGAGCCGCCGGCGTTATGGATGACGCGGCCGTCGGCGACGGCGAACGGACCGCGGAAGCCGACAGCGGCAAGTTCGCCGACCATCGCGGCAAAATTCGGCGCAAGCTCGTCCCAGCTCGGCGGCCCGCGGCCGGACGCGGCAAAGCCGCCGATCGGATTGATGCTGGCGCGCAGATCGACCTTTGCCGGCGCGATGCCGCGGGCTTTGACCAGCGCGGCGAAATCGCGGACCACGTGCCGCGTCGCCGGCGAAAGATTGAGATCGATCGCGACGGCGGTGAGATCGACGCCATCGAGCGCGCGCGCGAGCGTCGCCGGCGATGGATCGAGGCCAAAACCGTTGGCGCTCACCGAGCCGGCGAACACCAGCACCAGGCCGGTGGCGCCGTTTTGCAGATCGTCGAGCGCCTGCGCATTGGCGGCCGCCGGGTCGGGATGATCGACGCGCTGCATGATGGTCCAGGCCGCGCCGGGCGCACGCCCGCCAAGCGCGGTCGCCGCGGCGTCGCGCGGATAGAGCGGTTCGATGGTCAGGCCGTCATGGGTCCGGCTTTCGAGGCGCGCGAACGGCGCGCCCTTGAGCACGGCATCGACCAGGCCGCGCCAGGCTTCTTCCGTTGCCGGGGGGAAATCCGGGCTCGGGTTTTGTGGGTCAGTCATTGTCGCAAAGTGCCATGCCGGGCACCGCCGGCCAACCAGTCCAGCTGTGCAATTGGCGTGCCGCTCCTATTTCACCTCTCCCCGCGTGCGGGGAGAGGTCGAGTGAGCGAAGCGAACGAGGGTGAGGGGGCCTCTCCGTGATTCTGAGCGCTTCAATTCTGCGCCCGGCGGATAGGCCCCCTCACCCCACCCTCTCCCCGCACGCGGGGAGAGGGAGTCTAACGCCGTGCCAGCTTTTCGATGCCCGCCCCGTCCACGCGCTTGACCGCGTCGCTGACCCGGATGCCCGTGATGACGCGGTCGGGGGCGATCTCGGCCAGCGGCACGAGAACAAAGGCGCGCTCGAACAGGTGCGGGTGGGGCAGCGTCAGGGTCGCGTCACTGAGGACGAGATCGTCGTAAGCCAGGATATCGAGATCGATGGGACGCGGTCCCCAGTGTTGTTCGCGGTCGTGGTCACGGCCGAGCGCGCGTTCGCAGGCTTGAGCGCGGGATAGAAGCTGGTGCGGTGTAAGCGTGGTCGAAACCGCAATGACGGCGTTGGTGAAGAGTGGCTGGTCGGTGATGCCCCAGGGTGGGGTGCGGTAATCCGACGAGCGGGCCGTGAGCCGTATGTCGGAATCGTCGCACAGCAGCGAGACCGCCTGATCGAAGGTCGCCCGCACGTCGCCGACATTGCCGCCCAGCGCGATGAACGCCTCGGCCAAGGCCTCAACCCCTGCCGCGCTCTTGATTGCGCTCTTGCCGCGCGCGCTCGAGGACGACGCCGACGTCGTCGAAGGTGGCGGCGATTGGGGCGTGCGGCTTGTGCACGGTGACGCGAATGCGGCGGACCTGGAGGTAATGCTCCAGCACCGCCTCGGCGACGGCGCCGGCGGCGGCCTCGACCAACCGATAGCGGCGCGAGCAAAACGCCTCCGTCGCGGTCTGCACCACCTTGTCGTAGGAGACGGTGTGCTTGAGCATGTCGCTGCGCGAGGCTTCGGCAAGGTCGATATCGAGCATCAGATCGAGCTTAAACGTCTGCCCGACCTTGGCCTCGTGCTGCATCACGCCGTGGTAAGCGTGCAGCGCCAGCCCGTTGACGAAGACGGCGTCGCTCATCGCGCCCGCCTGATGGCCGCGGCAACGGCAAGCGCCTGCACGGTCGGTGCCACGTCGTGGACGCGGATGATGGCGGCGCCGTTCTCGACAGCCAGAAGATGCGCCGCAAGCGAGCCGCCGAGCCGCTCCGCCGGCTCCGACGGCAGGATGGAATGGATGAAGCGCTTGCGTGAGGCGCCGACCAGGAGCGGCAGGCCAAAACCGCGCCAGGCGCCGAGCCGGGCGATACAAATCAGGCTCTGCTCCGGCGTCTTGCCGAAGCCGATACCGGGATCGAGCACGATCCTTTCAAGCGCAATGCCGGCACGGGCGGCGATGGCGAGTGAGCGCTCGAAGAAAGCGGTGACGTCGGCGACAATGTCGATCCTCGGATCGGCGGCATCGCGATTGTGCATGACGATGACGGGCGCGTCGTGTTCGGCGACGACCCGCGCCATGTCGGGGTCGCGTTGCAGCCCCCACACGTCGTTGACGATCGTCGCTCCGGTCTCCAGTGCCCAGGCCGCCACGGCGGCCTTCATGGTGTCGATCGAGACCGGGATGCCAAGTGCGACCACGACCGGCAGGATGGGGGCAAGACGGGTGCGCTCCTCGTCGAGCGGCACGGCAACCGCATTGCCGTAAGGCCTTGAGGATTCCGCGCCGACATCGAGGATATCGGCGCCTTCGGCGGCAAGGTGCTGCGCCTGGGCGATGGCGGCTGCCGGATCGAGAAATCGCCCGCCGTCGGAAAACGAGTCCGGCGTGACATTGAGGACGCCCATGACCAGCGGCCGGCCTTTGGCCAGGAGGCCGCGCAGCAGCCCGGCGCCCGGGGCAGGGTGGGGCGATAAAATGCTACTGAAATCAAGGCTTGCGGCCGTTTCCTTGCCCATCGCTGCAGTGGCCCTCGGCGGATCTTAAAGCACTTTCTAAGCCGTCGCTTTGCGCGGTCGCTCAAAGCGAGTCAAGCCGCGGACGGACAACGGCAGGCAATGTGCGGCCGATCAATAACGGATGATGGTCGGCAGTTTCTTGGCGCTCTCGATCCAGCGCTCCACCGTCTGCTTCTTCGGCAACAGCCGCACCAGGTTGCGCTTATTGGCTTCGCGCATTTTCACGACCAGGTGCTCGGGGTTGCGGAATTTGAGCTCGTTGACGGTTTTGACACCGACGGCGCGCAACAGCTCGGAATATTCCCACCCCACCCCTTTGACCCGCATGCGGTCGGCGGCGGTGACCCAGCCGAGAATGCGCTCGGAATTGGTGCGGGTCATTTCGGCAAGCTTTAGCCGCTGTTTCGGCGTCTTGGCCGAGCGCAGAAGCCCGATGGTGGTGCGAATCCCTTCCGACTTGAGGATCGCGGCCGTGTCTGGCCCGATGCCCCGGATGTCGGTGATAGGATACGCCATCGCTGCCTCCCCCTCGGCGCGCCGTTACCTAGCCGCACCAAAGCGTCGGCTCCACCGAGCCTGGCCAAGAGCGGACGCATTTGTCTGTTGGTTCTTCCATGACCGGAAGTCGAAAATGATCCCCACCGCCTTTTCGGCGGCTAGCGCGATCTACTCCGAGATCGGCGACCAGCCGGCCGACGAGTTCGTCTGTTGCCCCAACGCCATCCCCGCACTTCGGCAGGTTTCGGTTCAATTAATGTACATTCCTCGGGGCGTGACAAGTATGCACCACCCGCCTGGAGGCCATTTGACGCGCTGCACATGTCGAAGCGTTGCCGAGCGTTG
>Ga0193751_1002133_pt1 | contig 12193 bp, 10 predicted proteins | sample L1c2metaG_FD_143050 | JGI IMG/M metagenome (GOLD analysis project Ga0193751, IMG submission 143050) | Soil microbial communities from a riparian zone of the East river system, Colorado, United States - L1c2 | ecosystem: Environmental > Terrestrial > Soil > Riparian zone | place: USA: East River... | reverse complement strand
TTATCCGGCGTGGTTCGGCATTCGTTGGGAAAATAAAATGGGAGCTGGCCTTGCTTTTCCTTGTGCTCCTGCTCGCGATGTTGCCGATGGTAAGCTTATTTCGTTGGAGTTTTAGGTGGCTTCCGTTTTTTTACCTGATCCTCGCTATCTGCGCGGCGGAATCGCTGGATTTCCGGCCACGCTCAGCGGTCGCGGCGCTGACGGCGCTCGTGGCGATTGTTTTAATCGCCGTCATGGCGCCGATTTTCCGAGTCGGCGGACCCCATGCACTTCCACTTACCTGGATTTTTCTACTCCTCAGTGCGGTCTGGGTCCTCGCGGAGTTTCTCCTGGCTAACGAATTCGCGCGTGGATGGGTGCCTGCCTGTATTACATTCACAGCGCTGCTCGCAACGTATCTTTGCATTCCGCCAAACTGCGGTGTCCCGAAATATAATCTAGCTCAAGAGCTCACGAAGGTGGCGCCACTTGATCCGCAGCGCCTTTACTTAAGCGTTTATCCGCCGCCGGAAACAAGTTATCGCGTTGAGAAAAAGCCAGGACCGTTCGGAGAACTCGTTAGGCCGGGCAGCACTTCCATGTGGGCAGGACTTCGTTTCGTTAACGGCTACAGTCCGATTCGGCCCGCCGGGGTCGCGCGCGAATTCGACTTCGCGATCCATGGTGAGATCAATCCGCACGTGGCGGAGTATTTGCTTTGGTCGCAGGCCGCTCCAAACGGATTGCTCGCGCAGTTGGGCATTGATGGCCTTGTGGTCGCGCGAGAGGTAGATATCGATCCAAGGCCGGGTTCAGAGTGGAAGCTGGTTGCTTCAACAGATGAAGGGCGCGTTTATCACCGGATTGGAGCGCCATTTGAACGCGTGCGCTCGATCACGTCGATCGATTCACGGCCTAACAAGTTGTTCGCAACAGCGGCGATCTCGCGAATCGATGATTCGCGGAATTATGTGAATGTGGATGTAGATGTTCCGAACGGTGGCGATCCAGCGCTGGTTTGCTTTTCGCGCCCGCATTTTCCTGGTTATAAAGCGTGGCTCGGGAATCAAAAACTTGCGGTTAGCTCTTATCGCGGTTTGTTTCCGCTCGTGGAACTCCCCGCCGGATCGCGCGGACGACTAGTCCTGGAGTATCGGCCATGGTGGCTTGTTTTCGGAAGCGGAGTTGCGATTTGCGGGGGAGCAATTTTTATCGCGTGTGTTGTAGCTGCCGCCGCCACTGGCAGCAGGGTCTCAAATTGATTCTGCCGCTGAGGACAGCGGCAGCTACAACTTATTCTCAGCTTGCAAGTGTAAAGATTTCCACCGGCTGCTCGACACCTTTCACGGGTTGCGGCGGCAAAGCCCGCAGTGAGGTCGGCCGTCGTAAAGCGTCACGCGTCGTTTTGCTGATCAGCAAAGTTGTATCGAGAGTTTTGTTTAAACCTTCGATACGCGAGGCGACGTTCACTGTGTTGCCGATCACGGTGAATTCCATTCTTTCCGACGATCCGATGCTGCCCACGATGGCGCGTCCGCTATTGATTCCGATGCCGATCCGAATGGGCTCTTCGCCACGTCGTGTCAGTTCCAGATTGAGGCGTTCCAGTTTGCGCTCCAAATCGCGTCCCGCAGCCAGCGCCTTATCCGCGTGATTGTGCGCGTTGCTATCCACACCGAAAAGCGCCATGAAACCGTCGCCTAGGAATTTGTTAATCATGCCGCCGTGCTCGGCTTCGATCACCTCCACCATGGCTTGCAGAAATTCGTTGAGCAGGGCGACCACCTGATGCGGTTTGAGGTTCGCTGCGCGAGCGGTGAAAGATCGGATATCGACAAACATCACCGTAATTTCCTGTTCCTTTCCACCGACGCCAGGGTCGCGCGCCAGAATTTGTTCGGCCACTTTGCGTCCGACGTGGACGCCGAAAGTGCGCCGTAATTGTTCGTTCTCGCGCAAGCCTTTGACCATGTGGTTGAACTCGCCTATGAGAGCGCCGAATTCATCCGCCCTGCGTAACGGCACCTGCACATCGAGCTTGCCTTCAGTGACGGCTTGAGCTGCGGCGCGCAATTGATCGACGGGTTCCGCCACGGAGCGGCCGATCAATAGCGCCGAGCAAAGTCCGAAGCCGATGCCAATTGCGCCGACAAAAAGCCCGAACCATCGCGAATTCGTACCTGCGGCGCCGGGGGCGAAGATGAGCAACAGAAGCGAGGCGATCGGACAAATGCCAACGGAGACTACCCACATCAAGCCACGTGTGCGCAGCGAGATCGGGTGAATTCCTTTCAGTCGATCGGGTCTGACGTTGTGAAAGAATACCTGGAACAGCCCCCATTGAGCGGCCCACTCTATGAGGAAAAAGCTTTGCGTAAGGGCAATGAAACCCGAGACCGCAAATGAAATCGGAAGATGCCAGAACAGCTGCGGGCTGAACGGTCGGCCGGTAAGCGACAAGCAAACTAAGAAGACTAGAATGCTCAGCATCCAGCCGACGCCGGAAATGAGCGCGCCGTACCAGGGCAAGTGCACGAGACGGCGGCGAAGCATCTCTAATCGTTCCGGCGGAATCGTTTCGCCTTGAGACAGAGCTTTCAGCGCGGGTCGCAACGAAAGGATGAGCCACAACCAAATCCCAACCGCAATTGGATAAGCGAGGGCGTTCCAATAAATAGCGGTATGAATGAACCGTTCCACCAGGCCCGCCGCGCGCAAGAGCGGGTCGATGATCACCATGTTGTACCAGGTGTTGAAGACGCTCCCGAGAATCTGCGGAAGAAGCGGCGCGAACGCGGTAATAAGCAAAGCGTGCCGTTTGTACGGCCCAGTCTCGTTTTGCTTCAGCGCAGCGTCCATGGGCGAAAATAATCGATAAGGATCAAACGCCCCGGCAAGTGTTCTTTTTCAAAGACGTATATCAGTTGCGGAAAATTGGTCAGTTTGTCGAAATTAAATCCGCGATCCAGTGGCGCGAAGAAATCGTCCTGATGACTGGGCAAAGTGTAACGTGGCTGCAATTGCCTAACGACTTCCGCGAAACGCCTCCGGCTGTCCGGCAAGGCGGCACCAAGAATGGCAAGATCGACCCGTCCCACCGCAGGATCTGGTGGAGAACCGGGAACGCCGCCCGAGTCGATATAAATTCGTTTCCCGGCCGCTTCGACAACGAAAGCAAGTGGCTCGCCCACGACCCAATCGGAAGCTTTTGTCGGCGGATGAGCTTGCGCTTCAATTCGGCCAGGAAACGGTACGGTACCAAAGAGCCTGTCGTGTTGCACGGCGAAAACGCGAATTCTCCACGGGCCGATTGTTTGCGCAGTACCAGGCTTTACAATCTCGCACTTTTCATTCGGTACTCCCAGCGATCGCACAAGTTTGATTGCCGTTGGGCCGGAAAAAACTCGCGCGCGGGTACGCCTGGCGATTTCCGGCACGTCGAGCAGATGGTCGAAATGCGCGTGCGTCACCAGCACCGCATCGGCATGCGGGCGAACATATTTCAACCCTTCGCTTACGCGGTCAGGCTTTGACTCGATTCGTTCGTTGAGCGCAGCCGACCAAAAACCGACTCGGGTGAAGTACGGATCGACAAGCAAAGCATGATCGCCAGCCTCGAACTGAAACCCGTTGACGCCGAGATAAGTGACGCGAATCGCGTCTTTCGGCGGCGCTTTTGCGGTCGCGTCTGCGACGACGAACGCGGAATATTTTTCCAGTCCCGCGTGCGCGACTTGCGCGAACAAAAATAGACCGCAAACCGCAGGCGTTGTAGCTACCGCCGTCACTGGCGGCACAGCTCAATAATTCTGCCGCTGAGGACAGCGGCAGCTACAACTTCGTCATTCGTCATTAGGATTTCGTTATTCTCCTAATAAACGTCGCGTTTGTAGCGCTTATCGCTCTTCAGTTTCTCGACGTATTGGTTCGCGTCGTCGATGCTCTTGCCGCCGTGCTCCTGCACAATCTTGCGTAGCGCCGCATCGACATCTTTGGCCATTCGGCGTGCATCACCGCAAACAAAAAATTGCGCGCCCTCGGAATCGATCCATTTCCAAATTTCTGAGGCATTATCCAGCATGCGGTGCTGGACGTAGATTTTTTTGGCTTGATCGCGCGACCAGGCACAATCGAGTCGCGTGAGAATGCCGTCGCGTTTGAATTGGGCGAAGTCGTCCTCGTATGCGTAGTCACATTTTTCTCGTTGCGCTCCAAAGAAGAGCCAGTTCTTCCCTTTTGCGCCGATTGCCTGCCGTTCCTGCAAGTAAGCGCGAAATGGGGCGATGCCTGTGCCCGGGCCGATCATAATGATTGGGACGTCGGGATCTTCCGGCAGGTGAAAATGCTTCGCCGAGCTGGGATACACGGGCACGGGCGCGTTGTCGGCACGTTCAGCCAGAAACGACGAGCAAACGCCTTTGCGCTCACGGCCATGACTTTCGTAGCGAACTACATCAACGATGAAATGCACTTGATCGGGATAGGCGCGCAAGCTGGATGCGACTGAATAGAGCCGCGGTTGTAATTTGGTGAGCAGCCCAACGAATTCTTCCGGGCTAAACTTGGCCGACGGATGCTCGTTCAAAAAATCGATTACTTCCATGCCCCAGAGATATCGATCTAGATCTTCCTTGCGTTCAGGCTGAAGCAAATCCTTCAGAAGCGTCGAAGAGTTTGCACGTTCCGTGATCCCCTTCAAAAATTTCGGGGTAGATTGAGTGATGGAACAATCGCGCAGCAGCGCTTCGCGAAAACTCTTTTGAGCTTTTGCCGCGGTCACCCGCTCATCGCCTTTCGCCCCGAGGGCGCGAATAATTTCCTCGACCAGGTCGGGATCGTTGGTCGGATAAACTGCGACTGAGTCGCCGACTTCGAAGCTCAATCCCCAGCCAGTGAGATCGATCTCGAAATGACGCGTGTCCTTTTCGGATTCGGGACCGCTCAACCGGCGATTGACGACAAGCTTGCCAGGAAACGGATTGCTCCGCGTGTAGGGCGAAGTGGACGCGGCGGGTTTTGATGTTGCAGCTGCCGCCGTCCCTGGCGGCAGAACTCTATTAGCAGTTTCCGGCATGTCGATCTTGTAGCGGCTATCTCTGATCGTCGCAAATCTTCATCGAGTTTTTCTTTTTGCCGCTGGTGTTGTAGCTGCCGGCGTTACCGGCACGTGCCTTCCCTAGGCGAAATTCCCGCGCGACCCGGGCCTCTAAGATCGACGTCCTTGCTTGGCGGCACGCCTCATAGTTGCGAGGTCGCGCGCCGACTTTACAATCTCGCGGGCGTGTTCCGACCAACGCGCTCGAGCATGCCACCCGATCTGACGCCTAACGAATACGAATCGCCGCGCGGTCCGCGTCCGGCAATCGTTAGGCCGATCATCGAGGAAATTCGGCCGCACGATCCTTACGCCGCGTTTCGCTTCGGCCGATTCCGTTTATTCACGATCGGCAATCTGCTCTCAATCATCGGCCGGCAAATGCTCGCCGTGGCGGTGGAATGGGAAATGTATCGGCGCACACATTCGGCAACCGCTCTCGGCCTCGTCGGTCTCGTCATCGCAGTTCCAGTGGTCGTACTCTCATTGCCGGCCGGGCATTTGGCCGATCGGTTCAGTCGTAAGCGAATCATTCTCGTTTCGCAGATTTTCAGCGCGCTAACTTCCGTCGCGTTGGCGCTCGTTTCGTGGCAGCATCTCGCTATTCCGCAAATGTCGATCCTGCGCCAGGGAAACGGCATCTTGAGCGCAATAGCGGCAGTGTTCGAACGGCATCATCCCGCTTTTCATTTCGATGATGCTTCTATTCCGATCATTTATGCGCTGCTTTTCATTTACGGAGTCGCACGCACTTTTGCCTGGGCAGCTCGCAGCTCGTTTTTCCCGTCGCTCGTTCCGCGCGACGCGTTCGCTAACGCGGTAACCTGGAACAACAGCGTTTTCCAAATCGGATCGGTAGTTGGCCCGGGCATCAGCGGTCTGCTCGTTGCGCACTTGGGCTTCCCATTCGTCTATGTGCTCGATGCGCTGTGCGCGTTTGCATTTTTTCTTCTTGTCCTGCCGATCAGGCCCGGCGCCCAGACCGGAAAGCGCGCCGAGAAAAATGCATGGCGCAGTTTGATCGCCGGGATGCGATTTGTTTTCAGCAAACACGTGATCCTGGCCACAATCACGCTCGATCTTTTCGCGGTTTTACTTGGCGGCGCGACGGCGTTGCTGCCGATTTTCGCTGACCAAATACTTCACTGCGGACCGGTTGGCCTTGGCTGGTTGCGCGCCTCGCCGGCGGTCGGCGCCTTTGCCATGGCGTTGACGGTCGCGTATCTGCCGCCGATGAAGCATGCCGGCAAAACACTGCTTTGGTGTGTCACCGGCTTCGGAATTGCCACGATTGTTTTCGGCTTGTCGCAGGCATTCTGGCTTTCATTGTTGATGTTGTTTCTGGTGGGCGCCTTTGACAGCGTGAGCGTAATCATCCGCGGCTCAATCGTGCAGCTCGTGACGCCGGATGAAATGCGCGGCCGCGTTTCGGCTGTGAACAATATTTTCATCGGCACTTCGAACGAATTCGGCGCGCTCGAATCCGGTTTGACGGCGGCCCTCTTTGGCCCGGTGATTTCCGTTGTCGGCGGCGGCATCGGCACGATCCTGGTTGTGCTGGCCGTGGCGTTCGGCTGGCCTGAGACGCGGAAAATCGGCGCGCTCGACAAAACGTTGCGCTGATTCAGGACCAATCGTTCTCGCGGAGACGATCTTAGCAATGACGTTATGAAGACAAGAAGGGCGAGTTTTTGCCTGGCAAGTGCGATGATAGTTGTAGCTCTCTCGCTGTGCGCGGCCAGGGCGGCGTCAAACGAACCGGATAATTCGACGCCCCAACAGGTGTTCGACGGAATGCGCCAGAGTTTCCGGGCCGAAAAAGCAAAAGGAGTGCACGCGCGCTACCAGTGGGAGTTGAGCGGCTCGAACGGTGGCGACTGGTGGATCGATGTAAATGACGGCACATTCAAAATGGGCCGAGGCAAGATAGACAATCCCAACGTCACCTTTATTACGAGCGACAACGATTGGGTGGCGATGTCGAACGGGAAGCTAAAAGGTTCGTGGGCTTATCTGACCGGCCGCTTGAAAGTCCACGGACCGCAATCGCTCGCCAGAAAGCTTGACGAGATTTTCCCTTAGAATCTCGCCCCGATGCTCAACCTCACGTAGGGCGCGGGATCTGAATACACGCGCCGGTCGGCGCGATAGAAATCGAACTCGCGCTCAAAAGTGCAGCCGGCGCCGACTGTAATTTCAAACGGCTTGAAGCCGGAATAACCTGCCTGGATTCCACCGCGCTCTTCGCTGTATTGCAGAACGGCGTTGTGCAGCTGAATTTTCTTTTCCGTCGTCAACACATCATCGGTGCGGAAACTTTCGAAGAGAAGGTCAGCCAGTAGGCGGAACTCCCATTCATCGGTTGGATTATAAACTAAGGCAGGCTTCGGGAAGACACCTTCGAGGCGTAAACTGTCCGTGAAAAGCCAAATCAAACCGCCGCCGGGCGCAACTGGTGGCCACTGATAAATTGAGCCGCCCGCGCCGATCACGCCGAAAATCTTATCTTTCTTGAGCGGAAAAGATACGAATGCTTTCACCGGTATATCGAATGCGTCCCAGCTGACACGGTTCTGAAAATAAACGCCCGGGTTAATCTCGAGAGAAAGGCCGGCGTGATCGTGCACCACGTACTCGATCGCGAATTGGGCGTGCGCGGTTTGCAAGTGATCTGGCAATCCATTGTCCGTCCCGCCAAAATCGAACCGTTCGTATTCGGCTCCCGCTCGAAAATACCAATTACCGGTAATGAGGAAGCGATGGTTGTAGCTGAAATCGTCGTAAACAGAATCGCTGTGACCAAGTCTACCGTTATCGTCGTCGCGGAAATCACTGCTCAGGGTGTAGGTCGTCTCGTAATTAAAGATATCGCGCGAGTTTTGTTCCTCCGGGCTGGGCACCGGTGAAGGCTGAATCTCAGAAGATGTTCCGGCGACGACGGAACCAACAGCGCCAAAAAGCAGTGTCACACAGAAAAGCTGGAATTTTGTCATGGTCGTGGGCGCAGGTGAGTGATTGTTGATCTTGTATCGGATGAGCGAACCGATTTCCGTCTATCCCATCAAAAGGATTTCGGCAAGCAGCGATTGGAAAAGCTTGGTCCAGCGCCAGTTTTTCTGCCAATCGCGGTATTTGACTGGCTCCATAGGATGAATAGCTTTCAAGACCAGCTCGTGAGCAATTTGCCTCTTTGCCCTCAGAATTGCGCCGCTCTGGCCATGGCCAATCCCCTGGCCGGCACCGACCATCAGGTTGCGACCTGGTTTCACTCGCATCTGAGCCGCGCGTTCGTCGCCGTGCTGCATGTATTCACCGAGTTCGGCGCTAGCGAGTCGATCGGTGTCGTTCTGTTTCTCGTCGTCGTGTTCTTTATCTGGAAACGTTGGTGGCCATCCTTGGTCACGTTAATTGTGGCTGTGCCGGGTGGCATGTTGCTGAACGAATGGATCAAAGTTTTAGTCCATCGTCATCGTCCGTTCGTAGACGGCCCATTCGTCGATTGGTCGGGCTACAGTTTTGCCAGCGGTCACACCATCGGGGCGACGTTGCTTTACGGGCAGCTCGCTCTTTTCATTGTGCCGGCAATCAAGCGCCGGCGGTGGCGCATCGTCACTTTTTCCACGGCAACTTTCTTTGTTTTGCTCGTGGGCTTTAGCCGGATCGCACTCGGTGCGCATTATTTGACCGATGTCCTGGCCGCGATTTTTTTCGGAATTATTTGGCTGACATTATGTTTGTTTGCCGGCAAGCCGCTGCATCGAAACCGATTTCCGATGCCTAGCAATGTCCTGCCGGACAACGGCGCGGTTCTCGTCCCTATTCAACAGACGGACGAACTCGCGCAAACGCCGTTGGCGTAAGCAAACGCGTTTTCCGTGATCGAATTGATCTTTAACGATTCGACGAATGACGTCGCCGCGTGCGACAGCTCATCGGGTATGAAGCGATCGAAGAGCTCTGTCGCTTTTGCGATGCTGATTTCGCCGATGCCCAGATTCGACATTGGTTTGCCCTTCGACCCTTGTTTCAGCGTCGCTCGCGATTTAGACGAATCTCTCACGCTGTAATTCAACAATCGCGCCTGCTCCAGTGTGCGGATTGGCTACAATGAAACCGTCTCGCCGATCTTCAGCACGCGCAACTCGGCTTTCACTTCACGCTTTTTCAATTCGCGGTCGAACGCTTCCGGCGTGCCGGTCAAGACCGGAAAGGTGCCATAGTGCATCGGAATGACGGTGTTGGGACCGACCAGTTTCACCGCATCAGCAGCACGTTTCGGCCCCATCGTGAAATGATCGCCGATGCAAACGAGCATGACGTCGATTGTTTGATAGCGCGACACGAGTGCCATGTCTGAAAACAAATCCGTGTCGCCTGTATGATAAAAAGTTGGACCATTGCGAATCGCCACGATCATTCCACTGGGATTTCCTCCGTAGAATGGCGGCGAGCCATCATTCTTCTCGATGCCGGCGCCGTGCCACGCCGGCACAAACGTTACGTTCACTTCGCTGTCGAGCAGCTCAAGCGTGCCGCCGAAATGGCCAGTTGTGTCAGCATTGGCTAGTTCGCTCGGGTAACCCAACGCCGACGTCATCGCGGCCGATAAGTCGAATGTCGCCACCAATTTTGCCCGTGTTCGCTTTCCGATTTCAACCGCGTTCCCGACATGATCGGAGTGCCCGTGGCTAATCAAAATTAAGTCCACCCGCTTCAATGCCGCGACTTCCTCCGCCCCTCGCTCGTAAACCGGATTTGTAAGCCAGGGATCCAGCAGCAACACGCTTCCTGCCGGGGTAACTATCTTAAATGCCGCTTGGCCGTACCAAGTCAGTTGGGTTTGCGACGTTTCAGCCATGCCTGTCACCAAACCGAAAATGCTGCTGCGAGCAAAATGTTTTCAACACACCGTCTCGCGGCTAAGATCGAAAATCAACGATGCTGACGCCCGAAGAACATCTCGCCGCAACGGATCCGCGTCTGGCCGCGCTGATTGCACGATCCATTCGATATAATATCAAACCAACTCCACTAATCCGGCCTTTTGATGCACTGGCGGAGTCAATCGCCTATCAGCAACTAAGCGGCAAAGCCGCCGCGACGATTTTCAGTCGGGTCCGCGCATTATATCCGCCGCGTAAATATCTGGATCCGGAAAAAATCCTCGATACGCGGGATGAGAATTTTCGTGCTGCCGGTTTGTCGCGCAGTAAAACGGCAGCGTTGAAGGATCTCGCAGCGAAAACAATTGACGGCACGATCCCATCGGGGCGCGCGCTCACCCGGATGAGTGACGAGGAGATCATCGCCCGCCTGACTACCGTGCACGGCATAGGACGCTGGACAGTCGAAATGCTTTTGCTTTTCGATCTCGGTCGGCTCGATGTCTGGCCGGTGGATGATTACGGTGTTCGCAAAGGCTTTGCGAAAACTTTCGGACGGCGAAAACTTCCCAAGCCGAAACAGTTGCTCAAAATCGGCGAAAAATGGCGACCTTATCGTTCGGTTGCGGCCTGGTACTTTTGGCGCGCCCTCGACAAACCCGAAAAGACAAATCGTTTCGATGGCGATGAAGCGATGAAGCGTTAAAGCGTTTCCCCGCTTCAACCCATCAATGCTCCAACGTGCGCGAAGCGCGCATTGACTTTGCCGCTGTGTCTTACTAAAACGCCGGGACTATGGCGATGATCCACGTTAACCGGGGCGCAACGAGTCTGGGCGTATTTGCTGAAGATCAAGTTCGCGAGGGGCTTCGCGCCGGCCGTTTTCTACCGAGCGATCTCGGTTGGCGCGAAGGCATGGCTAACTGGCAACAGCTTTCGCAGTTCCCCGAGTTCGTCGCCGACGTCGGCAGTGCGTCCCGCCCACCGCCTCCGCAACCGGCAGCAACATCGACAATCGCGCCATCCATGGCCGGATCGGCACCGGATTCTGCGGCGCCGCGCGGCGGTCTCCCGTGGGACCATCGGCAGGAAAAAGGATTGTTCAGCGCCTTTATCGAAACCTTGCAGATGGTTTTGACGAGACCAAGCGACGCGTTCACGGCGATGAAACGCGAAGGAGGTTTCGGCGAGCCACTGCTATATGCGATCATCGGCGGGACCGTCGGACTAGTCGTTTACTTTCTCTACCGCTTCGCATTTCACTGGGTCTGGACCTTTTCAAGCCGACCCGATCTTTTCGCTCATTTCTTCGGGGGAATCGGATTGATTTTGCTCCTGATTTTGGCACCGGTGATGATTGTCGTCAGCGTTTTTATCAATTCGGCGATCCTGCATGTTTGTTTGATGATCGTCGGCGGCGCGAAACAATCTTTCGAGACCACATTTCGTGTCGTTTGTTTTTCCGGCGGATCGGTGCAGCCGTTGATGATCATCCCGGTTTGCGGAATATTCATCGCGGGAGCATGGGACATCGTACTTCGCTGCATCGGATTGGCGCGTGCCCATGAGACCGATACTGGCCGCGCCGTTCTAGCTGTGTTGCTGCCACTGATCGTTTGCTGCGGTGGCGGCCTTTTGATTGCGATGATGTTCGGGGCGCTGGGTGCCTGGAGCGCGTCACAGCATTAGTTAAAACCCAATGCAGCTTTACCACCGTCGGCTCGCTCCTGGTGAACTCGATCATGAGCTGCTCTGGCTAAGCGTTTCGCTTGGCTTACTCGGAACTGCGGCGATTTGGTTTGCGCTCGATTTGCCCTGGCCTCGCTGCATGTTCCTCCTGTTCACCGGACATCCATGCGTCACCTGTGGCGCGACCCGATCGGCTGTTGCATTCTTTTACGGACACTTTTCCAGCGCGTGGAAGTGGAACCCACTCGTGTTTGTCGGACTGGCCGGACTGTCGATCTTCGATGCATATGCGGCAATCGTTCTTGCCACGTGCGCGCCTCGATTGCGCATCGCGAGTCTGAGTTCCGCAGAAAAGAGTTTCATGCGAGGTCTCTTATTGGCTTTGCTGGCGCTGAATTGGATTTATCTGCTCTCACGCCCGCGCGGGATTTTTTGATTGGGCTGTTTCAAAGCTGCCAGTTCGGATTTCGCGAGCGCACGCCAATGGCCGCGGGGAAGATCGCCCAGGCGAAGATTTCCGATTCGGGTCCGCACGAGTCGTTTTACC
>Ga0193751_1002132_pt1 | contig 12195 bp, 9 predicted proteins | sample L1c2metaG_FD_143050 | JGI IMG/M metagenome (GOLD analysis project Ga0193751, IMG submission 143050) | Soil microbial communities from a riparian zone of the East river system, Colorado, United States - L1c2 | ecosystem: Environmental > Terrestrial > Soil > Riparian zone | place: USA: East River... | reverse complement strand
TGGTTTGTTGGTTATGCCACCGCGTTGATGACGGCGTTCTATATGTTCCGGCTGATGTATCTGACGTTCTATAGCCCATCGCGGATGAGCCATGAGGTTGAGCACCACCTGCACGAGTCGCCTAAGTCGATGACGGTGCCGCTTGTAATCCTCGCTATCTGCTCGATTGGCGCGGGATGGTTGAGCTGGCCGCATAGCTTGGGCGGATCGGCGCACTTTGAGAAATTTCTGGAACCGGTGTTCGCGCGCGAAGCAGCCGTCTTCGCAGAGGAAGGAAAGTCGGCGCAGTTAGCGGCGGGCGAAAAAGAATCTGAACACACGGATAAGACTGAGTATGCCCTGATGTTCCTGTCGCTGGCTGCGGCCGCTGTCGGTTGGGGAATGGCGCGGAGATCCTATATGAACGCCGGCAAAAATTACCGCGAACCAATCGCCGTCGATGCTCCGCCGCTCTATAGGGTGCTTTATAACAAATGGTTTGTTGACGAGGGCTACGACTACGTTTTCACCGGACGCCGCAAGATTGGCAACATCCGCCTGGGCGCCATGGGTGCGGGCGAAGCGGCGTCATGGTTCGATGCCAAAATTATCGACGGAGCCGTCAACGATGTTGGATGGGTCACGCGGGCTGTCGCTACGCTTTCGACTTGGTGGGATAAGTGGATCATCGACGGCGTGGGCGTGAACGGTCCGGCCATTCTTGCGCGGATGATCTCTTATCCGGCGCGCCTGTTCGAATGGGGACTGGTGCAGTGGTACGCGCTGGTCATGGTCGCCGGACTGCTTGGATTTGGCGTGTATTACGTGTGGAAGTGAAATGCCGGCTCTTCGCTATTGGCTCTTAGCTGTTAGCTAGAAGCCAAAGGCCAAGAGCTAACAGCTAAGAGCTCTTATGCAGAGTCACATACTGTCGATCATCCTCTTCACGCCGCTTGTGGGCGCGCTCGTTCTCCTATTCGTCCCCAAGGAGAGCAAAGATGCGATTCGCTGGATCGCGAACATCTTCGCGCTCGGCGGGTTCCTGATCTCGCTGCCGCTGGTGCCTATGTTCTGGGCGCAGCGTTTCGAGCCCGGCTTCAAGTTCCTCGAGGGCACGCCGAACAACTGGATCCCCTCGATTGGCGCCGGTTACAACCTCGGCATCGACGGCATTTCGTTTCTGCTGATCATGCTGACCACCCTGCTGGGATGGATCTCGATTCTTTCTTCGTGGACTGCCATTGAGATTCGGGTGAAGGAATATTACGTCTGGTTCCTGGTGTTGCAGACGGGAATGCTCGGCGTCTTCATGGCGCTCGATTTCTTCCTCTTCTTCGTTTTCTGGGAAGCGATGCTGGTGCCGATGTATCTGCTGATCGGAATCTGGGGCGGTCCGCGCAAACTTTATGCCGCGATCAAGTTTTTTCTCTACACCTTGTTTGGCTCCGTGCTGATGCTGCTTGGCATCCTGTTCCTCTACTTCCACCATCACACGGTTACTAACCCGCAAGTGTTCACATTCAGCATTCCAGAGCTTTATAAGACAGCGCCGATGATTCCATTCCATTACGCCATCTGGCTCTTTGTCGCTTTCTTTATTGGATTTGCGATCAAGGTCCCGATGTTTCCGTTTCATACGTGGCTGCCGGATGCGCACGTGGAAGCGCCTACCGCCGGGTCCGTCATTCTGGCGGGCGTTTTGCTGAAGATGGGAACGTATGGATTCGTGCGCTTCTCGCTGCCTTTCTTTCCCGCGGTCGTGTCGCATCCCAAAGTGCAAAGCTGGATGATAGGGATCTCGCTGGTTGGAATCATCTACGGTGCGCTGGTTTCGCTTATGCAGAAGGACATGAAGAAATTGGTGGCGTACTCGTCCGTCAGCCACCTGGGGTTCTGCACGCTGGGAATCTTCGCACTGAATTCGATGGGCCTGAGCGGATCGGTGCTGCAGCAGATCAATCACGGCATCTCGACCGGCGCGCTGTTCTTGATTGTCGGCATTTTGTATGAGCGGCGGCACACGCGCGAGATCGCGGAGTATGGCGGAATTTCGAACGTGATGCCAGTTTACGCGACGATCACGATGATCATGTTTCTCTCTTCGATGGGATTGCCGCTGCTGAATGGATTTGTCGGCGAGTTCACGATTCTGCAGGGAGCATTTACCGCGAACTGGAGGTGGGCAGCGTGGGCGGCACCGGGCGTGGTTCTGGCCGCGGCGTATTTGCTCTGGCTTTATCAGCGCGTCTTCTTCGGAACGGTGACGAATCCCAAGAACGAAAAGCTGCACGATCTGACGCCGCGCGAAATTCTTACGTTTGCGCCACTGATCATCATGGCGCTCTGGATCGGCCTGTATCCGAAACCGTTTTTCCAGATTCTCGAACAACCGGTCAATCAAATTGTGCAGACGATTCATGACAACTCCAACTCCAATTCCAACGCAGCGGTGAATGCGCAGGTCGCGCCCGCGCCATCGTCCCGGCCGAAAGCGAGTAACTAAGTGCCAGGCCTGTCACCAACAGAGTACCGGTTGATGTTGCCGATGGTGGAACTTACCATCTTCGCGCTCGGGATTCTGCTGATTGACCTGATGGTTCCGCGGGAATGGAAGTGGATCAACGCCGCCGGCGCCTTTGTCGGCGTGCTGTTTGCGGCTTTGTGCGTATGGCAAATTCAGTCGGCGCTGCCGAGGGGCGCGGCCGGGTTCTATAACTCGCTATTAGTTGACCGCTTCGCGATTTATTTCTGGTATCTGTTTCTGGCGGGAGCGGCAGTCGCAATCCTGATGTCGGTGCGCTATCTCGACGTGGAAGATGAACACCACGGCGAATATTACTCGCTCCTGCTGCTTTCCGTGGTGGGTATGATGTGCATGGCGGCGGGAATTGACATCGTGCTGATCTTCATCGGGCTCGAGCTGATGGCGATTTCCACTTACGTGCTGGTTGGTTTCCTGCGGCGCGACCGGCGCTCGAACGAAGCCGCCTTGAAGTATATGCTGCTCGGGGCATTTTCATCGGGCATCTTTGCCTACGGCCTCTCGCTGTTCTACGGACTTTCCGGCGGCACCAACCTGGTGGTCATTGCGCGCGCGGTTTCGGCCCCCCAGAATCTGCACAATCCGGTGGTAGTGATCGCGCTGCTGACGACCATGACCGGATTGCTGTTCAAGATCGCCGCTGTTCCATTTCATCAGTGGGCGCCGGACGCTTACGAAGGCGCGCCCACAAGCATTACCGGCTTCATGTCGGTGGCGGTGAAGGCCGCGGCTTGGGCGATGCTGCTGCGCATTCTGGTATTTGGGTTGTGGCCGCTGCGTTCCGTCTACACTCCCGTGATTGTGGTCGTCGCCATTGCTACCATGACCGGCGCCAACTTCGCGGCGCTCACGCAGACGAACACGAAGCGCCTGCTCGCCTACTCCTCGATTGCGCACGTCGGCTACATGCTGCTGGCGCTTGTGGCTATGGGAACTTCGCAGCCCGGCAGCCCCGGCTTTTCCGACGGCTTCAAGGGAATCCTGATCTACCTGCTTGTCTATACGTTCATGAATCTGGGAGCGTTCGCGGTGATCACGTCGTTGCGCCAGCGCAATGTGATTGGCGACGAGATCGACGACATGGCCGGGCTCTACCGGCGCGCTCCGGTCGAAGCCGTGCTGATGCTGCTGTTCCTGCTTTCACTCGCCGGCATTCCGCCCGCCGCCGGGTTCCTGGGCAAGTACTACATCTTCCTGAGCCTGATCGAAAGCGGACATTACGGACTGGCCTCGCTCGGCGTGCTCTACTCGCTCTTCGGACTTTATTACTATCTGAAGATTGCGAACGCGATGCTGATGCGTGCGCCGATGGAGACGGAACGACTGCCGGTGAGCCTCGGGATACGTTGCGCGGTGGGCGTGACGGCGCTCGCGACGATTGTGATCGGAGTTTATCCGGAGCCTTTTATTCGCGGCGTTAACTGGTCGCTGGGGATTGTGCAAGCGCCGCACGTGGCGGCAATGGTGAGATGAAGCTGTTAGCTTTTAGCCCTTGGCTCTGGCAGCTTGGTTTAGAATTCCTCCGAATGCCCGAGAAACCTAGCCTCGAGCCCGACGTGTCTTCGCCTCCGAGGAAGAAAGATCCTCTTGTCTCGCTCGCTCGCTATTCCGAAGTGGGGTTCATTATTCCCGCGGCGGTCCTGCTTGGGTTCTTCTTGGGCAAACTGGCGGACTACTGGCTGCATACTAAATGGCTCTATCTGGTTGGGCTGCTGTTCGGCGCGGTGGTCGGATTTTGGCAGATGATCCGCATGGCCGTGGGCGCTTTCAAAAAAGATGAATGAGCATGAGCATCTCGACCGGCCCGCGGAAACTTTACGAGCTGAGACTCTTGATGAACGCAGAATCGAGGAACTCTCAAGCGAGGAACTCACAATCTATGAGCGCATTATTCCTCGCGTGCTGCGCAACATGCTGGTGGTGAGCGTTCTGCTGGTCGGGCCGGCGTTCTGGTTTTACGGCTGGGCCGGATCCATTGGGTTTGCCTTCGGGGCGGCGGTTTCCTATGTCAATCTCCGCTCGCTGACGCGCGGCGTTGAAGGCCTTGCCGATCGCATCGTCAATCGAAACAGCCGGGAGAAAGGCGGCTTGATCATCCTGCGCTTCGTTGTGCGCTACGGGTTGGTGGGAGCCGCTGCCTATGCTATATTCAAAAGTTCTCCCACGGCTTTTCGCGGTTTTCTGTGGGGCTTGTGCGTGCCCGTGGCAGCCCTGATGGCGGAGGCGGCATGGGAGGGGTACACAGCCTTCCGGCGGGAATCGTAGGAAGCAGTCCGCGGGTTGAGATCGAGCAGCGGACAGCAGGTCCTTCGCTCCGCTCAGGATGACAAATTCTGAATAGTTCTGAAATAGTGATAACAAATCCTAGGTAGCAACCGAACTCTGACGAATGGAACAACTGGCTTTTACCGCACTTCTGAACCGTCTCTTCGGCGCGCCGGTGCTGGCGTTGCTGGAGGCGCTTCATATTCATCCCAAGCATCCGGCGGCTCCGATCTCGAACAGCTTTTCGATGGAACTGCTGGTGGTCCTGCTGCTGACGATATTTTTTGTTGCCGTGCGTACGGGACTTTCGGTCGAGCGTCCGGGCGGATTGCAGCACACGATGGAGGGGATATACGGATTTGTCAGCAACCTAGCCGGTGAGGTTATCGGGCATCATTCCGAGAAATATGTGCCCTACCTGGTTACGCTCGGCATGTTTGTCCTATGCTGCAATCTGATCGGTCTGGTGCCGGGACTGGTATCACCGACTGCGGTACCGATTGTGCCGCTCGGATGCGCGCTCCTCACTTTTGTCTACTACAACTATCAAGGAGTGCGGACGAATGGGCCGATCGGCTATTTGAAACATTTCATCGGGCCGCAGGATAAGGACATGCCTCTTGTCATGCGTTTGTTATTGCCTTTCCTGCTGTTTCCAATTGAGGTGTTCAGCCACCTCGCGCGGATCATGTCGCTGACCATCCGTCTTTTTGCCAACATGTTTGCCGGGGAGATGGTCACACTGGTGTTCTTTTCACTGATCCCGCTGGGCATCCCGGTCTTGTTCGAGGGATTGCACATCGGCGTGTCGTTTATTCAGACATACATTTTCGTTCTGCTGGCCTGCGTGTACCTGCGTGAGGCGACGGGACAGGAACACTAGGGCAGGTCGCAGGTCTTAGGTGTCAGGTCTCAGGAAATTCAACTCTGAAAGTTAGCGGCACCCGCGAGCTTGATTTATCGAGGTTGATTTTGCGAACAGGCCTCTGCGTGTGCGGAGGCTTTTTCTTTGCGCGGGGTGCGGGAGCGCGGCTACCGTCCGGCAGCGGCGGTGCGGGCGGAGAAGGGCTTTTTCTCTTCGGTAAAGGCGGACTGAGGCTGCAATTTGAATCTGCCGACCAGCGTTTCCAACTGCGAAGCTGTCCCAGCAAGCGCGCGCGAAGCTTCTTGAGTGTCACTGGCGCGCGAAGTGGTATTCTGCGCAGCCTTCGCCACGTTGGAAATATTGCCGGCAATTTCGCTTGCGCCCTGGGCGGCTTCACCGGCGTTGCGACCGATTTCGTTGGTGGTGGCGGTTTGCTCCTCGACCGCGGATGCAATCGTGCTCGATATGTCATTGATTTGGTTGATGACGCCGCTGATCTCCGCGATCGCGGCGACGGCGGCCTTGGTATCGCCTTGGATGGTTTCGATCTTCTTTCCAATCTCCTCGGTAGCCTTTGCGGTGGCCTTGGCCAGTTCCTTCACTTCGCTGGCGACGACGGCAAACCCCTTGCCAGCGTCGCCGGCTCGCGCGGCTTCAATGGTTGCGTTCAGGGCTAGCAGGTTTGTCTGCTGGGCGATGGAGGCAATTACTTTGACGAACTCGCCAATCTCCGAACTGGAGTCACCCAGTTTGGCGACGGTGTGATTTGTGTTGTGGGCTACTTCCACGGCGTTCTTCGCGACTCGCACAGCTTCGTTCGCGCTGTTCGAGATGGCGCGCATGGAATCCAGCATTTGTTCCGACCCGGCGGCCGCTACACTGATATTCGTGGAGACCACGTTGGCGGCGGCGGAAGCTAAATTCGCCTGGGCGGAGGTTTCCTCGGCATTAATTCGAATCTGGTCAGTGACTTGGGCTAGCGATTGAGAGGCGGAATGCACGTCGGCGGCAACAATTCTGGTGCCGGCAACCGCATTCTCGATGGTGAGAAGGAAGTCCTCGATACGCTGGGCGGATTTCCCCACAGCAGAGCCCCTCTCGATGCAGAGATCGATTGTGCCGTCCGCACCTATGCGCGAGCCGAGGGCCGAAACTTCTTCCGCATCCAGAGCCTCGCGCTTGCTGAGGGTGGCCATGTACACGAGCAGTCCCGTCTCGAAGACCACGAAGGCGCTATGGATGAATACCATCGAGATAGTGGCCATGTGATTAAACACAAAAACGGGAACGCCCCGGGTCTGCAAGAAGTAGAACACCAAATGGTGCACCGCGACCAGCACGGCGCCCACTACGAGAGGAAGCCAATCACGATAGTAGAGGAGAAAAGCCAGCAGTCCGAAAATAATGAAATGCATCTCGATCATGCCGTGGGCTTGATGGATGAGGAGCGCCGAAAAGGCCATGAAGACGACGGCGTTGAGCAGGCGGGTGGGGCGCCGCGTGGGAAGCAGCACGACCGCAGCCGTGGAAGCCGAGGCAAGACCGATGCCGATGGTCAATGCCAGACTCCACGTACCATACCAGGGGGCCAGTGCCAGCGACAGAATGAAGAGAGACCAAACCACTCCTAACATGATTCGGTCGGCTTCGCGGTATACGCGCGCGAGAGACGTGTCCATAGGATGTGTCGCAAGAGGCCGCCCGCGGATAGCGCAGCCCCTATCATGTCTGCTATCGGCGTCAGAGATGGAGAACGTTAGGGCCGGTGTGATTATTTTTGTGAAGGTGGCATAGGACGCTCTCGAGTCGGCACCCGGTTTTCCTGAAACCTGAAACCTGACACCTGAAACCTGACACCTGGTTCTAGGTTTTTCGTTCGCCGTCCCAGTTGGAGGAGCGGTTGTCGGGGACTTTTTGCAGAGCCTCGACCAGGACGCGGCGGAGGCGATAGCGGCTGTCGAGATCCATACTGACGAACTCGAAACCGATTTCATTGACGCGGGCGCGGCGCAGCAGAACCTCGCCGCGGATTTTTTTCACACCCAGAGAGATTTCAACGTGGGCTTCGGAGCCAACGCGAAGATTGTCGCTGCGCGTGCCCATGCCGCCGCCGAGACTCATCTCACGCATGACGATGTTCGACTTTCCCCAGGAACTGGAAAGAGTGGCGGAGAGAGTGCGCGGCAAGATGATGCGCTCATAGCGGCGCTGCCGGACCCAGGGGCATCCGGGGCCGGAATCGAGCGGGGCGATGGCAAGTTCGCCGGCCTCGAGGCCGCTGTCGGCGAGAGCCTGGGTGCCGTAGCGCGGATCAATCTTGGAGAGCGCCTGAATGGCGGCGATTCTCAATTCACGGTGCTGGGTGTAGCCGAACAGTTTCTTGTCTTCGACGATAGTGCGCAGAACGGGAACAGCATCGATCTCGCGCAAACGGCCGAGCGACTCGATGGCTTTCAGTTGCACGAACGCAGGACGGTTGAGAGCTTCACCGGCGGTGGCGAGCGCAATCAGGCTGGAACTGGCGTTGCGGTCCTGGCTCATGCCGATCTCGTCGATGGCCTCGGGCAGGATGAGGGCATCGAGCAGTTCGAGCAGTTCGAGCAGGGTGCGTCCGCGGTCAGGTGCGGCGCCGTAGGCGATCTGCCGAACGATGACGTCCTGGTAGAAACGGTTGAACTCGCCCATGCGGGAGGGCAGCAACTCCAGCAACGTGGTCACGGCCAGGCGGCTCAACAGGCCGACAGTGGAGGCAGCCTGGCGGGGCTGGCCCGTGCGCAGGATGTCGCGCAGATCGTCGATGGCGGGTTGTCCGAGTTCTCCGACCAGTTCGACAATGCGATCGCACTCGACACGTTTCTGCGCGCGAAAGAAACGGTCGGCAAGGTGCTCAACGGAGTGTCTGGGAAGCTGCTGCAGGACGTTGATTAGATCCTCGGGCACCTGATCGGCATTGATGGCTTCCTCGATCATCTCGGGCAGGCGATTTTCGATGCCGACGCGGGAGCGGAGATCCTGCACCAGGGCAGGCCGTCGCTGGGCTACTCTTTCGAGCGAATAGCAGAGTTCGGCGACGGCTTTGTACTTTCTGCGCGTGCAGGCCTCCTGCCCGAAGCGCGCGAACGCGGCACTCAGCAGGCTCTGGATATCGGTATCGCTTTCCTTGCCCAGTTTCTCGCCGAGCATGGCGAGGGCATTGGGCATGACTTCCTCGGGCGCGGTGGCATAGAGGTCGCCGAGTTGAGCCAGGCCGATGGCAGTCTTGCGGCGGGGATCGGCGTCCTTGGCGTCGAGGCCGGTGCAGTAGTTGGAGAGAATTTTGGCGGCGAGCTCATTATCGTCGCGCTCAAAAAGCATTTCGACGAACTGGCGAATATTGCGGGGCGGCACGCAGGCGGCTTCGCTAGAGAGCAGAACGCTTTTCTTGCCCGCTTCGGGAATCTCAGCCCAGAACATGCGGTCGAGAATGTCGGCGTGGGAATCGACGAGGATGCCCGCCTTGGACATTTTATCTTCCTGAACGCGCAGGATCTGGCGGAGCGTGTCCATCTGCCGGCTCATGTGCTCCATCATGTCGTGGACGGCGTTGACCTTGACTTCGCCGCGCGAATAGCGGTCGAGGGCGAATTTAATCGCCATGCTTTCAGCAGCCTTCATCAGAAGCGGCGTGTCATTGCTCTCGTTGGTGTTGTTCTGAGAAGCCTGCGTGGCCAAGCTTTCGAGCAACTGCGCGAGATTGACTTTGGCGCCCTCGGGAGCTTTGCCCAGCTCAACCTTGAGATTTTCCGCGGAGGCGTTGGGATCCTGCATCGCCTGGCCAAAATGGGTGAGCAGGCGAATGGTCTGGATGACTTCCTCTTCCTGCAAGGGAACGACGCCGCCGGTCCAAGTTCCGAGAGAGGTTCCGCCCGAGGTTCCGACGGATGGTCCGCCCGAGCCCGTGGCCACCCCGCCGGGAATGGCGATGCTTGGAACGCTGCCGAGGGGCGCGCCGCCCGCTACGCCCGCACCGGCGTTGCTTGCTCCCTGAGCGGCGGCGATCAACTGCAAAAGTTTCTGAGGGTCATTGAGCCACTGCTTGAATTCGGGGCCGAGGGCCTGGGCGGCGAGTTGGGCGGCAATGGAATACTCGCCGGTCGCGGGATCGGCGGCGACGAACTTGACCTCATTGATGCGGATTGAGGAGTCCTTGTTGTCGCCGAGGGTTTCCTTAATCTGTTTGGCGAAGTCCTGCGCTTTGGAGCCGCCCATGGAAAACGCGCGGACCAGACGGGTAAAGTCGTCGAGCGTAACCTTGTTGGAAAACAGGATGCTGGAGAGCCCGCCGTCGAGAAGAAGTTTGTTGTCAGAAACGCCGAGCAGAAAACCAGTGTCGCCACTCTTGGGCAGCGCCTGCTGGAGTTCGCTCCAGGCCGTCTGGAACTGGCCCTCGGTGCGTTTGTGGTTCGTTCCATACAGCCGGGTGTACTTGATCAAAATATTGAGGCTGTGGAGGAAAGAGCGAGCGGACGCGCTGCGGCCGGTATCGGTTTGAGCGGTGTTAGCGATAGCGGCCTCCTCCCGGGTATATGGAGCGTTGGCAACAAGACTAAGCGGGAAAGTGACCGAATGCACGATTACGTAGGTAATTGAACCGAACGAGAGGAGCGGGTGCGGACAACCACACGGAGGGACAGGTCCTTTGGGATGCGGGCGCGCTACACTGTTGGCGCGGGAGACGCTGGAGACGCGGCAACCCGCATCTCTACGGGAGAACCTACTGGAAGACGAATTCTGATGAAGATCGGCGTGCTTTTTTTTGGCGTATTGAAGGACGTAATAGGACGGTCGGGCGAGACCGTTGACCTGCCGGAAGGGGCGCGGGTGCGCGAAGTCCTCTTCTATTATGCGCGAGCGGCTCCTCGGTTTGAAGCGATGGTACCGTCGTTGGCGATCTCGGTGAATCAGGAGTATTCGGGCGCGGACCGGGCGCTGCGCGATGGCGATGAAGTCGGGCTGTTGCCTCCGGTGAGTGGCGGGTCGGCGGAAGGCGACGGCGAAAATCGGGCGGAAGCCCCGGACGAAATCCGGGGCGAAGTAAACATCGTCCGCGAGCGGATTGACACCCAGGCTGTGGTGGGGCGGTTGAAGCAGCCGGCCGATGGCGCGGCAGTGATTTTCGATGGCGTGGTGCGCGACAACACGCGCGGGCGGCGCACGCTCTATCTGGACTATGAAGCCTATGAAGCGATGGCGCTGAAGCAGATGGAATCTCTGGCAGCGGAGGCGCGGGCGCGTTTTGAGGTGCGGGGAGTGTCGATCGTCCACCGCGTGGGGCGGCTGCAGATTGGGGAGACGAGCGTACTGATTGTGGTGGCTGCGGCGCACCGGGGCGCGGCGTTTGAAGCTTGCCGGTGGATCATTGACACGCTCAAGAAGACGGTGCCGATCTGGAAGAAAGAATATTTTGCGGATGGAGCGGTATGGGCCGATGGCGAGGCGTTTCCCGAAGAAATTCGATCGCCGGGAGGCACAGCGGCGAAGCAGCCTGCATCATAATGATTGATCCCAAATGAAACGAATCGCAAGAGCGCAGCGCACGGCCCCCCTGATCGTGTGCATCTTGATCGCGTGCGCCGGCGCCCGGGCGATGGCACAGGAACCGGAAACGACCCTCAAAGTCGACGTCAAGCTGGTGAACGTGTTCGTGACGGTGACGGATGCGCGCGGGGCTCCGGTGGCGAGCCTGCAGAAAGAGAATTTTCTACTGAAGGAAGACGGTAAAGAACAAAAGATCGCGATCTTCAGCCGGGAATCGGCGCTGCCGCTGTCGATTGTGCTGGCGGTGGATACGAGCCTGAGCACCAGAAAAGATCTGCCGCTGGAGCTGATCTCGGCGCGCAAGTTCGCGCACACGATTTTACGGCCCGAGGATGGATTGGCTTTGTACAAGTTCAGCGAGGAAGTGAGCGAGGTGGTGCCGTTCACATCCGATTTGAAAAAGATCGACGCTGGGATCGACCGGGTGCGCAACGGTTCGGCGACCGCGCTTTACGACGCGGTTTTTCTGGGATCGCAAGCGCTGAGCCGGCGGCAGGGAAGAAAAGTCATGGTGGTGATCACCGACGGCGGAGACACGGTCAGCCAGGTGAATTACAAAGAAGCGCTGCGCGCGGCGCAGGAATCGGAAGCGATTATTTATAGCATCATTATCGTGCCCATCGAAGCGAGCGCGGGACGAGACACGGGCGGCGAGCACGCGCTGATTCAGATCTCAGCGGACACGGGCGGGAAGTATTACTACGCCACGTCGCTGCCGCAACTGGACGACGCGTTCCAGAAGATCAGCGACGAACTGCGGACGCAGTATCTGTTGGCGTACTATCCGTCGCAGCGCTATTCGGATTCGGAATTCCGTCAACTGCGGGTAGATCTGGCGAACGCGCCCGCGGGAGGTCCTTACCAGTCGCACTATCGCGCGGGGTACTACACGCGCAAGGGGACGTTCTGAAGGCGGGCTGCGAGGTACGAGCTTCGAGCAGCCCTTCCGCTCCAAGCTCGCGGCTCG
>Ga0193751_1002131_pt1 | contig 12195 bp, 8 predicted proteins | sample L1c2metaG_FD_143050 | JGI IMG/M metagenome (GOLD analysis project Ga0193751, IMG submission 143050) | Soil microbial communities from a riparian zone of the East river system, Colorado, United States - L1c2 | ecosystem: Environmental > Terrestrial > Soil > Riparian zone | place: USA: East River... | reverse complement strand
TCGCGCAGCTCGTAGATCGTGTCGAGAATGTTGACGACATCGAAACGGATTTTGACGGCAGTCTTCTCCGTGATCTGGATGCGGCGCTGCAAACTAACGTTGAACGTTTCGTAGGGATGATTTTTCTTCGTGTTGGCGAAACCGCGCCGCAGTCCGTTGCCGTAGAGTCCATCGATGGCCGCTTTCCAATCGTTCCACGTATAGGAGATCCCAGCGGAACCGGTAAAGCGCTGATCGTGGTCGAGGAAGACCCAATTCTTTTTGATGTAGGCAAACTCATCCGGGTCGAATAGAAATTGCGCGGAGCTGACGTTCGTGCCGCGCGCCCATTCGTAAGCTGCGTTCAAATAGGCGGAGAACGGACCCTTATCGTAGCTGGAAGTGAATTCGCCACCATAGATTTCGCCGCGCTTGTAGTTGAACGACGAAAGGATAAGCGCTTGCCCGAACTGTCCTTCGTCAAGCGTCGAATGCGAGCTCTTGTAGAAACCGTCCAGGCCTACATTGAAGCCTTCCGTGATTTTCTGCGTCACGCCCACATCGAAGTAATGCGCGCGCTCGGAGGTCACGGCGGCATCTTTGGTAATCGCGGATTCGTTAGTCGTGCCGGTGAACTTGGCGATCGTGCTCTCTGGAACAGCCTCTAAGGGCGGCGGGGTAAAATAGCGCGCGTAGCCGGCGTGGACCGTGGTCCACTCAAATGGCTTGTAAACGACATTAACTCGTGGACTGAGCTGGTTCTCGTCGGCAAACGCATTCACAAAGTCAAGCCGGCCGCCGAAATTGATAGTAAGCTGCTCGAACGGCTTCCATTCATCCTGCAAATAGAAACCGTAAAAGTAACCGTATTTGTCGTTGTTATCGACAATCCGCTGTGGCACGTCGCTGGTTTGATTGCCGTCGGCATCGACCGGGAAAACAAGCGTGGCCGTGTCGATGGTCGCGTGTTGTTCGGTAAAAATGAACCCGGCGCGAAGTGTATGCTCGTCATTGAGCTTGTAGCTCGAATCGAATTCGACACCGTTGGAAAGAATGGCGCGGTCAACTCGCGAGGCGACGCCGTTGAAGATGAGATCGCCAACATCGTCCGGGCGAAAAAGGATCGAGCTGTACCGATTAAAAATCGACGCCTGGAAATTGAGATCGCCCGCTTTCTTTTGGTAGGTCAAAATCTCGTAGGCAGAATCTTCCGATTGGTTCTCGTCGAGCTTGGCGGAATCGAATGTCGACCTGCCATTAACCCTAAACGCAGGCGTCTGACCCGGATTATTCGGAATCTGGAAGTCGCTGTGATTGCCGCTAACAAGCAACGTCACTCGGCTGGTTTCGTCGATTATGTCAGAGAAATAGCCGAAAAACTTGTACTGATCGGTGTCGTCATGAATCGGGCTGCTGCTGCGCGTCGGATTTTCAACGCCGATGCCATCGTGCAGATAATTTTCCGTGACGTAATAGCTGAACTTCCCGATCACCCCGCCGCGCTCGAAGCTCTCCATCACGGTGTCGAAACTGCCGACGCGGACCGACGCTTCGTCGCCTGTGAAGACCGGCCCGTTTTTCGTGTGAATGTCGATCACGCCGGTGTTGCGAAATCCGAATTGCGCCGGCAAAGCCCCGGTGATGAGCGAAATGTTATCGGCGAAACGCGTCTCCAATTCCTGTCCGAAACCGGGAATGCTTTCCGGCAAGAGCACGTCGTCGATACGGTATTGCAGGTTGGCGTGTTCGCCGCGGACATGAAGCTGGCCGAATGAATCCTGCGCGACACCGGGAAAGCGAAGAATCGTTTGGTTGAACGGAGCGTCCTCGCCTTGTGCCTGCGAATCGAGCCGGTCGGGGCCGACGGTGTAACGCGTCGCGCCCAGACTCGGCACAATTGCCTCACGCGAAATGTCGAGTTCCTGACTTTGGACGACGACTTCCTCAACCGTCGCAGCCCCGGGCGTTGCCGTAGTGGATGGTGTGGGGCTCGGCGCAGCTGTGACAGCGGTTTGCGCCATCGCAACGCTCGCCCCGAAAAGCAGCGCGGTCGCTGCGGTTAAAACTTTTTTCATTGAGATTTTCAAAAGATGGATTTTTCAAGTTGTGATTGGTTATTGGCTTCGCGATTGACGCGAAGACACGTGAAAGCGGCGCGATGACTTGTAGGGCGTTTCTGCGAAACGCCGATTTAATTGGCCCGGCGTCTGGTACAGACGCCCTACAATTTTAGGCGCGCGCGGGCGGCGCGTGCTCGAAAATGCATGCGCCAAGAAACGGCGATTCAACCCACTGCGGGGTCAGCGCCGAAATTTTTGAGAAGTGAATGAGTGGGACAGGCGCGCTGAGCAACGGCGGATGAGCGGCATGATTGCAGCTGCCAGAGGCGATCATTGTCGCTGCGCAATTGTGCTCGACGCGACCCGCGTCAGGATGAACGCGCTGGTGCAATTGCGGTGAAGCACTCAGCGCGAGCGCCCAGAGAAATCCCGCGGAAACGAGAATGGCAACAAACGCGCGCCCGTGATTTATCGAACGCGCGAATGTGCTCATTGCGCTGCGAGCTTCCGACCGCGTCGCGTCTTACGCAAGAAATTTCTGCGGGTGTAGATGCGGCTGTCCTCAGCCGCAACTATTTAGATTTTGCGCGTGAAGACACATGCCGCTACACCGCTGCTCGCGCCGGAAAATTGATAGTTCGCGATGCCAAAAGACGAATTTATTGCAAATTCGCCGCGAACTGGTCAGGCTCGGCGGAATTATCAAACCAAAAAGCTCTGCTTTGCATTTTCCCCAGCGGTTTTGGTTCGCAAGACCAAGCATTTCATTCCGAGCCATTCTGCCCATGCTCTCCTGGGCGATAGCGGCCTTTGCCGAGACAGGATTTGCGACTTCGGCGGAGTCACCTCCGCTGTCTGCAGCGCAAGGCAACGAGCCGGTGCCTCCGCTTGGGATAAGCGCAAATCCTGGCGCCGTTAATCAGGTAACCGGCACGGGACAGGCGGGTGAATGGCTGGGATTCAAAAAGGATTCGGGCGTCTTCCTTGGCGGCGTATGGGCAGGAGACACAAACTATTTGATCTCAGGCGGCGAACAGCCAGGGTCGTGGAGCTGGGACAGCTTGCTTATTCTCAGTCTCGGCCTGGATTCCGAGAAGCTCATCGGTTGGAAAGGCGGAAAATTCGGTATGGATTTTTTGCGATTCGACGGGGACCCTACAAATCAACGGGCTGGCAGCGTACAGGGATACAATTCGTTGCCCGGCCCACCGCCATTACATCGGTCGGAACTTTATCAATTGTGGTGGCGGCAGGAGCTCTTCGACGGAAAGCTGATCCTCCGCGTCGGAAAGATGGCGCCAACTGCTGATTTCAATAATGTTCTGCGCCCCGTTCCGACTCAGGAGCAATCCCTTTTCATTCCCTCAGTGTCCGGTCTCCTTTTCACGCCTGTTTTCGTGAATCCTACACTGCTTGGCGTGATGCCTGGATATTACAACTCCGCCTGCGGAGTGACGACCACCTTTGCACCGACGAATAATTTCTATTTTTCCTACGGAGTCTATGACGGGAATATCGCCAACGGAACGCAAACCGGGACGAGAGGGCCGGAGTTTAACGGGTATTATTTCAATATTTGGGAGGCGGGCGCGGCCTGGCAGATCGGGAGCGACAAGTTGCCGGGCTCATTTGGCATCGGCTTATGGAATCAGTCGGGCCAATTGCGCGCGGGAAACGTAACTGAATCCGGCGCGACGGGTGTTTACCTTTTCGGTTCCCAGCGAATCTGGCTTCGCCATCCGGGGAAGGACAACAGCGGCATCACGGGTTTTTTTCAGTTTGGCGCGAACAACTCGGACACGCTTCCGGTAAATCAATATTTCGGATCCGGCCTGACAGCATTCGGACTTGTGCCGGGAAGATCACAGGATTCCGCGGGCGCTGGCATGGCGTGCTCGTGGCTGAACGGAAACATTTTTCACCGCAGCAGTGAATTAATGTTTCAAGTTTACTATCAGGCTCATATTGTTGCCGCCACTTATGTCGAACCGGCGATCAGCTACATCCCGACGCCGGGCGCCAACCCCGATCTCGATGCTGCGTGGGCAACCACTTTGCGAGTCACTGTTCTCTTTTAATTCGAACGAGAAAAAGCACGATGGACCTGAATACTATTGTTGAAATCAAGCGCCCTGTTCGTGCCGATGAGGTCGGGGACTGGGAGCATGGCTTTGCCTGGCTGGCTGGCGGCACGTGGTTGTTTTCCGAGCCGCAGGTTGATACCCATACATTGATCGACCTGGAGGGGCTGGGCTGGCCATCTTTGACGGTGTCACCCAAGGGCCTCGAAATCGCCGCCACCTGCCGGGTGTTCGAACTCGACAGTTTCGTTGCGCCGTCCGAATGGAAAGCCGTTCCCTTGCTCAGCGAATGCTGCCACTCATTTCTCTCCTCGTTCAAGATCTGGAACGAGGCCACCGTCGGCGGAAATATCTGCTTGTCGGTCCCGGCAGGCCCGATGATTTCCCTCACAACGGCGCTGGAAGGCGTTTGCACACTTTGGCCGCGCAGTGGAAAGCCGCGCGAAGTGCCCATGATTGAATTTGTCACCGGGAACCGTGCCAATGTCCTCGCGCCCGGAGAGCTCCTGCGCAGCATTCATCTGCCAGCAACCGCGCTTAAAAAAAACTTTGCCTTTCGACGCTTCACTTTGACGCATCTTGGCCGGTCCGAAGTCCTACTGATCGGCACGCGGTGTCAGGAACAAGGCACTTTTCTCCTCACGATCACTGCCGCCACGCTGCGCCCCGTACAAATTCAGTTTAAAAACATCCCTACCGCGGAGGACCTGAAGAAAGCCATCGACGACGCGGTGCCTCCGGACCTTTATCTCGACGATCCTCACGGCTCTCCGGCTCATCGCCGGCATCTCACTTATTATTACGCCGAAGAAATTCGGGAAGAATTGGCATGAGCTACACAATCAACCGACAAACCTTCGATGCTCAACCCCGGCCGGGGCAATGCCTGCGCACTTTCGTGCGCGATCTGGGATGGTTCGGCGTGAAAAAAGGCTGTGATGCCGGTGACTGTGGCGCCTGCACGGTCTGGCTCGATGGCAAGCCGGTGCATAGCTGCCTCGTGCCTGCCTTCCGCGCAGACGGGCGTGAAGTCACCACGCTCGAAGGGCTTTCCAGCAACGGCGAGATGCATCCGATGCAAAAGGCATTCCTTGGCGCGCAGGCTTATCAATGCGGTTTCTGCACGGCGGGGATGATTATGACCTCCGCCACATTCTCCGAGGAGGACAAGCAGGATTTGCCCTTCCGGTTAAAAGGCAATTTTTGCCGCTGCACGGGCTATCACGCCATCCAGGATGCCATTCACGGCATTTCGCATGTGGAGGCCGATTGCCCCGGAAAAAGCGCCGGCCGAAATCTCGGCAATCCTCTCGGCGAATCCATCGTCACCGGGCACGCCCATTACACCGCAGATATCAGTATGGAGGAAATGTTGCATCTTAAGGTGCTGCGCTCGCCGCATGCGCATGCGCGCATTCTGGCGATTCGCCGGGACAAGGCGATGGCCGTCCCCGGGGTGCATGCCGGTTTCACCTGGGAAGACGTTCCGCGCCTGCCCTACGGCACGGGAACGCACAACGACTTTCGCGTCGAACCGGATGATACCTACATCCTCGACAATGTGGTTCGGTTCGTGGGAGAGCGTTTTGCTGCGGTCGTCGCGGAGACCGAAGGCGCCGCCGAGGAAGCCTGCCGCCTGCTGGAGGTGGATTACGAAATCCTGCCTGCCGTCCTCGATCCCGAGGAGGCCATGAGCGGACGCGCGCCTGTCCTGCATCCGAAAGAACCCACCTCCCGCATTGTCAATCCCGCCCTCAACATCGTCCGCGAGATCCATGGGGAAAATGGCAGCGTGGAACAGGGCTTTGCCGACGCGGACGCCATTTACGAAGAGACCTTCGAGACGCATCGCCAGCAGCACGCGCACCTTGAAACACATATTGCCATCAGTTACCTGAGCGCGGACGGACGGGTTCACGTGCGAAGCAGCACGCAGACGCCGTTTCCGACGAAGGAAAAACTCGGCTATCTCTTCAGCCGCGATCCGGAGGATTTTCATGTTTATACCGAGCGCGTCGGAGGCGGCTTCGGAGGGAAACAGGAGACACTGGGCGAAGAACTCTGTGTGCTCGCCACGCTCAAGACGGGTCGCCCCGTCAAATGGGAATTCACTCGCACCGAGGAATTCATCGGCGCGACCTCGCGGCATCCTTTCAAGATCCACGTCAAGCTCGGCGCAAAAAAGGACGGCAGACTCACTGCCGTGCAACTCCGGGTGTTGTCGAACACCGGCGCCCACGGCAATCACGCCGGCGACACGCTCGGTCACTCGATCAACGAACCGCTCACCCTCTTGCGCTGCGCGAACAAGAAGGTGGATGCTTATGCCGTTTATACGAACACCGTTCCCGCCGGCGCGTTTCGCGGTTATGGCACTACCCAGACTTTCTTCGCGTTGAACTGCGCGATGAACGAACTCGCGCTGCAGCTCGGGCTCGACCCTCTGGCCATGCTGCGCAAGAATATCATCCGCCCGGGCGACACCCTTCTCAGCATATGGAGCTTCCCTGCGGATGTCGAAATCGGCAGCTACGGACTCGACCAGTGCCTCGATCTCGTGGAAGCGGCGCTTGCGAGCGGCCGCGGCAAACCAAAACCCGAGGGGGCTGACTGGCTCGAAGGCAGCGGCGTTGCCATCAGCATGCTCGATTGCGCTCCGCCGAACCAACGCTCGGAAGCACGGGTGGATCTCACCGCCGAAGGCGGCTATATCGTACGCGTCGGCGCCACCGAGTTTGGCAACGGCACGGTCAACGTGCACCGCCAGATCGCCGCGACTGTCCTTGGCTGCGGTGTCGATCGTGTTCAGATCATCAATGCGGATACCGACAAGACTCCTTACGACACCGGCACTTTTGGCAGCGTCGGTACCACTGTCACCGGCTTCGCCGTTCGTGAAGCGAGTTCGGTCCTAAAGTCCCAGATTCTCGCCCTTGCCCAGCGGTACAGCGGTGCTTCGCCCGAGGTCTGCGCGCTCGGCGATGGGGAGATCCGCTGCGGCGATCGCACCGTGCCGCTGGCCGATTTCTTTGCCCAGGCCACCAGCGACGGGCAGCGCGTCAACGCCGTTCGCAAGTGCGCTGGCGTCCCGCGCACGGTTTCCTTTAATGTGCAGGGCTTTCGCATCGCCGTCCATCGCGTCACCGGGCGCATCGAGATTCTGCAGAGCGTCCATGCGGCTGATGCCGGTTTTGTCATTAACCCGATGCAATGCCGTGGCCAAGTCGAAGGGTCTCTCGCCCAAGGCATCGGCTGGTGTTTGTTCGAGCGAATGACTTTCAACGAAAAAGGCGAACTCACCACCGCGACGTTCCGTAACTACCGAATCCCGACCTTCGCTGACATCCCACGCACGGAGGTTTATTTCGCCGACACTTACGACACCATCGGCCCACTCGGCGCCAAGGCCATGAGTGAAAGCCCCATCAATCCCGTCGCGCCCGCCCTGGCCAACGCCCTCAGGGACGCCACCGGCATCCGCTTTCCCAGCCTGCCCTTCAGCGCAGATCGCATATTCAGCAAACTCGCAGAAAACAAATCATGAGCACACCAGCCATCATCATCGCCACCGCCAAGGTCCGCCCCGGAATGGATGCCGCATTCACCGCCTGGAAGGCACACAACGATCTTGTCATCGGAAAATTTCCCGGCTTCGTCGGCAGCGACATCATTCCGCCAACGCGACCCGACAGCAACGAATGGACGATCATCCTGAATTTTCGATCCAACGAGGACCTCGTTGTCTGGCAGAAATCCAAGGAACGGGCGGAAATCATTGCCGAAGGGGTTCCGCTTTTTGAAGGCGGCAACTTTGGCGAAGTCGTGCAAATCGGAGAGAGTGGAGAGCGTCCCGACAGTAATGTCACTGAGGTGATTTTTTCCAAGATCAAACCCGGCAAGGAGGACACATATCGGGAGTGGGCGGCGCGCATGCAATCCGCCCAGGCCAAATATCCTGGTTACAAAGGCACGTTCCTCCAGCCGCCGGACGAGAAGGGAGGATTTTGGACGACCATCATGCGCTTCGACTCCGGCTCACACCTCGAGGGATGGATGAACGCTCCGGAACGCAAAGAGATGTTGAGCGAGTCCAAAGCTTTCATCGAACACGAGCAGCTCACGCGCCTGGCCACGTCCTTCCCCGGATGGTTCCCGACAGATCCCAAAACGGGTCAAGGCCCGCCGAAATACAAAGCTGGTATGCTGGTGCTGCTGGGCCTTTTTCCTATTGTGATGCTCGAAAGCTTCTTTCTCAGTCCCCGCCTTGCGAGCCTGAATTTTTCACTGGCCCTGTTCATTGGCAATACCATCAGCGTCGCAGCGACGACATATCTGACGATGCCTTTGTTCATCAAGGCGCTGGACTGGTGGCTCTTGCCGAAGCCGGATGCGCCGAAAAGCGTGCATTGGAAAGGCGCACTCCTTGTCTTTGCGTTTTACGCGTTATCGGTTGCAATCTTTTGGAAATTTGTGTGATATACGAGGACGCCGCGCATCCGTCTGTTCCACTTTCTTCGAGAAAACAACAAACCACCCCCCCATTTCCCCTCTAGAACAAACCCACAACCAACAACCAATCACAAACTACGTGAGCACACCAAATCCCGACCACGAAAAATTCCTGCGCCGAGCCGTCGAGATGTCGCGGCGCGCGTTGCCATGGTGAAAAGGATGAGTCATGAAGGGAGAAAATTCATTTTCGCGCCGCGGCTTCGTGAAGGGCACCGCTGCGGCGGCCGGCGGCCTGTTGCTTGGCCGCAGCGGCCGCGCGGAGACTCCGAAAGGCGCGCCCATGGACATTGACGCGCTGAAGAAAGCCTGCAAAGGCGTCGTCGCGGAGCGGGGCGATGCGAACTTCACCGAATTGATCCACGGCAACCTGTGGAATCGGCTGATTCCCCGCCGCGCGCCGCAGATCGTGATCCGGGTCAAGGACGAGCAGGACGTCATCGCGGCGATTCATTTCGCGCGGGAAAACAAATGGAAGGTCGTGGTCCGCGGCGGCGGTCACAATTGGTGCCAGCCCACGCTGCGGAATAGCGGCTTGCTCATCGACCTGAGCGAACTGAACAAGGTCATCTCGATCGATGTGAGGGCCCGCAAGGCCGTCGTGCAGCCGGTCATCAGCAACCGGGACATTCAAAAGGTTCTCAACGCCAAAGGCCTCGCCTATCCCAGCGGCCACTGCCCGCAGGTCAAGCTCAGCGGCTATCTGCTCGGCGGCGGCATGGCATGGAACCAGGGCGTCTGGGGCTCGGGCACGGAAAGCATCGAGGCCATCGAGCTCGTGACGGCGGAGGGAAAACTCATCACGGCGAGCAAGGACAAGCATGCGGAATATTTCTGGGCGGCGCGCGGATCGGGTCCCGGATTCTTCGGCGTCGTCACGCGATACCATCTCAAGCTGCATCCGCTGCCCAGGGCGATCCACGGCAGCACCTATTATTATTCCATGGACAACGCCGCAGCGGTCGGGGGCTGGCTCGGGGAAAACGCCGCGAAAATTTCGCCCGCTGTCGAACTCAGCCTCTTCCTGCGCGAAGCTCCCGCGGATCTCAAGGAAAAGACCGCCGCGCAAGGCGGCAAGGTCGCCATGGTGACAGGGGCGGCTTTCGCGGATTCCCCGGAGGAGGCCAAGGCCATGCTGAAGCCGCTGGAAGACTGCCCGCTCCTGCCCAGATGCCTCTCGAGTTCGTTCGCCACTCCGCTCGTTTTCGAGCAAATGTTCGATGCGTCGGGAGCGCTCTGGCCCGAGGGGCTGCGCAATCGCGTGGAGGCCACTTTTTCAAACGCCTCGCCGGGCGACCTCGCGAAGGCGGTGGGCGGTCACATGACGAAATGCCCGTCTCCGATCACCGTCATTTTCTTCGCCATTTTCACCGGCCCGAACGTTCCGGCCGTTCATCCGGACGCGGCTTATTCCATGAGCTCGCGGGTTTACGGCGGACCGTGGACGATGTGGAAGGACGCCGCAGGCGATGCGGCGAGCAGCCAGTGGCACGACGAATGCACCGCGCTGCTCAGGCCCTTCAACATCGGCTATTACGTCGGTGAATCGGACACCGTCCACAGGCCGTCGAACGCCGTCCAATCCCTCTCGCCGGAAAACTGGAAACGGCTGGCCGACCTGCGCGACAAATACGATCCGGACGGCGTGTTCTTCGGCTACTTCGACGGTCTCCTCGACCCAAAGTCGTCATGATTCAGCGATTTTCCATTCCGCGTTTTTGCAGCAGCGATGACCGCGGCGGGCGTCGCGCCCATGGCCTTCGCGTCTTCGCGCTTTACGCGTTATCGGTTGCAATCTTTTGGAAATCCGTGTAATACGACGCAAGACGGCGTTCGTCCGCTCCCTCTCTTCTAGAAAAAGACAGAAGCGCTCGCATCTGCCTCTTTTCCCTCTTGAGCAAACCCACACAAACTCACGAACAATAGAAAGAAAACAAACACATGAGCACAACAGATATTGAAAGCAACGAGTATAAGAAACAATTCGCCCACGAGGCGACCCGGCTAGCCATCGAAGCCGTCGAGAAAGGATGGGGCGGACCGTTCGGAGCCGTCATTGTTAAGGACGGCAAGATCATCGGCCGGGGCCAGAACCGGGTCCTTATCACCGGAATTCCAATTTATCACGCCGAGGTGACCGCCATCATGGACGCCTGCGCCCGTCTCAATCCGAAATACCTTATGGGCTCGGATTACTATGAGGGGGTGTTGGAGATGATTCCCCGGCCCGCAGGCTCTCCCGACCCGGTTCCGGAGAGGGCGAAGATGCTCAAAGGATGCGATATTTACATCAACGGAGCTCCGTGTCCGATGTGCATGAGCGCGATCTATTGGGCGCGGATTGATCGGGTGTATTTCGGCACAAGATTGTCGGATACGAGCAAGATCGGCTTTGACGACGAGTTTCAATACACCGATTTCAAACTCCCATGGGAGGAGAGAAAAGCGATCAAATGCATTCCCGATTTCGAACGGGAATACGCCCTGAAATCCTGCGAGGTCTGGCAAAACAAGAAAGACCGGCACCCTTACTGAGATAAACTAAGTACGGCGATGCCTGAAATCACGATCGAGCTGAACGAAGGACGGTCCATTGAACAGAAGCGCGCACTGTGCAAGGGGATCACCGAAGTCGTGGTCGACACCTGCAAAGTGCCGGCCGATCGGGTAGTCATTACCATTCACGAGTCCGAACTGGTGAACAAGTCCGTGGGGGGCGTGCTCTTCGCCGATCACGTCCCCACGGGGTAACCGTCACGATCCACACCACCACGCTACTGACCAAGGCCGTGGGGTATATGGTGGAGAGAGCCACCTTCACGGCAAAAATACGGTTGCCTTGCGAAAAGAGCGCTTGGCAAACTCCGCGCCATAGCGAACACAATCAGGACCGAAGTTTGTGTAATGATAACGGTGTGCCGGACCGACGCCGAGTATGAGGCGACGCGGCGTCGAATGGTTTGGAACGAGCGCATCCCCGAGCGGTTTCCCGGCGTCATCGTTTCTGTCACGTCTGATGCCGACGTGATCGAGGCGATTCGGCGGTGGTATGATCCCCAAGGAGTGTTCTATGGCCACATTGGCCAGGCGTGAGCCGCGAACTTAATCCATTCGACCCAAGTTTGTAGGGCGTCTGTATCGGACGCCAACGAATTAAATCGGGTTCACAAAATGGAATTGCAAAGCGTCAATTTGGAATTGAAGTCTGTGTAGAACATCAATGGAGATTTTATGAAGAATGCAATGCTAACGATGATTACCGCTGGGCTGCTGGCAGTTATACCAATGAGTGCGCCAATAACTGCGCAACCATCCGCCGATGCTTCAGTCCCGGCTGTCTATACGAAATACGGGGACGTGAAGTGGGAGAAACTCCACCCAGAGTTGGGAGCCAATTCGGAAGAAATAGCAATCCTGCACGTGGATCCAAAAACAGGGGCGACACAACTCATGATCCGTTGTCCAAAGAATCATCATGCCCCAAAACATTGGCACACAGCTAACGAAACGCACTACTGTGTTTACGGCCACTTTGTCATGCTGGATCAGGACGGAAAGGCAGCGGA
>Ga0193751_1002130_pt1 | contig 12196 bp, 11 predicted proteins | sample L1c2metaG_FD_143050 | JGI IMG/M metagenome (GOLD analysis project Ga0193751, IMG submission 143050) | Soil microbial communities from a riparian zone of the East river system, Colorado, United States - L1c2 | ecosystem: Environmental > Terrestrial > Soil > Riparian zone | place: USA: East River... | reverse complement strand
TACACGCTCGACCTTGCGGAAGAATGGATTCGGCATACTGGCAAGCCGTTTGTCTTTGCCTTTTGGGCAGTGCGCAGCGAGGCATTGCGGGAGGCTGCGCCGTCGCTGGATCTACCGGCAGTGTTTCAGCAATCGCGCGATCACGGGCTGGAGCATTCCAGCCTCAACCAGATCGCCAGGGAATGGTCGCCGCGACTGGAGATCAGCGAAGGCGATGTGCGGAATTATCTGACGCAGAATATTCACTACCAGCTAGATGCCGGATGCCTGGCGGGCTTGCAATTGTTTTACCGGTACGCGGCGGAAATTGGCGCGCTGCCGGCAGCGCCGGAGCTGCTGTTTGTGGACGCGACCCGGGCTGTCGCATTATGAGATTTGTACATGAAGATTTGCACTGCTTATTTGTACGTATGGCGAGATTGCCGCTTCCGTAGAAGATTTGCCTGGGAGCTGGTACCGTACAATGCCCTTTCCTGAGCCGGAAACGGGTCTGGCATCGACGATCGCGGGGGGCGAAGGGTGCAAGATCATCCCTCGCAACATTGCGGCCCGCAGGGCCCCTCTACGACTTTTCAATCACTTCCACGCAGAGACACGTACGAAGAGATCATAGCGATGGCTGACAACTATATGCCGAAACCGGCACAGCGCGGTCCTTACAAGAAAAGAGCGGCGTGAATGATGAATGCCTTGAGTAATTCACAGATCGACGAAGCTATTCTTTCCGTCACTGGAACATCTTGGAGGAAGGTGGCACGCGTGATTGTTATGACTGGCGAAATATTGGGCGATAAGCTCCCGAAGGATGAAGCCGTACTCGATCTAATCGCTGACCGCATCGGGGCTCTCATTCACGATGGTCGTCTGTTGGCACAAGGTGATATTAAGAAGTGGCGGCGCAGCGAAGTACGGAAACCAGATTCAAACTGAGGCACTAACAATCTGCCCGGATTACGCTTCGCTCTTTCGCCCCGAAACAGCAGGTCCCTCCACTTCGCTTGGCCTGGTCGGCCAAGCTTCGGTCGGGATGACAGAGATGAGAAGAGTGCGTGTATAAATCGAGCCGGCGCTCTCGATCATCGAATGAGTTAAGCTGAAACTAACGCCTGTGGCGTAGCTAACACTCGTGAGCCTATTCCAGCCCCTTCCGAATGCCGGTGGCGCAACCGATGCTCCGCGGCCGATGGCTGATCGCATGCGTCCACGGACGCTCGATGAGTTCGTCGGGCAAGAGCATTTGATCGGGCCCGGCAAGCCGCTGCGCACGCAGGTGGACCGCGACGATACGGGGTCACTCATCTTTTGGGGGCCTCCGGGGACGGGAAAGACTACGCTGGCCAAGATCATCGCGAAGTTGACCAAGGCGGAATTCATTGAATTCTCGGCCGTGCTCGCGGGGATCAAAGAGATCAAGCAGGTGATGGCCGACGCGGAGCGGGCGCGCCAGTACGGTACGCGCACCATCGTTTTCATCGACGAGATTCATCGCTTCAATAAGGCTCAGCAGGATGCGTTTCTGCCGCACGTTGAGAAAGGCAATATTCGGTTGATCGGCGCGACTACGGAAAATCCATCATTTGAGATCAATTCGGCTTTACTGTCGCGCTGCCGCGTATATGTTTTGAAGCCTCTCACTGAAGAGCAGATTGTGCTGTTGCTAAGGCGGGCGCTTAGCGATCGCGAGCGGGGGCTGGGTGAAACGAATCTGACGGCCTCCGACGACGTGCTGAAGAAAATTGCCAGTTATACCAGCGGCGATGCGCGCAGTGCCTACAACGTCTTGGAAGTTGCCGCGGGACTCGTAACACTTCCACTTCTCGCAAAAGAAGCGAGAAGTGGGGCACCCACGTCCGGGGAGATTACGGACGAGATCGTGCGCGACGCGCTGCAGAAACGCATTCTGCTCTATGACAAATCCGGCGAAGAACATTACAACCTGATTTCCGCACTGCATAAATCTGTTCGCAACAGCGACCCGGATGCGGCGCTCTACTGGCTTGGCCGCATGCTCGAAGCGGGAGAAGATCCGCTCTATGTGGCGCGTCGCGTCGTGCGTATGGCGGTGGAAGATATTGGGCTGGCGGATCCCAATGCGCTTTCCTTGTGCATGGCGGCGCGCGATGCGGTTGATTTCATTGGCATGCCGGAGGGCAATCTGGCGCTGGCCCAGGCCGTTGTTTATTTGTCGGCCGCGCCCAAGTCGAATGCGCTATACACCGCGTACGGGGCGGTTCAGCAGGACGTGGAGCAGACTGCGGCCGACGCCGTGCCGCTGCATTTGCGCAACGCCCCCACCGGGCTGATGAAAGGACTGGGCTACGGCCAGGGATACCAGTACGCACACGATCTGGAAAACAAGGTCGCGGATATGCAGTGCCTGCCCGACAATCTGCGCGATCGCGTGTACTACCGCCCCACGAAGGAAGGCGTTGAAAAGAGGATCGGAGAGCGGATGGAAGAAATAAAACGGCAGCGTTCGCGAGCCAGCAAAGACGGCATTCCGCAACCAAAGAAAGAATCCTAGCCCGGCGGCCTGACATCTCATTTGATAACGGCGATTGCTATCCAACAGCCTCCGTCGCAAGGATTGGTGTCATGGCTACCGCTCCCAACACCCCTTTCAACGAGATTATTCCGGTTCGCGCTTTGCCCGCCGATCTTGTCGATGACCTGCAGCGTGTGCAAAAAGCCGCGCAAAGAATCACGTCGATTCTCGATCTCGACCAACTCATCGATAGCGTAGTGAATGAGGTGAGCCAATCCTTCGGTTGTCTGGAGACGAGCATTTATCTGCACGACCAGGACCGAAGCGAGATGGTGCTGGCGGGAGTGCGGGGATGCAGTCTGCATGGCAAGGGGCATCGGCTGAAGATCGGGCAGGAAGGCATGGTCGGCTACGTTGCTTCGACGGGACAGACGCGTTATGCGCCGGACGTACGCCAGGATCAGTACTACTACAAATGCGAAGCGTCGACACTGTCGGAAGTGGCGATTCCGCTGCGGGTGGGCGAGCAGCTGGTAGGGGTGTTCACCGCCTCGCATCCCGAGGTAGACGGCTTTCCGCGGCAGCAATTAAGAATTCTGCAGGCGCTATGCGATCACGTGGCGGTCGCGGTTCACAACGCGCGGCGTTTTCAGTCGGAGCGTGCAGAACGCGCAGTGATGGATCGTGAAGCCCAGGAGGCGCGCGCTATCCAGCAGGCGCTGTTGCCGAAGAGTTCTCCGTATATTCCGGGCTTTGTGGTTTCGGGATTGAGCGTGGCGGCGCGTGCCGTGGGCGGCGACTGGTACGACTTCATTCCCTTCCCCGACGGGCGTTGGGGAATCGTACTGGCCGACGTTTCAGGCAAGGGGACTGCCGCGGCTCTACTCATGTCAGCAACACGCGGCGTGTTGCGCTCATTGGCAGAGGCTTGCTGCACACCCGGTGAAGTGCTGACACGATTGAACCAGTTGCTGGTGGATGATTTTCCCGCGGGAAAGTTCGTCACCATGGTCTATGCGGTGCTCGATCCTGCCGAGCGCTCCGTGATTTTTGCTAACGCAGGACATTTGCGACCGCTGTTCATCGATAAAGAGGGTGAGCACTTTCTCGACACGGAGCGCGGACTGCCGCTGGGCTTAGGCTGCGGAGATTATTCGGAGACTCGCATTACGCTGTCGGCGGGCTCGAAGTTGCTGTTCTACAGTGACGGGATTACGGAAGCAGAGAATGCAAACGGCGAAGAGTACGGTCTGTGCCGTCTCGCTTCCCATGCGGCAAAGTCGGAGGCATCAGCAGTGAGCATCGAGGAGGACGTCCGATCCTTCGTCAACGGCGCGCCTTTGCGCGACGATGCCAGCGTGGTGTTTGTGGGCGCCGGACGGTAGCCATCGCATCTGCTCAAACAACGCGAAATGTAATGAAGTGCCGTCTTGAGGCGAGCAAAACAGCTGGGCGCTCGCACGTGGAGTGCAGGGTCTCTCGCGCCGCTCAGGGGCTGATTTAGTAAGGCCAGCTTACCTGGCTCCGACGCATTCAAAGCCTTTGAACGCAGAGGGCGCCGAGGAATGCCGCAGAGAGCGCGAAGACAAGCCAGCAGTTCTTCTTTGCGTTCTCCGGGGTCGCCTTGGCGATCTTTGCGGTTCAGCTTTTAGTGCCGCAGGATGACAGAGTTATTTCATGTCGCGCATCTGAGGGAGAAGCAGAAGGTCATCGCATTCGTGCGCGATGTTCCTTCAGAATGCAGCGGTCCATCACGACGAAGATCCCGGCGTGGCGCGCCTTTTCCGCGGCTATCTCGTGGATCACATCTTCCTGCATCCAGATCACCGGGACTTTGAGTTGGATTGCCTGGTCAACAATTTCTTCGACGAATTCAGGGCGGCGAAAAATATTTACGATGTCGATCTTCTCCGGCACGTCGAGCACCGTCGCATACGCTTTCTCGCCCAGACATTCTTCAATTTGCGGATTCACGGGAATGATGCGATATCCATGGGTCTGCATGTAAGCCGACACGCCATGGCTGGAGCGCAAAGGATTACAGGAGAGCCCGACTACGGCGATGGTTTTGGAGCGCTTCAGCAACGCTCCGATGGGATCGGACTGCGGTAAGGAAGCCAAGGATCCTCCGGATTATTTTTTGGCGGCTGCGTCCAGTTTTTGCTTATACATTTTCATGGCAAGATTGCGAATCGTTTCCGAGACTTCCTTGTTGGCGGAAAGATTCTTCAGGTCCTTCAGCAACAGGTTTTTCATTAAACCCAGGCCGAGATCGAGCGGAGTACGCGGATTCGCCACCAAGTTGCGCACCACGATGTAATTCTTCATGAAGCGACGCTTCAACGGAATCTGGCGTAAGACCGCCTCCAGCACATTCTTCTGGCTGGCAAATTTTTCCACTTCTCCGTCGGAAAGCTTGGGGGCCTCGAGCACGGCGAAAGCCACGACTTTGGTTCCGTCCCGAATCAGAAGCGAGCGTTCTTCTTTGTTGCCCTTCAAGGCCAGCTGAATGCGGCCCTTGACGTCGAGGTGGCTGATTTTCTGGAGTGCGTTTTCGCGCTTGCCGTCGGCCTGCGGCCTTTTGGCAACGGCAGCTCTCGATTCCGCCGTAGCGGCTGGGGCCGCTGGAGTCGCAGTTTCAGTGGGCTGCTCTGGACTCACCGGGAAGTAGTTCTCCCCCAACAAATCGACAATCCCGCCAATTGCCTGGAACGGCTTTTCTCCTTCCGCCGCAATGTCATGCATGTGATCGTTGATATAGGCGGAAACGGTGCCGTCGTCATCCCTCTCGTCGGAAGTCTCCGAATTCGACTCGGTCGCGCCGCTCGCGACCTCGGACGGCGCGAGTGGAAATGTTTGTCCCTCTGCCTCTGGCTCTGGCACAGAAGCCTCAAAAGCAGCGGACAGCTTCCGAAGTTCTTCCGCCTCTGCCTTTTCCAGATACGGATTGGATAGAAGAGTCTTGAGCACGCCGCTCAGCGAGCGCACACGCGGACTCTTGAGCATGACGACGATCGATTCCCGTGAAGCGGAGAGTGCAAGCCGCATCAGGTGCCCCTCGGGTACCGAAGGATTCTCCAGAAGGGCGGGCAGCAACTTCGGCCGTAAATTGTCGGGCGAGATGAAATAGTCGAGCACTTCGGCCGGAGTTTGAGGATCGCCTGCCGCGATTCGGGAGGCTTTTTCGTCCCACCCGGCAAGGGTCATGCGAGCCAGTTCGCCGAAGGCTTTGTTGTGCCGCGCGAGATAGACGAGGATCTCAATGTTCTCGGCCGGCGATACTTGTAGAGCACCGCGAGCGGCAAACTGCATCATATTGGATGGCAGCTTGGAAGCGCGGATTTGGTCGATGGTTCGCGCCATAAGATCAGGCTCGTCTAATTTTTAAAGTCTTGCCGGAAGTTTCTTTTTCTTGAGTCAGCAGCTCAAGTTCGCTCACGGCCAATTCAAAGTCTCGCGTGATGCGATTCCGTGGGTGCTCGAGAAATACATCCCGCAACGTCCGATAGTACCAAAGAGTACCCTCGCGTCCACCTGCGAATCTTGCCCAGACTGATTCTCCGATGGCGCGGTAGTCGCTGAGAATGGAGCGCACATTGTTCAGTTTATCGGCGGCCGAAACCAGCCGGGTATCTGCGTCCGCGGTCTTCAAGTGGCGGATATAGTTTTCCTTGCGCTCACGCCAGGGCGGCTTGGGATCGGTATAGGCGTCGGTGCAACCGTCCACAACCTTGGCGACGCGCGTCCCGAAGCGGCGGCGAACTTCTCTCAGCATGGGGATTCCACCGCAGTCCTCAACCACGTCGTGGAGCAGGGCGGCAATGGCAAGATCTTCGTCGCCTCCCGCCTCTAGCACTAGGGACGCGACGCCCATTAAGTGCGCGATGTAGGGGATTGTCGATGCTTTCCGGGTCTGTCCGGAGTGTTTCTGCGCAGCGAATATGAAGGCGCGCAGAAAACGCGGCCCAAGCTTGAGCGCGCGATTTCGAAGTTCCGAAACCCTGGGCATAGTGCGAGACCTTGAAGCTTTGTCATCCTGAGGGATGCGTTCTTTGCGTCCCGAAGGATCCCTGTACTGGGCTGACGACATGGATGCTCCTGGCTAGTTGCATAGGTCCTTCGGCCCGCAAAGAACGCGGGCCTCAGGATGACAAGCATGAGTGACCCGACCACCCTCGAGTGCCTTCACGGCTTCTCTCCCCGCCGCGCCAGCAGATAGGCGCGAATGAACGGTTGCAGGTCGCCGTCGAGCACGCGGTCGACGTCGCCGACTTCGGTCTTCGTGCGGTGATCCTTAATCATGCGGTAGGGCTGCAGTACATAGGAACGGATTTGCGATCCGAATTCAATATCGAGTTTCGAATCTTCAATCTTTTTCGTGGCGGCGCGCTTCTTCTCCATTTCGAATTCGTAAAGTTTCGAGCGCAACATGCTCATGGCGCGCTCGCGGTTCTTGTGCTGCGAACGTTCGTTCTGGCAACTGGCGACCAGGCCGGTGGCAATGTGGGTGATGCGGACCGCTGAATCTGTCGTGTTGACGTGCTGTCCACCCTTGCCGCTAGAACGATAAGTGTCGGTGCGGATATCTTCCGGCTTGATGATGATTTCGATGCTGTCGTCAATTTCGGGCGAAACGTACACGCTGGCGAAGGAGGTGTGCCGCCTCTTGGCCTGATCGAAGGGCGAGATGCGAACCAGGCGATGGACGCCGATTTCGCTCTGCAGAAGACCGAAAGCGTATTCGCCGTTCACGGCAAACGTAGCCGACTTCAGGCCTGCCTCTTCCCCGGGCTGGTAATCGTAGAGCACGGTTTCGAAGCCTTGCCGCTCCGCCCACCGCAGATACATGCGCAGGAGCATGTCGGCCCAATCCTGCGATTCGGTGCCGCCCGCTCCAGGGTGAATGGTGACGATGGCGTTGCGCGCGTCGTTTTCGCCGGAGAGCAGCGTCTCGGTTTCCAGGCGGTCGAGCAACTCGCGAAGCGCGGCGATTTCGCGTTGCAAATCAGAGTCAACACTCTCGCCTTCTTTGGACAAGTCGAAATAGGCCTTAATGTCATCCATGCGGCGCGCGAGGTCCGCGTCAGTGGAGAGCACGTGCTCCAACCGCTTCTTTTCGCGCATCACTTGCTGCGAGCGCTGCGGATTCGACCACAGATTCGGGTCGGCGGATTGCTTTTCAATTTCGGCTAGCTGCGGACGGACCTTCTCCGCGTCAAAGATACTCCCGAAGTTCGTGAACCTTCTTGGCGAGTTTTTCGTAATCGAGGACCAGTTCTTGATTCATGAGGACGCGTCAACCTTTTTTGCGGCTTTTGAGGATTGGGAGGCGCGCGAGGAGCGCTCCAATGGAAATTATCGCACAGGCGTACGCGAACCAGTCGCCGTGCCGGGTGTAGAAAGTAGTTACGGAAGTGAGCGCGTAAGGCGCGATCAGCGTTGTCCGCTGCTTGCGGGGAATGCGCGCTACTACCTGTCCCCACGGGTCGATGGCAGCCGTAACCCCGGTGTCAGTCGCACTGAGAAGCCAGCGGTTGTTTTCGATGGCGCGCATCCGCGTCTGGTTCAGGTGCTGCGCGTAGGCGCCACTGTCGCCGTACCATCCGTCGTTGGAAATGTTGACGAAGACCTGGGCACCCCGATGGGCGGACTGCCGGACTTCGTCCGGAAATATGGATTCGTAGCAGATAAACACGCCGAGCCGCTGGTCTCCGCCTGTCAGCGGACTGCGCGTCGTACCCGGATGAAACTCTCCAACTTCTTTTGTAAGGCCGCCCGCGAAGGCAAACAAACTGGGAAATGGCAGATATTCACCGAAGGGAACGAGATGAATTTTGTCGTACCGAGCGGTCCATTCGCCCCTCGGGCTGATCCATGCAGCCGAGTTGAAAACTGGCGGGGCTTGGCCGCCCGCTGTCGATGTAGTTCCAATGGAGCCAACCACGGTCCACGTCTTGGTGTCACGAGCCATTGCGCTAACCGCTTCGCGAAATCGGGGATCGCTGGTGAAGAACGGCGCTGGGGATTCCGGCCAGACGACCAAGTCGATCTTCATCGGACTAGCGGCCACAGACTTAACCGTGAGTTCCGTCAACTCATTTAAAGTTTGCTGAAGAAACGCTGGCGTCCAATCCGCCGAGACCGGAACATTTTGCTGAACCAGGAGCGCGGCATGATCCGCCTTGGCAGGTGGTGCATCCACCAATCTTCCGGCTTGCAGCACGGCTGCCGCTGCCAATGCCGCTGCCAGCATCGCGCCACGCTTTTCGCGCGGAACCAGAAACGCCGCCGCCAGCGCGACGTTCACGAGAGCGATTTCGAACGAGATGCCGTAAACGCCGGTCGATGCTGCGATCCGGCATAAGGCAACATTGTCGACCTGCGCGATGCCGAGGAGGTTCCAGGGAAAGCCTGTGATGCGCGTGCGGGCCAGCTCGACCGCAACCCACAGAAACGGAGCCATCACCAACGGGCGCCGAAAGTCACGCCCCGAGCCGGCCAGCAAGCTTACGAGTAAACCGAAGAGACCGTGATAGAGACCGAGATAGCAGCAGAAGAGAAAAAGGGCCAGCATCGCTTCCGGCGCACTGAGGCCGCCATATTGGCGCATGGTGTCGTAGATCCAGTAGCAGGTGCCGGCGTACCACAGGATTCCGCACACATAGCCCAGCAGAAAACCCTGGCGGGGCGTGGCAGGACGCAGTCGCACCGAGCCAGCAACTTCGAGTTCACCTGCGGGACGCGCGCGCAGCAACGCGAGGATTAAGGGTGTGAGCGCAAACCAGGACAGCGCATAAATTCCGGGGAGAGGAAAGATAATGACTTGAAGAATCGCCGACAAGACGACGAACAGCCAGGCGCTGAAATGGATTTGCCGCACGGAAAAGGATAACAAAAGCAGCTGTCAGCTCCCAGCTGTCAGCTTTTAGCTTTTAGCTTTCTGTTGCTCCGTGGTTTGTGCAATTAGTTTCGAGCGAACGAAGTCCCCAATCTCTGGGGTGATGTACGGCGGCGGCGTGATGCGAAATATTGGACGCTCCGCCACCGGTTTCAGGGAAACGGCCTGCCATGCCGGGCTACCGGATGCTTCGTGCAGGATTACCGCGTTCGCGCGATCCAGAAACTCGCGGGCTGAGTTTTTGAAATCTGGCGTTGAGGGATCGAGCACTGTCAGATACAAATCGGGGCGCAGAAATTTCAGCACGCTGTTCGACTCGATGATTACGTTGCGGGCGCGTTGCAAACGCTGACGTACGGCTGGCATGGCCTCGGCCAGGCGGCCTTGCTCCGTTCGCATCCACAACGCTTGCACCGCTCCCGCTACCAGAAACCTTGAGGTATCAGACTCGCCCGAACGGTCACGCTCTTCCGAGATTGCCCAGGAATGGTCGGCGGTGGCGCAGTCGCAGGGCTCGCCATTTGCGGAGCAAACGCCATGTCCATACTGCGTAATCTTGACGGCGGTCCACTCGAACTCACGCAGTGCCGAGATCAAGCCCGCGACCACGCTGGTCTTGCCTACGCTGCGTGAATGTCCGCCAATGATGATGATGGCCATAAATACGGCTTCCGGCTTCCGCTATCCGGCTGTCGGGAACCCCTTTTCTGATGCCGCCATACCACGACGCGTCTCCGCCGGATGCCGGGCCTTTTACTTTTTCGCCAAGCGCGCCAGCGTTGCCAGTTGCTTCAGATATTCGCGTAGCGGCCGCGCCGGAGTTCCCCAGAACGCAACTCCCTTGCCGCGCAGCACTTTGTTAGGCAGAACGCCGCCTTGGCCGCCGAGCATGACTCCCTCTTCAATGCGCGCGTGCTCGCCAATCCCGACCTGGCCTCCCAGCACAACGCTATTTTCGATCACGATGCTGCCGGACAGGCCAGTCTGCGCGGCGATGATGACATCTTCGCCGATCTGGCAATTGTGTCCCACATGGACCAGGTTGTCGATCTTCGTGCCGCGGCGGATGCGCGTTTCGTCGAGCGCGCCGCGGTCGATCGTCGCATTGGCTCCGATCTCAACATCATCTTCGATCACCAGGCGCCCGACCTGCGGAAATTTTTCGTAGTGCCCTGTCTTGCCTTCGCGAACGTAACCGAAGCCATCACTGCCCAGCACCGCGCCCGCATGAACGATCACGCGATCGCCCAGGGTCGTGCCTGGATACATCGTAACGTTGGGATAAATCTCACACTGATGTCCAATCTTCACGCCAGCGCCGATCGCGCAACCTGCGCCAATCCGCGTGTTCTCGCCGATCTGCGCCCGTTCGCCGACCACAGCGCGTTCGTCCACCACGACTCCTGGGCCTAGCACGACGGAGGAGTCAATCACCGCGGTAGCGTGCACAGTGCCTTCCTGCCGAACTCCGTCGAGAGCCCATTCCTTTCGCAACAGGCGAGCGGCGCGGGCAAAAGCCAGCTTGGGATGATCGCTGACCAGCAGCGGCCGATCGCACGACATAGATGCCGCGAAGTCGCCCACGACTACCGCGCCCGCCTCAGATTGCAGAGCCGCCGCCAGATGCTTCTCGTCTTCGACGAAAACCAGATCGTCGCGCGATGCCGATGCGATGCTGGCCACCGCACTCACTTCGACGCTGGCTTCGCCAATCAGGCGGGCTCCGACGGCCTCGGCAATCTCTCGCAGAGAGCGCTTCATGGCTCCCACTGTATAGCAGCGGGGTAAGAGGAAGGAAGAGCCGCAGAACTTGACGGAGAGAACGAAAGAAACTGGAGGTTACGTAAGTCCAGAGTTCACCGCGTGCGGCTGTCCTAGGGAGTGGTGCAGGTATTAGTTCCCTGGCACATAAGGAAATTGCCACTGCCCGCACAACTGGGGTCACCGCCGCCGCCGGTCAGGCTCCACGTGCCCACGACAACGCCATTGCTCAGGGTTCCAGCAGTCGTTATAGTGCCGCTCGACGTCCCGGTCAGGTTCCCGGACATGGAGAGGGTGTTGCCCGCTGGCGTTTTCGACAGAACCTTGAAACTCAGGGAGCCCGTGACCTGGTCCGCCACACTGGTAATCAGAGTGGCGGTGCCGCTCTGGGATGTGGCGTTGACACCGTTCGCAAAACACTTTCCCGCGTTGATGAAGCTGAAACCGTAAATCGTGAGTGGCCCCGAGGTGGTGGTGTTGTTGTTATTCAAGGAGAACGTCGTCACGAAATTCAGCAGACTGGCTTGATCGGTCCCTCCGGTAAGCTCAGCCTCCCAACTACCGCTGGTAGTGGTCGAGGGAGTCGTATTTGCGATCGTATGGGTGCCGCAGCCGCAAACCGCGAGTTCCAGCGCCAGCACCAGCAGGAATGCAAGCTTCTTCATGTACCGTCCTTGAATTGGGATCCCTATGAGAATAGAGAGATGCGGGCAGGCCCGTCAATGGATGTAAGGCGAGACGGAGGATACCGACAAGGGCGCCGAAGACGAGTGAAAGACCACCGGCGTGATTGCGTCTTTGAGCCCGAGCAAAGTTTCCTCCGCATGGTATATATCTTCGTAGGTATCTGTGATATACTACGGTATCGACCGAGGAGACAAGTCAATGTCCAACACTGCCAAGCTTTTTCGCAACGGTCGCAGTCAGGCCGTTCGGTTGCCAGCGGAATTTCGCTTCAATGGCTCGGAAGTCTACGTGCGGCGCGATCCCGCCACCGGGGACGTCATTCTTTCGCGCCGGCCCGCATCCTGGCAGGATTTCTTTGATCTGAC
>Ga0193751_1002129_pt1 | contig 12197 bp, 11 predicted proteins | sample L1c2metaG_FD_143050 | JGI IMG/M metagenome (GOLD analysis project Ga0193751, IMG submission 143050) | Soil microbial communities from a riparian zone of the East river system, Colorado, United States - L1c2 | ecosystem: Environmental > Terrestrial > Soil > Riparian zone | place: USA: East River... | reverse complement strand
ATAAATCAACACCCAGCCTTTTTGCGTTTGAGGACGCCGGCGCCAACCACATAGTGATGCGTTGCTAACCGCCGTTCTTAGGGGCCCGCTGATTAGGGTTTCGGCTCCTTGAAATGTCTCCAAGATTCAAACGAAAGAGGCCTATACGACTGAAAAACTGTTCACGGTTCTAAGCTCGGTTTCCTCGACTGCTGCCTCCGCTGCTGCACCCCAGCGTAACAGCTCCGGACGCGAACTGGCCGAGGCGCTCCGAGAAAGCGAAGAGCGATATCAGATGCTCCTCGATGGAATCCAGAACTATGCCATTTTTATGATGGACACCCAGGGCCGGATTCTCAGTTGGAATGCCGGGGCCGAACGAATCAAAGGTTACTCATCCGATCAGATTATCGGTCATAACTTTTCCTGCTTCTTTCCGCCGGAAGACATCAAGCGGGGAAGACCGGAGGAGGTACTCCGAATAACCGCTGCCAGTGGACGGTACGAAGAACAAGGCATGCGCATGCGGAAAGACGGCTCACGATTTTTAGCCAGTGTCACCTTCACTGCGCTGCGCGACCAGGCTGGAAATCTGCGCGGATTTTCTGAGTTTAGCCATGATCTCAGTGAGAACAAAGAGTCGGGGGCGAAGTACCGCGGGCTGTTAGAGGCGGCCCCGGATGCAATGGTGGTGGTGAACCAGGCTGGAGAGATCGTGCTGCTGAACGTTCGCGCGGAAAAACAGTTCGGATATAGCCGCGATGAACTCATAGGGCAGCAAGTAAAGAACATCATCCCCGAGGGCTTCGCGGAACGGCTAATCGCGGATGGTACCCGGAGCGCAGCCGAGGCGCTGGCGCAGCAGATCGGAACAGGGATTGAACTCATTGCAAGGCGGAAGGATGGAAGCGAGTTTCCCATCGAAATCATGCTAAGCCCGCTCGGAAGCGCTGAAGGAATCCTGGTGACCGCGGCGATCCGCGACATCAGCACGCGCCAGGATGCGGAAGCGCACTTGGCACAGATGGAGGGCAGATACCGTGGGCTATTGGAAGCGGCTCCGGATGCGATGGTGGTGGTGAACCCGGCCGGGGAAATCGTTCTGCTGAACGTCCAGGCGGAGAAGCAGTTTGGATATAGCCGCGATGAACTGGTAGGGCAGCAAGTAAAGAACATCATTCCCAAGGGCTTCGCGGAACGGCTGATCGCGGACGGTACCCGGAGCGCGGCGGAAGCGCTGGCGCAACAGATCGGAACGGGGATCGAACTCAACGGGCGGCGGAGGGATGGAACTGAGTTTCCGATTGAGATCATGCTCAGCCCGCTTGAAAGCGCCGAGGGCAGATACCGTGGGCTATTGGAAGCGGCTCCGGATGCGATGGTGGTAGTGAAGCCGGCCGGGGAGATCGTTCTGCTGAATGTCCAGGCTGAGAAACAGTTCGGCTACCACCGTGATGAACTGGTGGGACAGAAGGTGAAGAACATCATTCCCCAGGGCTTCGCAGAACGCCTGATCGCCGACGGTACCCGAAGCGCAGCCGAGGCGCTGGCACAGCAGATCGGAACCGGGATTGAACTCAACGGGCGGCGGAAGGATGGGAGCGAGTTTCCGATTGAGATCATGCTCAGCCCGCTTGAAAGCGCCGAGGGAGTTCTGGTGACGGCGGCTATCCGCAACATCACCGAACGCAAGAAATCCGAAGAGCACCTTGTAAAGACGGTGGGGGAATTGAAGCGTTCCAATGACGAACTGCAGCAATTTGCCTACGTCTCGTCGCACGATCTGCAGGAGCCGTTACGCATGGTAACCAGTTATACACAACTCCTGGCCGGGCGCTACAAAGGGCGTCTGGACTCGGACGCCGATGAGTTCATCGCCTTTGCGGTAGACGGGTGCAACCGTATGCAGGGATTGATCAAGGATCTGCTGGCCTACTCGCGCGCGGGAACAAATGGAAAGGTGCTCCGCGAGGTTTCCGCTGAGAACGCTTTGAAAGAAGCGCTGGCAAACTTGCGAGCAACGATCGACCAAAGCGGTGCGATTGTGACTCACGACGCCCTGCCAGCCATTAGGACGGACGAAATGCAGTTGACTCAGGTATTTCAGAACCTTGTCGGGAACGCAATCAAGTATCACCGTACTGAAGTTCCTCGCGTACACGTCTCCGCCACGAAAAACGGTGGCAATGAATGGGCCTTTTCCGTGCGCGACAACGGCCTGGGGATTGACCCTCAGTACTTTGACAGGATCTTCATTCTTTTCCAACGATTGCATGGGCGTGACGAGTTCGAGGGCACCGGAATCGGATTGGCAATCTGCAAGAAAATCTTGGAACGGCTAGGCGGCAGGATCTGGGTCGAGTCGCAACTGGAAAAGGGCTCAACCTTTTACTTTGCCCTGCCGGAAACAAGGGAGAAATGATGGAATCAATTGGAATGAACGCGACAGCTATCGAAGTTCTCTTGGTTGAAGACAGTCCTGGCGATGTCCGGCTAACGCAGGAAGCATTTAAGGACGCCAAGGTGCACATCAATTTGCACGTGGCTTCGGATGGAGCAAAAGCTATGGCTTTCCTGAAGCAGGAGGGCGAGTACGCCAATGTTCCGCGCCCGGATCTTGTCTTGCTCGACCTGAACCTGCCCAAGAAGGATGGCCGGGAGGTCCTGGAGGAAATCAAGGAAAGTCCGACGCTGAAAAGCATTCCTGTAGTGATCCTGACTACTTCTTCGTCTGAGGCCGATATCCTGCGGAGTTACCGGCTACATGCCAACTGTTACATCACCAAGCCCGTGGGCCTCGATGGGTTCCTCAAAGTCGTGAAAAGCATCGACAATTTTTGGCTGTCCGTGGTCAAGTTGCCGCGCGAAGCGCGCTCATGAAGGAAAAGCCACTCCAGGTTCTCCTGGTTGAGGATAACGCGGGAGATGTTCGCTTGCTGCGCGAAATGTTCAGTAAGGAAAGACGGGACGCTTTCCAGTTGACGCACCTCTTGCGCATGAGTGAAGCCGAGACCCATCTTGCGAAGGGTGGAGTGGATATCGTCCTGTTGGATCTGGGATTGCCGGATGGACATGGTCTCGATACCGTGCGCCGGGCGCATGCTGCGGCTCCAGAAGTCCCAGTAATCGTGCTAACCGGCTTGGACGACGAGGCTCTGGCTGCCGAAGCTATGACCCAAGGCGCACAAGACTACATGATCAAAGGCCAGATCGAAAGTCGTGCGCTCCCCCGGGCTCTTCGCCATGCCATTGAGCGCCACCGCATGCAAACTGAGACCGACCTCATCCGGACACACCAGATGCAGTTTAAGGATGAGTTCCTCTCCCACGTTTCGCACGAGCTTCGTTCACCGCTGACCGCGGTCCGTCAGTTCGTGAGCATTCTGCTGGACGGATTGGCCGGCGAATTGAATTCAGAACAGCGTCAGTACCTGGAAATCGTTCTGAGGAATGTTAAGCAGCTGCACTCGATGATTAATGACTTATTCGAAGTCTCGGGCGTACAAGCGGGTAAATTGAAGATCGAGCTGCAACGTACTTCGGTTTCTGATGCTATCGCGTACACCGACAATACACTCCAGGGCGCCGCTGCCGCCAAGGGAATCATCCTATCTTCAGATATCGAGCCTGAGTTGCCGTCGGTCTGCGCTGACCCAGCGCGCGTTCGACAAATCCTCATCATTCTGGTTGATAACGCCATCAAGTTCACGCCGCAAAAGGGAACGGTGAAGATTCAGACACGTATATTCGAAGAGGATCCGGCTTTCCTGCTTTGCGAGGTCTCAGACTCGGGATGCGGGATCGATCCGGACACGACCGAGCGGATTTTTGAACGGCTCTTCCAAGCTTCAGATCCGGACTCGGCAGATCATAGTGGCCTTGGCCTGGGCTTGTACATCTGCAAAGACTTGGTGACGCGACAGGGCGGAAAAATTTGGGCCAATAGCGCACCGGGACAAGGTTCAGTCTTTTCCGTTACATTTCCCATTTTTTCTCTAGCCAAGCTGCTCGCGCCGGCCTTCAGCGAGGAAAGGCAAACCGAACGCCCTATCACACTCGTATTGACAGAAATAGGTTCACGAACTGGCTGGCTTTCCACCGAGGTACGCGCGGACCAGTGTCGCGGCATCCGCGAGCTCCTGCGCGGGAGTTTGTATTCTGAGCTGGACGTCCTGTTGCCCAAGATGGACTCCGCAGGAGCGACAGAACAATTCCTCATTGTTGCGATTACCGACGGAATTGGCGGCGCGGCGATTTGTAAGCGGATCCGGAAACTATTGGACAGTTCCGAAAGTCTCCGGCAAGCAGGTTTGACCCATTCAACTTCTTACCGGTCGCTTGAGACGAGTAAACGAAACCCGACCGAATCGATGGAAACTTTTCTGGAGAGGGTGGCCGTCGACATTCAGGAACTCATGAACGAGGAAATTTCAGCGAGGTAGGTTAAAAATGGATAGCAGGAAAATTCTCATTGTGGATGATAATGCGGATATACGCCTAGGCATGCACTTGCGCCTCAGGGCCAACCAATACGAGACCTTCTTTGCCGGCGATGCGTTCTCCGGTGTGGCTGAGGCACGGAAGCACCGCCCGGATTTAATTATCCTCGATCTCGGTCTCCCCGCGGGCGACGGCTTTACCGTGATGGAAAGGCTCAAGCAGGTTCCCTTTCTCGCAGTAATTCCGATCATCGTCGTCTCCGCTCGCGAAGGTCTCAGCAACCAAAAGCGAGCGTATGACGCCGGGGCGAAAGCATTTCTCCAGAAACCCGTAAATGATGCCGAATTATTGGCGGTCATCCGTCAAGCACTGGGAGAACCCGCGGCGACGAAGAGACCTACTCTGGACAACCAGGGATCTGTATGACCACACCCACGCGGCGCACAGCAGAGCTTCCCGCCTATTTGTCTCACGAATTGCGGAATTCGCTCGCCTGCATCCAGCAATTTGGGAGCATCCTGGTCGACGGGTTGGCAGGTGAACTGTCCGGTGAACAACGCGAGTATGTCGGCATCATGCTGGAGAATGCTTCGAAAATCCGCGGTGTGCTAGACAGCGCGCTGGACGGAGCTGAGCAGCCGCTTGGGGAATGTCCGAGCAAAATCGAACGTGCCTCGAGACTGGAGACGTAAATGGAGGGGAAGAAAATATTGGTTGCCGACGATAATCCCACGATAAGAAAAGGACTAAGCGTCCGTCTGCGAGCGAACGGCTACGAAGTCTTGTTTGCCGAGGACGCCATTTCGGCTACCGCCGCTCTGGTCACGGAAAGGCCCGACCTGTTGATTCTTGATCTGGGACTTCCTCGTGGAGATGGATTCATCGTGATGGAGCGATTGCACAAAAACGAGCGCTTGGCGAACATCCCGGTGATTGTGCTGACCGGCCGCGAATTGGCCGGCAATCGGGACCGAGCTCTGCAAGCGGGAGCGGCGGCCTTCCTCCAAAAACCCGCGGAAGATAGCCATCTGCTCTTCGCCATTCGTAAGGCGCTGGATCCCTCCCCCGGTGATTCGCTTTGACGACTAACGGGGACTTAATGTTGCGAACCCAACACAGAGCTTTACTCAAACGAGGAAACTTACTCATATGTTGACGATCCTTCTAGTAGACGATAGCGTTCACCTCCAAATCGCGTTCAAGAAAGTACTCACTTCCTCCGGGTATCGAGTTGAGCTCGCCGGCGATGGCGAGGAGGGTTTGCGCCTTGCGCTCAGCACAAGGCCAGATGTCATCCTGCTCGACATGATGCTGCCGAAACTGGGTGGCGTAGAAGTCCTTCTCGCCTTAAAAGCAAATCGCGCGACAGCGAAAATTCCGGTGATTGCCTTGAGCGGTCTGCCCATGAGTAATGAGGCGAGATTGAGGAGAGACGGAGCGATAAGCTATCTGCAGAAGTCCAACTTGGAGGACCTAGACGTTTTGCTCCAAGCCATCGATTATGCCCTTCTTTTAACCCGTGGCGACGAGTTCAGCCCAACGGCGTTTCTTCCCAACCTGCCTTTGCAAAGCTAACTTTCGGAGTAACAGCAATGAACTCGAGTGCAGATTCCGAGGACTTCCTTCGGAGGCTGGCGGATGACTGGGATCGGCTGGGTCGGAACAAGGTTGGTTGCGGGGGGTGGATTTGAACCACCGACCTTTGGGTTATGCGATCTGACTCACCTTTCGATGAGAGTCGGACTGTACCTTCATCCACATGGGATGCTCGCCATCCAGTCTCTACGCCTTCCCCCACCATTCCGAGGGCTTGGTTCGGTATTGCCCTATCGCTCGCGCGACGTAGGTTTCACCGACTTTGACGAGTGATCTTCCGGCACATTGCTGCACCGGACGCCCAGTTTGCAACGCTCGATCAGGAATCCCAAGGAACTCTTGGGAATCCTAAGGAGCGACAGGTTATGAGCCCAAGGAGATTAGTAGTTACAACAACTTACAAGACGCGGGTGGCCCTCGAAAAGCCTTGCAAGAAGCGTTAAGGAATCGTTATTGGACAGCTAAAGGACAGCTGGCTAAAAGCGCGCTTTCTAGTCGTCATATGAGATGCACCATCATTCTTTACTCGTGCATTTGCGTGTTGTTGGAGCGGCCACGGTCCTGATTTTTACTCCGCAGGGTCGTAGTTCAGGTTTTGCCCGAGCCACCGCTCGACTTCAGCTACGCTCATTCCCTTGCGTTTGCTGTAGTCGGCGACCTGGTCGCGGTCAATCTTGCCCAGGCTGAAATAGCGCGATTCCGGATGGGCGAAGTAGAGTCCACTCACGCTCGATCCGGGCCACATCGCAAATGACTCCGTGATCAGCATCCCGGTATTCGCCTGCACATCGAGCAAACGCCAGAGCGAGCCCTTCTCGGTGTGATCCGGGCATGCCGGGTAACCTGCGGCCGGCCTGATGCCGCGATATTTCTCTCGAATAAGATCCGCGTTGCTCAGGCCCTCCGCACAACCATAACCCCATTCATCGCGCACGCGTTTGTGCAGGCATTCGGCGAAAGCCTCAGCCAGGCGATCGGCGAGGGCCTCCGCCATGATCGCGTTGTAGTCATCGTGCTCGGCCTTGAACCGGTCGCACAGCTCCTTCAGGCCGATGCCGCTTGTTACCGCGAAGGCACCCATGTGATCGTGCAAACCCACTTCCTTCGGTGCGATGAAGTCGGCGAGGGATCGGCACGGTTCGGTGCCCTCCTTATTTGATTGTTGACGGAGGAAGTGGAATCGTTCGAGAACCTTTTCGCGTGTGTCGTCCGTGTATAGCTCAACATCGTCGCCTATGGCGCTGGCGGGAAAGAAACCGTATACACCTCGCGCTGTGATCAATTTCTTCTCAATGATGACATCGAGGAGAGCGTTGCCTTCGCTGAAGACCTGGCGTGCCTGCGCGCCGTGCTCTGCGTGTTCGAGAATCCGGGGATAAATTCCCTTCAGTCCCCAGGTATGGAAGAACGGACTCCAGTCAATGAACTCGCGCAGCGTCGCCAGGGGAAAGTTGTCCAGCGCGCGCAGACCGATAAAAGCGGGCACGGGCAGATCCTCTGCGATCGGAGTTCGTCTTTCGCGAGCAGCCTCAAGGGGGACGACACTTAATTTCGGCGCCGAGTGGGCCTTGCGGAGCGCTTCGTAGTCGGCGCGATGCTGCTCCACGAATGCAGATTTACCTTCGTCGCTCAGAAGGCTGGTCGTAACGGGCACTGCTCGGCTCGCATCGAGGATGTGGACTACGGGCTCGCTGTAATGCGGCGCAATCTTAACGGCAGTGTGCGCCCGGCTCGTGGTTGCCCCGCCGATGAGGAGCGGCAACTTGAAGCCCTGGCGCTCCATCTCGCGGGCGACATGGACCATCTCGTCGAGAGACGGAGTGATCAGCCCGCTGAGTCCGATCATGTCCGCCTTCTCCGCCTTGGCGCGTTCGAGGATCTTTTCGCAGGGCACCATCACGCCCATGTCGATGACTTCGTAGTTATTGCAGGCAAGCACGACGCCGACAATATTCTTGCCAATGTCGTGCACGTCGCCTTTGACCGTCGCGAGTACGATTTTCCCCTGTGCCTTGACCACTTCCCCCGCCGCAGCCCTAGCTTCCTTCTCGGCTTCCATGTAGGGAGTGAGGTGCGCCACGGCCTTCTTCATCACTCGGGCTGATTTGACGACCTGGGGCAAGAACATCTTGCCCGCTCCGAAAAGATCACCCACCACGCTCATGCCCGCCATCAGTGGGCCTTCGATAACCAAAAGGGGGCGGCCCAGCTTAACGCGGGCCTCCTCGGCATCAACTTCGATGTACGTGTCGATTCCCTTGACCAGCGCATGAGAAAGTCGTTCCTCAATCGTGCCGTTGCGCCATTCTTCAGCCTTCTTCTCATTTACCGCCTTGCCGACACCCTTGAGCTTTTCGCCATAGTCCACCAGTCGCTCGGTGGCATCGGGACGGCGATTTAGCAGTACGTCCTCGACAAGCACCTTCAGCTCAGGCTCAATCTCTTCATAAACTTCAAGCATGCCGGCATTCACAATGCCCATGTCCATGCCGGCCGCGATGGCGTGATAAAGAAACGCGGAGTGAATGGCTTCGCGGACCTTGTTATTGCCCCGGAAGCTGAACGAAATATTCGAAACGCCACCGCTCACCTTCGCGTGCGGCAGGTTCGCCTTGATCCAACGCGTGGCATTGATGTAGTCGACCGCGTAGTTGTTATGCTCCTCCATGCCTGTGGCGACGGTGAGGATATTGGGATCGAAGATGATGTCTTCGGGGGGAAAACCGACCTGGTCGACCAGGATGCGGTAGACACGCTCGCAGACCCGGATTTTGTCCTCGTAAGTCGCGGCCTGACCCTGTTCGTCAAAAGCCATCACTACCACGGCCGCGCCGTATTTCAGAACTTTCGCCGCGTTCTGGCGAAACTTTTCTTCGCCTTCTTTCAACGAAATCGAATTGACGATGCCCTTGCCCTGCAGGCACTTCAGACCGGCCTCGATGATCTCCCATTTCGAGGAGTCCACCATAAAAGGCACCTTGGCGACTTCTGGCTCACTCCCGAGCAACTGCAGGAAGCGCGTCATCGCCGTGACGCCGTCAATCATGCCCTCGTCCATGCAGATGTCGAGGACATTTGCCCCGTTTTCGACCTGCTGGCGAGCGACGCTTACAGCTTCCTCATATTTACCTTCCTTGATCAGCCTGGCGAACTTCGGCGAACCGGCCACATTGGTCCGCTCCCCGATCATGATGAAGACGCCTGGCTGCTGGGTGAAGGGCTGCGATCCCGAGAGACGGAGTGGCTTCGCCGTCGTGGGTTCGGCTGCGCTTGTCTTGTTTGACTCGCTCACGCGCTACTCTCAATCTCGGTCTCGAGAGGGAAGACTTTTTCGGTGGGCTGTGTCCCCCACTTTCGCGGAGGCTGGCCTTCGAGCGCTTTCCCGATAGCCGCGATGTGCTCGGGAGTATTTCCGCAGCAGCCTCCGGCGATGTTGATCAACCCTCCCCGTGCAAAGTCGCCCAGATAACGGGCCATGTCTTGCGGCCCCAGATCGAAGCCGGTTTCCGACAGCGGATTCGGCAGACCGGCGTTGGGGTAACACGAGATCGCCACGTCCGCCTTTTCCGAAAGCTCCTCGAGAAACGGATACATCAGATCGGGGCCGAGCGAGCAGTTGAGGCCCACCGACAAAGGTTTCACGTGCCGCACCGCGTTCCAGAACGCCTCAGTGGTCTGTGCCGAGATCATCGTCTCGCCACCACGCCCCACCGCCGCCGAGATCATGACTGGCAGTTCCTTGCCGTCCTTATCGAACACTTCACGGATTGCAACGAGTGCGGCCTTGGCGTTCAGCGAGTCAAAGATCGTCTCGACCAGCAATAAGTCTGCACCCCCGGCGATGAGAGCCTGCACTTGCTGCGTGTAAGCGGCTTTGACCTGATCGAAAGTGACCACCCGGAAGCCTGGATCGTCGGCATCGGGCGAGTTCGAGAGAGAAACAGTCAGCGGTCCGATCGCCCCCGCAACGAACCGCTGACGCGAGGTTGCGCTGCCGACACGATCGGCCCATTCGCGGCACTGCCGCGCCGATTGCTCATTGATATCCCAAGCCAGGCTGCCGAGGAACGGATCGTCGACGATCTTTTGGTAGAACGCAGGATCCTTGCGTCCGCCGTGCTCCCTCGGATCGTCGACAAAGAATTCGCTCTGGGTGATATTGGTGGCCCCGAAGGTGTTTGTCTCGATGATGTCCGCGCCTGCTTCCAGAAACCGGCGATGGATATCGCCAATCGTTTCTGGCTTAGTCAGTGAGAACAGGTCACCGTTGTTCAGAAGGCTCTTCGTCGCGTCCTTGAATCGCTCGCCTCGGATATCCGCTTCCGTCATGCCGTAGGTGCGGATAGTCGTGCCCATCGCGCCGTCGATGATCGCGATTCGATTCTCTAGGATCTTTTCCAGAGGATGCTGGTGGACTTTCTTCATGTCTTCTTTGATGACCTTAAGCACCCTTCGATTCGGCCGCTTAACTTTGCAACATTTTCGTAAAAATGCGCTTCTTCATTATAGCGATTGGCCGCATGTCCAAGCCCTGGCGCGTAGAATCACTGAAGTAATCGTGATAGCGTTGAAGGTGTGTTGCAGCCCGAAACCGCTTGATTGAGAAGACGTTGTTTTCGGGCATGGCGACAAGACTCTCAGCGGGGAATGGAAAGAGTGCAACCCACAGCTATTCGATCTCACACCAGCCGAATGCCTTTCGTCGCGGCTGGCGCGGTCACGGGCATTGGCAGCTTGCCTCTCACGTCGGCCACATCGGCAATTCGTTCCGTTGCGGAGTTCTCGCCAGAAGTTCCTTTTTGGCCGCAGTTGCCCCAACTCTCACAACAGGAGAGTATCGTCGGTCAGGGCCTTGGTATTGTCGAAAACCTGATTGAGCCTCGTAATGAAGGCTACGGTTATCAGGTAAAAGAAGGCGAGCTCGATTCGGTGCTCGAAATTCTTCACCGGAGCAGCGGGGAGTTGACACCGGCGAACGCTGCAGGCTTCGGCGCGTTCGAAGAAGCATTGTCATCGGGTCTCTTCAGTTCTGCAGCCGCCGTCAAAGGGCAGATCGAGGGCCCAATCACGCTGTCGGCGTATCTATTCCACAAGGAGCGGCCCTTCCTGGCCGATCCGACGCTTTTCTCAGCCATTGCGTTTCATGTTTCGCAGATCATCGGTTGGCAGATTGATCGCCTGAAAGCAGCTGGCCTACCCGTCTTGATATTTGTCGATGAGCCAGCATTGTGCCTGGACGCCCCTGTCGAGAACGCTGTTCCAGAAGAACAACGGCTGAGCGGATTGGCGGCCACGCTGGAGGACGCTCGTATTCGCGGAGCCTATGCTGGACTACATTGCTGCGCGGCCCGTCCCTTCGAGCGCATGTGCCGAGTGCAACCAGACATCATCTCGTTCGATGCCCATGAAGGACTGGACTCGTTCTTTGCCGATTGGCATGCGCTGGACTTCATGCAACAAGGCGGAACAGTTGCCTATGGAATCGTGCCCACCCGGCCGGGAGTGAACGCCGTCGATTCGGCGAGCATCTTCCTTCGCTGGCTGAAAGCCGCGTCCCTGGCTGGTGATCCCCAGAAATTTGCTCAGCGGGCCATGATCACGGCGACCTGCGGACTTGGACTGCTCGATACGTCTGCCATGGCCGAATCATTCGGAGTAGCGCACAGCGTCAGCAAACTGATCCGATCACTGGCAGGTTCGCCAGAATTGGACGAAGAAGTCGCATTCGGAAACTAGTCTCGATTTCCACAACAACTACATAGGAACTCTAAGAAGTCCTTATTGGACAGTTAACGGACAGCCGAGTTTCGAAGCCACAATTTGCCACTCAGCGCACTGGCTGCCGTCACGAGCAATCTACCTCAACGCAAGTGCTAAGACCATGCTGACAGCTAAAGGACAGCGAATGAGTGTCGGGCTTGCATTGATTGCGGAACAGGTTTGGCAGAGATCGGATCCGTCTGGCGCTGATCTGCCCGGTCGCCTCGAAGCGGATTTTCGCCAGCGTTGAAGAGTCCCCTGGAATTTAACCTTCCGATTGCCCTGCTCTCCGGCCGCAATCGCTAGCAAAACTTCCTACAAAACCGACGCATTATAAAAGGGCGCCCCTTTGAGGTAGGTTTTGAGTGTGAAGCAGAACTCTACCGAAAGGAGCACCCCTATGAACATTAAGTATATCGACA
>Ga0193751_1002128_pt1 | contig 12197 bp, 15 predicted proteins | sample L1c2metaG_FD_143050 | JGI IMG/M metagenome (GOLD analysis project Ga0193751, IMG submission 143050) | Soil microbial communities from a riparian zone of the East river system, Colorado, United States - L1c2 | ecosystem: Environmental > Terrestrial > Soil > Riparian zone | place: USA: East River... | reverse complement strand
CCAGTCATTGGGCGCCTCTGACACGCCGGCCAGACTGGTCGAAGGTTTACGCGCCAAACCGGCAACGGTCCTGAAGGGCCGCGATTATTTCGCGGTGTTCGAGAGCGAAGCCGAGGTTGCTGCCATCGCTCCTGATTTCGAGATGGTCTCAGAACTCGATGCTCAGGGTGTAATCGTGACCGCTCCCGGAAACGAGGTCGATTTCGTCTCGCGCTATTTTGTACCGCGCGCGGGAATCCCGGAGGATCCCGTGACGGGTTCGACCCATTGCGTGCTCATCCCATACTGGGCTAAACGATTGGATAAACGAGAATTGCGCGCACGCCAGATTTCGCCGCGCGGGGGCGACCTCTTTTGTGCGAGTCGCGGCGAACGTGTCGATATCGGGGGTCACGCCATTACCTATAGCGAAGGAAAGCTGTGCCTGAGCGGCTAACGCGGCTCAAGGCTCCTGCTTGTCATCTCGAGCGAAGTCGGAGAGATCTCTAACGGTGAGTTCTCGCTCCGCTCGCGACAATGAGAGATGTCTCCACTGCGCTCGACATGCAAAGAAGTCTGTCAGGGGGAAGCTGTTAGCTTCCCCTGCCGATAGGGCGCTAGCGAAACGTCGGATCGCAACGCTGCTTAGCGCGCGAGCACGACGTCTTTTTTATTCCAGGTGTGGATTTGATCGCAATGCGGGCAGTCGAACTTCTGGTCCTTGACTTTCGCATCAGCCCAGAGCTGTTCCTCGATCGTTTGACCGGTCGGGGTGAGCTTGGCGGTGGATGGGCATCTCACGAGGAGACGCTTAATGACAGGTCCGTTTGGTTTGGCGGTAGTTGCGATCATAAAATTTTATCCGAGGCGATAGACGATGCGAGCTTTATCGACATCGTAGGGGGACATTTCCATTTTGACCCGATCGCCAATGGTGAGGCGAATAAAGCGTTTACGCATTTTGCCGGAGATGTGGGCAAGGACCTGATGCTGGTTGGCCAGCGCCACGCGGAACATGGTTCCAGGCAGAACTGTCAGGATCGTTCCTTCCACTTCAATGGCTTTTTCTGAACTCATGAAATTCTTGGAGACGGTGAGCCGGCGCCCCGTCAAGGAGCGCCGGCCACCGAAATTTAGCTACTAGCGGCGATTGCCGCCGGCGAACTGGCGATCACCACCACCGCCCCGTGGACGGTCTTCGCGCGGTTTGGCCTCGTTCACGGTCAGTGCGCGGCCGGCAAAATCCTTGCCGTTCAGCGCAGCGATGGCCGCATTTCCCTCGGTCGCTCCCGCCATCGTGACGAAGGCGAAACCGCGGGATTGGCCAGTCATCTTGTCAGTGATCAGAGTCACTTCTTTGACCGCGCCTTGTTGTTCGAACAAATCTTGCAGATCGTTCTCAGTTGTTTGGAAGGAAAGATTTCCTACGTACAGTTTCATTTGATTTGAGTTTGGAAGAGACCTGCCAGCTACAAAGCCGTTCCCGAGAATCGAGTTTCAAATCACCACTGAGGAAATCTCAGCCGACGATCTACCACGCAACGAACAGAACAGAACGATCCAATACGTCGCTATTCTCGCCTATTTCCGGGAAAATACAACTGGGGAGCTGTAATTCTTTGAAAGGGGCTTGCCCGGCGGTGGAATGGCCTCTTCTCCCTTGGTGGGGCGACACTCCATCGAGCCGTCTGAAGTTCGGCGGTCATAGACCGCCGCTACAGTTGTCGCTGGGTTACTCGAAGCGTTATTCGCCAACAAACGTCTCTCTAGCAGCGGTCTACGACCGGCGATAGGACAAGTTGGCTCACCAACTAACCGTCGTATTCCCGCCCGAATCAGTGGCCGCATTGCGCCCCATCAGCTCGACAAACAGGAAGTTCGCCCCGAAGTCGCGCAGGACCCGTCCGTAGACCGTAATCTCCTGCCCGGATGTTGAATCGGCGGTAATTGATTTGAAAGCGTCCAAATCCTTCTTTGCGATCATGACGCGCACATCGGTGAAGCCTTTTCTGCCTTTCGGGTCCGGCTGCCAAATAGAGCTCTCGTACCAGTTCGGTTTGAGATGATGAATATCCTTTCCGCGAAAGTTGAATTTAACCGCGACGAGATCTCGCACATGGTCCCGCATTTCAGGGGCGAGCGTTCGAACGTCGTAGGTTTGTAACTTGGCCCACGCCTTGCCGTCGATGCGCGTGCCGGCGGCAGAAGCGGCAAGAGTGAGGGCCAACAGGCAGAGCAGAGCGGTGGAAAGAATTTTGTTCATGATCGGCGCCGAGAATAGCAAAGAGCGAAGGCCTTGAGAAGCCTGCAGGATGTAGACGCGCTTGTGCCAAGCGCCTGTTTATGGGATTCGCTTTCGCGTCCAACTTTGACCTTGTGCACAAGCCGCGCCTTGTGACGAGGCGGAGCCCCGTTTAGGTTAAATATCCTGTGAATCGACCTCCGATTTTTCCCGCCCTTCTGGCCAGCCTGCTGGTCACGAGTGCTTTTGCGCAGGCGCCCTCGCCGAGTTTCAAGGCGGCCGATTCGAGCACGCTCGACTACAAACAATTCGGAATGCTGGCAATTCAAGATGGCGGCCGGCGCAAACCGATCGATACCTTTGCCGCGGAAACCTTGATTCGAGTGACCGGCCGCTCCGGTTATGCCGACAAGGCGGGCAGAAACTGGGAGGCACGCGATTTTGTCTTGTCCGCCTTGCTCGAGACGCACGACTGGCGGAACGAGCCGATGATTCTGGTTTCGCTCGGAAAATTGAAAGAACAGCTCGGACTCGAAGCCACGCAACGCCGTTTTTCGTTCGCGCAATTGACGGCCTTGCCGGAGTTGAATCGGATCGCGGGCGAAGCGCACGCCTTGCAAAAGGCCGAGAAACCGCTCGATCGTACACAACGGGAAGCGATGGCCGTGGGCGAACGGCTCGCCCTTCTCGCTCACGTCATGGAAGGAAGCGCCCTCCTCATCGTGCCCGCTTCGACTAACGACACCGATCCATGGGTCGTGCCACCCGAATTTCCCCGCTACTATTCGGAAACCCAATTTGCTCCCGCCCAGAAGGAACTGCAGGCGGTCGCCGCCGCCTACACGGAGGGAGATGGCTTTCAATTCAGCAGCGCGTCCCGCCGCCTGCGTGAAGCGCTCCGTGCTCTCAGTCCGACCATTTATCCGGCTGAAGGGCAACTCGAAATCGAGTCCAGTTACAATCATCTGGCCGCGTTTTATCGGGCCATCTGGCTTTATGGAGCGGCTTTTTTGCTTCTGCTCATCGCGCACTGGCAAAACCGCGGTGGAATCCTGCGCGGCGCCGGCGTCATCCTTGCCATTCTTGGCCTGCTCGTGCATGCCAGCGGTATCGTCCTGCGCTGCCTGATCGCCGGTCGGCCGCCCGTCACGAACATGTACGAATCCATCATCTGGGTCTCGTTCGCGGTTTCGTTTTTCGGGATGATTTTCTTCGCGCGATACCGGACCACGATTTACCTGCTGGCCGCCTTGCCGGTGACGTTGCTCGCTCTTTTGCTCGTGCATCAGATGCCCATCGCCATGCCCTCGAGCATCGATCCGCTCGTGCCCGTCTTGCGCGATAATTTTTGGCTAACGATTCATGTGCTAACCATCACCCTGAGTTATGCCGCCTTCGCCCTGGCCATGGGGTTCGGACATATCCTGCTCTGGCGTTATGCGCGCAAACCGGCCGAAGCGCGGGCTGATGCGCCGATGCACTTCTGGCTCTATCGTGTCCTCCAACTCGGCGTCCTCCTGCTCGCAGCCGGAACAATTCTGGGCGGCGTCTGGGCAAATTATTCGTGGGGCCGGTTTTGGGGCTGGGATCCGAAAGAGACATGGGCGCTGATCGCGCTGCTTTGTTATATCACGACCTTGCATGGACGCCTGGCCGGCTGGTGGACACAATTCGGTCTGGTCGTGGCCAGTGTTGTCTGTTTTCTCGCTGTGCTCATGGCGTGGTACGGCGTGAACTTTGTTTTGGGCAAAGGTCTGCACAGTTATGGATTCGGCATTGGCGGCGAGACCTATGTGGCGACATTCGTTATTCTCGATCTGCTCTTCGTCGGCGTCGCCATTTGGCGTTATCGCGCAAGCAAGAGCGCGACGCGTCCCGCTCCCGAAATCGAAACGGTTTCGGTTTAGACGCCCTATCGCGCGGCAAAATCTTCCGACTGTAGTCGCCTCACTCTGCTGAGGCGTGCTTGGAGCGGTGCCGCGGACTGGGGGAGCTACTTGGGCAGCTGCGTTTCGCAGATTTCGCAAAGGACGTGGAGCAGGAACTTGTGGGCTTCCTGGATTCGGGCCGTCACCTGTGCCGGCACGATCAAATCAATTTGGGCAATGCCTTTGCAGGCGCCGCCGCTTCGACCGAGCAGGGCAATGGTCTTGAGTTGGCGAGCTTTTCCTTCCTCGAGCGCGCGCCGGATGTTGACGGAGTTTCCGCTCGTCGAGATGGCGATCAAGACGTCGCCGGTCTGGCCGAAAGCGGCCACCTGGCGGGCGAAGATCTCGCCAAACCCGTAATCGTTGCCGGTCGCGGTGAGAAGGCTTCCGCCCTGTGAAAGATTGAGCGCCGGGTAGGGGCGCCGATCGTCCATGAAACGACAGGCAAACTCGGTGCAGAAATCGGCCGCGTCGGCCGCGCTTCCGCCATTGCCGCAGACCAGCAGTTTATGACCGCTCGTTAGGCAGGGCACGACCAGCTCGCTCGCCCGGGTCAGGTCGGCTTCGAGATCGGCCACCAGCTCAAGCGTGTGCCGGGCCTCGGCCATGGCATTGCGAATAATTTCAGATGAACTGCGCATGCGCCTTTTTCGTCAAAAAAATGGTGCGCGGTGCAGGTTTCGAACCTGCGACCCCTACCGTGTCAAGGTAGTGCTCTACCCCTGAGCTAACCGCGCGTGGTCGAGAGGATAAATGACGAGTGACCTGCAGCGAGTCAAGGGGAAGCTATCGATCGCAACGGAGACCGGCCCCCGTTACCATCTTCGACTGGAGCCGTTAGGCCGCGAGTTTGACCGCGTCCTTGTGGCCGAGGATGCGGACCGTCTCCTTCAACTGCTCGACCTTGAGCGGTTTTTTCAGGACGGTGATGGGGCCTTTGGCCAGGATCCGGTTGAGCATTTCACTGTCGGGATAACCGGTAATAATAATGATCGGACACTCCGGTTGTTCCGTCTTGGCCAGATCGTAAACGTCGTCCGCCGGGCCATCCGGCAATTTCAGATCGAGGAAAATGAGATCGAACTTCTGCTTCTCCAGGGCGACCAGGGCCTCCTTGACCGTGCCCACGACCACGCGGCTGAAGCCGATTTTCTTGAGGAAAAGCTTGAAAAGATTCTGCAGACTTTCGTCGTCGTCGACCACCAGCACAGTGGGCTGCCCCGACTTGTCTTCCTTGAGAATATCCTTGTCGAGAGATGACTTTTTAATGCGCCAACGCCCGCCGATCTGGATCGCTGGAAGCTGCCCGCGTTGCACCAAATAGTAAACGGTCGGTAACGGGATACGCAGGTATTTGGCCGTTTCCTTGACCGTTAAGAGGTTATGCATGGCTGATAGACACCAATTCCTACCGCAGTGGGCAAGACATTTTTCGCTGGGACTAGCATTATAAATTTTATAATCGATGTCAATCTCTTCCTCCACTGCTTTCAAGCGCCCCATGGCGGCTTGGGCACATCGTGACTGGACAAGGAGAGACGGGCGGTTGACTATTCCGACTCCGATGAGCGCGTTATTTTTCAAACGCTTTTTGCAGCGTCCCTTTCAAATCGCCTCCATTGTGCCCAGTTCCAGGGCGCTGGTGGAGCGAGTTTCGGCCAAGATTAATTTTTCCAAGGCACGCGTTCTGGCTGAATACGGACCAGGTGAAGGAGTGCACACGCGCGAGATCGCGCGGCGCATGCGCCCGGATGCGCAACTCCTCATCTTTGAATTGGACACAGCTTTCTCGCGCGATCTGGAACGCCAGTTCGCGGATGACCCGCGCGTGCACGTTTTTAACCGGGACGCCTCGGCCCTGCCGGACGAGTTGCAACGGCGCGGCATCCCGCCCTGCGATTACATTCTTTCCGGCATTCCGTTCAGCATCCTGAACATCGAGAAGAAACGCGCGCTCCTGCAGAAGACTTATGATGCCCTCACCCCCGAGGGGACCTTCATCATCTATCAGGTGACAAACGAACTAAAGCAGCATGCCACCATTTTTGAACGCGCGGATTCGGAGTATTTCCTGCAAAATATTCCACCGATGTTTATCACTGTGTTTCGCAAGGCGAACCAGCGCAACGGCTATGCCCATCCGGCCATGGAGCCCGAGCAGGTTTCGCGAAACTCGCTGAGATGACCGGCGACGGGACGCGCATCGAGAAAGACTCGATGGGGGAGATGTCCGTTCCCGCATTGGCTCTCTACGGCGCTTCCACCCAGCGCGCCGTTCTCAATTTCCCGGTCAGCGGTTATCGTTTTTCGCGCCCCTTTATTCGCGGGCTCGGTCTGATCAAATGGGCCGCAGCGCAGGCTAACCACGATCTCGGTTTGCTGGATGCCACCCGCAGCGCCTTGATCGTGCAGGCGGCGGAGGAAGTGGTGGACGGCAAGCTGGACGACCATTTCCCGCTCGACATTTTTCAAACCGGATCGGGCACAAGCACAAATACAAACGCAAACGAAGTGATCGCGCACCGCTGCGCCCAACTGGCAGGCAAAACGGCCGGGGCAAAGGAAAACGTTCACCCTAACGACCACGTCAACATGGGGCAGTCGAGCAACGACGTGATCCCTTCCACCATTCATGTCAGCGCGGCCGAGCAGCTGAAGAATCAGCTCGGGCCCGCCCTGGCGAAACTGCACAAGGCGCTGGAGACGAAGGCGAAAGAATTCGACGATGTCATCAAGATCGGCCGAACCCATTTGATGGATGCCACCCCGGTCCGGCTGGGCCAGGAATTTGGCGGCTACGCCCAGCAGGTGGCCTACGGACAGGAGCGTGCGCACAAAGCGATCGAAGCGCTGCGGGAACTGGCCCTCGGCGGCACCGCCGTGGGGACGGGCCTGAATCGGCACGCCCATTTTCCGGGTAAAGTAATGCGGCACCTGGAACAGCGCACCGGCATTGCGTTCGTCGAAGCCAAAAACCATTTCGAAGCGCAGGGCGGCAAGGATGCGGTGGTGGAAGCGAGCGGCCAGTTAAAGACGATCGCGACCAGCCTGTTCAAGATTGCCAATGACCTCCGCTGGCTGGGAAGCGGGCCGCGCTGCGGCATTGGCGAGATTCAATTGCCGGCGACACAGCCGGGAAGCTCCATCATGCCGGGCAAGGTGAACCCGGTCATGTGCGAGTCGATGATGATGGTTTGCGCGCAGGTCTTTGGAAACGACAACTGCATCACATGGGCGGGAGCGAACGGGAACTTTGAGCTCAACGTCATGATGCCGGTGATGGCGCACAACCTTCTCGAATCGATTCGTCTCCTCTCCAACGTGATCGAGGTTTTTGCTGACAAATGTGTGGCCGGCATCGTGGCCAATCGCGAGCGTTGCGCCGAGCTGGTGGAATTGTCCATGGCGATGGTGACCAGCCTCGCCCCCAGGATCGGTTACGACCGTGCCGCGGAGATCGCCAAGGAAAGCGCGCGCACGGGAAAGACTGTCCGTCAGATTTGCCTCGAAAAGAAGGTGCTGCCGGAAGCGGAATTGGAGCGGGTGCTCGACCCGGTCGGGATGACTGAACCCGGTGGAGAAGGATCGGCCGGCGGATGAACTCGCGGTTCCGGATTTTTAAAACTCGCCTCGCCTTTCTCGGATGCTTTGTCAGCGTGATCGCGGCAGGGTGGGCGGCCGAGGATCGGATCGATGTCTCACACATCATCGACAGGGCGGCCGCGGAATCAGCCATGGGGGAACCAGTCAAGCTGCCGGCCCCCCGCAATCTCGACGGGCAGGATGGTTATTACTCGAAATGTAATTATTACAGCGCCACTTCGAGCAAGGCGTTAATCCTGCGCCTGTATCAGGCCGGCCCGGGCTTCGATGCAATCAAGGAAATGAACGCGGTCAAAGCCAGCACCGGCACCCCGAAAGCTGTTTCCGGCCTCGGCGACAAGGCGCAGATTTACAGCGGACCGGAAAGCGGACTGCCTCCCAACGTCGTAATGCTTTATGTCGTCAAAGGGAATTCGTTAGTCACCGTCGGCCTGTCCGGTCTGGATGAGGAGAGTGCTCTGGACAAAACGAAACGGCTGGCCCAAAAAATCGTGGCGCAAATTCATTAAGAGGCGCGACCTTCCTTTCGAACCATGGTTGCTAACGTTCACGGGCCACAATTTTCAGGCGGCGCCAACATCGCCATCAAATGCCCGACCCACACCTATGAGCAGACCGTCGCATTTTATCGCGATACACTGGGTCTGCCTGTGATCGAGGAGGAAGCGGACGGCTGCATTTTTCAATTCGGTCCCAATCGGCTCTGGGTGGATAAAGTTCCCAATCTTAGCCATCCCGATATCTGGCTGGAGCTGGAAACGAACGACACCGAAGCAGCGGCCTCGTTTCTAAACGTGAATGGCGTGGCCCGACGCGATGAAGTGGAACAGTTGCGGGAAGATTTCGACGGTTTTTTTGTTTCCGCTCCCAACGGCGTCATCCATCTCGTGATCGGCCACGAAGAAGCATAGGTCATTAATCAGCGGTAGTAGCGGCGTCCGCCGCGGATCTGATCGAGTTCGGCGGTCATAGACCGCCGCTACAGAAGAGCGTTCCTCGAAAGCGCTCCCCATGCGTTCTTAAACGTGTCGTCCCATGATCGTCAGATCGCGTTCGACCTCGTCGACCCGGGCGATGCGAGGCAGCAATCCCCAGCGCGAAAAACCGAGCTGCTCGAACAAGCGAATACTCGGCGTGTTATGCGCGAAGATCAGACCGACGAGCGCGCTGATTTGAAGTTTCGGCGCGCGCCGGATGGCCTCCTGCAGAAGGTGACGGGCCACGCCACGCCGGCGAAATTCTTCGTGCACATAAACGCTGAGTTCGGCCGTGCCGCGGTAGGCGCTGCGCGGCAGGAAACTTTTGAAAGTCAGCCAGCCGGCCACCTCCCCGTTGATCTGCAAAACCCAGAACGGATATTGATCGGCCGAATGATCGCTTAACCAGTTTTTGCGGCTTTCCAGCGTCACCGGTTCCAGTTGGGCCGTGGCGGTGCGCATGGCGATGGCCGCATTGTAGATTCCAATGATGGCCGGTAGATCCACCGCGGCCGCGTCGCGAATGGTCATGCCTGTAGGCGCGGTCGGTGACCGCGTGTCCTTCTTCAACATGAGCGCGTCATCGACCGCCGCGACAGTTTGCTGTCTGAAAAAACACGCTTTCGAAAGTTGGTTGAAAGGGGCCCGGCCTGGTTTCGCCGATCTTGAAGCGGGGACTGATCTCGGATTGCCCCGCGCAATAAACTTCGGTGCCACCCTTCCCGCATTGATCCAGAAGCGCCTGAATGGCGCTGGAGGCCAGCGCCGGGGTATTGCAGTCGCGGCTGAGGTGACCGAGCACAACGCGTTCAATGCGGCCCGGGGGCAGTAATTGTTCGATCACGGAGGCGGCGGCGGTGTTGGAAAGATGACCGTGACGCGATTGGATGCGCTGTTTCACCGGCCAGGGACGGTGCGGATCGTTCTGCAGCATTTTCTCGTCGTGATTCGTCTCGATCACGAGAGTATGCACTTCGCGCAACCGCTCGGTCAGCAACTTGGTGGCGTAACCGAGATCGGTGATGAAACCGAGGGCACTCCCGCCCGCGTGCAAAGCGAATCCGACCGGCTCGACCGCGTCGTGCGGCACGGGAAAAGTCTGCACAATAATGTCGCAGATGGAAAATTCCGCCCCGGTCCGGAAGAGGCGCCAGTTCCGATGTTGATCGAGCAAACTGTCGCAACGAATGGCTTCAGCCGTCAGCGCGTTGCAATAAATCGGCACGGAAAATTTCCGGCACAAGACTTCGAGACCGCAAACATGATCGCCGTGCTCATGCGTAAGAAGCACGCCATCGAGCTGCTCAGGGGCAACGCCGCACTGCTCGAGACGGCGGACGAGCTGGCGCGCGCTCAGGCCGCCATCGACCAAAATCCGGCAATGATCGGTCGCGACGAGCGCGCTATTTCCAGCGCTGCCGCTGCCGAGCATGGTCAAACTGAACACGTCGCATGATTAGTCGAAGGGTTCTCCGTTCACAAACAGAAATGGCCCGCGCGCGCAGATTTGTTGAGCTCGTGTTGCGCACGACTCTTCTGTAGCGGCGGTCTATGACCGCCGAATCCGAGTTGGTGCAAGACTCTGTCGAACCATGCTCTGTTCCGAATTTCGACGGCTCGACAGAGTCTCGCCCCACCGGTTGGTAGGTCGCGAACGCGCAGAGCAGACGCCGCAGCGCGACGTCCCTGCCAATGTGGGAGGGGCCTCAGCGCCGCGACTCTTCAGCCGGTCCCTGTATCTGCCTGCGCGGCGGTACATCCATCAAGGCAAAGATGTGTTCCTTTTTTGCGGCGTAATCGAGCGCACGAAATCGGCGAATTTCCTCCAGCCGTCGCATGCCATTGAGGGTATCGAGATAATGCGTGTAGCTCGAAGCGAGTTCGGTCGTTTCCAGATAGCGGCTGCGCAGATTCCGATTCTGGAAGGCAGCCGGACATTGCCGCGCAAAAAGATGAAAGCGCAGCCAGCGCCGGTCGGTGCGGGAAACACGCTGGGTTTTGCGAAAGAAAGCGACAAAAAGCAGGAGCACGAGGTAAGTGTCGACCTGCGCCTGCAGTTCGAGGTTGCGCGCGAAATCTTCCGCCGCGATTTCGCGCCGGCCGTTTTTGAACTCGAGGGCGGCGTGCAAGGCGTGGTTGATCTCTTCCACAAACATGATGAGCGACCGGATATTGCGATCGGTCAGGCCGGCGCGCGGATCATGCCGCTCGAGTTGTTCGATGAGCCAGCGTGAATAGTAGATCCCGACATAGAGCTGGTCGTCGGCCCGGCGCAGAAAAGTGCGCGCGAGTTCGCTTAGTTCGCGCGCCGATGCGCCGGCCAGAGCGGAGAGCTGCGCGCAACGGTGGCGGTCGATCAGGCAATCTTCCAGGTTGATGCCGACCTGCGCGTAGGTGCGCTCAAAAACCCGCTGGATCTGGCTGAAAAGTGTCTCGTTCAAAGGGAGAGCGACGGACGCATGTCGTCATCGAGGTTGAGAAGCTGGTCGGAGAGCTGGTTCAAGGCGCAACGGACCTCGTGGAACCGATCCGCCAGACCTTCGAAAACGTCGTCGAGGTCGCAGCGCCGCGCAGTCGCGTGGCCCGCCACCATTTGATAGCTGGCGCGGCCGACCTGTTCGTAGAACTTCACATCCGGGCCACCGCGCAAACTGCGACGATGGGTGTTCTCATGAAAAATACCGCTGACAAAGAGGGAATAATTCCCGACGTGCGCGCGCAGCAAAAAGGCCTGCTCGGGGGTGACCCGTTGCAGGGCGATGAGCATATCGGAAATGTAATGCTGCACCGACTCGGCCGTGTGCGGCGCGCATAAAACGCTCGCCCGCGAAAAAGCCTCCAGCAGGGAACCGACGTAATCGCAAAGCTTGCGATCGGCAATTCCAGCCCGCTGCAGGACGTGCCGGGCCAGCACATAAAAATAAAACTGCGACGAGATGCGCAGGTTCCCGGCGTTCGAAAGAATGGAGTCAACCAGGCGCGGGTTATCGAGAACGGTGTCGCGCGTTTCGGCGTCGCTCAGAAGATCGACCAGCGAAACCTGATCAATGGCGGAGCGGGAAAGGGTGCGCACAACGAAATCGAAATCCGCTGCCGTGAATCGCTCCCGACAATTCGCCCTAACCATCGGAATCCGAGTATGAGCACCACATGTGCCAAATGCAAGCTCAGAGGTAAAGGCAGTGCGTCATTTCTTGAAGAAGAGGATGAGTTCGTCGTTTGCGGTGACCTGCCAATCGGCTGCCTGTTGCAGGAATTTCTTCAACAATTCGTCGCTCGACGGAATAACGCGGCCATCCTTCGTCTGCATTTGCGGATGATAGTAGCCCGCGCCGGCATCGAATGTGGCGGTGTCTTTGTAATCGATAAAAACGTAGTCCGTTGGCGGGGGCGGTTCGTAGGTCGCGTGGCTCAGCGTCTTTAATCCTTTCAGGATATAATGCAGCGAGTAGAGCTTCTCCCGCATGG
>Ga0193751_1002127_pt1 | contig 12202 bp, 12 predicted proteins | sample L1c2metaG_FD_143050 | JGI IMG/M metagenome (GOLD analysis project Ga0193751, IMG submission 143050) | Soil microbial communities from a riparian zone of the East river system, Colorado, United States - L1c2 | ecosystem: Environmental > Terrestrial > Soil > Riparian zone | place: USA: East River... | reverse complement strand
ATATGTCGTACGTGAATCGGTGACGGCCCACCACGGCCGCCATCGCCGGACCGCTGTTGACGCCGATGCGAAAGCCGACGGCCCATCCGTGCTGCTGGTTCAGCCGGTTGACCCCGTCCAACATGTCGAGCGCCATGTTAGCGACGGCCTGGGCGTGGTCGGGCCGGGGCACCGGCAACCCGCCCACGACGAGGTAGGAGTCGCCCGTGGTGCGAATCGGCCGCAGACCATGTTGCTGAGCCAACTCATCGAAGGCGCTCAGGAACTCATTGAGCACGGCGACGGTGACATCCGGGGACTCTGCGGCGGAGCGCTCCGTGAATCCGACCATGTCAGCGAAAAGCACGCTGACGTCATCGAACCGATCCGCGATCGGGTACTCCTGGCGTTTCAGCCGCTCAGCGATCTCCGGTGGCAGAACGTTGAGGAGCAGCCGCTCGGATCGCTGCATGGCCTCGTCACGCTGGATCCTGAAGTAGCCGAGGACGAGGGTGACGATGGCAGCCACGCCGCACAGGTTGAATACGAAGAGCGCAGTCTGAGCACCGTACGGCAACGGCGCAATCGATCGAGCCAGCGGCGCATCGACCAAGGCGGAGACGGCATTCACGCCGATGAACCCGCCCAGCCACGCCCATCCGGCCCGAGGCCCGAAGAAAACGAGAGCGCTGAGGGGAGCAAAAAAGGACCATGTGATGACCGCGCTGCCCTTGACATAGCCACCGAGGCTCGCCTGAAGCACGGCGGGCAGCAACAAGATGAGGAGCAACATGAGCTCGCGGAGCCGCCCGAGCTCGCGGCTCCGCACCAGTCGCACTCCAATCAGAGCCGCCACCACCGCAAAGGCGCCCGGGACCGCCGCCGATAGAGGACGGCCCAGCACGGCATAGGCGATGGCCCAAAAAAGCCCAGCCGCAGCCCCCGACGCTGTGACCAGAAGGAACAATCCAGATGCGAGACGGTCGTCGTCACGCCCGCCGGGTTTGGCGGCGAGGTCAACTGCGCGCATAGCCCATCGTGAGGCAGCCGCTTTCATGACCCGAGCCATTCCACCCCGTTCGCCGGTACGCGACAACGAGGGTGCGTTTCGTACATGCGGACGGCGACGATGGCCGCCCCGACCGCCGTGATGCCCGCCACCACCCAGATCGCCGCGACTAACCCGAAGAGGTCCGCGATGACGCCGGACAGCAGCGCGCCGACCACGAATCCAGTATCGCGCCACAATCGGTAGACGCCGACAGCCGACGCCCGCCAGGCCGGATGGGCCACGTCGCCAATCGCTGCGAGCAAGCTGGGATAGGCCATGGCAGTCCCAATGCCTAGGCCGATCGCCCCGAGGGCCCAGATGGCAAACCCCTGCCCGATGTCGATCACGGCAAGGGAACCGGCCTGGACGACCAAGCCTCCGACGATCAGTCCCTTGCGGCCGATTCGATCGGAGAGCGCGCCGGTGCCCAACTGGCCCCCGCCCCATACGAGCGGATACACCGCGACGAGGACGCCGATTCCCGTGAGCGACAGTCCATGACGAGCGAAGAACAGCGGAAACAATCCCCACGCCATGCCGTCATTGAGGTTGTTCGCCAAACCAGCCGCGCAACTTGCGGAAAGCGCCCGCTCACGGAAACTCGTGTCGATGAAGACGCGGCGCATCGTGGCCGCCGGCTGCTGACTGTCACGCTGTCGGGCAGCACCCTCGAATCGGGCGTGGCCGCGCGTCTCGCGCACCAGGAAAACGGAGAGACCAAGGCCGAGACCCGCGTACGCCAGACCGAAGAAGAAGGGTTGCGGACGAAGGCCGGCATGTTGCGCGACGAACCCGGTTAGGTAGGCGGTCACCGCCAGGGCGCCGTAGCCCGCCGCTTCGTTGAGGCCCATAGCCAGGCCTCGCCGTACAGGACCGACGAGGTCGATCTTCATGTTGACGGTCATCGACCAAGCTAGGCCTTGGTTGATGCCGAGCAGGACGTTGGCCACGATCACCCAGCCCCAATTCGGAGCCCAGATGAGCAGCAGCGGCACGGGTAGAGCCGCCACCCAACCGGCGACGAGGACCGGCTTGCGACCAAAGCGATCAGAGAGCGGCCCGGCGGCGAAGTTGGTGAGGGCCTTGGTCGCGCCAAAGGCAACGATGAAGGTGAGGGCCGCCGTGACCGCAGTGAGGTGAAAGACCTGTGTGGCGAGCAGTGGGAGAACCGTGCGTTCCTGCCCGAGCATACCGCCGACCAGCGCATTGACGCCGACTAGGAGGCTGAACTGCGCGAGGTTCGCACGGAGTCCGAGCGCGATCGCTCGCGGGCTCGGTGCGGCGGCAGTCATCCGATGCTGATCGGTCGATTCGCGCTCCGCCAGGCGTCGAAACCGCCGTCTAGGACCGCCAGGCTCTCGCGACCCTGTCCCTCGAGCAGGCTCGCGGCGGTCATCGCCCGCTCCCCATGACCGCAGTAGATCGTCAGCGGCCCAGCTGGAATGGAGGCGGCCGCTGCCGTCACGCATCCAAGCTCCACATGCTGGGCACCTGGAATGTGCCCACTGGCCCACTCGCTCGCTTGACGGACATCCAGGGCCGTGCCTTGCGGCTCCTCGTTGACCTGGCGAATTGCAATCGTCGACACGGGCAACCCCGCCGCGCGCCAGGCGCCGATGCCGCCGTCCAGCTCACCGACAAGGTTTTCATACCCGATCTTCAAGCACTGCTCGACAAGATCTCGCTCGTCCTGGTCTGGCGCTCGCACGAATACAAGCGGCCCCTCAGCCGGCACGATCCAGCCCAGCCACGAGGCAAACGTCGGACGCAGCGCGATGGAAAGGGCGCCGGGAATGTGGCCGCGGGCAAAGTCAACAAACGGGCGGATGTCGATCACGATCGCGCCCGCCGCGTGCTGGCCGCGAAACTCGTCGACCGAGAGCGGTGCCAGCACCGGTGGTTTCAAGCCGCACAGGCGCGCACCACGCTGGTTCAGGGTTCGTAGCCGGAGGAAGTAATGCGGATAGGTGCCCAGGCCGGCAAGGAACGGATGCACGAATGCATCCTCGGCGACCGCGGTAAACAAGGGACTCTCGTGCCGCTCCCTCCCGAGGGTCGTTGTCCGCTGTCCGCCCGCGCCGGCTGAACAAAACGAACCCGCCCCATGGGTTGGGTAGACAGCCAGGTCATCAGGCAGCCCGACCAGGCGCTGGTGGGCCGAGCGATAGAGCTCGCGAGCGAGCCGATCCGTCTGCTCCGGTCCGATCAGGTCAGGCCGCGCCGCGCCCCCCGGAAGGATCGCTCCTCCACTGAACAGCGCCAGGGGCTTTGAGCCGTCAAGCAGGAGATAGGCGAGGTGCTCGGGTGTGTGCCCGGGGGTTGCCAGTGCACGGAGTGTCAATCCGTTAAGGTCGACCTCCTCCCCATCTTCGAGTCCGCGATACGCTGTGGCAAGATGCGACGCCGCCGGTGCGAGGATGGCGGCTCCAAAGGTGGCCAGCTCGCGGCTGCCCGAGATGAAATCGGCATGAAGATGCGTCTCCACCGCAAACGCAATCCGCAAGTTGAGCCGTTCCGCCAGCTCCACGTAGGGGGCCGGATTCCGACTTGGGTCAAGGACCAGCGCCCGGCCGTCGCCGAGCGGCACCAGATAGGACGAGTTTCCGAGCCCCTCGTCGACAAGCGGCACGATCTCCGAGCGGTCGACGGCGACGGCGAGCCCGCTCATCAGGTCGCCGGCTTGACGCCACCGACCAGGATGTAGCCGAGGTACGGGACTGCCTTGGTGATGCGCGGCATCAGCCAGGCCATCTTGCGTAGGTAGGCCACGCGCGACAAACCACGAAACATGCAAGCGAAGGCATTGATGAAACCTTCGTCCTGGATGAAGCCGCGCGGCGTCATCATCTCGAAGGGTCCGGATCGCACCTCGATGGCAGAAAGGCCGGCATACTTATAGATGCGGACCCAGCCGTCGAGCTTGTCGAGCTGCATGCCTGGACACACCTGACCGAGGAAGATCTCGCGGGCTTCGTCGGTCGGGGGCTGACGCCAGAAAAACTCGGTGGCAAGCACCATCCCATTTGGTCGGCAGACGCGGACCAATTCTTTTGCGGCGCGCTCGCGGTCGACGAACATCGTCACCGCCTCGGCGATCACCCGGTCGAAGGTGCTGTCTGCGAATCGCAACGCGAGGATGTCCCCTTGCTCGACCTCAATGTTTCGCTCGAGGCCGACACGCCGGACATTGCGGCGAGCCCGCTCGAGCATGATCGGCGAGATGTCGATGGCAGTAACGGCGGCTCCGAACCGGCCCGCCATCTGAATAGCCGTGGTCCCGACGCCGCAGCCGACGTCGAGCGCCTTCTGACCCTCCTGCAAGCGGGCGAGGCTAAAGAGTTCCTCAGTCGAGCGACGGCCACCTGGATGAATTACGCGCTTACCAAGCACGGCCATAAACGCATACGGATCCAACGACGTGACGTCGAGTTTTGATCGGGTCAGCGTAGCTGGCATCTCACGACCTCCTTTCCCCGATAGCGACCACCGGAAGGCCTGCGGCCTTCCACTCCGGCAACCCGTCTTCCAACCGTCTGGCACGAAGGCCGGCCTGCCGTAGGACCCGGATGGCCTTGTGGGCAAACGCGCAGTAAGGGCCGCGGCAGTACGCCACGACTTCTTTGTCGCGCGGAAGTTCGCGGAGTCTCCGGCGGAGTTCAGCCAGAGGGATCGAGATCGCGGGCGGCAGGTGGCCTGCCGCAAATTCCTCCGCTGGCCGGACGTCCAATACGATCACATCCTCTCCCCGCTTAAGCCGCCGAAGCAATTCCGCCCGCGTCACGGGCTCGAGGCTGTCCCGCGCGCCGAGGTAGGCGTCGGCCAGCTGGCCGACCTCTGCATGCTGCTTGGCAGCCACGCTCCGCAGGTTCCGCCACAGCTCGAACACTTGCGGATCCCGCAGCGCGTAGTAGATGTGGGTGCCCTCACGTCGACGGCCGACAAGGCCCGCCTCACGGAGCACCTGAAGGTGCTGACTGGCGTTCGCGACGGAAAGCCCGGCCTGAGAAGCCAGCCGTTCGACGCTGCGCTCGCCGTTGGCGAGGACGTCGACGATCTCGAGCCGCCGGCCGTTCGCCAGCGCTTGCGCGAGGCGAGCGAACTCATCGAACAGGGCGGTCTTGGTTGCTCGGGTGTCCGATGCCCTATTCAAGTCCTTCATTGATTACTTGAATAGTAGGTCCGGGAAGCCGAGCTGTCAAGAAGGGTTCGCATCGCAGATCAGCTTGGCGTGATCGGAGACGCAATCTCTCGCCTCTGGGAGTCGTGGACCGATAATCCGGACATGAGCGACTGCTGTTCACCGAAGGGCTACCGTTCGGTCTTCAGCGAGAAGAGAGCGCAGGCCGAGGCGCGGCGCTATCGCCGTCGCGGCCTCGATCCGACCTCGCGGCGCATCACCGAGCTTTTGAAGCAGCAGGGCATCGGAGGCCGGACGCTGCTCGAAGTGGGCGGAGGCATTGGCGCTATCCAGATCGAACTTCTCAAGGCGGGGATCACCCGGGCGATGAACATCGAGTTGACCCCGACCTATGAGGAGGCTGCTCAGGCCCTTCTACGCGAGGCCGGACTTGAGGATCGCGTTGAGCGCAGGGTTATGGACTTCGCTGAGGCGACGGGTGAGGTCGAGGCCGCAGACATCGTCATCATGAACCGCGTCATCTGTTGTTACCCTGACATGCCGAAGCTGGCCGGCACCGCCGCCGACCACACCCGCGAAGTCCTCGTGGTGAGCTTCCCCAAAGAGCGTTGGTGGACTCGGGCGGTGATAAGCGTGGGGGACCTCGTGTTGCGCCTAGCGCGCCAGCAGTTCCAGGTCTTCCTTCACCCGCCGGACAAGATCCTCGCCACGGCGGAGCGGCACGGGCTGAAGACGGTCTCCAACCAGACCAGCTTCTTCTGGGAAGTCGCCAGTCTGCGCAGGACCATCGCGGTACCGGCAGAATAGACGCTCAAAGGCTAATGGGCCGGCGGATTTTGGCTCGATTTACTGTAGCCAATTCTGTAGCCAACCCAATGGAATTAACAGCACTCAATGGACGCGTTACGAATACATGGAAAGCCAAAATTTGGAGCTGAATTCAATTGCTGCCTGATTTGTAAACAGCGGGTCGCCGGTTCGAATCCGGCCGTCGGCTGATCAGTCTCGAATTCGTGAACTGCCCTGGGTTTGGTGGAGGCTCCATTCTTTGGGAGGATGTAGCCCATGCCAGCATCGAAGCCGCCACCATCGAAGCGCGCGTCGCAAAACCGGTACCCGCCTGAACTTCGGGAACGAGCGATCAGGATGGTCCTGGAGACCATCAAGGCAACAGGAGAGCGCCACGGCGTTGTGACTCGGGTGGGCCTGGAACTCGGGATTGGCTCCGAGACGTTGCGGCACTGGGTCAAGCGAGCTGAGGTCGACCAGGGGCTTCGGCCGGGCGTGACGAGCGCGGACCAGCAACGGATTGTGGAGCTGGAGAAGGAGAACCGGGAGCTGCGGCGGGCCAATGAAATCTTGAAGACGGCCTCGGCTTTCTTCGCGCGGGAGCTCGACCCGCGGTTGCCGAAATGACTCGCTATATCGACGCGCATCGTGAACGATTCGGGGTCGAGCCGATCTGCCAGACGTTGCAGGTTGCCCCTTCTACTTACTATGCCGCCAAAAGCCGGCGGCCTTCATCGCGGCAGGTGCGCGACGTGGAGCTGAAGCTGGATGTCAGTCGGGTGCATCGCGACAACTTCCGCGTCTACGGGGTCGAGAAGATCTGGCGGCAGCTGCTCCGGGAAGGCATCGCGGTGGGTCGGGATCGGGTGGCCCGACTCATGCGTGATCTCGGATTGGCGGGCGCGGTGCGGGGCAAGAAACTCCGCACCACCGTGCCTGGCGACGTCGGTGCCCGGCCAGCCGATCTGGTCGACCGGGCATTCAGTGCGCCCGCTCCCAATCGCCTCTGGGTGGCAGACCTCACCTACGTCAGCACCTGGTCCGGCTTCGCCTACACCGCCTTCATCGTCGATGCCTTCAGCCGGGCGATCGTCGGCTGGCGCGTGGCCACCTCATTGCGTACCGACCTCGCGCTGGACGCGCTCGAGATGGCGATCTGGGCACGCCACCCCACCGCGGAAGATGCGCTGGTTCATCACTCGGACCGCGGCGTGCAGTACCTCGCGATTCGCTACACCGAGCGGCTAGCTCAGGAGGGTGCCGTCACTTCAGTCGGCTCGCGCGGCGACAGCTACGACAACGCGCTCGCCGAAACCGTGATGGGCCTCTACAAGACCGAGCTCATCCGCCGACGCGGACCTTGGCGGACTGCCGAGCAGGTCGAACTCGCCACGGCGGAATGGGTCGACTGGTGGAACCGGCGCCGACTCCACAGTGCCGCGAGCAACCTCCCGCCAGCCGAATTCGAGCAGCGCTACCATGATCAAATCTCAGTCGTCGGCGTCGCGTGATTCCAACCGCCCGAGTCTCCACTAAATCCAGGGCGATTCAGACGGAGCTCAGCTGCAGAAATCCGAATAGCAGCTATTTGAAAACAGTGGGTCACTGCGAGCCCGCCATGTTGCCGGCGGCGGGCGTCGTAACTGGTTGACCAAGCGCGCGTTCGGCCTTTGTTGCCTCTCGCTAGAGCCAATGACGGTTGCGGCGTCGAGCGCTTTTCGCTGGCGTTATGGGAAAACCGCGGCAGAGCTTCAGGCCGCCCGGCGGCGGACCAGCCAGACGGTCGTGGCGATAAGGACCAGGGAGAGCGCGAGCAGCCACCCGCCTTCGATCCACTGGAACGTCCAGAACCGACTGGCCGGCTGGTAGGTCGTCCACTCCACGATGCCGTGCTGGATGAGGTACAGCACGGGGTCGCCGAGGTTGGCCGGGGTCGCCGGCCCGGGCTGGAACAATTCGGGCGTGACCGCGCGAACGTCGACCGGAGCAAGGGTCTGGTTGATCATGTCCAAGCTGGCCGGGCTGCCGCCCTTGAACCACCCCTGGTTGATAACCCAGGCGCCCACAGGAATGTTTGGGTTGCTGGTAACCAGAGGCGCCTCGTAGTGCGCGCGCAGGAACGCTCCGGTCGCGAAGGCGAGCGCAGCCCACGCGGCGATGGTGGCGAAGATCGCGGGGATGACTCGGCGGATGAGGACGCCCGCCACGGCACCAAAAGCGAATGCGATCAGCGTCCAGGCGGCCAGCGCCACCCCGCTTAAGTCGAAGACGGTGGGATAGAGCGGGCCATTGTTGTCGCCCGCGCCAAAGATCGGCGCCAAGTACCAGGAGAAGAGCAGGCTGAACGCGCCCGCCGCGACGGTGACCGCGAGCGCGATTGGTGCCAGCTTGGCGACGGTCCACCGTGTCCGTCCGAAGCCCTGGGTCCAGGCGTAGCGGAAGGTCCCAGTTTCGAACTCCCTCGCGAGCACCGGAGCGCCGGCGAACGCTCCGATCAGCGCCGGGATCGCCTGCAACATGCCAGCGGTGACCCCCACTCCGGGCGCGTAGGTCCTTAAGAAATCGTTAACTACCCGCTGGCAGACATCTGAATTTGCCGGGCGGCAGCCAGTCACGGCGGCGTAGGCCTGATGCATCGGCAGGCCGGTAACCAACAGGTACAAGGCCGCTACACCGAAGACCGCGACGACACCGGCCAACGTCAGCCGGTGCTGCCGCCAGGTGACCCAGGCCATCCTCCGCCACGGCAGAGGCGCAAGGCTCGCATCCTGTCTCTGTGCCGGCATGAGCAGCGCGCTCAATTCGTTGCCTCCTCGCGTTCATCGTCCCCGGCTCGCGCTGGGCCGGGTAGCGCCGCGGCGCCGGGTTCGCGCAGATACGATAGGGCCAGTTCTTCGAGACTGACCGGGTGCGCCTGCCAGCCTGGCGGCACGGGATCGGTAGTGGCGTTCGTCCTGACCACTAGATGGGCCTGCGCCGCGCCCCGCCGGCTGTGCACAACGCTCAGCCGGTCGGCGTATCTGTCAGCTTCGGTAGCCGGGCCCGTCAGGACGCGGTGATGCGCCAGCAGCTCGTCGACGGCGCCGGCCACCTGGACGTGTCCCCGCGATACGAGGACGAGGTAGTCGGCCACCCGCTCGAGCTCGGCCAGCACATGCGATGACAAGACGACCGACAGACCGTCATCGGCGACTGCGGCCATCACCGTGGCCATGAAGTCGTGGCGGGCCAGCGGGTCAAGCATCGCCATCGGCTCATCGAGCACGAGGAGCCGCGGCCGTCTGGCCAGCGCCAGGGTAAGCGCGAGCTGTGCTTGCTGCCCGCCGGACATCTCGCCGGCTTTGCGCTTCAGCGGGATACCCAGCTCGCCCAGCCGGGCCTCGGCGTAGCGCTGGTCGAAGCGCCGGTTGAGGTTCCGGGTCACGTGCAACATGTCGGCGGCGGACAGGCTCTTGTACAGCGGCGTGTCCTGGGCGACGAACGCGATGCCGTCCAGCGCGGACGCCGATCCGGCGGGCCAGCCGCCGAGGACGGTGGCGGTGCCTTCCGTCGGCGCGGCCAGCCCGACGGCCAGGTTCAACAGGGTGGTCTTGCCGGCCCCGTTGGGGCCGACCAGCGCGGTCACGTGTCCGTCGGGAATTGCCAGGATACATTCGCGCAACGCCCAGATACCGCCGTAGCGCTTACCCAGGCCGCGGGTCTCGATGACGTTCACGCCAGGCCCACCGTTTCGCCGCTTGCTGCGACACTGCGGTCGCCGACGCTACCGCGCCGTTCACGAAAATCGCGCAGGGCACTCGTGAACAGTGCAACGATCCAGTCCTCGTCGAGCCCTGCAGTGTGGGCCTCGGCCAGCCAGCCGAGCAGGGAGCTGCGAAGCTCGGCCAGCTTGGGCAGCGCAGCCTGGGTGAACGTGGCTTGGATGAACGTTCCCTGACCGGGTCGTCCGGTCGCCAAGCCCTTTGTCTCCAGCTCGCGGTAAGCCTTCAGCACGGTGTTCGGGTTGATCGCCAAGATGGCTACCACATCCCTTACCTTGGGCAGCTGGTCGCCAGGCTTGAGGTACCCGAGGCGCAAGGCGTCCTCGACCTGATGGACGAGCTGCAGGTAAGTCGGCACGCCGGAGGCAGGTTCGAGCCGGAATTCGATCCGCGACGCCGGGTAGGCCGGGGAGATGTCAGCCGTCCTAGCGCTGGAGCTAGCCCCTTTATCTATTGTCATAGAACAAGGGTACAGCGAGCTGGCGACGCTGTCAACCTGGCTACCGTTTCGCGCACAGCTGGACACGCCGAGTTACCGACAGTGAATCCAGGACCGCCAGGCGGACCCCTATCGGACCGTCTCCCTCCCGCCCGTTATCGCATGCGCGCCAAACGAGAGCGCTGGCGAGGTGGGGGTAGCTCGGCGCCCACCTCTTGCGCGAGATCACACGGCGTGTTGGGCGGGGCGAGGGGGTCTGCCCGTGTCGCAAGCAACCGAACCTGGGCACGGAAGGCTTCGCCTGCCTCGCGGTCGAGCGGGGCGAGCACATCGGCCTCTGCTGCCCGGAGCCGGTCATTGAGGGTTGCGAGGAGCTCGGTGCCGAGTTGAGTGGCGACGACTCGGCGAGCTCGCCTGTCGGTGGGGTCGGGTCGACGCTCGATCAGCTTGGCCGCTTCTAGATCGTCGAGGAGGTAGGTCATAACCGTTCGATCGACTCCGAGGTGCTGGGCTAGGGCAAGCTGGCTACTTACAGTGCCCTGTGCCGCGGCGGAAAGGATCTGGTAACCCCGCGGGCCGCCGGGAAGGTCGGCGACCGCGGTGTGCGCGGCCGTGGCGTACGCCCGCAGGACCACGCCCAAGCCCCATCCGAGGTCGCCTGCCAACGCGCCGACGCAGCTAGGGGCGTTCCCAAGTTCGTCACGGGGACCAAGGGTTTCATCCACCATCCCATCATAGCGCACAAAGCGCTGCTTATAAGATCCTCTGCTATACTGACGATCTGCTACACATATCGTTGAGCGATGGATCGGCAAATGGACCACGAAGGCAGGTCGACATGAAGTCAGGGAAGCCAACGGTGGTGGTCGTCGGTGGCGGCTACGGCGGGGTCGCCGTGGCCAAAGCACTGGACGAGACCAGCGACGTCGTGCTCATCGAATCGAAAGACGCGTTCATGCACAACATCGCCGCCCTTCGGGCAATGGTGGACCCCTCCTGGCTACCAAGCATCTTCCTCCCCTACGGTGGACTGCTCGCTAACGGCCGAGTAGTCCGGGACCGTGCCGTCTTGGTCGATCCGCATCGCGTGGTGACAGCGTCCGGAGAGGAGATCTCCGCCGACTACGTCGTCCTGGCGACTGGGTCGCGGTATCCCTTCCCCGCCAAGACGGCGCTGGTCGATGCCGACCACGCCCAGGAGCAGGTCCGTCAAGCGCATCGGGCACTCGCTCACGCGGGTCGGGTGCTGTTGGTCGGAGCGGGCCCAGTCGGTATCGAGCTGGCCGGAGAGATCCGTCACGTCTGGCCGGACAAGTCGATAGTCCTGCTCGACGTCGCCGATGAGATTCTAGGTGGCCCATACAGGCCAGAGCTGAAAGCCGAGCTCCGACGCCAACTCCTCGAGGCTGGCGTGGAGTTGATCCTGGGGAGCCCACTGCGTCAGGCACCGCCGACCGAGCCGGCGGAGTTGGGAACCTTCACCGTCACCACCGAAGCCGGAACCGAGGTCATTGCCGACATCTGGTTCCGCTGCTACGGAGTCGTGCCCAACAGCGACTACCTCGGCCATGCGCTGGCCCCCGCGCGCCGCTTGGATGGGTTCATCGAGGTTGGCCCCACCCTCCAAGTGGCGGGGCAGTCAACCGTCTTCGCTCTCGGCGACGTCTCCACCGCGGACAGCAAGATGGCCGGCTTAGCCGGACGCCAGGCCACCGTCGTCGCGGACAACATCAACGCTCTCGCCCAGGGACGATCCGACCTTGCTCACTACAAGTCCTGGGGCATTGGCATCGCCGTGCCCATAGGGCCCAACGGTGGAGCGGGTCAGTTCCCAGGAGAGGACGACATCGCCGGGCCGGAAACCATCGCCGAGAGGAAGGGCACAGAGATGGGGGTCGCCCGATTGAGGGAGCGCTTCGGATTAGTGCTCGAAACCGGGGGCGTCGTCGTGGATGACAGGGTGGACCTCCAGCTCGAGATCGAAGCGGCGGTGAACACGTGACCGCCGATTTCGCCTACCTCGTGGTCGCCATTCTCTTGTCCGT
>Ga0193751_1002126_pt1 | contig 12202 bp, 15 predicted proteins | sample L1c2metaG_FD_143050 | JGI IMG/M metagenome (GOLD analysis project Ga0193751, IMG submission 143050) | Soil microbial communities from a riparian zone of the East river system, Colorado, United States - L1c2 | ecosystem: Environmental > Terrestrial > Soil > Riparian zone | place: USA: East River... | reverse complement strand
GCAAATGGGGCTTCAGAACATCATGGCGGATAAGGAGATCCGTGATCTTAGCCAGAACACCTCTATTGAGTCGCTCAGTCAGACATTGGAGGATCGGCTTCCGGGGACATAAGGTCAAACACCCTCGCTACAACAAGACCTAGACACTACCGACAGCGGGGCAAAATCGTCAGACCTCCGACGCTGTCCGACGAGACCGAACCACAGAAAGCTTCAACGATACAAAATACGCGTCCTGACGAGTCTGTTCAATATATTGATCACTTACCCGATCTTTCGAGGTTCTGTAGGATTCGGGCGCCAGCATTGCTAGGATGTAGCCTTGCAGATATCGCTGCTCGCCGTGGGCTGCGGCAGACGAGGAATCGCACTCGTCACTCCCTTCGTTGGTTACACACTGGCCCGGCTCAGACGGAGACCAGGTCCTCAAGGGGCTTGAGGGGAGGTGTCCAGTGCGCTGTCGTCGCCAGGCGAAAACCAGCTCAGTTCCTTACTCTGTTTGGCACGCACCATCCAGCCTTCGACGATACTGGCAAGGCACCGCGGCAGGATCACTCCAACTCCTTCCTTTTCCAAATGGGTAGTAGGTCTGCGAGTGAGCATCTTTTCGCGGACGAGGTCGGTGAGCCTCCTGACTTCGAATGGTTTCACGATGATTTCGTCCGCTTCCAGAAGGATACCCGACGGACTGTTCGCGCTGTTAGGACGCATACCCAAACCGAGCTTTTCTGACCAGACTTGAGATTGGGGAAATGAGAGACTCCGTGGTGAAGTCATTTGTGAGCAAGACCAAGGGTTTCATCAGGTTCAGCTTGCTTAGGCGACCGGGAGGGTAACATGCTTTGGACTATTTTCGTTGTTTTGCTTGTTTTGTGGCTGTTGGGTTTCAGTTTGCATATCGGCGGAGCCCTGATCCACTTGCTACTAGTGGTGGGATTGGTTGTTCTGGTCATTAACTTACTGAGCGGACGACGAAGTGCAGTTTAAAGAAGAGCAGTAAAGTCCCCACATCGGGAGGCCCTGGTGTGAGCCTCCTGGTCCCTACTTTGCTCGTGCGTTGGATAAAGGCTGACATATCCTCTCCAACCCGCCACCTCTTCGTGGTAGCCCATGAATCGTCCACAGATGGCCAAAATTGGACAGCTTGGAAGGAACTAGTTCTGTCACACTCTGGCTATGACAACTAAAACGATTCCGGCATATCTTGAGGACGAGCGCCAAAAAGGTAGCGACACTCAGCTGCGGACGGAAGAAGAGGCTGCGCGCATCCAGCCGCTGCGCCATGGCCACCATCGCACTGCGAAACAGCCCGAGCTGGCAATGCCCTCTGCAGTTAAAACCAAAGCGAGAAAAACTGCGGTAGCAACTCCGAAAAAGCCACGCACCGCGCGAAAGACGGCGAAGAAAGCCCGCAAGGTGGCATGACCGCTGTGCCGCCGTGATCTTCCTGCGGGCTGATGCCGATGGTGCGCTTGGGTTTCGTCGTACCCGCTTGTTCATTCGCGGCTATCTTTACACGCTGCTTTCTTCAATTGCGTTGAATGTCTACGAACAAAGTCTCGGCGGGCGGGCTGGACAGTAGGCGGAGGCACGAAAATCGTATCGAGTTTTGCTGTTCGCTCTACCATCGGGTACCTTCCCGTTCTTGCCGTCGGCAGCTTGCCAACAGCTTCGTCGGAGCGAGTTCCTGCACCCACAGAGCATTTATCACATCTTCGTGGAGAGAAACCGAAAGCTTGAGTGCGGCGCCGTTGTTATCGTTGCCGATCTCGCTCCGCTCGAAGGCGCAGAGTCGGAAAGCGTCGGCCAGTGTGGTGTATGTGGCGGAAGACCTGAAGGTCGGTCGCCACGTCGCCCTGAAGTTCCTTCCCAACAAACCCGCCAACAACGGGCAAGCCCCCAGCCGTTTGCCGCGGGAGGCCAAGGCTACGTCCTCCCTGAACCACCCGAACATTTGCACGATCCATGAGCTTGACGAGTCCGATGAGCGAACCTTCATCGCCATGGAACTGCTGGAGGGGCAGACGCTCCGGCACCGGATCGCTGGCAAGCGGCTGGAAATCGAGGCGGTGCTCGGTCTGGGCATGAAAACTGCCGATGCGCTTGATGCCGCACATTCGAAAGGAATCATCCACCGGGACATAAAGGCAGCGAACATGAGCCCACGGCAAACAGCTTCTGAGTCCTCTCGACATCGACCACCGACTGACCGCGTGGACTGAGTGGAGCGGAGTTGCTAGTTTTGCATGCGAGAGTCCGCACCAAAACCGTTGCCCACACGCAACGCGCAGAGGTTGCTAAGGCTGCTTTCGTTAATGCTTCGCGGTCTGCTCGATCTTGGATAAGAGTGGCTGCATTTCTGAAAGTGCGCCGGCGTCTCCCTTTGCCAGATCCGCTGTGATCTGGTCGCGGGTTGCCAATGTGTCACGAAGCAAGGTGCGAAGTGCGGGATCCTCCGTGCTGCTCTGAATTCGCTGAGCTTGATCGAAAAACTCTTTCGAGTACTCCCCGGCCTTTCCGTAGTTCTTTTGCACGGCCTCCAGAAACATCACTGTCGCTATGTCGCGAAGCTGCGACAATTGTTCGCGGGCCTGACAGGAGCCCGATTGTTTTGTCGAGGCAGACAGCTCCTGCTGTGCCTGCTGCAGTCTGGCATATTGCAGGATGAATCCAGTAAGAAATCCAACAATCAACAACACAAACCAAAGGGCGAGTTTACGTGGCATCGCTCTTCCCTCCGCACCCTTCACGCTATGCGAGCGTTCAGATCCTCGCCCTTTTAGGGCGGATTGAATCTCCAGCACTACTCTTCGGTCTTCTTCAACGAGGCTCCCCGTGATCGTTGTCTGCCTGCTTCTGTGGCTAAATCTTACAGTTTAGAAACTCGCTTCACGCGCGACGCACGAGCCACACAATCACCAGAATCACAATAATTGTTCCCACCACACCCATACCTAACATAGCCCCTCCTAGCGTACACATAGGGCATCAAGGTTACCCATGCAGACATGATAGGACTGGATTCCGGCTGTCGTCTGATCAAAACGACACTAAACAGGTCGGGTTCACACCTTATTGGTACGTTGCAAGCGTGGCCGAGTGAGTTCGATCGAACACATTTTTCAGCGAAATCATCCCTCTTGCGCAGATGCGTGCGTCGACATTTGTTGAGATCAATCCCGCTGCAGCATTGAGATTGCTGAACTCGGTACGCGCGGCAAGCTGATTGGGTTCACGCAGACGGTTGTCCTTACCGACGGTCATTTCTTGGAGTACGACTGTTGAATTCGAGGCATCTCTTCCGGAGATGCTCGATTTTCAACCTTCCTCCGCTGCTCACTAGAGTTGTGCCGAGGTAGACTAGGGTCAAATGCGCAAGCGGCTTATCACTCCAACTACGGAGACCGTACGGTCTCGCGGCGAGGGCTGGCTGGACCTCGAGCGCGCAGCTGTGGTAGAGGTCACATCGGAAGACGATGATTCTCCGGTGGAGTCTGCCTTCGTTTCCGGAGAAGCGCGGGGCTGGCGTGCGGCAGTGTCGGGCAGCCAAACCATTCGGTTGGTCTTCGATCAGCCACAAAAGCTGAGGCGCATTTCCCTTGTTTTTGAAGAGCGCGAAACTGTCCGTACACAGGAGTTCGTTTTGCGATGGTCTCCGGATGGCGGGACGTCGTTCCGCGAAATTGTGCGCCAGCAGTGGAATTTCAGTCCACCTGAGACGATCCGCGAGGACGAGGAATATCAAGTCGAGCTATCAAATGTCACGGTACTCGAATTGATCATTGTGCCAAACATGAGTGGCGGAGCGGCTCGCGCTTCGCTCAAGAACTTGCGTCTCTCTTGACTGGTCATACTGTTTTGCTCAGCCCGTCGCATCAAGCAGTTTTAATGGAGTATTGGGCACCAAAAGTTGCTCTGCCAGATCTCGCATTCTTCAGAATTCTGCTGCGAAACTCGCGGTATAGGTCGCGGTATGTAAACGTCCCGGAACGGGAAACGGCCGTATCACGTTCTCACTAACTTGTGATTGACGCTGCCGAATCAAGTCTGATGCGAACCAAACGCCCTCGGCGTGATGGAATTCAATTACACTTCTCTTCATATAGGGGGAAGGTGGATGCCCAACTGGACGACCCGCTGAACAGGGACTTCTGAAATGAAATCGCTTAAAAACAAGGCAGACGTAGCGCCGCGGAAGCGAATAACCGAGGGGCAGTTGTCAACCGACTTCCTGGACCACACTCTTGAGTGGCGGCGCATCTTCGCAGAAACCTGGGGCACGTTCCTGTTGGTCGTGGTTGCTGCTGGTGGCGAAGTCGTCGCTGCTAGAAGCGGCGGGGCCGTAACTCCGGGCATGAGGGCGGTTGCGCCCGGACTTATGGTGATGGCGATCATCTATTTCATGGGCGCAGTGAGCGGAGCCCATCTGAACCCGGCGGTTACCTTGGCCTTCGCGGTTCGGCGGAACTTCCCGTGGCGCCGAGTGCCGGGCTACGTCTTGGGACAAGTGGTCGGTGGTGTCTTGGCGGCGCTTTTCCTTCGCGTCATGTTCGGCACGATCGCCGCGCTTGGGGCGACAGTGCCGGGCAGTGGCATAGGCAACGGAAAAGCGTTGGCGATGGAAGTGCTCCTGACAACTGGGTTGGTGAACACAATCCTCGGCACGGCTTCAGGAGCACGCAACATCGGCACCAACGGTGCAATCGCGGTGGGCGGATATATTGCCCTGGCAGGACTTTGGGCAGCGCCGATCACGGGCGCCTCGATGAACCCGGCGAGATCGTTTGCGCCGGATTTGGTACGTGGGAACTTCGGCACGACGTGGATCTACGTGGTCGGCCCGGCCATAGGCGCGCTAATCGGGGTCATTTTCGAGTGGATTCTCAAGGGTAGGCCCTCAGCTGCAGGTGCGATTGCAGCGCAAGGTGCGCAAGGCGGCGATAATTCGACGGACGCGTGAAAGCGGCAGGAAAATGAATATTCATCAGGCGACCCAAAGCTACGAAAACTGGATGCGCAGTTGTACGTCCGTCGTCGAAACTCATCTGCGATTGAAGCACAAGCAAATGAGAAAGAGCCTGTTTCTCTTTTTCCGAGGGACTTTTTACCGGTGGGCTCAACTTTGGCCGGAGGTATGCGCCAACCTGCGTGATGCTCCCAAAGTATTGGCGGTGGGAGATCTGCATGTCGGCAGTTTTGGAACTTGGCGCGACACCGAGGGCCGGCTGTCCTGGGGTGTCGATGATTTCGACGAATCCTATCCTTTGCCTTATACAAATGATCTGGTGCGCCTGGCGGCCAGCGTAAAGATTGTTATCGACTCGGAAAACCTGACAATCGGATTCAAAGAAGGGTGCAGTGCCATTTTGGAGGGATATCAAAAGGCGCTGAAAGCCGGAGGTTGTCCATTTGTTCTTGCTGAGCATGAAAAAAACCTGGAGCGACTTGGGGTTGAGGCATTCGAGCCCCCCGACGGTTTTTGGGAGAAGCTAGATCATCTCCCGGTTGTGCATCACGGCCTGCCTCGCGACGCGAAGAGGGTCCTACGGAAAACGCTTCCAACTCCGAACCTGGATTACAAAGTGGTACGCCGGCAAGCCGGCATGGGGAGCCTCGGGCAACAACGATTCGTCGCTATTGGCAGTTGGGAAGGAGGCCACATCGCGCGAGAGGCGAAAGCCATCCTGCCCTCGGCTTGCGTTTGGCTGGATGGTCACATCGGAAGTCGCCAGTCTTGCTATGAGAAGGCTATCCAGTCCGCTGTGCGGTCGCACGATCCATTTCAGAAAATCATGGGGACGTGGTTAATTCGCCTCTCACCGGAATCAAATCCCATTGAGATCGCCGACTTGCCCGAAGAGCACGACGAGGAAACGCTTCTCTATGCCATGGGCTCTGAAGCCGCGAATGTTCACTTGGGAAGCAAACGTCAAGTCGCCAACATTCTTAGGGACCTGCGGCGCAGAAAATCAAATTGGTTGCGTCCTGCGGCCAGGGATATGGCCAAAGCCATGGAAGACGATTGGAAGAAGTACAGGGACTCTTGAGGCCAGTTCTCCCTCAGGTGTTTGCTCTGGATACTCGGCCATCGGCGACGTGGCGGCCAAGACCGAGGCCCCGACCTTCACAAACGACATCGTGCGATCGTCGTGCAAACTTCAGATTGCGGCAGGGGGAAAGCCTGAAGGTGAGGAGTTCCGTGAGAAGCGTGCTCGGCATTGTTTGGCAGAACTGGAAATATGGAAGGCTAGCCGTGGCGAATGCACCTTTCTGGAATAGGCGTATCAGGATTCTGACTGTCACGTGCCGCACTCTGGCCCATTGTGCGATCATCGTTGATTGTAGTTGGTAGTAGTTGGGTGTCAGGAGAAAACGCGATGGCACACGTACCCTCACGACGACGCGTGGTTCGGTCCGTATCGCAGAGTTCTCCGATTTCTGAAGAAGGCGTATCGCTCTGGTCTGCGACATCGAAGGAGCCATCAATACCAGCGCTTGATGAGAATATCAATGCCGACGTTTGCATTGTTGGCGCTGGAATCGCTGGCATGACTACGGCCTACCTCCTGGCGCGCGAAGGTAAATCCGTAGTGATCCTCGATAAAGGCCAAATAGGATCGGGCGAAACTACCCATACGACCGCACATCTTTCCAATGTCCTAGATGCAGGCTATCGCAAACTCGAAGTCCTTCACGGTGCGACAAAGGCTCAATTGATCGCGCAAAGTCATACCGCAGCGATTGCCAAAATTGAATCCATCGTTACTGAAGAGAAAATCGATTGTGATTTTGAACGCTTAGATGGGTATCTGCTTTCCCCCGATTGGGACTCTCCAAAAAAGGTCCAACAGGAGTGGCAAGCCGCGAAGCGTGCTGGGCTGCGAGTAAGAAAACTGAAACAGTCTCCGTTCGATCTCAAATTTGGATCATGTCTCCGCTTTCCACAGCAGGCGCAGTTCCATCCGTTGAAGTATCTGGCAGGTCTTGCGCGCGCGATTAAACGCTTGGATGGTCGATTGTTTGGTGGAACGGAGGCGAAGGAAATCAGAGGCGGTAAGACAGTAAAGATAGGAACGAAAGGACGTGCGATCGTTTCTGCCGGTGCAGTGGTCGTCGCAACGAACACACCAATCAATGACTCGGGCAAGATGTATACCAAACAAGAGCCCTATCGAACTTACGTAATTGGCGCGTTCGTACCGGCGGGTCGGATTCCGAGGGCGCTTTACTGGGATACTGAAGATCCTTTCCATTATGTGCGGCTTCAGCGGATACGGGCGAACGGTAAAACGCAGGATCTATTGATTATCGGAGGCGAAGACCACAAGACTGGGCAGGCCGAAGGAATTGAAGGTCGATTCGCACGACTTGCCACGTGGGGACGAGAACATTTCCCTGGAATTAAAGAGATTGCATTTCGGTGGTCAGGACAAGTGATGGAATCGATGGACTATGTAGCTTTCATAGGCCGCAATCCCAAGGACGATCCGAATGTATACATCGTCACCGGGGATTCAGGAGCGGGAATCACACACGGTACAATTGCCGGAATCCTCTTGCGGGATTTAATTGTCGGTCGTGACAACCCATGGGTTACCCTATACGACCCCGCGCGCAAGACGCTTCTTGCAGCCAACACGTTTGCGCGGGAAAACCCAAAGGTCGCAGACGAATATGCCCACTGGCTTACGCCCGGCGAAGTGAGCACGGTTGAAGAAATCAAGCCTGGGATGGGTGCGGTTTTTCGCCGGGGCTCGTCCAAGTTCGCAGTTTCTCGCGATGACAAAGGCAGCCTGCGCGTGCGTTCTGCGGTTTGCTCGCATCTGGGTTGCACCGTGTCTTGGAATTCGACCGAGCACACCTGGGATTGCCCCTGTCACGGTTCGCGCTTTACTCCTGTCGGGAAACTGCTGAATGGACCTGCGCTTGGTCCCTTAGACAAGGCCACGTTACCCTGGCCAAATAAACCTCGCCGGAGGAAGCAACAGGATGGCAGTAAGTCAGGAATCGACAAAACCCATTAGATGCGAGTGCAATAGTTGTCAGTGCGACGAAGGCGCCTTTGGCCTTGGTTAAAGTAAGTCCCAGAAATGCTGCGCGACTGACTCAGGCAATTCGCCGCCCACTTCTCCTTGCGTGAGCATCCTAAGGGTTCCTTTCGATGTGAATAAAGCTCAGACGGAGAATTTGAAGAGGGGACCCAGAAGCAGCGCCGAACGCCTCTTGTGAAATCAGGACAATTTGGCTCGGTGGAATACCAAAACAGTCACGCCCGTGCCAGGCTCTCGACCCGGCTTGAACAAAAGGCTCGCCACGACGGTGCAACCTTCAAAAGTCCGTTTACGTCCACCTGCTGACTGCTTGCGTGCGAGTCGGATAGACCCTCGGACGCCCATGCTCCGCACCGGCGACGCTGTACAGTTCAAGAGCGCGAGCGCCCATGTCGTCTTCTCGATGGATAAGATTTTTCACGCGTGCAAACTTTAATGCCACGTGACGCAAATAGCAAGGCAGGACAGCTATCTCTGTAGGCGTTGAGAGTGGTGGCTCTCCTTCGATCATAAATACTTTGCGAAGTCCAAGAATCATCCCGAGTTCCCTATCATCGCTCCTACTCTAGCGGGATGTCATGTCACTCGACTTGACATGTCAAGGCTAAACCGTTCCTAGCTCTCTTAAGCCCGCACAAAGCTATTTGATTCGATGACATTTAGCGGTACTCCCGCCTGGCATAGGGTTTGCATTGACTAGGTGTGCGGAGCTGAACATCAACTCAAGATGCAAATCGGAGATCCTGTATGAAGGTAAAGACGGGGACCACTCCTTTCTACTGATTGCAGCCGCAATGAAGGAGAGAAACCATGTGGACGAGAGCTTGTGCCATTTGCAAGACAGTTCTTTTCAAATTTCACTTAGCCGAGAAGGTGCGGTGCCAGTGTGGGTGGGAATGGGGTAGCTAGAAACCAACAGCGGGGGCAGCAGCGAACTTTTTGCATTATTGATCCCTTTCCAGTTGAGGATCGGAATCTCAGGACAAAAGGTCTTAGGCAACCAAAGGTGACGACTCCGTGGCCTGGATCGGTAAAGTGAAATGAAATGTTGCACCTCGCCCGTCGTTAGCGCTCGCCAACGACCGCCCTATCCGCGTAACTGACTGAAGTGAATGAAGATATTACTTAGATGGGGTGACAGGGCAGCGTTCTAACAGACTCGTCTGCCGACCAAGTCAGAAGCTGCGCCCGCGAGCGTTTCGGATTTCTTACGCGATCCATTTGATTCTCTCTGGGCTATACCAAGCAGATAAATCCCCGTTTCACCGAGCGGCCAGAAGCCTAGCTTTGACCAGTATGCCCTCAGCTTGCGCACCGCCTCATCTGGTCCCACGCCCGGTGGTTTCAATCTGTTCAAAGATTTCCGATCGCGGGCGAAGGCAGGAGTCAATTGCAACGGCCAAGGTTTGCACGCTACCAATCCACAAACTGGACCGAATAGGTCGATAGTCCGGTCGACGGCGATTGGACCGATTCCCGTTCCTCGAAATTTCGGACTGATTTCCATGCAGTCGATGATTAACAGGTCGCATCCGGAGGCCTCATATTCATCTTGCACTTCTTCTTTCCAGCAACCGGTATCCAAGTCGAACAGGAGTTCCCAATATGCGGCAATATTCCCGTCGATGCCATCTCCTAGCCTCTCCGTGCTAATGCCGTGATCCAAGGCCGCACCGAATTGCACCAACGAGGCTTTTATATAACCAGCATCCTCTTCGTTTCCCCGATCTTCGGACTTAGCGGAAATCTTCCCGAGAATGGAGTGGACGAAGTCTGCGTCAACGTATTCTTCGTGCAACGAGGCGCGGACTGCGAACTCGATGCTCGCGACTATGCTCTTCTTGGCCTCATCCGTCGTCCCCGAACCGGCAGTTGCTTTTTCGATCTTCATGTCGCACCTCATGCTGCTGTTTACCGTAGGGTTCAGAATTCGTCAAACGGGCAGGAACTGCTACCCCCTTGTTAGGGCGAATTGGCGAACCCTGCATCAAGCAGTCAATCGCGTTCTAATCGGTGCGACTTTTCAACTGAGATCGCTACGGGGGTGGTGACCCAATCACCACCCTTCGAATCCTTCCCAGTTAGACGTGCGGTTGTTTGGCGCAACCAGCACAGTTCAAAGCGGTTACGAGCAGCACGGACCGGATGCATGAGTCCCCCTCATAGATCGGCGCCACCAAATCACCGTGCCACTAGGGGTCATTGATACAACGCGCCAAATGATTCCACGGCAAGCGGTTACCTAGCACGTATCACGCGACTTGTTAAAAACGCGAAAGACGACGCTTGAGCCCGTTTGACCAATATCTGCTTCCAGTTTAGAACCCGATCATTGGCTGGGATTCAACTGGAGTTTGACCCGGCACAGAGGTGGGAGGTGATGCTCCAAGGCTCGAGAACGCGAATGAAACGATCGAACTGGCAACCGAGGAGATCAAAGAGCGAAAACAGGTTCAGAGTCAAAGAGATTTTGAGCCACTGCTAGACACCGAGGAAGCCGCGAGGCTTCTCAGAATGCACCCTCGAACTCTTCGCACGAAAGCGCGGCGTGGATCAATTCCAGCTGTCCAGGTTGGAAAACGTTGGCGCTTTCGTGCCTCCACGTTGGATCGTTGGCTCGGTAAACTCGCCAGCTGATCATCGGCACGGTGAGGCGAAAAAACATCTCGACCGAAACGATTGGCCGATCTATTCTGACGGTGTCCGCCGACACCGTTTAAGCAAAGGAGAAACTTTGTTTAGACGGACACGTTACCAACACGGAAGCGTCGAACGAGAAGAGCGGAAGAAGGGACCGGCAGTCTGGGTCTACCGATGGTGGGAAGAAGACATCAACGGGAAACTGATGCACCGCAAAGCCCAGGTTGGGGATGTGAGGAAATACCCGACCGAATCTGCGGCACACTCAGCAGCAGACGCTCTTCGGCTAACCATCAACAATCGCTGCGAACACAGGAACCTGCGGCGAACCACAATCAACACGCTTTGGGAGCACTACTCTCAAGAGGAGTTGCCTCTCAAAGCACTATCCACACAGGACGCGTACATCATCTACGCGAAAAACTGGATTGTTCCATGCTGGGGCAATCTACCACTAGAACAAGTCAAAACTGTCGAGGTAGAGCGTTGGCTACGGGCGACCGGAGTTGCGGATGGAACCAAAGCCAAAATCAAGTGTGTGATGTCGGCTTTGTTTTCGCACGCTGTCCGGTGGGAGTTCTGTGGCCACAATCCCATCTCTTCAGGAATACCGGTAGGGAGTGGAGGCAAGCGAGGCCCGAGCACCGGCGTACGGATCAGCGCCAAACGACAGAGATCCCCCTTAGTTCTGTCACCAGAACAGGTCAAGTTCGGGTTGGCAGAACTGGAGTTTCGGGATCAGTTGCTCGTGTTTCTAGAAGGCGCCTTGGGTATACGTCAAGGCGAACTTGGGGCGCTACGCTGGCTGTCGTGCGATTTCGACAACATGAGCATCAGTGTCCAACACTCGTATTACTGGCGTCGAGGTGGAAATCTGAAGAGCACAAAAACGGAAGCGTCTGCAAAAATGCTGCCGATGCATCCAAGCCTAAAACATTCCTTGCAGGAGTGGAGATCGCAAAGCCTCTACAACAAACCGGAAGATTTCGTATTCCCTTCCGAAAGACTGCGAGGCACCAAGCCGTTAGATCTAGCTTCAGTCCTGAAGAAGAAAATTCAGCCTGCATTCAGACGGATCGGAATTACGGGTGTGGGCTGGCACACGTTTCGGCATTCGGTTGGAAGCATGCTGGCGGAGACGGGCGAACATCAGCTCACAATCCGCGACTACCTGCGGCACAGCAACCTTCATGTCACGAACAAGTACCTGCAGGCAACATCGAAGACCAAACGCTTGGCACAAGACAAGTCGGTCGACGCTATTTTGCCGACGGGTATTTTGCCGAAGACAAACCTAATCCAATGAGCGCTGTTTGGAACCGTTTTCGGATGGAACCATTCTCGTTCTGCGCTTATCGTCCCCTAACATCCCCTGATTTGCTGGACGCTAGGGTTGCAAGTGCCTGAAAAGAATGGCGGGGACGACGGGACTCGAACCCGCGGCCTCTGCCGTGACAGGGCAGCGTTCTAACCAACTGAACTACGTCCCCACTCGCCAAATCAACAAGATG
>Ga0193751_1002125_pt1 | contig 12203 bp, 10 predicted proteins | sample L1c2metaG_FD_143050 | JGI IMG/M metagenome (GOLD analysis project Ga0193751, IMG submission 143050) | Soil microbial communities from a riparian zone of the East river system, Colorado, United States - L1c2 | ecosystem: Environmental > Terrestrial > Soil > Riparian zone | place: USA: East River... | reverse complement strand
GTAGCGCGTAGAGGATGCCCAAGGTCGCCTCCAGATCAGAAGAAAGCTCACCGACGCGGTTGTCGGAGCCTCACCGGCGTTGCGCGCGTCCGTGGCGACGATTTGTCCCCAATAGGCCAGTCCGGCGAGCACGGTGACGACCGCGCTCCAGCGGAACCACCACAGGGCGCGCAACATCAAGCCGGGCATGATCTTGCCTTTAGTGGCCGCGTCGAGCTCCTTCATGAAGGGAACATTCACCAGATTGAAGAAGTAAAGCAACCCGACCCAGTAATGCCGGCGAGCAGGTGGACCCAGCGCAGAAGCATGCTGATGACGTTCTTCTACTCGCTCCGCTTGTTTTACAGATTTGTTCAAGTGGCTTCCAACTTCCCGGATCAGCCGTCAGTGCCTCGGCGACGCGCAGCGCTCTCGGATCGAAAAGATCCGCAAGTTGCAGGGGCACCATATTGGATGGCTCTGAGTTGGTCGAAGATCACATCAAGCGGGTGACGCTGCCATCCGACCCTTGTTCTGAGAGCGCCACAGCCGCAGATGTGGAGAATCAATTCGTTCAGCAGCGGAGACACATTTACAAGGCGGCAATCCCGAGGCAGAGATTTCACCAGTCCCGGCTTCACATAGAGAGTTCGCATCGCCACCTAGATGAGTGAACTATGTTCTTAGCAATGCGTCTGCCTCGGTTTTGTGACCGCGCATGACCCGGTGGTAGACTGCGCGTATGGCAAATACCTGCGGCCAAATCGGCGCTGAGAAGACCGCAGTCGGCCGCTTCGTATGCGAGCCGAGGCACGGCGCCAAGTCGCAGATTGATGGTTCCGGGTCCGAGTTCACGGGATTCGAGATGAGAGCGATAACGCAAGACCACCATCCTGTTGAAGGCCAAGCGCGGTTCCGAGCAATACCAGTCGACGAACTCATCGATGGCGTGACGATAACCGCGCTTTGCATCTGCTGAGTTGAGACTGTTCAAGACTGCGGCCTTGGCCTGTTCGAGGTCGGGCAAGCGCAGGATGGATTTGGTACTGCTGCGTCTTTTTCTGGAACTTGGCTTCTTCTTCATGACCGGTGGCCCACCGATCAATGATCAGAGTGGTGCCGCGACGATAAGGTCAGAGTCGCCAGTGATCCGAGAGATTAGTCTGGGAGCCAGCATTCGCGTAAGCATCACCAGATTCGCGAGCAAATCTGGTAACTACACATCCAGGCGGTTCGCGGCAGCGACACGCCCATACCAGAGCCCGGAGTCTTTTACTGTGCGCTTCTGGTTACGGAAATCCACATAGGTAAGCCCATATCGCTGCGTATAGCCATCCGCCCATTCGAAGTTATCTACCAGGCTCCACGCATGATAGGCGCGCACTCTGGCTCCGTCGGCGATGGCGCGCGCTAACTCCCCCAGAATTTGGCGGTGAAACGCGATACGGCGCGTGTCGGGAACACGGCCAGTGTCATCGGGGCTGTCAAGATAGCAACAACCGTTCTCACTGATCTCAATGATGGGGTGGTTATACTCGCGTGAGATCTGCATCACGAGGTCGTAGATGCCCCGCGGCCATATCTCCAGACCCGCTTCGGTCAGCGGACCTTCCGTCGACATCTCAACATGGATTTGGGTCAAGGGATCGCGACTGGAGGAGCCTCCTTCTCCCTCGGTCTCGGTGCTGAAGTGTCCCCCGCTGCCCGGCTGCGAGCCAGCACTCGCATGGGACACCACACGGCGTGTGTAATAGTGAAATCCGAGCCAATCCAATGGAACTTTCATTATCTTCTCGTCACCGGCTTTGAATCCCATAGCCTCGTATGGGGTTGCGCCGACGAAAGCCTTGGGATACTCGCCATGGATCGCGGTGTTGAGGAAGTAGAGATTGTTCATAGCGTGGTAACGCGCGGTGGCGTCGCGATCAGCATCGCTCTCCGTCTTCGGATAGGCTGGAGCCATTCCGTATGCACTACCGACCGTGGCTTTGGAGGATGCTGCCTTGATCGCCCGGAAAGCTTCGCCCTGCGCGAGATTTACAGTGTGGGCTGCTTTTAGAAATTGTTCGAAATCCGCTTTGCCCGGAGGAAACACACCGATACCGTAGCCGTAGTAAGTAAAGGTCCACGGCATGTTGAAGGGCGCCCAAGTCGTGATTCGATCGCCAAGGTTCTTCGCAAGGAGTCCGGCGTAGTCGGCATAGTATGCGGCAAGATCGCGATTCGGCCATCCGCCTCGGTCTTCCAGCGCTTGCGGAAGATCCCAATGATAAATGGTGCAGAACGGGCGTATGCCTGCTTCGAGCAAAGCGTCGGCGAGGCGGTTGTAATAATCGATGCCCTTTTGATTGACCGGTCCCGTGCCTGTGGGTTGGATTCGCGCCCATGAAGTCGAGAAGCGGTAGCTCTTCTGATTCAAGCGCTTGAGAATAGCGATATCTTCCTTATAGTGGTGGTACTGATCGCAGGAGACGTCTCCGGTAGCGCCCCCTTTGATTTTACCCACAGTGTGGGAGAAGCGGTCCCAATTAGATTCGCCCTTTCCATCGACGTTCCAGGCGCCTTCAACCTGGTAAGCAGCAGAGGCCATTCCCCAGACGAAGTCGCTCGGAAAGCGCGCACTCTCGATCTCGGAAGTTGCCACAGCACCTGCGACCGGCTCTTGAGAAGACGGGGTTCGAGCGGCGAACCCTCGGTTCGCGAGCAGAGCGCTGCCAGTGACAAGCGAGCTTTTGATGAAGCGTCGGCGATTCACCTGGAAGCACCCTCCTATGGGCGCGAAGCTACCACCAGCTTCCGATCAGCCAGCCAAAGATATCATCCGCATCCGCAAGTTCAGGCGCTCGCTGCGAATACGCTAGAGCATCGAGAAAAGCCTTTGGGCTCGTCACTGGACTTCGCGCCTTTGCATGGCGCTATGATGCGCTGCCGTTGCACGCAGGTAGCAATCACTGTCTTTCTCTCGTCAAGTGGGCGAGGAACGCCGGCTTCCAGGTTTTGCCGCCGTCATCTGAATAGGATTCTTCGTAGCTGTGGGAGTTGGGTTTGATGTCAGACCAAACTCCTCGAACCAAAATCGACCTGTCATCAAACGTATCCTGGTTATAAAGCTCGCCCCGACCGTCCTTGAAAGCACCGACTAAAGGCAAAGTAAGGCCCCCCTTCTTGCTATTGATGAACGTCTGACTCCACTGATGCGACTGCGGATTGTAAAGAAACAGGGTCAATGCTTCCCAGTGGCCTTTCGGGCCGTCTGCCTCGATTTCTTCCAATTGGGCGCGACCTCCCCACACTTTCCGTACGCTGACCGTCCCATTGATCTCCATCGAGTCGGCCGAGCCTGCGAAGGGGTCCAAGATGCGCTGTATCTGAGTGTGCCAGACTCCAAAATTGAAATCAAAACCGTGTTGACCAGCTTGCTCTTCGCCCGAAGGTTGCGCATTCCAATCGATTTCAGTCTGAGTGCTGATTCTCGTGTACTTGTTGATCCAGTTCACCTCCCACGTCTTCCCGCCATCATCGGAAAACGCCTGTTCGGATTGGGCTGTATCGGGAGTGATGCCCCAGATCGAAAATCGCACAAGGATGTATTTTCCGTCGGTCTCTTCCTGATCATAAAAGTCGCCGCGGCCATTCTTGAACTCGCCAGTACTAGGAACGCTCAGCGTTCCGACATTCGGGGTGGCAAAACCCAGGCTCCACTGGTGGGCCTCCGGGTTGTAGAAGCGCAGGGACAAGAGTTCGATGTGACCTGCCGGACCGTCGGCCTTGTACTCCGCCAAATTGGCGCGCCCGTCCCAGATCTTTTTGACGACCGTGACACCGTCCATGTCGGCCCAGGTTGTCGATCCTGTCAGCGGATGCAGAAGACGCGACGAATGCGTTTTCCAGGTTCCAACATCGAAATCGAAATCGTGCTGCCCGTCGCGCAGCGTGGCACGTGTCGCGCCAGCGCCAGCGGCCGTCGAGTTCGAATGCGCCATTTTGCGCGACGAAAGCGAGAGAAGAGTAAGCAGCAATACGAAAGAACAAATCCCAATGCGCGGGAATGACATGTCTTTATCCTCTGTAGTTTTTCTGGTTGCTACTTTGATAAGGCAATACCTTCACACCACGGTGATCGGCAAATACCCAGTCAGTTTCTTTAGACCCTCTCCCGCAAGAAGAACAGTTCGCCACTCATCGAGAAAACCAGCACCGAGCGTCCTATACATCGCGATCGCTGATTGATTCCAGTTCAGCACAGCCCACCGAATGAAGACGCGCTTCTCCTGCTCTGCCGCGCGGGCCACTTCAGCCAGAAGCGCCTTGCCAATTCCTCGCTTGCGAAGCTCAGGGCGAACAAAAAGATCCTCCAGATAAAGTCCAGCGCCACGCCAGGTTGAGTAATAGCTGAAGAAAAGCGCAAACCCGGCAGGCACTCCGTGCCATTCGGCGATTAACACGCGAAACTCGGGATGTTCCCCGAAACCGTCGCGCAAGATATCGGCTTCGGTAGTCCTGACTTGCTCGGACTGTTTCTCATACTCGGCGAGTTCCGAGATCAGTTTGCTGATCACTGCTGCGTCACCGACATTCGCTGCACGAATGGTCAGCATCCCGAGAGACCCGCGTGATATGTGAAATCGAATGAAAATGTATCAGCGACCGAATTCGATAATGCCGTAACGGTGGTAGGCTAGGAAGAGCCACTTTTTGTGCAATTTGCCCTACCACTTTCACAAAACGGAGAACCGCTCCACAAGCAGATCTACGCGGGGCTAAGGCGAGCAATTCTGTCCGGCACGTTTGAGTCCGACACGCGCCTGCCTTCAACCCGCGACTTAGCCGAGCAGTTGGGCGTTTCACGCTCGGTTGTGTTGGAGGCTTACGACCAGCTGCTGGCTGAAGGTTTTATCAACGGCCGCAGCGGTTCGGGAACGTACGTTGCCCAGGGTCTGTCTTCCAGCCAGTTGGTTAGGTCCAAGAAGTCTACAAGGCTGAGGTTGTCGAGCTTTGGCTTCGCAGCTGCCGATGCCGCTGCAACCCTCGGTACCTTGGCCGGACTCCAGCGTTACCGGTACGATTTCAAATTCGGACGGAGCGAAAGTGACATCGAAACCTTTCCGTTCGAGTACTGGCAGCGCATCCTAACCCGGCATGCGCGCAAGACCTCGGTGGCAGAACTTGATTACGGCCACGCAGCCGGAAATCTTGTTTTGCGCGACGCCATCTGCACTCATCTGCGGCGGTCGCGTGCGGTGATCTGCGATCCCTCAGACGTAATTATCGTTAACGGCTCTCAGCAAGCCCTGGACCTGATAGCGCGAGTGCTGCTCGAACGCGGTGATCGCGTGGCCATTGAAAATCCGAGCTATCAAGGTACGAGGCAGATTCTCCTTGCAGCGGGGGCTCGGCTCATTCCCGTGCCAGTTGATCGCGAAGGCCTGAATCCTGGCAGACTTCCAGGGGATGCCCGGCTTTGCTTCGTAACACCCTCGCATCAGTTTCCTACCGGAGCGATTCTTACGCTCGCCCGCCGCCTGGCACTTCTCGCATGGGCTAATCGTAAGAACGCCGTGATCGTTGAGGATGACTACGATGGCGAGTTCCACTACGAAGGACAGCCGCTAGAGTCTCTACAAGGCTTAGATACAGATGGACGAATTGTCTACGTCGGGACCTTTTCTCGCACAGTATTTCCATCACTCCGGGTAGGTTACTTGGTCGTACCAAAATCGTTGATCGCGGCATTCACCGGAGCGAAGTGGATCAATGATCAGCACTCCGCCATTCTGGAACAGCAAACTCTTGCAGAATTCATAACCTCGGGAGCTTATGAGCGCCATTTGCGTCGCGTTCGTCGCAGGAATTCCGCACGTCGCGAGGCGCTCCTGGATGCAATCGACAAGTATCTTAGCAATCGTGTCGAGGTGACCGGCGACGGCGCTGGAGCTCACATCGCCTTGTGGCCCGGGCACCGCGTTTCTGAGGCAGCCTTGATTGATGCGGCTGGCGCTCGGGGAGTCGGCATTTACGGAATGTCCCGTTACTTCCTGACAAAGCCATCGCGGACAGGAATCTTGCTAGGTTATTCCCGTATGAAGGAAGCGGAAATTCGAGAGGGTATCCGACGCTTGAGCGAAGTGCTCTGAGGGCCGTTCCACTGGACTGTGCCGTTGGCGCGGAGCGGAAGCGGCATGCGATTGTTCGCGGTCGAATTCCACCGCACGAGATTCTCAATCAATGGAATTCCTAGTTGGGAAGGGCGGCCGGCCGGTACCGCCCAGACTGATTAGAACGACTGCGAGAACCGGGAGTCCAGGAATTCGCCCAGCTTGGCTGTCGCCTTGAACTGTGGGATGGGATCCAGTTGTTTGAACGCGGACGTGAACGCATTCGAGAGACTCCAGATCGTCCGCGGACGGAATTCCTCATACCTCGGCTCGAAGTAGAGGTCATGCACGCGCGGGCAAGGTGCTTGGGAGCGTCGAGTTTTCCTTCGACGAACGCCTCGTAGATCATGACCTTGGCGGTGACGTCCGTCAACTCGCTTCTCTGCCATGCTTCGACCTGTTTTCGCATCGGCTCGAAATTTCGGTGCATCCGATCGACACCAACTGAGATGCAGTCGACAAGCGAGAACGACTTCGAGTGTTTCGCGAGTACCGGAGTAAAGTCTCCGGCAAACGCCATGTTCGAGCACACGAAGACGCGATATTATCTGCAGCAACGAATTATGCGGAGTATTGCGGCGAAAGCCAGCGCTGGTCGGCCTTCTCCCGCCTCGGAACTGCACATAACTTGACAGCGCTCTGGAGAATTACCCAGGAGGTGCTTCTATGGCACAACAAACTGGGTGTGATTCTTGGGTCACGAAACTTAGGGACTTGCTCGCCGACCACCATTACAGCCGCCAGGCAATCAAGAACTACAGCATCATCGCAAAACGATTTGTCCGCTACGTTGAAAGCAGCGGGGTTTCAATCGAGTCCGTGCAGCCTGACTGCGTGGCCGGATACCTACGCTTAGAGCTGAATCGTTATCGCCGCAAGCACGGACGGGATCCCGGCACGATGAGCGATTGGCGCTGGCATCTCCTATCGCCGATTCACAGACTGCTCACGCTGGGTCAAGGAGTGTGGCCTCCGATTTCGCCCGTGGACGCGCAGGTTCAGTGGTTCGCGGGAGAGCTCAAGGCGGCGGAGCACAGCCCATCCACCATCGGCACCTACGTGCGCATTTCGCGTGACTTTCTCAGCTACCTCGATTGCAAAGGCGTCGATCTCCGCGACGTTCAGCCCTTACACGTTTCAGCATTCATCGATCAAGAACTCCGGCGATACCGGCTGCGGCACCATCGATTGCCCCGACGAGTTGTGGACTGGCGGTGCGGGTTAACTCCTCCCATTCACCGATTGCTAAAGAAAGTCTGCGGAAACTGGCCGCCTCCTGCGTTGCCGCACCCTCAGATCAAGAGGCTTGAGGAGCAGCTAAAGAGAGCCGATTTTGCTCCTCGTACCCTCGCTCACTATCTGTTTCGCGCACGCCATTTTCTCCAGTATCTGGAGGCGCGGCGGATTGCCATCGATCGAGTGACGCCTTCTCACGTACGGACTTATCTGTGGAAGCAACTCACGGCATATCGCAAGAAGCATGGACGCCGGCCACCGAATGAGTGGCAGTGGAAGACGCTGATCGCTGCTCCCGTAAATCGACTGTTGCGAGTTGTGTTTGGAGTGTGGCCGCCCGGGTCAGAACCAGATCCGATCGTTGAAGAGTTTCGCCAGCATCTCATGGTGCAAGGTTTCAGCCCAGCAGTAATACCAAGTCAGCTTTCGGATATTCGCTGTTTCCTGCGGTATCTGAAGGACCACAGAAAGTGTTTGGCATCGGTCAAACCAGATGATGTGTCCCGCTATTTGAACGCTCGCCTCGCGCTCTATCGTCGGCGCAATGGACGTACACCGCACAACGTCGCGAGTTGGCGCCACGAGCAAACCGGCCCGATCCATCGGCTGCTGCGCATGGTGCAGGGGCAGTGGCCGTCGGCTCGGCCCGCAGCTAATGCGCTTGCGTTGTCGCACCGCGACATCTTGTCTGCTTACACAGCCTGGATGAACGATCTTCGCGGGCTCTCTCAGCCAACGGTACGGAAGAACAGTGACGCTGCGCGCATTTTTCTCGAATGGTTGGGAGATGCAGCTCGCGTTGAGAAACTAGCGGAACTCACGGTTCTCGATATCGATCGCTTCCTGGCTTGGCGCCATCCCACACTCCGGCGAGCGACGCGACACGGCGTCGTTTGTTGTCTGCGTGACTTTCTACGTTTCTTGCACGATAAGGGCTACCTGAGGCGCGATTTAGCCTCCGCAGTTCCCCGCGTGAAGCTATACCGATTCGAGGATGTGCCCAAGGCGTTCAGACCTGACCAGGTGAAGGCACTCCTTGAGCACATATATAAGGATAAGAGTCCCGTTGGGCTTCGCGACTACGCCATCGCACTTCTGCTGGCAACCTACGGATTACGTGCCGGCGAGATTGCCCGCCTGCGACTCGAAGACATCAACTGGAAGCGTGAGGAGTTCTGTGTCATCCAATCGAAGTCACATTTGCCACTGCGATTGCCGCTCTCAGTCGAGGTGGGCAATGCCATTCTTCGATATCTTGGCCGTGGAAGACCACGCTCGAAAGCACGCGAGGTATTTCTCAGATCCCGCGCGCCACAAGGGCCATTTCACCATGCTTCAAGCCTCGGCTCGATGATTCAAAGACGGCTGCGGCAGGCCGCCATCCGCGTCGACGGGCGGCGAGGAACTCACGCCTTCCGGTACGCGCATGCGGTCAAACTGCTGCGTGCACAGGTTCCGCTCAAGACCATTGGGGATTTGCTCGGGCATCGTTCGCCCGCTTCGACTGCCGGCTATCTCAAGCTGGCAACCGACGACCTGCGCTCTGTGGCGCTGGAAGTACCAGGAGGTGCACGATGAAAGCCTGGCCCGATACCAGCTTCTCTTTAATGCGCCTCTACGTAGAGGGACACAAGTTCGGTCGTTCTCATGCATCTGTGCTGCGCCGATTTCAGCTTCACATGAGCAAGGCGCCTGGCCGATCAGTGTCTGTTGAAGCTGTGTCGGATTGGCTTCGACAGATCATCCGCGTCTCGACCCTAACGCATGCGGTACGCCGAGCCCAGCTGGTCACGCCCTTCCTCGATTGGTTGGTCGAACAGGGTGCTTTAGAATCCAACCCATTTCGAGAGTTGCGCCAGAAGTACTGCTGCAGGCAATCAACTGCCGCGGTAGTTCGAGCGCTCATCAGCGAAAATCCCGATAGGGCTCTTGCAGCTCTGAGGACACTGCCAACGTACGAAAGTCATCTGGGGCCAGCGATTCGGAGCCACGTTGAACGAATGCGGCAACTCGGCTGCCGCTACAGGGAGGACAGGTTTCTCCGATTCGACCGCTTCCTGCAACAGCGTGAAGGAGCTGCAACGTGCCCGGTCCACCGGCTGGCTCAGGAATACGCGGAATCAGCTCGAACTGCATCGGGTCACCTCGAACGGCTGAAGGTCGGCAGGGTGGTTCTCGATTCTTTGCGCCGACATGGAGAGACCGTTCAGGTGCCGAAACGAGATCGTCTCATCGTAGCTGCAATGCTGCGGGAGAGATGCAAGCCTTACATCTTTAGTCTGGAAGAGATTCAGCGGTTGCTGACGACAGCGTTGTCTTTCTCCTCTCCCAAGGCGCCGCTGAGGCCGCTGACACTCTATACGATGCTGGTGCTGGCCTATTGCGCGGGCCTGCGCATGGGCGAAATCGTCCATCTCTCGGTGGGCCACGTGCAGCTTGAAGAAGGTCTGATTGAGATCCGCGACACGAAGTTCTTCAAGTCCCGCATTCTTCCGCTAACCTCCAGCGTTGTGGAAGCACTGCGAAATTACCTGCACGCCAGGATGCTGGCGGGGGTAAGCGCCTCCGTCGATTCTCCTCTGTTCTGCCATAGCAAGAAGGGTTACGCGTACATCACCGCGAATCACCTGTTGCGTCGTGTCCTGCGTAAAGCCGGACTGAAGCCGAACCCCGGTCGTGTTGGGCCGCGCATTCATGATTTGCGCCACACGTTTGTAGTCCATCGGATGCTGGCATGGTATCGGGAGGGCGTCGATGTCCAGGCCAGGTTGCCGTATCTGTGGACCTATCTCGGTCATCGCGATCTCCATTCCAGCATCGTCTATTTGACGGTTACCCAAGAACTACTTCAAGAAGCCAGCGAGCGTTTTCGCAAACTCGGCGCAGGGCTGTTGCAGGAGAATGGAGGCCGGGCATGAAGAGATCCAGTCTGCTTCCAGAGCTTCTGCAATCGTATTTTCGACATTGGCTCGCAAACCAGCGCAACGTATCGCACCACACGATCCTTTCCTATCGGGACAGCTGGCGGCTGTTCCTTCGCTTCGTCGCGCAGCAGCTGCAGCGAGACGTAGCCCAACTCGACACTTCGGAGCTAACTGCAGAAAGGGTCATCGAATTCCTCGATGATGCCGAGCGAACCCGCAAGGTGAAGATCGCCACCCGGAACTGCCGGCTGGCGGCGATCAAAGGCTTTTTCAGTTTCCTGGCGGATAAAGATCCCACTTGGGGAGCGCACTGCGCGGCTGTGTTGCGCATCCCGATGAAGCGTGGTCCTAAAAGGGAGCCATGTTCCCTGGATCGGGATGAAACCGAGGCGATCCTTGCGCAGCCGGATCACGCGAGTCAACTCGGTATACGCGACCGCGCCCTGCTTGCATTCTTCTATAACACCGGAGCACGTATCTCCGAGGTGCTCGCTGTCTCGACGCAGGACCTGCGCTTGGAATCTCCCTTTCAGGTCAGGCTGTTGGGGAAAGGACGAAAAGAACGCATATGCCCTTTATGGCCCGAAACCGTTCACTTGCTGAGAGCGCTTCTGAGCCAGCAAAAGCTGGCACCTCACGAAGCCATTTTTCGCAACCGCTATGGCGAACCGCTCAGTGCTTCAGGAGTACGTTTTCGCCTACGAGCATATCTGGCCTCTGCCACTCGCAACGCACCAAGGCTAGCCGCGAAGCGGATTACGCCGCACACGTTTCGCCATACCGCCGCGGTCCACCTACTGGAAAGCGGGGTGGATGTGGCCGTCGTGAAGGATTGGCTTGGGCACGCCAGTTTGGACAGCACCTACATCTACGCTCGTGCCAATCTGGAGACGAAGCGGAAAGCACTACAACACCTGGAACTCAAAACTCCTGGCTGCAAGCGAAAAACATGGAAGCAGAATGCGGGCCTGATGGCCTGGCTGGATTCGCTCTGAACACGTTAACCACGCGAGATCTTGGGGCAACCTGGGATCTCGCTAATTATGCGGAGCAATTTGCTCCTTGCACACCCACTCCATGCAGGCCCGACCGACAAACTCCACATAATTTGTTGCTGCAGATAATATCGCGTGTTCGTGTGCTCAAACATGGCGTTCGCGGGGGACTTCACCCCGGTGCTCGCAAAACACTCGAAGTCGTTCTCGCTCATCGACGCGATCTCGGTTGGCGTTGACCGAATGCAGCGAAACTTCGAGCCGATGCGAAAGCAGGTGGAAGCATGGCAGAGAAGTGAATTGACGGACATCACCGCAAAGGTGGTCATCTACGAAGCGTTTGTCGAGGGCAGACTCGAAGCTCCAAAGCACCTCGCCCGCAGCGTGCATGACCTCTACTTCGAGCCGAAATACGAGGAATTCCGGCCTCGTACGATCTGGAGTCTCTCGAATGCGTTTACATCTGCATTCAAGGAACTGGATCCCATCCCACAATTCAAGGCGACAGCCAAGCTGGGCGAATTCCTGGAAGCCCAGTTCTCACAATCGTTCTAGCCTTCGGGGCAGTGTCGGCCGGACGTCCCTTCCCAACAAGTAATTCCACTTTGCTTAGACGACCCATGCGGACGAGGCTCGCCCGCATGGGCTGAAAGAGAGGAGTCACCGTCATGTTTCCATTGTTCCCACTTGGGCAAATTGTGGCCCCGCCCGGGGCGCTAGCTGCATTGGAGAGAGCGAAGCAGCCGCCTACCTGCTTCCTGGCCCGTCATGCAAGTGGGGACTGGGGCGAACTGGAGCCAACCGATGTCGCAGAGAATGAGTACAGCGTGGCTCATGGGTTTCGATTGCTGAGCAGCTATGAGACAGGGGCGGGCGAGAAGATCTGGGTAATCACCGAGGCCGATCGGTCCGCA
>Ga0193751_1002124_pt1 | contig 12207 bp, 14 predicted proteins | sample L1c2metaG_FD_143050 | JGI IMG/M metagenome (GOLD analysis project Ga0193751, IMG submission 143050) | Soil microbial communities from a riparian zone of the East river system, Colorado, United States - L1c2 | ecosystem: Environmental > Terrestrial > Soil > Riparian zone | place: USA: East River... | reverse complement strand
CGGCCGGCCTCGCACACCTGCTTTCGCCATAAGCGCTCTCCCTTAAAGGCTCCGAGCGCTCTTCTATAATGTGACGAACTTGCGTTCCAGATGACTAGTTGATATCTCCATTCAAGGAGGGTCAAAATGGCGGAAACGCCGTCGGTCCGTATCTTAGGACTTTGACCTAGCGCAATTACAAATCGATCATCGGCACTAGCTCGCTCCCCTGAAGGACCTCGAATTTCCATGTATTGGAAAATTCGATCATCAAAAAAATTCGGCTTGCCGATGTGGTACCAGTCTCGATGTAAATAATCGAGCAGATCCGCACAGATCGTATTACCGATCATGTTTGAGCATACGTCGAGTCGAACTTCGGCGCTTTTCTCAAGCACCTCTTGCTGCCGCTTAAACTTGTCTTCTTGTTCCGGAGTTTTTTTCCGTATCAAAATCCGCACTACGTCAGTGGGTGTTAACCCCTCCTTCAGTAGCAGAGAGGGCATCCAGATTTTGTATTGGTCATTGAGGAGATCTTGAAGCGATTGCTTCCGTTGATTTTTTCCACCGAATGCCCCCCAGTCATTTTTGTCAAAGATCAACGTTAGTCGGTCGTCACCGTCATGTTTTCCAATCAAACTTAATTCATCCTCGAGCGTGTGCCCCGCCGCCAAATGACCAATGTCGTGCAATAATGCTCCCAGACGAATAAACCGCTGCTCCTCTTCGGATAGCGGAGCATATGGTCGCTGTTCCTGTAGAGGCTTGGTGTGTTCTTTATCGGCATTGAAGTTCAGCGCCGCAATCATTCGCTGAGCAATGTGCACGGCGCCAAGGACGTGTTCGATCCTTTTGTGGGAAGCCCCCCTGAAGACAAGATGTGTCTGTCCTAGTTGATTCACGCGAGAGAGGCGCTGGAATGCCGGGTGGTCTATAATTTTGACTTCTTCAGGAAAAAACCAAGCAAAACCCGTTACGGGCAAGAAGAACTCCTGTCGGTCCGCCTTCCTGCTTCTTTTCCTTTCTTCCTCCCTGATTTGGTCACCGAGTTGCGGCTCAGACGCCTCGAGCGTTCCCCTGGCAACCCGCGTCGCCGTTCGTTCTGCTGGCTGACCTCCTTCCCGCCGCGATTGTGTGGGCACATCTGCCGCCGTAGGCAGTCCAGGGAGGGTATGCTGTGCCCCTCTTGGCTTGGACTCTTGGCCAGTCATTGCAGTTACTCCGGTCTCTCTTCAGGCAAGATTAGCATTTTTTGGCAGGAGACACCCTCTTGAGGCGTCACGTAAATTGCGGCGGAAGTGTAGGCCTCAGCAACAAAACATAAGTCATATCAGTGGCCTACGCCGCGCTCGTAGAGCGCCGGGTACGGCCTTCCCCTTTTGTCAGCGATTTCCACCAGGAGCGATACGAACTCACCCCGGGCCTTCACGCCCCGAAATATAGCGACCCATTCACGTCTTCCTGTCTCGCAGGGGGGTGCACAGTTGCGCGGTTCTTTGAGGGTGACGTCTGCGCCCTCCCCGCTTCTCCTCGTCAAACTCGGACTTAGGCCCAAGCCCTGATCTCTTCCAAAACACTCCGAAATGGAGGCTCCGGGGTAAGGCGCATCGTTCGATACGTATTCAGGAAGGGCCTTGCGATGTAATACGATGTACGCACCTCGCACAGCTTTGCCCCGCGTAACAAACTGCCTTATGGGACAAAATCCCTGAGAATTTTGGTCGCTCGGTCGCGTCCTTGCTCGGTCTTAAAATAAATTCGCATCTTCTTAGCAGGGGGATTCTTCACAATCTCACTGCTCCAGCCCAGAGGCTCGTATTCGCTATCCCTTTTTACAAGAATATTTTTCAAAAAATTCTCATCCATCACGTCGTACTGCTTATAATCCTTGACAGGTAACCGATCGTCGAAAAATTCGATATTACTATTCTTGAGTCTGTCGATGAATTTGCTCGATATTCCCTTGCGGATTTCCCCTGAGCTATAAGTCGGCAATTCCATACATTTATACGTATCCCGCGCAAAATAACGTCGCGCCAATACCGAAACATCGCCAAGTTTCTGGTCGGCCAAGTCCCGCAAAAGGGAAATGACAGAGCTATCATCCAGGCAAAGGTAATTGTCTAATGTACGCTGTCGCTTATCGCTCAAATATCTTACGATTGGATGCACCTTAATTTTTTTGTTCGACCGTAGATCCTTGGATACCGCCATTGATATGATATCCGCGACCATATATTGAACAGCTCTTGTTGTTTTGTGAAAGTACACATTTTGGTACATTTTCATGTACGCTAATACAAATTCTTCAACGACAGAAATCCCCTTCGGCAAGACGACAAACGAATACGCCTTTAGTTGGCGGATCGGATCAATGGGGACCTCCTCGATTCGCAAGCTGTCAAAAAGCCATGCTAAGTCGATGGTTGCCGATCTGAGGCCAGCGTAATATCGATCACGAACTAAGAAATCCAATCTATCGCAATCCAGTTGGCTTGAAATAATTCTGGTATACGGGTCCGATCCGGCCTCGGAAGCGAAAAATCTTTTCGTTTCATCAAATATTCCATGCTTGCGCAATATGGATCTAATGTTGGTCTCTTCAATAATTTGTTCGGTATATGATTCATGGCTCTGCTGTTGTCCCAACCCTGCGGTAACCTCCTCAAAAACGTGAGAATACGGCCCGTGACCAACGTCATGCAGAAGTGCCGCCGCCAGTGTTGCTCGTCTCAGTAGCAAGTGCTCTCGTTTTGGGAAAACACTATTCCGCTCAAAAACATCAAGCATTCGCCGAGCCATATGCATGGCGCCAAGAACATGAGAGAAGCGTGAATGGGTGGCGCCGGGGTAAACGAACTCGGAAAATCCAAGCTGCTTAATTCGTCTGAGGCGTTGGATGGGCGAGGTTTGCAATAATTCCCAAAGAGCTTGGTCGTCTGCCGACTTCGCGGAAAACGCGATCAAATTGTGAATGGGATCACGTATTCGTTGATCCTTCATAGAGGATTTCTCTAAGTAGAGAGCACAGAGTCAAGAATCCTTGGGACATTTTTCATGACTTGCGCGGTCGTCTTAACTGGCTTCAATTCTATAGTCTTTCGTCGGGCGGCCTCTGTTGCAAAACCGGCCAACTTAAAGAATTGCAATGTGGCAGCGACCTCCAAATCCACCGTGGGAAAATCCTCTAGCCGACGGAGCAACCGTTTATATTTTTCTTGCAACGGTCGAATCGCATTTTCTGCGACACCATGAAGTCTGTAAACGGTAACAAAGGTGCTGGAGGCTCCAATGGGCTCCTCGCGCTCTTCAATTCGTCCTTTTAATACGAGGGACTGTGCTGCAGCTGCAATTTCGCGGCTGAAAGGACCATAATCTTGAATGCTAAAATGCGCATCGCATCGGACTCCAGCCGTCTTCAAAAGAAACGCGACTTTCTGAAGTCTTTTCTTTCCTTTTATTTTCTTGTCGGGCAGGGCAGCAATAATCGCGAGGACCAGGTCTTCTGAATGCACGGCTCTCTCCCTTGGAATGCGGCGAACAAAACGGGAACATATGTCGATTTTCGGTTAAAGTCGATAGCAGATTCGTCGTTATTTTGGATCCGCCAATGAAAAGGAACCCGGCACACTTCTTCGTGCTGTCAACTTTTTGATTGCCGTGGGCAATGCCTCGATTTTGTTGATGATGTCTCCCCCGCTGGCGCGGATAAAGTACTCTACTTGCAAGTTTACGATTCCGCCCTCGTTGTCTGCGCAGAGCCGAAAGTCACCACGATAGCCCAGAATTGGTTTGCCCCTCGCAAAGCCATAGCCTATCTCAGCTGCCGTGCCGCTATCGACGTCTGTTCCGTCTAAGACGGCCAAAATAGCGTCGCATTCGTCAATCAGGAGTTGGTTCTTGCGACCGATTTTTGGGTTGAGTTTTCGCCAGGCGTCGCGTCGTCGGACGCCAAATGGAAGTCTCAACACTGCCGCAACATCTCCCTGATCAGCCCACGGGTCTAGGGTTCTGTGGCGATGTTTCCTGAGTAGTGGGATGATACGCTTTTTGTGGAAAGCGCCGCCCACTTCCGAAAAGCCCAGCGGGCCAGCAAGATAAATTTTTATGGGTGCTCTCCGTCCTCGACGATGTTCGTGGATTATCGGAAATTTCGAATGCCTGCGCTAGTCAGAGCCGCAAATCGACATCGACACACTGTAGTGGTGGATAGTCTGAAAGCGCTTGACCCTGAACGGCCGATTAGAGAGGTAGACATCATGAGAAGGCGTGCCCCTTTCGCATTCATTGCCGTCGAACATATCGGCAGAATCCGCATCAATAATCGCTAGCCAACTCAGGCCCAAGCCCTGATCTCCTCCAAAACACGCCGAAAAGGAGGCTCCGGGGCAAGGCACATGGTTCGATATGTATCCAGGAAGGGCAGCCAGTCAGAGCTAAACCATTTATCTTCAACGACTTAAAGATATGTGCGACGCTGAAAAGCGTAACAGTTCGTAACAGGTCGCCGTGTGTTACGACCTGTGGAAATTTAAAAGGGCTTATCGAACGCCGCCGCACTGTTCAATGCAGAGCCACCAGCCGGCCTACTCCATCGGTCGAACCGGTCACCAGTACAGTCTTACCTTCGACGTTTATCTCTTGCGGCATCTTCGCGTGAGTTATCACTTTAACTAACTATGACTACGCGGAGGTTTTATGCGGTTTGCCACCAAACATCCTCATCTGCCCAAATGAGGGCTTCGTTAGCCCTTATTGCCCTTCACTCGAGATCGAAAAGCCACGCGATTTAGGATTGTGGTGCACATCTTCAATGCAAGAACTCCCGGAGCGCTTGTAATCACGCGCATTGTAGCTCATTTCCTCTTGTGCTTGATCGCACCTTCTTTCAGCCTTGGTATTTTCGATTCTTCTTCCGAGAACAGAGTGTTCTCCAGTTTGGAACAGCGCCTCGTAACATGGATCGCCCTGGAGTTCTTTGCCTGGTGTACATCTGTCGGATAGCTGTACCCGATCAGAAGTCCAATTGCCGATCATGGACGGCTACACCGCAACTCGCAAAATTAAGGCCGATCCTGCAATGCGATCGATTCCGATCATTGCCGTCACTTCTTATGCGCTCAGCGGCGAGGAGAAAAAGGCGCGCGAGGCGGGCTGTGATGACTACGTTCCGAAGCCCTTCAGCCCACGTCAACTACTGGCGAAAATCCGGCAATACTTGTCATAAGTCCAGCGTCGATTGCTGAAGTGCATGAGCCCGGCCGCCGTTCGCGACACGGGCCCACAAACAGCAAAGCCGTCGGCCATGGATTGCCGGCGGCCTTGCCTTCCTCCCATACGTTGCCGTCTTCCGGGAAGGCACCGTCTGGGGTGTCGAACCGGCTGGAGGGAAGTTCCAACCTTATGTCCCCCTCAAGCGTAGGAACAAAGGTCCCAGTCCGACCAGAAGAGCTTAGGCTCCGCACGGTCGGCCTCAAGCGGCTTTTTTGCGGCGGCGGAACTGAGTAACAGACATTTATCGGCTGCCACCTGTCCCACAGCTGCAGCGCGCTTCCCCGGCGTCAGCGCGGAATGGATGCTACCAGCGGGTAGCAAGCCGCGGCTACAGAACCGTCGAGATTGTAGCACGACACGCACTTGCAGCCCGGCCCGGAATTGCACTGCGCAAGACGCTTATGCTTCAGCACAATCCACGCGTGATTGTGCACATTCACTCCGACCGCGCACGGTTCGGCCAACGCCTGTGATACGGAGTAGACAAGACCCGTGGCCAGCGCGACTGCAAGGCACACAGAAAGTCGATAACGACGCATAATTCCTCTCCCTCTTCAAAAACCCCAAGAAAAGTTAGCGGAACATCGTCGGTCCAAGACAAAACGCCGTCAACGCGTCGCGTTAGAAAATATTAGAATCCTTGTGAGCGTTGCCCTTCAGTCACACCCCGTGTTCGGTGTGCGTCTGACCACGGCGGCGGGAAGCGGCGCGCCGTCATTGCTGCTGCTTTACCGCAGCCCCTGATGCACGACCAGCCATAACCGCTCTGTGACAGCGTAGAGAATAACAGCACCGAGTGTCATGGCGCCGATCACCGCTGCTACAGCTGGCAAGGTCTGCCGGAGCGGTTTCCGTAATCTTGGTCCGGATTGCGAGGGCGTGAGCATGTGCTCTACCGGGTTTTATGCCGGCCCCAACCGGGCCGGCCGGTGGTAGCCGATGTCGCATTTTGGCCCAAAGCTGACATGCCGGTTGCGCTGACCGATGTCTGCTCCTGAGGGGACGCAGACATCTTAGTTTCCGATAAATCCCTTTATCGGAACCAAAACGAAATCGAATTGGGGGATGAGGTCATGCGGGGGCGCACTCTCGTTCTCATCGACGCCAGATGCTTGCTAGCCAAGGCTGTTTTTCGCGCGGCAATCCGGCGGGGCGGTAAAAGTGATTAATCTCAGTGAATCCCGCAGCTGACACATAGCGACGCCAAGTATTTAGATCATGATACACGCCGTAGCGCCCGCCATTCCAGCCTTTCTCGTTATGGCCGTGCGGATTCGAGCTGAACAGGACACCACCCGGTTTTAGACTGGAGTACAGTTCCAGCAACACGCGCGGTAACTCCTGGCTGGGTACATGAAACAGCGCAGCGTTGGCGAATACCCCATCGAAATAGTGATCCGGCAGATCAAGCTTCAGGAAATCTTGTTGCCATACTTCGCAGTCGCTATGGGCGCGCGCCATCTCGACGAAATGTTCGGCGCCTTCCAAACCTATTGCGACGTGACCGAGTTCGGCGAACACCTTTAGGTCGCGGCCGGGCCCGCACCCGAAATCTAGTATCGTATAAGGAGGTTCGCCCTCGATGGATTGCAACAACGCAGCAATGTTCTGGCTGACGTTGTGATCGCGCGTGCCTTCCCAAAAATATTCAGCGTACTCGTTGTAGTGTCTCAGTGTGAGGTCAGTGATCTTTTCCAGGTCTTGCGGCTTCAGTTTCATGTTCAATCCATATCGCGCACTCGCTAAGGAGAATTCGTCGGCCGCCAAACGAGTCTAATTGAAAATCACCGAGGTGATCTCGATATAATGGTCTACGCGTCGTCATCGTCGGGGCGGGATTTGGCGTAATATGGGGGCTAGGACTCTGAAGTTGTCCTTTTAGTGCGGTGGAGAGTTTGAAATGAATGCCGATCCGAAACGCAAACCTCATAAACGTGGACACGACCGCTCCAAGCAATCGCGCAGGCATCAGGAAGAGGCGCTCGACGACGCGCTCAAGAATACCTTTCCGGCATCCGATCCAATTTCAATCGAACAGACGGCACCGCCCGACGACCTGAAGGTGACCGATCTTAGTGGCGAATAACGCACTTACCGCTTGCCTCCGATAAACCTCCTTATCGGAACCTATTCTGCAAATTACTTTCACGCTTGCGTTTGCGACGGCGTCAAAGTGACGCCAGGACCGCGGCTCGCCCATTGGTACAGTTTCGCAGAGAGAATACCGAACACTCGAAACAGTAAAATACCAATGAGCGTGAGCAGCAGCGTCAAGGGCAGTCCGAGTAACCAATTGATAATCAGCTGCGCTCCGACCCAGCTAAGCTGCACGCCCTGAGCGGCAATTGGATAGCTATGCCATATGCCCTCATGCAGCCAGGGGACTACCTGCCAAAACAGTAAGATCCAACCCGCCCATCCAACAAATACAACCAGCGCCGCCAAGCCTAAACAAGATACGACGCTGTCAGGGGTTACCATTCGTGCGCTCATAGCGTCCTCCGCACTCCAGGTCTTTGGGTACAAGCGGCGCGTGGTGCGACCTAGCCAACCGCCAACCGCATTACTGATAGACCTCTTGAGGCATTCGTATCGCCGCGTGATACGCTGCCAACAAGTCGTGTGCGGCAATGGGATCTTCACGTATTCCGACGCTAATAGCGCGTGGCTTCGCAGAGCTTCCGGCCGGTATGGCGCCGTCACGTCATATTGCTGCACGCCAGCAAGCTTGAATCGTGCAAAAACTGACGGGTGCAGGGTGGCTCCGGGCACAGGATCGCGCAGCGTTTTTTTCGCCCAGCGGAATACCGAACTCCGCGTTTCGTCATGCTGCATCCCATCGGCCCGGCCGTTCAGGCGAAGGACAGATGCATCCACCACCAAACCATCATTACCAAGACGTGGATCGGACGCCTGACGAATCATCCAATCTAAAGAGATGTCCGACAGTCGCGATTCATTTTCAGGATAACCGCCGCCAATATCGGCGTGATTGCCCGCAAACCAAAGTTGCTCGAATGGTTCGATCTGGTGAACTCCAGCTGTAAAGTCCGCATGTCTGCTGCCCCAAGGGACACGCTTAAAATCATTTCGGCGTTCGTCTGTTGATATAGCGTGCCGGGCGTAGACGACCAGAGGATTGAGATATTGGTCGTAGAATTTCTGCCGGAAGTCCGTGAGATGAATGACATCCCAAAAATAAAAACCCGGAAGACGCCAAGCGAACTTAAAATGCGTGTAGAGATAGGCCGCACTGGCTACACAGAAAACCCACACAGAAATCCAGGCGAACCAATACCAAAACCAATAATCAAGATCATGCCCGCTCGGCGCTAATCGCTACTGCAAAAACCCGATAATAGCGGCAGCTGCAAGGTGCAGAACGGCATAACCAATGCACAGTACAACCAATGAACCCGTGTTCGAGAGTGAGGCGACGGTATCGAACACTCCAATAAAATACGGTCGCGCGTTTGGTAGGTTGGGGTCTCCGGGCGCGTTCGCCGAATAGTCCGCGCAAAAAATAGCCGCCAATGCCCTTCGCTGCGCCAGATACTTCTGATCGCGCGGCGAGCTGACGTGCTGGTAAACCGTTTTTACAGCGCGACTAGCGATTTTTTTCGATGAGCCGATATCGCGGGCAAGGGGCTCGCCCCTCCAGCCAGTTGTTGGAATTCCGCACATGCAGATGACGCTGGCGAGGCAACGCACGGTGTATGCGCCTCGACTAAAACCAAATAGGAAAATGCGGTCACCCGGCTGCCAGAGGCGGATGAGAGCCGCATAGCAATCGATGATGTTTCTGGTAATGCCTAAGCCGGTCGCCTGGCTGATAAAATTATAAATCCTTCGGAAAAACCGATCGATGGTGCCACCGCCATCAGGCAGCGTCCCCAGGCCGGGATCGTAGAACGCCAATTGAACATCCGGATTGATGCAGGAGTCCGGCGCGACCCGCGCCGCACGATAAAGTTTGTAGACGTTGGTGCGTTCTTCGTCGAAATAAAGGCCGCCACGCTGGCCCGTACCATCGGAGAATATAACGATGTTCCGCCCGGCCTTTGGAGCATCTATTGATGCCATCGAACACCCCCGGCTTGCCGAGGCAGCTTGAACATTTCGGGCAGACTAAACAAGACCTTGCGCGTCTGCCAGATCGGTTCCGGTTCGCGTCCACTATTGTTGCGGAATAATTTGTGGAGGTGGCGGTGGAGGGGGAGGCGAGCGTGTAAAGTTTCGCCGACCGCCTCCAGGGCTAGCCGCTGCTCGAAGACGAATTGGCGCTGGCTTTACAATTTGCCCGTGCGGAGAAATCTCCAGCCACTCGCCGCGCCTATCGCAGCGACTTCGAGCTGTTCCGGAAATGGTGCGCGGTTCGCAAGTTAAATGCGCTGCCGGCAACACCACTCACACTGGCAACCTTCCTTGCCTCTGAAGCTAAACGCGGCATTAGACCTTCGAGCCTCGAACGTCGAGTATTTGGAATTACATACGCACATCTGCTTGCCAGCCATAAGCCGCCTGGGCAATCCGAAGCTGTGAAAGCAACCATGCGGGGTATCCGCCGTGCAATCGGTACCGCGCCGAACCGCAAACAGGCGCTCACTGCCGAGCGCGTTCGCGTAATCGCGAAGTTGACACCAACCAATCTGATTGGCTTGAGGGATCGCGCCCTTTTGCTTATCAGTTTTGCCGGTGCCTTCCGTCGCTCTGAGCTTGTTCGCTTGGATCTTGTCGATATCAGAGAAACCGAAAGTGGATTACTCGTGAAAATTCGCGCGTCGAAAACCGATCAGGAACACCGCGGACACGTTATCGGGATAGCGCCTGGCAAAGCTGCTTGCCTAATCAAGGCGCTCAAAATTTGGTTGGCAGCGGCCAAGATTACGAATGGCCCGATCTTCAGGCCGATATTCAAGGGCGGCCGAGTTTCGGCTAATCGGCTTTCCGACAGAAGCGTGGCAGAAATCGTTAAAGCCTATGCGGGCCGTATTGGACTCGACCCCATGTTATTCAGCGCTCACAGTCTTCGCGCCGGTTTCCTCACCTCAGCTGCACAAGGTGGCGCATCGGTCCGCTAAGGGCCAACAGCGGAAGTGACGCCCTCCTATTGCGATGTCCGGTCTTAATCAGCATGGGGACATTGTACTTTGAGCGTGAATCTTCTCATCTGGCAGATAATGCTCATGCCAGACCCCATTGAGAATGCCGCATCATCGCGCACTTGGTTTGAAATGAAAGAGGCCGCCAAATAAGGCGGCCTGAGACACGAAGAAAGAGCGACCAAGACCGGAGCCGAATAGGTGCCTAGGAGCTATATCGGTTCGGTCTTGGTCGACTACTCTCGGTGCCTCCTTGAGCAACTCGACCGTAAGCGATCGCTCCTGAACTGCTTTGACCTAGATCAAATCACGCTCCTGCGCACCGGGTAACATGTGAAAATACGATTTTATCGAGTGGAGAAATACAATGACTAAGAGGACAGGAGTCTCTGCTAACCCAACTCCAGGCGCGCCAGAGCATGGACACCTCTTCGAACTCGGAAAACAGCAGACCGACGCAACGCTAAAGATGCAAAAGGAGCTGTTGGACGAATATGAAAAGGCCAGCCGCGCGTGGCTAGCAAGGATGAAATCGGAAATGGCCCTCTGGTCCGACCTGGCTACAAAAGTGACGGCGAGCCCCTCCGTTCCCGAAGGACTGGATGCCTGTCGAGAGTTCGTTTCGCAGCGTATGCAAATGGCCGTCGAAGATGGACAGCGATTGTTCGGCGACGGTCAGAAGATGATGGCTGCCATCACAAAATCATTCAACGGGCACGCCGGACAACCGGATTGAGAAAGTCGAGCCGCAATTCCGCCCTACCGCCGATAACTATTTAATGGGGATGCCCATGGAATGGCCGGATGACGACAACGCGACATGTATCGAACGTCGAGTACCGCATGACTGGGCGCGATTGTTGCACAAGCTACGATGGATCGGATTGGAAGACGAAGCAGCTCGCCTGGAGCTGGCGGTGAGCACTTTACCCCCCGAAGAACGGTGTGGTGCATCGCTCGGACCGTTCAGCACCGATTAGCAAGAAAGTGTGTGCATAGGGCTGCGATGACACGCTGCGTCAGCCGCCAGCCAAGATGGCAAATTCCGCCGTTTTTTCGTTGAGACTATGCTCGGCGCAATGCATGCTGCCAGCAAGAAAGTCCTGACAAGCCGGGCTGCGCAATCCGGGTCACCCGGGACGGTCAAGTAGCGAGCTCAGCGACATTTACTTTCTGCCTCGATTCAGCCGATACATTCGCCGCGGTTATCGTATTCTGCAGTGCTGCAATGGCCACGGCAGGCGCGGTTCGCCGTTGCGCCGTGCTCGGGCGGCGCACCATGTGGCGAGTCTGATAATCGCCCCACGCTAAAACCGCCCCGAATGTCAGAAAGGCGCCAGCGACAACGCTCAAAAAAAAGATCTGGTCGATCGACATCAGCGGACTCCTATCTCTGGATTTATTCTGGATGGACTCGTCGATGTCAAAACTTGCTCCGATTGCGTGAGGCTGCCTTTGAGCTAAATCAAAGGGACGAGAATTTCCCTTCCGTGCGCTCCAAAGCCCCGGACATTTCTTTTGGTCTCCTTGCGGTTCACTGTCGAACAACCGACCGCGCAGGGTGTCGATATCGCTTTTGCGCCGAGCAGGCATGCAACGCGTTCGTTTTGATCCAGATCAAGGGTTCGAGGTCGGGATGGCGCATGGCTCAGCCTGTTGCCAGACGGATGCCGCATGATCGGGATTCTTTTTGCAGGGTATGAGCCATGACAAAGACAGGACTCGACGTTGTGATCGCTGGCGGTGGAATCGGCGGGCTGTTTACCGCCAATGCCCTAATCGCACAGGATGTTCAGGTGACTGTTTACGAGCAAGCGCCGGCCCTCGGTGAGGTCGGGGCTGGGGTCTACCT